>Ga0126378_10002219_pt1 | contig 14358 bp, 8 predicted proteins | sample PanSoiMetPlot_23_FD_92587 | JGI IMG/M metagenome (GOLD analysis project Ga0126378, IMG submission 92587) | Tropical forest soil microbial communities from Panama - MetaG Plot_23 | ecosystem: Environmental > Terrestrial > Soil > Tropical forest > Bulk soil | place: Panama | collected 2016-02-17 | reverse complement strand
GGGCCGGGCGCGGGGAGTCGTGGATGCGCGGCGGCATCTCCGCCAGCCGCCGTAGCCAGCGGCCGGTGTCAGCCGGCCACCAGTCCACCCGGCCGGGCAGCCGCGACGTCAGCACGGCTGGCGCCCCGGCATCGGCTCCCGCCGGATCGGCCGCGAGCAGCAGCGGCGTGGGCACCCCGGCGGACTCGGCGACGCGAAGCGCCCGGGCCTCGCGCGCGGCGATATCTGGTTCCTCCGCGTTGAGTTCCGGCCGTACGTAGCGGCGCAGCACCGTCTGCCGCCGCTGCCCCGCGCCGTCTTGCGTGGTGAGCAGGTGCACGGCCGAGGACATCCCGCCGCGCAGGGCCCGGGCCGAGATCACCGGGCCGCCCAGGCGGGCGGCGGCCCAGGCCAGCGCCTGCCGCGGCGGGCGGGAGCGCAACAGCCGCCTGGTCGCCTCGTCGTCACAGAACCGTGCGCGGGTGACCGGCCCGCCGGGCTGGTCCCGGCAGGCTCGTGCCCGCCGGTCACCAGCCGTCCCGCGCACCGGGCAGATCCAGCACCCCGGCGTACCGCATTCGCTCGATCGCTCTGGCGCGGCGGGGATGCGCGCCGGCACCGTCCAGCCAGTCCCGCCAGACGGGATACCGGTCCCGGTTGAAGCGGATACGGCTTCCACGACTAGGCCGGGAGTTCTTGCATCTGATGCAACTCCCGCGCTTGGTTAGCCGATAATGTACATTATGTCAAGTAGCGAGCCTGGGACCGCATCTGGCGATCACCATGGCGACTCCCCTGTGTTGTCCTGTCTCACTGAAAGTGGTCCCGGCCCCGCTGAATCTGGTCCGATCCGGCGGTTCGTCCGGATTCACCGAGACGGGACACTTGCCTGCCGCTGGCTTGCTGTCCCGCCTCCCCGCCAGGAAGATGTTCCCGGCCGGATAGGTCGGATAGCTGACCCGTTTCAGGCATGTCGTTGGACCAAGGTGACGAAGACGCGACTGGGCGCGAGCGCGGTGATCGGCAGGGGGAAGTCACGATACGCTTTTCTGCTGTCACTGATAGTGACCCAAACGGCTGGCTGAGTCAGGACACATATCCCGGATGCGGGTGTCCTGTCCCCCGCCGCCCGGGTACGCCGGCGTGCCGAGGCCGATGACCGCGCGGAAGGGCCGCCGGGGCGGGCCAAGATAACGTGCCTTTCTCGGCACCAGGACGTCGAGAACCGTGGGCGGCTACGTTCTTACCTTGCGATGCCGCCGCCACGGTCATCGGGGCGGCTCCTCGAGCGCTTCTGCCGCGCTGGACAATGGGCCGCGTCATGGAGCGCATATGGCCCGCTCGCCGTCAGCTGGCGAGCCCTCGGCCCCTCATCCCCGGAATCAGCCTGCAAGGCACCCCGCCGACGTTCGATGTCCTACCACCCAGCAGGGCCTGACTGCCGGCACCGGCCTGTGGGCCACCAGCAACGGGACCGCCTGTCTTGCCCTGGATAGCGTGGCCAGAGCGACTAATTGTGCTGTTTCGCATGAGCGGGGCTGAAGTTAGCTCCGGCCGTGGCACCCATCCGGAAAAACTCCCGCGAGCCTTGATGTCTATGTATCAGACCTCCCCCCATTGGGTCTCTCTACTTATGAGGGAGGACAAGGCCATCGGGCCCGAACAGGATTGCTGGTTACAAGATCTTCAGGCGCGGGGGGGTGCGCAGTGAGTGTTACGACTGCTCACGATGGCGAAAATCTGCCCGGCCGCGGGGAGAGAGCTGCGGCAATGATCTTGATTGCCGTTTTCGTTATCGCCCTGATCGCCATGGCGTTGCTCCGCAGCGACCGGGAGTGGGACCGGCTTATCTACCTGTTCGGTGGCCTGGAGGCCGTGGTTTTCGCAGCGGCGGGGGCCCTTTTCGGCACGAGCGTGCAGCGCGGGAACCTGGCGGACGCACGCAATGATGCATCGCAGGCGCGGCAGGAGGCCGACACCGCCCGGACGCAGGCCCAGCGCAACGTGGCCGGCGCTGAGAAGGGAAAAGTCCTGGCCGAGGCGTGCCGCGCGGCCGCGCAGGCGACACAGGCACCATCGGAACGCCAGGGTGCGCGCGACGAGATGGATCAATTCGAGGCAACAAGCCCGGATTTGCGAACACTCGTGACGCTCGCGGACCGCCTCTTTCCCACGGCCTGGGAGCCGGATCTGACAGGCGAAAAGATCGGATAGATCGAGGTTACGACCTTGCAAACCGTTGTTATCAGAATCGACAGGCCAACTGCCGATGATAAGTACCCGGTCCGCGGCATCCGGCTGAGCACGGACGGCCAGCAGATCAGCAACGAGTCGCTCGGCGCCCTGCCCCGTCCGCTTCCGCCGGTCAAGGTCGGCGGCCGGGATGGCGCAGTGGCTGAGGCGCTCTCCGAGACCATGACCTCCAGGAGCGACACCGATCTCAAGCCCGTCGACGCTGGCCGTTACCTTTGGGGCCTCCTGGCCAGGACCGAGGCGGTTGACTGGTGGCGGAACGCCGTGCAGCCGGACTCTGCCGCGCCGCTGCCGACCCTGCTGGACGTGCAGGCGCCGGACCTTCGGCCGCTGCCCTGGGAACTGATGACTCGGGTCCCCGACGGGCATCGGCCGTTCATGAACCCCAAGAGTTCCTGGTCGCGTGGCGAGGGACAGCCCCGCGAGACGACGGAACTGCTCTTGCCGGTGCGAATGCTCGTCGTCGTCGGCGAGCCGAACGACCCGCGCCTCCGTGTCGATGACGAGGTCGACACGATCATGGGTGCGCTGCACTCGATGACCGGACGCTGGCACGTGGAGGTGCTGGTCAAGCCGACGTACGACGCGTTCAACAGGAGGCTGGAAATCCTCCGCCCGGACATTCTCCACGTGATCACGCACGGCCGGGTCGATGACGACGCGACCGTCCTGACGTTTCCGGTGACCGGCGAAAAGCCATGGGACCTCACCGCCGGGGATGTGGCCGACCTTGCCGGGCCACCACCGCGCTTGGTCGTCCTCAACGCCTGCAGGTCCAAGGAGGGCGACAGCTTCGACACCGAGGGGGTGCACGCGACCTGGACGTTCACCGATGCCTTTCTCGAACTAGGCGCTCTCGGGGTGATCGCCATGCAGGGCAACATACCCTCGGATGCGGCCATACCGTTCTCGCAGGCGCTGTACGGGTCTCTGGCCGAGGGCGACCCCGTGCCCATAGCGGTCGCGAAGGGGCGCCGCAAGATCTTCGCGGCCACCAAGGGCAGCTCAGACAACCGTAGCTGGGCCATGCCCTCGCTGCACTTGCGCGGCAGGCCTGACCTTCTGCTCAAGGTTCACAGCCCGGTTGCGGGCAACCCGGTACAGGATCAGCCCTACTGCACATGGTTCGGCAAGGTGCCGGGCTATGTCGACCGCTCGCGTGAGCGCTGGCAGCTTCTCACCAATCTCGATCCAGCGGGTACCGGCCCGGAAAGCCCCGTGTACCTGGTCGAAGGGGCGAAGGACGTGGGCAAGTCCGCGGTGGCACAGGCCGCGCTGCTGAGTTACCACATGCGTGGCCGACGCGTCGTTTACCTGGACGTCGGTGGGGTGAGACGCACGAGCAAAAAGCGACTGGGCGACGCCTGGGGGGACAACAACGACCCTGATCAGTTCGCTGCGGGGTGGATCGATGTGCTCCGCGCTCTGCGCGACGAACTGGGGCGTTGGGTGCCTGGCGCCGATCCGTACGTACGGCGCTTCAACGACCGCCTGGCCCGGTACAAGACGGCGGGTTCCAGGGATCCGCTGCCGGAATACGACCCGGAAAAGGCCCGCGAGGATATCACCGCCGAAGCCTTCGAAGACAAGCGCGAGAACTATCAGCAGGTGATTGGGGCCGTTTTCGCCGAATTCTGCACAATGCTCGCTGATATCGCCGGAGATGAGCCGTTGCTGCTGGCGTTGGACCACTTGCACAAGATGTACAACGAAGATCTGCAAAACTACGTCGTTCCCTTTCTGCTCGACTCCCTCGGCCAGCCCAGCATGGCGAAGGTCCACGTAGTCCTGATCGACCGGCCGGACCAGATGAAGGAGCTCCGCAGCCGCTCGGCCCTGACCTTGCCCGAGCCCCTGCAGATCAGTCGTTTCTGCAGGCAGCAGATGCGCCGACTTGGCGGCGACTACTGTGCACATCTCGAACTGCTGCCAGTCGACGAGAGGGTAATTGACGTGCTCAAAGCCGTCCGCCAACTCCCAGGGGAAGAACTCGGCGGCACACAGCTCAAGAACATCCTCGAGATCATCAAGGCAAGCGCGGTGAGCTAGCCATGGAACTGTCCGCCGCCGACATCGCACAGCGCCTGCAGCAAGGCACCGACCCCGAGAGTCTGCTTTTCTCGCTGCGGCCTGACTCACATCGGCTCGCGCTAAGCCGCTGCGCGGCACTCAGGTCATTCGACCGCGGTACTTACCAAGATCTTCTCCGGCCGCCTGGCGGGCCGGATCTCGACAAGCTGCTGACGGCGGACGAGGTCGAACCTCTCCGTTTCGCGCCGCACCGGTACCGGGTGGTGGGCAGCCTGCGGAAGATGGCGTTCCGGGAGTGGTGGCTCGCAGCGGACCGGGTCCCGCTGGAACCGCCCGTACCACCACCGCTGCGCGAGCTTGCCTGTGCCGCGGCCGAACGCAGTCTCACCGCCGGGCGCGCCGTAGACGCACTTGACCAACTGTTGCTCGGCGACCCACCGGCTGCGCGCGACATGTTCCGCCGTCTTTACGGCGAGGCCGATAGGGCACATGACCTTCCGGCCTGTGCGGCACTGCTCGAGGTGCTTGAGGCGCCGACCAGGCTGACGCTGCTGGATCCTGAGCTGCTCGACCTGTACCGCGAACGGCGCAGCTACCTCGCCGCCCGGACAATGTGGCAGGCGGAATACAACGAGTCCGAACGCTACCTGCGGCGGCCCAACCTGGAACGCGCGCTCGAGCAGGTACTGGACGGCCGTGACGCCCGGGTCATGCAGCTTCTGGGCCGTGGCGGCATGGGCAAGACGATGCAGCTGCGGTGGCTGATCTCACGCCGCTGCGTCCTTGCGGACAGCCGTATCCCCTGCGCGCGGATCGACTTTGACTCGGTCATGCTTACTGTGGCGACTAGTGCCCCGTGGTTGCTGCTCACCGAGATCTCCGCACAGCTCGACCGGCAGATCGGCAACGCACCGTTCCAGGATCTGCTGGCAAGCTACGGCGACTACCGTGTCCTGCTCCGCCGGTCCTCCGATACCTCGAGCAGCGTCGAGGTGCCAGTACGGGCGGACGATCTGGATGGCGAGGATCTGCTGGCCAGGTTCACCCAGACACTGATCGACTCCGCTGGTGACAGGCAGGTGGTCCTGGTCTTCGACACGGTCGAGGAACTGCTGCTCCGGCCCGGCAGTGAGCCGACCGCGCTGGTGCGCATGCTCCGCCGCATGCACGATGAGGTACCTCAGATCAGGCTTGTCTTCGCGGGCCGCCAGGACCTGTTCGAGAAGCTGGGCGCGCCCTCGGGGCTTCAGGACGCGCCCAAGCAGCCGCACCCGTCATCGGACGCCCTGCACAGGCTCAATGTCCAGGTCGACCAGTTCGACGACGAGGAACGGCTCCGTTACCTGCGGGAGATACGCGGGTTGCCTGACGGAGAGCTTGTCCGTGCCATCGCGCGCCAAAGCGGCGGAACCCCTTTCACCCTCGCCGTGTTCGCTGACCTGGTACGGGAGGACCCGTCCCTGACAGCGGCCGACGTCGAGCGGCTGCGTGATCCGGGCCTTCGCTACGTGATCGACCGGGTGGTGAGCCGAATCGATGACAAGCGCATCCGCTGGCTCCTCAGGTTCGGCGTCATACCAAGCACGCTGACATACGGATTTGTCGCGGAGGTGCTCAAGCCGTTCCTGGCTAGGGCACTCACAGACACCTCCCGTAAACAGAGCAGCAATCCAGCCGAGCAGGAGACGTGGCAGCCGGGTGGCACCACGCCACCGCAGACCGATGCTGACCTTCGCCATCTCTGGGAATCGCTGCTCACCTACGCGGGCTCTTACTCATGGCTATGGGTCGAGGGCGAGGCCCACGACACAATCCGGTTCCACCCCGAGGTGGTAGAGCCGCTTCGCGTCCTGCTGAGGGAAACCGATCCGGACTTCCGGCCGCTCAATCGCGCCGCCGCGGCCTACTACGAAAAACTGGCCGGGCAGTACCCGGCGAAGTGGCCGTCGCTCATGCGCCAAGCGGTCTTCCACCATTTTCAGGCCGATCTTGCCACCGGAATCGGGGCGTGGCGGGAGGCGCTCACGCAGGCACGCCGCCTTGGCCGGCTGGACTGGGCCCATGCTGTGGCCGAGGAACTACGGGAAGAACACCGGCTGGAGGGCGACGCCGGGATAACAGAGCAGGCGCTGGCCGAGGCATACCTGGAGCTCGCGCGAACCGCCGCCGACCTTGCCCGGGTTGAGGCAGGCGAGCAATCGAAGAGTCTGTGGTCCGAGGCCGAGGAAGACCTCCGTGCCGCCGAGGCGCTAGCGGGCGTACGCGATGACGTTACGCTGCCCGAACCGACGACGAAGGTGCTCAGGGCCCACATCAGGGTGCGCCAGGGACGCCCGGACAAGGCCGTCGAGCTGCTGCAGAGCGTGCCTGGCCCGCCCCTGCCCAGGGCGGAGCTGGCTGAGCTTGACAACGCACTCGGCGAGGCCTTCGAAGCCCTCGGCCGACCGCAGGCGGCGGACTACTACCGAGCTGCGCTCGATGTCTGTGAGCGTGCTGGTGACAAGATCGGCGCACGCCGTGCCGTTCTCCACCTGGTCCATCAGAGAGTGGAAAGCGGCCGGGCCGATGACGCGCTCCGCTGGCTGGAACGCGGGCGGCGGTGGCTGAGCGGTGAGAGCGCCGCCGTGGCGGAAGCACGGGCGCTCGGCCGGTCAGGTGTGCCGTTGCAGGCGGCAAGGCTGCTGTACAAGCGTGGGGCGATGTCCGCGGACGCCGCGGCCCTTCGCGCGCGGTTGCTCTACGACGGGGGCCAGCCCGAGCAGGCTACGGACGCGGCCACTGAGGCCCTCCAAGTGCTCGCCGGGAGCACAGGAGCCTCGGACGACACGGCGAGGATCCTGGCGGTCCGAGGGCTTGCTCATGCTGCACTGCTGGACTTCGGGCCCGCGATCGATGACCTCCTCGCCGCCGGAGACAGGGCCCGCAGGCGCCGCGAACTCGACGCGGTCGCCATGTACGCGGCACAACGGTCCCTTATCAGGCTCCTCGACATGGGTGACGTGCGGAGCGCCGCACAGGCAGCAGAAGAGGCGCGGCGAGCGCAAGGCGAGCGGGGTCGCGAAGGCTGGACCTTGGCACAGCTGGCCTACGCCCAGGTACTGGACCGCCAGGGTAGCCCGCGCGAGGCGTGGCAGGTGATGGATACCGTGCTGGACGGGCTGCGTGCGGCACCCGCCACGCTGCACAGCTGGCTACGTGCCGCGATCACCGGCCTCACCCTGACACCGGTCAGTGACCACCACATGGGCGACGATGGAAGCTGCCTTGCCTTTCTGACCGCTCGCCTACGCGACATCAGCCCACCTGCGGCGCGGTTCCAGCTTCTTCAGCGGCTGGCAGACGCAGCTGCCCCGGTGGAAGCCGACCCCGCTGTGCGCGAGGAACTGGTGCAGCTGGCCCGGTCGCCGCTGGACACTAGCCCCGCTCCGCCTCCGAACGCGACCGAGCTTGCCGCACTCGGGCTCACTGCCGCCGAAATACTTCGGGTGGCGAATAGCCGCGCTGAGGCTCGAAGCGTGCTCGACCGTGTAACGCCGGACGAGCCCGACGACATGACTTGGTGGCGCTGGGTCCGGGCACAGGAAAGGCTCGGGCCGGCCACGCCGGCGCAGCGTCGGCCGCCTGAGTGGCTCAGCCTTTGTGACCGCCATCCAGCGCTCGGCGCCGCTTACCTGATCACACTGGCTAGCTACCGCAAAAACCTGGACCCACCTGATCAGACGAAGAAGCGCCTCGACAAAGCGGAGAATCTGCTTCAGCGCGTCGTCACGTCCCAGCGGTGGCCTGCGCGGCTGCATGAGCTTCGCGCAGAGGTCGCTGATGGCAGAGGCCAGCGGGAATCCGCTCAACGTTCCGCCATTGATGCCGCGAGGATCTGGGGCGAACTGGGGGACGATCGCAAGCAGGTGTCGATCGGCGAAAGCTACAAACTCGGGCAGCACGCCGCCGAGCCAGACACCGCGATCATGGAGCTTCGCCTCTCGCGAAGGGCGCTGCCGGGCACCGGGGCCGATGACGGCACGTGTGTCGAGGTGACCGCTCGCCTGCCGGGCGGCGACGAGGTTAGCGAGGTTCTGCCCGGCGATGAGATCGGTGACCAGCCGGAGGGTGGGCGTATCAGTCTCAGGTCAGTCGTCGGCCGTATGCGGAAGGACCCTGGCGCGTGGGCGCTGACCCTGGCCCGAGCGCTGCCCACAGCGGGCCGGGCCTTGATAAGTGATCAGGCATCGGCTGGGCGGCTCGACGTTCGCCTGATATGCGACGGGCGAGAAGCCGCATCAGTACCCTGGGAGCTGGCCCAGGCCGATGAGAGTTCGCACGCGCCGCTGGTGCGCCTTCCTCGTGTCTCGACGGTCTACCGCGCCCCACCGGCCGACATCCGCGCCGAGAACCATACGGTGGCGCTGCAGGAGATCCTGCGGATTCTCGGCCTGTTCCGCGGCCAGCCCGACAGCTTTATGGGCGAGCGCACCAGGTCGGCTCTACTCGCTTTCCAGCGCCGCGCTGGCCTGCCCGCCAGTGGCCGTGCCGACCGCCAGACGTGGCAGGCCCTACGGCACGCCATGGCGGAACGGCGGCGTCCGGCGCAGGTTGTCGTCATCAGGCCAGGGCGGTACCGCGAACTCGTCCGCCGCCGCGGGACAACCGCGAGTGGAGGCGATCTCGTGCAGCTCTACCAGTCACACGGCATGCCGGTCACGGTGATCGAGGACCCGACTCCAGAACTACTGCGGCTGCATGCGCCGTGGTTTCGTGACACGCAGCCCGACATCATCCACCTAGCGGGCGCCGTATCGCTCGAGTCGGGCGCGACCGTGCTGGATTTCGGCGGGGACGCCGCCACCAGGTCGTTGGTCAAGGGCAGCGCTGGGGCGGATCAGATCCCCGTTACCGCGCTCGGTGATCTCTTGGCGGCCTCGGCACGGTCTTCCCTTGGCCCCACCGTTATCCTCGACGTGCCCTGGCCGGGGTCTAAGTCGGAGGCGCTGCGTGCGGTGTTCGTCCGCAACAGTTTCGCGCACCAGCTTGCCGGGCTCGGGCGCGCGGTCGCCGTCATCGGTACCGGCCTAGCGCTACCGAGCGACCAAGCGAAGCTCTACCAACTGCTACTTGGCGGCTTCGGCGAGGGCGGCGATGCCGCGGCGGTCGTCAGCAGCATCCGGCGAGGGGCGGCGGGTCATAATTCCTGGTGGGCGGACCTGCCATTCAGCTCCACCGCCCTTTTCCTGCAGCGCGCGCCCCACACCCTCCTTCCGCCGGGCACATCATGAGCTGGGCTGACCGTAAACGCGAGGAACTGCTGGCCAAGCTGTCCGCCATCGAACGTGAGCTTGCCTTCTGGCAGGCGCAGGCCAGGGAAGATGCGTTGCTCGAAAAACACCAGAGCCAGATCGCCCGCCTGGCAAACCAGCTTCAGCCCGTGGCCAAGCAGGTCTCCGGCAAGATCAAGACGGCCGACCTGCGTACTGAGTGGACGACGCTTGAGATACAAGTCCTTGACTTGCACAAGATCTGGCAATTCTTCCGGGAAAAGCTGGCGCTTCGCTTCGTCAGTCATTTTGGCGGCTACCTGCTTGCCGCCGACGAGTTCGCCTGGGAGTGCTATCGTCCGGCGCAGGAAGCCCTGGTCGGCGCCGGTGCCCTCGACCGGTCACAGGTGAAGGAGCCGCCACTGGTCTGCTTCTCCTCGGTCGCTAGCCCATTCAGCATCGCGCGCGGCGTCTCCTACCTCGGCGAGCTGGCAGGCGGGTCCCCGCGAGACCAGGCCGCGCGGTCCATCGTGGAGAGCCTTCCCATTCCCGTGGTGGCCGTCCCGTGGTACCAGATCCAGCACCTGCCCGACGCGCTGGTCCTTGGCCATGAGGTGGGGCACGTCGTCGAGCGTGACGCTCAAATCGAGGAACATATACGGCAGCTCATCCTCGGCGTCGTGCGCGGTACCGAGAAGTGTTATGGAACGGAGGATGACTGGCGCCGCTGGTCGTCGGAGGCATTCGCGGACGTATACGGCACCCTATGCGGCGGCCCCGCTTTCGTCAGCGCCCTCAGTGATTTCCTGCTTGTGCCGGTGGCCCGGCGGCCCGCAGGCACCAGTGGTTACCCGCCCGCCAACGTCCGTCTCGCGCTGGCGATGGAGGTTCTGCGCACCGTCGCCGCAACTGGTGCCACGGACGGCGCAGGTGGCGGGAAGCTCATCGGCGCGCTTGAGGAAAGGTGGAGTGAAGAAGGGGTAAATACTCACCAGGCAAACGAAGTGCCAGCCATTGCCGCGGCAATTGTGGATAGCCGGTACGGTCAGTTCGGCAACTCACGACTTGCGGACGTCATTGCCTTTAACGGCAAACAGATGCGGACAACAGCCAGCGCACTGCTCAACGACGATCCGATCGGAAACCCGGACGTGAGAACGCTCCTGGCGGCCGCCGCATGGGCATATGCCGACAGGCCGCAGGAATACCACGCGACCGACGTGCCCAGCCGGGTGCTGCAGCAGGCGCTGGCGATTATAAAGCCCGGTGTCAGGGAAACACGTGTCATGCGCACATCGGAGCGGGCTAAGGTCGACTCTCTGGCAGCGGCCAAGCTCCATGAACTCTTGATCCAAGGTTCGCTGGCCTAACTGGCCTGGGCCCCGATGCGCGGCGCAGGAGGAGAAATGGTGAGCGACCGGGAACGGAGGATCTTGCGGGTCGCCGCAGTTTACACATTCCTGGTCATCGTGCCATCCCTGGCCGCCCTCGCCTTTCTCGATGCGCACCGTGGAAAAGGGCTGCAGGTGCCGAGGGTGGCTGCGAGCACGCCGGTCAGCTCCGGCGCGACCTCCACCAAGCTGCTCCTCGCTGTCGCTGTTATCGTCGTCGCCTGCACCGCCGTCGGTGCGGTGATGCGCCGTTTTGGGCAGCCGGCCGTCATTGGTGAGATCTTGACCGGCGTCCTCCTTGGGCCCTCGGTTTTCGGCGCGCTGTGGCCGCAGGGGTTCCATTACTTGCTGCCTGCAGAGATCATGCCTCCGCTGAACACCCTGGCCGGGCTTGGCGTGATCCTTTTCGTATTCACCACGGGCCTTGAGGTGGACACGAGCTTGCTGCGGCACCGGACTTCCACCGCCGTGGTGGTCAGTCATGTGAGCATAGCGTTGCCCTTCGTGCTTGGGGTGGTGCTCGCGCTCGCCGCGCACGACCGGTTCGCACCTGCTCACGTCGGCTACGAGCCGTTCGCACTGTTCATGGGCGTTTCCATGAGCGTCACCGCGTTGCCCGTCATGGCCCGTATCCTCATGGACAAGGGCCTCCTCCGCTCCGAAGTCGGCACGGTAGCACTGACCTGTGCGCTAGTGGATGACGCGACCGCTTGGTCGCTGCTGGCCGTTGTTGTCGCATTCGCCACGGCATCCTCGTTCGCCGGGGTGGTCCTTACCGTCGCCCTTGCTATCGGCTTCGCCGTGCTCATGATCGTCGTGGTCAGGCCACTCATGCGCGTGGTCGCGTCAACAAGTCTGGCAAAGCGAACCGAGGCCTTCCTGCCATTGACGCTCGCTGGGCTGCTGCTCTGCGCTTTCGCTACTGATCGGATTGGTATTCACCCTATTTTCGGAGCGCTTATCTTTGGCATGATCTGCCCGCGCGATCTTCCCGTATTCAGATGGATTCGCGACCACGTGGTCCCCATTACGGCCGCGCTGCTGCTGCCGCTGTTTTTCGCCTACAGCGGCCTGCGCACCCAACTCGGGTTGCTCGGGTCGAACCCGGTATTCTGGCTGTGGTGCTTGCTCATCCTCGCCGTTGCGACCATCGGCAAATTCGCCGGTTCCGCCGTCGCCGCGCGGGCGGTCGGGACGGACTGGCGCAGGTCGTTGCAGCTTGGCGCGCTGATGAACTGCCGCGGCCTCACCGAGCTTGTAGTACTTAACATCGGTCTCAACCTTCGTGTGCTGACCCCCACGCTGTTCACCATGCTTGTGATCATGGCTCTGGTGTCTACGGCGATGACGTCACCTATTGTTGTGGCATTGCGGCGGAGGATAAGCTCCGGTCCTGGTTCGCAGCAGGTGCCGGAAACGGCGGCTGGCGGGGCACAGCGGGCCCCCAGTGATCATTCACAACGGCGCGTGCTTGCGCCGCCCGGGAGAAGCCGGCTACCGGCTCGGGAGTGATCGCGGCAGCCCGAACCACGGCAGCACGCTGGCCTCGAAGCGGGTCAGGGCGCAGATCTGGTCGCCGGCAAGGGTGAGCACCCAAAAGGCGGTCGCGTGGCGGACCCCGTCCGGGGCGCGCAGATAGGCTCCGAACGCGGGCTGGCCGTTGGCTCGCGCCGGGACGAGGTCGAACCTGCGGCCCGCGGCGAACAGGCTGGCGCAGAAACGGATCACGACGTCCCGACCCTCGTATCCGAAGGGCATCGGCGGCATCGCGATGAAGACGTCGTCGGTCAGCAGGGCCACCAGCGCGTCGAGGTCAGTCGACTCCCACGCGCGGGCGAACTTGGCCACGAGCGCGTCCTCGGCGGGTGAGCCGGCGGCGGGCGGCGGCTGGTGGCCGGCGGCCGGCTGCTGCCAGCGCTGGAGGCTGGCGCGGGCCCGTTTGAGGGCACTGGTGACCGAGTCGACGGTCGTGTCCAGCATGCCGGCCACCTCGCTGGCGTGGAATCCGAGGACGTCGCGCAAGATGAGGACGGCGACCTGGCGCGGCGGCAGCACCTGCAGGGCGGTCACGAAGGCCAGCGAGATGGCTTCGCTTTGCTCGTAGCGGGCCTGCGGCCCGGGTGGCACGTCGACGGCACCCTCGAGCAGGGCGTCGGGAAACGGCTGTAGCCAGACGGGCTCGTCGCGTGGGGTCGGCACGGGTGGTTCGAACTGAGACATGTCCCACTCCGCGGCCGGGCGCCGACTCGCTGCGTATCTTCCGCTCCCGGACGCTCGCCGTCGCGGACGCCCTGACGGTCTTGATCGGTACCGTCGCGGTCGGCATGCCGTTCGTCCTCACCCTCTACGCCCAGCAGGTACTCGGCTACTCGCCCGTCAAGTTCGGCGTCAGCTCCGTCGTGCTCGCGCTCGGCGCCACGGCCGGGGCGATCGCTGGCCAAGGAGCGGTCGGCAAGGCCGGGTTCCGCCCGGTCGCCGCGGCCGGGCTGGCGCTGATGGGCGGCGGATCACTCGTGCTCACGCAGGTCTCGGTGCACGGCAGCTACTTCCCCGACATCTTCTTCGGGCTGCTGCTGAGCGGCCTGGGCATCGGCCTGGCCTTCGTGACCGCCACGGTCGCGGCGCTGGCCGGCGTCGCCGAGCACGAGGCCGGGCTCGCCTCAGGGCTGAGCAACACCGCCTTGCAGATCGGCTCGGCGCTCGGTGTCGCCATCGCCACCACCGTTGCCATCTCCCGCTCCAACGACTATCTGGCCGCCAACAAAGGCGCCAATCCGCTCGCCGCGCTGACCGAGGGCTATCAGTCCGCCTTCGCCGCCTGCGCCGCGCTCGCCGCGATCGGCCTGGCACTGGCACTCTTGCTCCCCGGCCGGCCACCCAAGACACAACACCAACTGCCAGAACCGGCCTCGGTGGCCAGCACCAGTGATTGAAGAGATGTGGTGATCAGAGCAGGAGCCAGATGAGCGACGTGCTCGGGACCGGCGTGCGCCTTTTCGGCGAGACCAGCGACAAGAAGCCCATGCGCCTCCTCAGCACCCAGACCATCGGTGACGGCATCGTCTACCTCACCTACCAGCCCGCCCGAGACGTCTAGCGCCCCGCGGTACGCCGTCATCGCTGGCTCGCGCCGCTGGCAGCAGGTCCACTGCCGCTCGCGAGGCGGGCGGCTCGCGAGCGACTGACCCGTCTGAGCGAAGTCGAACGCGGAGATCGGTGCGGCGCTGTTCCTGAGCGTGCCGACGGTGAAGAAGCACGTCTCGCACATCCTCACCACGCTCGATCTCAACAACCGGGTGCAGATCGCGCTGCTCGTGCACGACGCGAAGCTACCCGGCGGCCCGGACTGATCAGGGCGGGGCGTTCGTGGTGATGACCTCGACCTGGCACGCGCGCAGTTCCTGAACGGTGCCGGACTGCGGCGGGGCGTCGGTGATGATGGCGCTTGCCTGGCC
>Ga0126378_10002218_pt1 | contig 14359 bp, 14 predicted proteins | sample PanSoiMetPlot_23_FD_92587 | JGI IMG/M metagenome (GOLD analysis project Ga0126378, IMG submission 92587) | Tropical forest soil microbial communities from Panama - MetaG Plot_23 | ecosystem: Environmental > Terrestrial > Soil > Tropical forest > Bulk soil | place: Panama | collected 2016-02-17 | reverse complement strand
GTAGTGACCCAGCTCGGCTATGAGCATCTACGACACCACGACCTGCGGCACACCGGGCTGACCTGGATGGCCGATGCCGGTGTGCCGGTTCATGTGCTCCGCAAGATCGCCGGGCACAGATCCCTGGTCACCACACAGCGCTACCTGCACCCTGACGCCCAGTCCATCGCCGACGCGGCAACGGCGTTGAGTGCGCATCTGACGGCCAAGTGGTCCCCAGATGGTCCCCAGCTCCGCCTGGTGAAGGACCGTTAGAGATGGACTCGGCAGACATGAATGTGCCCGCTGACCTCGGTGTTCGCCGTGATCAGCGGGCTTTGCGCTGCGTCGGGACGGCCGGATTTGAACCGGCGACCCCTTGACCCCCAGTCAAGTGCGCTACCAAACTGCGCCACGTCCCGTCCGCCCTGTGCCGGACCCTAAGACGATAGCGCACCCAGGCCAGCTCCCGCGCCCCCGCACAATCCGCCCTGGCCCCCAGGCCATCCGCCCCACATCGCCCCCGCATGATCCGCATTGTGCCCAGGCTGTGACCGTTCCGGTGCTTGGAAAGGTGCTTGGAAATGGGCACTACCGGGCATGCCCGGATCGTTAAGGCGAGTGCGGCGGGTGCCCGGACTTGGCCGCATCTGTGGGGCTACCGGGCGACCGCGCTACGCAGAGGGACCGGCATGGCGGCACCTGGACCACCGTGGGAGGGCGCATCCACCGCACCCCTGCCAGCCGGGCCGTATCTGGGCGGGAGCGAGGGCTATCCGGCGGTGCCGGGCTCGCGGGGTGCAGAACGCCCCGCGGTGAGGCCCCGCCGCCGCAGGCGGGGGCTCCGCCGCCTGGTCGCGGTGATCGCGGCGCTGGTCGTGCTTGGCGTGGTGATCTTCGGCGGGCTGCTGCTCGTGACCCCCTCGGTCAGCAACGCGCCCGCGCTTTCGGCGGCGGTCGCCCGGGCCCATCACGCCGTCTATCCGGGGCCCCCGGTTCCAGCGCGCTTCGCGGCCGCGCTGACCGCGACGGAGGATCACCGGTTTTACTCCGAGCCCGGCATCGACCCGTTCGCGGTGGGGCGGGTCCTGGCCGGCCGCGTGACCGGACGCCCCGACCAGGGCGGGGCCACCCTGTACCAGCAGCTGGCCAAGATGCTCTACACCCCGGGGCGCTCGGGGCTCATGGTCGAGGCAGAGCAGATCATGCTCGGCATCAAGCTGGCGCTGACCTACCCCAAGTCAGAGATCCTCCAGATGTACGCCGACGTCGCCTACTTCGGCCACGGCTACTACGGGCTGCCGGCGGCCAGCTGCGGCTACTTCCGCGAGCAGCCGGCCCAGCTGTCATGGCCCCAGGCGGCGATGCTGGCGGGCCTCGTGCAGGCCCCTTCCGTGTACGATCCGCTGGTTCATTACACCAACGCCAGGGCCAGGCAGGCGCACGTGCTCAGCCGCCTGGTCGCCACCGGCAGGCTTACCCGGGCGGAGGCCGCCCAGTTCTACCGCCAGCCGCTGTTCCTGGTCGGCGGCCCGGACACCGCTTGTTCCGCCGCGTGATTCATGCCCAACGGCGTTGCCCGCCACCCGGGCCAGCCCCGCGGGCCTCAGCCCGTGGCTGACCGGCACCCCGCCACCGGTGGCGGCCCTCTGGCCTGAACAAACCCCCGGCAGGAAGCAGCTCAGTTCCGGGAGCGAGAGCCGATCCAGGCGGTCTCGCCGCGCTCGTGGCGCCCGGCGTAGCCGTTCGCGCTGGCCGGCGCCTGGCCGTTGGCGTGCAGCGCCGTGGCCCTGGCGGGTTCGGGGCTGCCGCCGGCCAGCGGCCCGCCCGCGGGCTGGCCCGTGGTCTGGGCCGCGCCCGGCGCGGGAGCCGCCCATACCCACCTGCGGTACGACCAGAACCTGAACAGGGTGGCGATCGCGATCCCGGCGTTCAGGGCCACGAACCCGGCGAACTTGTTGTGCTGCAGGCCAAGGACGTAGTAGCTGAAGGCGACCGCGGCGTCCTGGATGAGCAGGCCGACGCCGTTCAGCACGAAGAAGACGGTGCCCTCGCGCACTACGGTGGTGCGCTCGCGGTGCCGGAAGGACCAGTACCGGTTGCCGACGTAGGCGACCGTGGTCGCCACGATGGTGGCGATGGTGGTGGAGGAGACCGGGCCGACGCCGAGGTGGTTGTGCAGCAGGTCGTACACACCGTTGGTGATGAACAGGCCAATGACGCCGATCACGCCGAACTTGGCGAACTCGTGGATCAGCAGCCGGAACCGCTCGTACAGTGCACGGGCAAGTCTCACCAGGCGCTCATCCTCTCAGCTTGTCCCAGATTCAGCTAATCCCAGATATGAACTGGCCACCGCGGGTCCGCCTGACCACCAGCGGTGACTCTTGTGACAGTACCGCTTGTCGGGCAATGGGGCGGCATCGGGCTAGCAAATCCTGATCGGGTTTCCGGCTTCACCACCAATTATTCCAGTAGGAGAATGTCCGGGCCGCCCGGTAGCCTCACCTGCGTGCCTGCCGCCACCGCACTCATCCATGCCCGGGGACTGGTCAAGCGGTTCGGCGAGTTCACCGCGGTGGACGCCATCGACTTCGACGTCAGCCGGGGCGAGGCCTTCGGCTTCCTCGGCCCCAACGGCGCCGGCAAGTCCTCCACCATGCGGATGATCGGCTGCGTGTCCCCGCCCAGCGGGGGAGGGCTGACCATCCTCGGCCTTGACCCGGTCGCGGACGGCCCGGTCATCCGGGCGCGGCTTGGGGTGGTCCCGCAGGAGGACACGCTCGACGTCGAGCTGACCGTGCGCGAGAACCTGCTGGTCTACGGCCGCTACTTCGGGCTGCCGCGGGACGTCATCCGTGAGCGCGCGGTGCGCCTGCTCGAGTTCGTCCAGCTCAGCGACCGGGCCGGGGATCAGGTCGAGCCCCTGTCGGGAGGGATGAAGCGCCGCCTCACCATCGCCCGCTCGCTGATCAACGAGCCGGACATCCTGCTGCTCGACGAGCCAACCACCGGCCTGGACCCGCAGGCGCGGCACGTGGTGTGGGACCGGTTGTTCCGGCTCAAGCAGCAGGGGGTCACGCTGGTGCTGACCACGCACTATATGGACGAGGCCGAACAGCTGTGCGACCGGCTGGTGGTGATGGACCGCGGGAAGATCGCCGCCGGCGGCTCGCCGCGGGAACTCATCGACCGCTACTCCACCCCCGAGGTGCTCGAACTGCGGTTCGACCCGGCCGAGCACGAGACCGCTGCGGAGAAGCTCGCGGCCGTGCCCGCGCGCCGCCGCGAGGTGCTCGCCGACCGGGTGCTGCTGTATGTGACCGACGGCGACGCCGCCCTGGCATCCGTGCGGGCGCTTGGCGTGGAGCCGCTGACCTCCCTGGTCAGGCGCAGCACGCTGGAGGATGTGTTCCTGCGCCTGACCGGGCGGCGGCTGGAGGACTGATGGCCGCCGGGACGGCACGGCACCCGGCGGCCACCACGGATGGGCTGGCTTCCGGCTGGTCGCTTGCGGTGCGCCAGTTCCGGTTCTGGCTGACCGACTACCGCCGGACCTGGCGGGGCAGCATCTACTCAAGCCTGGCCGAGCCGCTGCTCTACCTCGGGGCGCTTGGCCTGGGACTGGGCAGGCTGGTCAACCAGCACGGTGACACAAGGCTCGGCGGGGTGAGCTACCTTACCTTCCTCGCCCCCGGCCTGCTGGCGGCGGCCGGCATGCAGACCGCCGTCGGCGAGGCAACCTACCCGGTGCTCGGCTCGGTGAAGTGGAACAAGACCTACCAGGCCGCGGTGGCTTCGCCGCTGAGCCCGGCGGACGTCTTTCATGGCCACGTGCTGTTCGTCACGATGCGGCTGGCCATGAACTGCACGCTGTTCACGGCCGTCGCCGCCGCGCTCGGCGCGGTGCAGTCGGCGGGGGCGGCCGCCGCCGTGCCGGTGGCGGTGCTGACCGGGCTGGCGTTCGCGACCCCGATCGAGGCGTGGGCCGTGACCAGGACCAAGGACACCTCGTTCGCGATGATCTACCGGTTCGGATTGATCCCGCTGTTCCTGTTCTCCGGCACGTTCTTCCCGGTCAGCCAGCTTCCGGTGTGGCTGCGCCCGGTCGCCTACGCCACCCCGCTGTGGCACGGGGTCTCGCTGTGCCGGGCGCTGAGCCTGGGCACCGCCAGCCTTCCCGCGGCGCTGGCACACGCGGGGTTCCTGGCGCTGGTCGCCACGGCCGGGCTGGTGGCGGGGAACCGTTCCTACCGGCGGCGGCTGTATGTCTAGCGGGCCGCATGTCTAGCGGGCTGCGGGAACTGCCGCTGCGGGTGGTTCCCCCGCTGTTCCTCTCCCGGGGGTGGCGGTCGCTGGGCGGCCGCGGGAGCCTGCACCTGATAGAACGGCACGCCCGCGTCTACCGGCACATGTGGCTGGTGCTGGTCTCCGGGTTCGCCGAGCCGCTGTTCTACCTGCTGTCGCTCGGGGTGGGGCTTGGCCATCTGGTGGGCACGGTGGCCGGGCCGGGCGGCGGCCCGGTCAGCTACACCGCCTTCGTGGCGCCGGCCCTGCTCGCCACCTCCTCCATGACCGGCGCGATCTACGACTCGACCTTCAACGTGTTCTTCAGGCTCAAATACGCCAAGGTGTACGACGCCACGCTCGCCACGCCGATGCGGCCGGGTGATATCGCGCTCGGCGAGATCGGCTGGGCGCTGATCCGCGGCGGCCTGTACGCGACCGCCTTCATGGTGGTGATGCTGGCGATGGGCCTGGTGCACTCCGCCTGGGCCGTCGTGGCGCTGCCCGCCGCCGTGCTGACGGGCTTCGGCTTCGCCGCCACCGGGATGGCCGCGACCACGTTCATGCGCAGCTGGCAGGACTTCGAGTACGTGACCCTGGTGATGATCCCGCTGTTCCTTTTCTCCGCCACCTTCTACCCGCTCAGCGTGTATCCCCGCGGCGTGCAGGTGGCGGTGGAATGCACGCCGCTGTACCAGTCGGTCGCGCTCATGCGCGGGTTCACCCTCGGGGTGGTGGGCCCCGGGCTGCTGTGGCACGCGGCCTACCTCGCGCTCATGGGCGTGACCGGCCTGTATTTCGCCGGCCGCCGGGTAAGCAAGCTCCTACTACGCTGACGTCATGCGCACGATCACGTCCGAGGCCGAGCTGAGGGAACTGCTCGGGACGCCTCTTCCCCGGGTGGTGACCAAGGACCGCACCCGCCTGCACGCGCTGGACCGGCAGTGGCTCGCCGCCTCGCCGTTCTGCCTGGTCGCGACCGCCGGAACGGATGGGACCTGTGATGTCTCACCCAAGGGTGACCCGCCCGGCTTCGCCCTGGTGCTCGACGACAGCACGATCGCCATCCCGGAACGGCCGGGCAACCGCCGGGCCGATGGCTTCCGCAACATCCTCACCAACAGCCACGTCGGGCTGATTTTCCTGGTCCCGGGGCGCAGGGAGACGCTGCGCATCAACGGGCGCGCCCGGCTGGTGGCGGATGCCCCGTTCTTCGACGACATGATCGTCAAGGGGCACCGGCCCGTCATGGCGCTGGTGGTAGAGATCGAGCAGATCTTCTTCCATTGCATGAAGGCGTTCATGCGCTCGCGGCTGTGGGAGCCGGGCAGCTGGAACCCGGACGCGCTGCCCGTCCACGCCCAGCTCGCCAAGAGCCTTGAGCGGTCCGACGAGACGGTGGAGGAGCTCGAGGAGTACTACGGTCCCGCGTACGCCAAGCGCCTGTATGGGTAGGGCAGGATGCCGCAGGAAGGCTGGGCGGTCCCGGAAGCTGGCCCCGGCGGTGGGGCGTCCGGGGCGGACGGCCCGGGTTCCCCGGACGGGACGCCGGCCGCCGCCGCGGGCGAGGCCCCGGCCGGTGTCCCGGCGGCCCCGGCGGCGGCCCCGCGTGCCGACCCGGTCGCCTGGCTGATAGCGCTCGCCTCCTTCGGCGCGTACACGACGATCTCGGTCTTCCGTTACCTGCGGCTCGACCCGGGCTCCTGGGACCTGGGCATCTTCACCGAGTACGTCAGGCAGGTGGCCTACGGCCACGCCCCGGTGGTGGCCATCCGCGGCGCCGGGTTCAACCTGCTCGGTGATCACTTCCAGCCGATCGTGGCCCTGATCGCGCCGTTCTTCCGGCTCTTTCCCACCCCGGTGACCCTGCTGGTCGCGCAGGCGCTGCTGACGGCGGTGTCGGTGGTGCCCGTCTGCCGGGCGGCGAGGGAACTGCTCGGCACCTGGCAGAGCCGGGCGATCGGCGCCGCCTACGGGTTCTCCTGGGGCCTGCAGCAGATGATCAATTTCGACTTTCATGAGGTCGCGTTCGCGGTGCCGCTGCTGGCCTTCTCCCTGTCCGCGCTGGTGCGCCGCCGCCCGCGCGGCGCGGTGCTGTGGGCGCTGCCGCTGGTCTTCGTCAAGGAGGACCAGGGGTTCACGGTCGCGGTCATCGGCCTTGTCATGATCGCGATGGCGGTCACGCCCCCGGCCCGGGCCCGCCGTTCCGCCGTCCCGGAGGCGAGCGCGCCCGCGGCCCCGGGGAACCCGCCCACGGCTGAGGCCGGGCCCGCCGCCTGGGGGTGGGCGGGCGCGCTGCTGATCGTCTGGGGGCTGGCCTGGTCGGTGGCGGCGATCGGCGTCATCATCCCCCACTTCAACCCCACGCATCACTACCAGTACTGGAGCGATGGGGGGGTGGTCGGGCCGGGCGGCCACGTCACGCTGCCCGCCCTGCTGCACCAGCTGGCCGCCGACGGCGCGGCGAAGCTGCGCACGATGGGCATGATCTTGCTGCCGGTCGCGTTCATCGCGCTCGGTTCCCCGCTGGCCCTGATCGCGCTGCCCAGCCTGCTGCTGCGCTTCGTCTCCACCAACAGCTACTTCTGGGGCACGGGCTGGCATTACAACGCCACGGTCATGCCAATCCTGTTCCTGGCCGCGATCGATGCCATGGCCCGCCTGCGGGCCCGGGCCGCCCTGCGCGCCCGCCGCCGCCGGCGGTCACGGGCGGCCGCCCGGAACCTGCGGCCCGGGGTCCTCGTGCCCCGCTACGGCGGCCTCGTGATGCTGGCGATCGCCGTCTGGCTGGCGTTCCGGTTCCCGCTCGCCACCCTGTGGAATCCCCAGACCTATGTGATGAGCCCGCACGTGCGGGCCGAGCGGGCGGCGATGGCCCTGGTGCCGGGCGGCGCGAGCGTGGAGGCGACCCTGTCCATGCTCGCGCCGCTGGCGGTCCACGACGACACGCTCTGGATCGGCAACGGCAACCCGGCGCCGCGCTACATCGTCTTCGACGAGTCCAACAGCGGCTGGTCCCCCCCGCCGGGCAACCCCCTTGCCTTCGTCGACGGGCGTCACCCCGGCGTGTCCTACCGGCAGGTGTTTCTCGACAGCGATGTGTACGTGTTCCAGCGGGCCGGCCGGGACACGCCTACTGGCGGGTAGCCCTGCCGGCGGCGGCGGCCAGCCCACCGGTAGAGTCGTGCCCGGACTCGCCGGGAGGTGCCATGGAATTTGCCTATGACGAACGCACCCAGGAGCTTGCCAAACGGCTTCTCGACTTCATGGACAGCCACATTTACCCCGCCGAGCCCGTGTACGCGGCCCAGGCCGAGGAGGCTGCCAGGTCCGGCGATCCCTGGCACCGCCCCGCGGTGGTGGCCGAGCTGAAGACCCAGGCCCGCAAGCGAGGGCTGTGGAACCTCTTCCTGGCCGGGCATCCGCGGGGTGCCGGGCTGACCAGCTTGCAGTACGCGCCGCTGGCGGAGATCACCGGGCACAGCCCGGCGCTGGCGCCCGCCGCGACGAACTGCGCGGCCCCCGACACCGGCAACATGGAACTGCTAGCCGAGTTCGGAACCCCCGAGCAGCAGGAACGTTGGCTGACCCCCTTGCTTGAGGGGGAGATCAGGTCCGCGTTCTGCATGACCGAGCCGGACGTCGCCTCCTCCGACGCGACCAACATCTCCACCGTGATCCAGCGGTCCGGGGACGAGTACGTGATCAACGGGAGGAAGTGGTGGTCGTCGGGGGCGATGGACCCCGCCTGCGAGATCCTGATCGTGATGGGCAAGACGTCGCCCGGCGCGGACCGGCACCGCCAGCAGTCGATGATCCTGGTGCCACGGAACACCCCCGGCGTCACCGTCCAGCGGGGGATGACCCTGTTCGGTTTCGACGATGCGACGCACGGCGGCCACGCCGAAGTCGAGTTCGCCGGCGTCCGGGTGCCCGCCTCGAACCTCATCGCGGGCGAGGGCGACGGGTTCGCGATCGCACAGGCCCGGCTCGGCCCGGGCCGGATTCACCACTGCATGCGGCTGATCGGCATGGCCGAGCGGGCGCTCGAGCTGACGTGCCGCCGGGTGACGCGGCGGACCGCGTTCGGCCGGCCGCTGGCCGAACAGGGCGTGATCCAGGACTGGATCGCCGAGGCGCGGGTCCGGATCGAGACGACCCGGCTGCTTGTGCTCAAGACCGCGTGGCTGATGGACACCGTCGGCAACAAGGGCGCGCACACCGAGATCCAGGCGATCAAGGTCGCCACCCCGGCGATGGCCGAGTGGGTGATCGACAAGGCGATCCAGGCGCACGGCGCCGCGGGGGTCAGCCAGGACTTCCCGCTCGCTCACCTCTGGGCGTCCGCCCGCTCGCTCCGCCTGGCGGACGGCCCCGACGAGGTGCACAAGCGCTCGCTGGCGCGGCGTGAACTGCGCCGCTACCAGGCCCCCGGTCACGCCCCCGCCTGAGGGCGCACGCTCGCCGGGCACGGAACGGCATTTGACGCTGAGGAAAGGAAATCCATGGCACAGGATGCACAACGGGTGGTGATCGTCACCGGCGCGGCCCGGGGCATCGGCGCCGCCACCGCGCGGCGGCTGGGCACCGACGGCATGGCCGTCGCCGTGCTCGACCTTGACGTCGGCAGCTGCGCCGGCACGGTCGAGGCGATCACCGCGGCCGGCGGCCGGGCGCTCGCGGTCGGCGCCGACGTCAGCCAGGCCGACCAGGTGGAGGCCGCGGTCGGCAAGGTCGCGGCCGAACTCGGCGGGCCCACCATCGTGGTCAACAACGCCGGGGTTATCCGCGACAACCTGCTCTTCAAGATGTCCGAGGATGACTGGGACACCGTGCTCGGCGTGCACCTGCGGGGTGCCTTCCTCATGAGCAGGGCGGCCCAGAAGTACATGGTCGAGCAGCGGTACGGCCGGATCGTCAACCTGTCGTCAAGCTCCGCGCTGGGCAACCGCGGCCAGGTCAACTACTCCGCGGCCAAGGCCGGCATGCAGGGGCTCACCAAGACGCTCGCGATCGAGCTCGGGCAGTTCGGGGTGACCGCCAACGCCGTGGCGCCCGGCTTCATCGTGACCGACATGACCGCGGCCACCGCGGCCCGGGTCGGCATGAACTTCGAGGATTTCCAGGAGGCCGCCGCCTCGCGCATCCCCGTCCGCCGGGTGGGCCAGCCGGACGACGTGGCGAACCTGATCTCGTTCCTGGTCAGCGACGGTGCCGGGTTCGTCTCCGGTCAGGTGATCTACGTCGCGGGCGGCCCGCTGTGCTGACTCAGGACGGCTCATCCGCCGACGACCTGCGGCAGCGCGTGCGCGACTTCCTCGCCGCCCACGACCCGCTGTCCCTGCCCAGGCTGGAATTCCTGCGCGCCAGGTTCGACGCGGGGCTGGCCTGGGTGCACTATCCGGCCGGCCTCGGTGGCCAGGGCCTGCCGCGGGCCCTCCAGGCGGCGGCGGACGCGGAGTTCGCCGCGGCCGGGGCGCCCGACAACGACCCCGCCCGCAACGGCATCGGCCTCGGCATGGCGGCGCCCACGATCTTGGCGTTCGGCAACGACGAGCAGAAGGCTCGCTGGCTGCGGCCGCTGTGGACGGGCGAGGAAGTGTGGTGCCAGCTGTTCAGCGAGCCAGGGGCCGGCTCGGACCTGGCCGGGCTCGCCACCCGGGCGGTCAGGGAGCCGGACGGCGACGCGTGGCGCGTCACGGGGCAGAAGGTGTGGACGTCCATCGCCCACCGGGCGCGCTGGGGCCTGCTGCTCGCCCGCACCGACCCGGACGTGCCCAAGCACGCCGGGCTCACCTACTTCGCCTGCGACATGACCGACCCCGGGGTCGAGGTGCGGCCGCTGCGCCAGCTCACCGGCGAGGCCGAGTTCAACGAGGTGTTCCTCACCGACGCCGTGGTCCGCGACAGCGACCGGATCGGGGGAGTCGGGGAGGGCTGGCGGGTCGCCCAGGGCACTTTGATGAACGAGCGGGTCGCGATCGGCGGCGGGGCGTTCCCGCGCGAGGCCGGCATGATCGGGCTCGCCGCCGCGGCCTGGCGCGAGCACCCCGAGCGGCGGACGCCCGGGCTGCACGACCGGCTGATCCGCCTGTGGGCCGACGCCGAGGTCGCGCGGCTGGCCGGCGAGCGCCTGCGCCAGCGGCTCGCCGCGGGCCAGCCGGGGCCGGAGGGATCCGCCGCGAAGATCGTCTTCGCCCGGCTGAACCAGGACCTGGCCGCGTTCGACCTCGACCTGGCCGGGGCCGGGGGGCTGTTGTACGACGACTGGAACATGCGCCGCCCAGAATCGGTCAGCTTCTACGGCCGGGGGCCCGGCTACCGCTACCTGCGCTCCCGCGGGAACTCCATCGAGGGAGGCACCTCGGAGATCCTGCGCAACATCATCGCCGAGCGGGTACTCGGGCTGCCGCCGGAGCCCCGCACGGACACCCGCGTGCCATGGAAGGACCTGCCCCGGTGACCGCCACGCAGCCAGGCCGGGCCGGCCGGGCCCCCCGCACCCCCCGCCCGGCGGCGGCCGAACCCGGGCCGCCGGGTGGCCGCGGCAGGCACTCTCACGACCTGCGCTACTCCGACGCGGAGGAGCAGCTGCGGGCCGCGGTCCGCGACCTGCTCAGCGACCGCAGCCCCTGGACGGCGGTGCTCGCCCGGGTGGAGAGCAGCGAGCCGACCGACACCGCGCTCTGGCACACCATGGCGGCCGAGCTGGGCTGCGCGGGACTGCTGGTGCCGGAAAGCCACGGCGGAGCCGGGGCGAGCTACAGGGAAGCGGCGGTGGTAGCCGAGGAGACCGGCCGCTCGGTGGCCCCGGTTCCCTACCTCGGCAGCGCCGTGGTCGCCACCGTAGCCCTGCTGGGAACCGGCGACGAGCTGCTGTCCGGGCTGGCCGCCGGGCGCACCACCGCCGCGCTCGCTGTCGAGTTCGCGCGGGTGCCGCCGGGCAGCGGGACCGCGCAGCCGTACGGGGTGCGGGTAGGGTCCCCGCGGCCGGCCGACGAGGCCGGCACCACCAGGCTCACCGGATCGGTGGCCGGGGTGGCCGACGCGCTGGCCGCTGACGTGCTGCTTGTGCCCGCCGACGGGGTGCCCTTCGGCCTGTACGCGGTGGACGCCCGCGCGCCGGGCGTGAGCCTGGCGCCGGTGGTGTCGCTCGACGCCACCCGGCCGCTCGCCGACCTCACCCTCGACGGCGTGCCCGCCCGCCCGGTGCTGATGGGCGAGTCGGCGTCGCGGGCGGTCGCCGCCGCGCTCACCGCCGGGGCGGCCATGCTCGCCTCCGAGCAGCTCGGGGTGGCCGAACGCTGCCTGGAGATGACCGTGGCCTACGTGAAGGAGCGGCGCCAGTTCGCCCGCCCGGTGGGCTCGTTCCAGGTGCTCAAGCACCGCCTCGCCGACGTGTGGGTGGCCATCACCCAGGCCCGCGCCGCCGCCAGGTACGCGGCCGCGTGCCTGTCCGAGGGCGACCCCGACACGCAGGTCGCGGTGGCGCTTGCCAAGGCCGCGTGCGGCGACACCGCCGTGCACGCGGCGCAGGAATGCGTGCAGCTGCACGGGGGGATCGGGTTCACCTGGGAACACCCGCCGCACCTGCTGCTCAAGCGGGCCAAGAGCGGGTCGCTGGCGTTCGGCTCGCCGGACCGGCACCGGGCGGTGCTGGCCGGCCTGGTCGGCCTGCCGCCCGCCCCCTGAGGCACCCCTGAGAACTGGGAGGATCGCCATGCGCTCCGTGGCAGGTGCCGGTGTGGTGGTCACCGGGGGCGGAAGCGGCATCGGCGCCGCGCTCGCGCACAGGTTCGCCGCCGAGGGCGCCCGGGTCGTCGTCAACGACGTGAACGCCGCCGCGGCGACCGCCGTCGCCGCCTCGTGCGGCGGCACCGCGGCGCCCGCCGACGCCGCCGCCGAGGACGGCGTTGCCGCGCTGATCGGCGTGGCAAGGGACGTGCTCGGCGAGATCGACCTGTTCTGCGCGAACGCGGGGGTGGCCAGGGGCGGGGGCCCGGACGCCAGCGAGGCCGACTGGGACGCCTCATGGCAGATCAACGTGATGGCGCACGTCAGGGCGGCGCGGTTGCTGCTGCCGGCCTGGCTGGAGCGTGGCAGCGGCCACCTGATCTGCACCGTGTCCGCCGCCGGGCTGCTCACGATGCTGGGCTCGGCCCCCTACTCGGTCACCAAGCACGCCGCGCTCGGCTTCGCGGAGTGGCTGGCGGCGACCTACGCGCACCAGGGCATCACCGTGCAGGCCATCTGCCCGCAGGGGGTCCGCACCCCCATGCTGTCGGGGACATCCCCGGGCGGGGAGATCATCCTCGGCGATACGGCGATCACCCCGGAGGCGGTGGCCGACGCGGTCATGGAAGGCATCGCCGACGGGCGGTTTCTCATCCTGCCGCACCCCGAGGTGGCGAGGTTCTACGCCGGCCGCGCCAGCGATCCCGACCGGTGGCTGCGCGGCATGAACAAGCTGCAGCGCCGGGTGGAGGGCGCGGTCAGGCAGGACGGCGCCTAGCCGGCGCCCGCCCGGCGCGCTGGCGTGCTAGCCCGCCAGCCCGTGGCGGTAGACCCTGGTGTTCCGGAGCTCGAAGCCGACCCGCTCGTAGAGCCGCCCGGCCGCCTCCCGCGACGCGCGCGAGGTCAGGTCGACCGTCTTCGCACCCGCGGCCTTCGCGAGCCCGAGCGCCTCCAGCATGAGCTCCCGCCCGATGCCCTGCCCCCGCGCCGCGTCGTCCACGATCACGTCCTCGATCCAGGCCCGGACCCCGGTCGGGATCTCGAACATGGCCAGCGTCAGCGAGCCGACGATCTTGCCTCCCGTGCGGGCGATAAGAAGCGTGGTGGCGGGTGAGCCGACGATACGGTCCAGCGCCGCCCGGTCGGGCGGGACGGCGCTGTTCGACAGCTGCGGTATGAGCCGGGCGAACGCCTCGGCCACCTCGTCGGTCGCCTCGCGGAGTACCTCAACAGTCACGCGGGGCAGACTACCGTCCCGCCGGGACGCCACGTCCACGGCCGGCGATAGCATCCCCGCCCGATGCGATGGGAACCCCGCGCGATGCGGTAGGACAGACTCATGGCGGGACGGGCACTTGTGCTGGGCGGCGGCGGAGTCACCGGTGTGGCCTGGGAGCTTGGGCTGCTGGCGGGGCTGGCGGAACGGGGTATCGACCTGACCACCGCGGACCTGATCGTGGGCACCTCGGCCGGCGCGATCGTGGGCGCCCAGGTCACCTCGGGAACCGGGCTGCCGGACCTGTACCGGGCGCAGCTCCAACCGCCCGACGGCGATGTCGCGGCGCGGATTGGCGCCTGGGTGAAATTCCGGTACGCGCTCGCGCTGGCGTCGTCGAGGGATCCGGTCCGCACGAGGGCCCGGCTTGGCCGCATGGCCGCACCGGCCATCTCCGAGGCCAGGCGCAGGGCGGTCATCGAATCCCGGCTGCCGAGCCACGGATGGCCAGCCCGGCGGCTGCTGATCACCGCCGTCGACGCTGACTCAGGCGAAAGCGCGGTGTTCGAGGCCTCGTCCGGGGTCGACCTGGTCGACGCGGTCAGCGCCAGCTGCGCGGTGCCAGGGGTGTGGCCGCCGGTGGCGATCGGCGGGCGGCGCTGGATGGATGGCGGCATGCGTTCGGCCAGCAACGCCGATCTGGCCGCGGAGTGTGGCCGGATTGTCGTGCTCGCCCCGGTCGCGCAGGGATTCCGCGCCACCATCCCGTCGGTCGCCCGGCAGGTGATGGACCTCAACAGTGGGGGGCGCTCGGTGGTGGCGATCACACCGGGCCGGGCGGCCCTCACCGCCATCGGCCGGAACCTGCTTGACCCGGCGCGCCGTGAGCCCGCCGCCAGGGCCGGGTACGCGCAGGCGCCCGCGGCCGCCGCCGAAGTCGCCGCTGTCTGGGCCGACGGCTCAGCCCGGGCCGCGAAGGCCGCCACGATCGCCGAATCCCCCGGCCCGTGCGGGCCGGGGGATTCGTGGTCATGAACCCGCCGTAGGTCAGCTGGCATAGTCGAGCAGCGGCTGTGCCCGGCTCGGGTGCCGCAGCTTCGACAGTGACTGCTTCTCCAGCTGCCGGATCCGCTCCCGGGTCAG
>Ga0126378_10002217_pt1 | contig 14360 bp, 15 predicted proteins | sample PanSoiMetPlot_23_FD_92587 | JGI IMG/M metagenome (GOLD analysis project Ga0126378, IMG submission 92587) | Tropical forest soil microbial communities from Panama - MetaG Plot_23 | ecosystem: Environmental > Terrestrial > Soil > Tropical forest > Bulk soil | place: Panama | collected 2016-02-17 | reverse complement strand
TCGTCCTCGGGATGACGGCTTCAGTATTGGCGGATCTGATCTGGTACGAAGCTGGAAGACTGCGCGGGGCTGACGTTGTCCACCTGATTCATCGATTCTCGTCGAGTTCCGATTCCAGTGCGGCGCGCATCAGGAAGCTATTCACACGATATGGAACGAAAACGCTGCTCATCTGCAAGTTCGTGATTGGGCTCGATGCCGTTGCCCCACCCCTCGCAGGAATGACCGGTACAGATCGTTTGCGGTTCATTCTCTTCGATGCTGCCGGATCCGCGCTCTGGGCAGGCTTGTACTCAGGGTTGGGGTACATGTTCTGCCAGCAACTCGATAAGGGTATTGCACTTGTCGAACGGATGGGAACGTTTCTAACAGTGATCGTTGTGATGCTCGTGGCCGCAGTCGTCGGCCGCAGACTCATGCATTGGTATGTTTTTTTCCGAGAGCTTCGGCTGGCTAGAATTACCCCTCAGCAACTGAAGAGCAAGCTGGATGGCGGAGAGCGGCCAGTGATTGTGGATGTGCAGGGATGTGTTTTCCATCATCGAATGCACGGCGCAAGCATCCCGGGCGCTGTTCGGATCAGTGGTCGGAGGCTGGGCCAATACAGGGATGTACCAATACCAGCCGATTGGGAGTCGCGCGAGGTGGTACTGTACTGTTCCTGTCCCAACGAGTTAACCAGCGCGCGGATAGCTCAGATGCTGCAGGCGAAGGGGGTTGAGCGCGTGCGCCCGTTGGCCGGGGGTCTTCAAGCCTGGATCGCTTGCGGTTTTTCCGTCAGCACACAAACCGGAATCCATTCCGCTACCATCGCTGCAAGTAGATCCTCGACACCAGAACTGACCAAGTGAATCAAACACTACATAAGCAAGAGGCACAGGGCTACCACCGTTTCCCATTGGCGGGAAAGATGCGAGCTATGCTTTCAGTCGTGGCTCAATTTGACTGAGACACTAACCGCTTCTCGATTATTCTGGCGTCCGACCCATCGCGTGGATCAGTTCGTCATGGGCCTGGGTGTAATCCAACTGAGACTGGAGAAACAGCGTCTTGGCGTCGAGTTCCTGAGCAACCGCAGAATCAGCCTGCGATCTCAAGGCAACTCCTTGCACAAGTTGGGCTTGCAGCACCCGATTCGACTCCGTGCGCAGGTTCAGGAGTTCTTCGGAAACCTTGATCAACTGCTGAGTCCGCTCAAGCTTGTTGTAGGCAGTCTGAACCGCCAGCTCGACTTCATCTGTAACCCGCGCAAGATTTTCCCGGGCTTGCGATAGTTGAGCTTCGCGTTCGCGCAGGATTGCCCGTTTGCGTCCAGCGTCGAAGAGGTCGTAGTCGAAGTGGACACCGAAGCTGCCAAAATTGCGTGCCAGGAATGGAACATTGTTTTGATAGCTGTAGCGGGCGAACGCAGAAACATCGGGGACCTTGATATCTACCTTTGCCAGGCGAACGCCGGCATCCGCTTTTTCGACTTCGTTGCGAGCGGCAATTATCTCGGGATGTTCATTCTGAGCGAGCGCGACACAAGCCTCTCTTCGGCACGTCTCCTGGAATTCTTCGCCACTGGGATCGAGATCCAAGGCGGTTGTCAACCGTAGACCCATGAGGTCATTGAGCTGTAGCTTGAGATCGGAGAGTTGCAGGTCGGTTGTTAGCAGCTCCTGCTTCGCCTGCAAAAGCTGGGCTCGGCTTTCGATCAATTCTTCTTCCAGCGTGCTCCCGTATTTCACTTGCTCGATGCGTTCGCTGCGCAAGGCATCGGAAGCCTTGATCCGCGCCTCCGTTGCGCTCCGGTGAACCTGTGCAATCAAGACTTTGTAATAAACCTCGTGGACTTTCAGCGCAACGTCGTTTTCGGTGAGCTCTGCCTTTTGTCGAGAAGCCTTGAGCTCCGCTTGCGCGATATCGTTGGCTGGTTTGATCTTCAGCAGTGTCGTCAATGGCTGTGTGAGCTGGGTCCCGCTGGTCGTTAAGTCACGCCCACCTTGATTAATGATCGCGGACTGCGTCGGAATTGGAGTACCACTGACCACTCCAAGACTGCCGGCGAAGATTTGGATCAACTGCGTGTCTGTAAGATGTACAAAACTGCTGTCGTTTCGTATAAGGGGAAAATAGGCGCTCTTGGCCACCTCTTTCGCGTGCTGCTTCTCTTGCACCTTGAATTCGGAGAGGCGGACATTGTGATTGTGCTTAAGTGCCAACTGCACGGCCTCTTGGAGCGTGATATGACGGGGCGGAGCGGTCTGTTCCGATTCACCGAACAGGGTAGAAGAGCTGCACAGCGCCACCAGTGCAATCAACAGGACCCGTGCTCTGTGTTTCATGGTTTTATCTCCTTCGAATTGGCCGGAATACTCTGTAATGTGCTGAGGTCGGCATAGTTCATCGGCGACCTACGAAGCAGGGCGACAAGAAACAACGCACAAACACAACTCCACGCGATTAACAGGAAGGCATCAACCAGACTTAAGGTGTATGCCTGAAGACGAATCCGGGCAGCGACGAGGTCGAGAGCTCGAGCGCCGGCAGCTGCAGTACCGGACGATTTTGCGAAGAGGCCAGCGGTCATCGCTCGAATATTGGCTTCTGTAATCCAGTTGCCACCGGATACGTGAAGGCCAAGCAGATTGGAGTGCAACATCTCTCGCTCGGCAATGAAGTGGCCCATGTAGATGGCCCCCGCTGTACCGCCAAACAACCGGATTGTATGAAAGAAGGCAGAGAACGTCAGGATCCACTCCGGCCTCGACAAGCCGCCAGAGAACATCCCTTGCAACACGATCGTTGCTACGAGGCCAATGAAAGCGAATGCCTGTCCGACGCCGGTAAGCAACTCTGTTCGGTAGAAATTTCCAGCCGCCCATGTGCTCGTGTATTGCGCGTTTAAGTAACTTGCAAAAGCTGTACATGCTAGTCCTACAGCCAGCAGGAGCCGAGAATCCAATTTGCGAAGCAGCAGAAGTGCAGCAGTAAAGGCAACCGGCAAGAGTGGAATAGCGCTCCAGAGTATGGCCGGGCCGATCTGACTGGCTTCGAAACCACGGATGGCCAAGGATTGCGGAATCAGGATGATGGTTCCGGTCAAGGTAAATCGAAACCAAAAGAGCAGCGCACCGAGCAGAACGGTGTTCCATTTCGCAAGGTAAGGCAAGGCCACGAGGGGGTTGGGCCCTAGTAGCCGTCGGATCAGTGAGCAGAGTACGAGGAACAAACCGCTCACAAATAGTGCCGTGAAGGTACCTGAACGCCACCAGTCGAGCCTTTGACCCTGTTGAAGGGCGATGAACAGCAGGGCCAATCCCAGACTGACGTATAGGAATCCGACAAAACTGGGAGCTGGGCCGCTCTTCTTCCGTGCGGGAGCAGGAGGGATTCCGTAGTAGATGCACAATATCATGACCGGCGCAATGGCGGCGGAATTCCAGAACATCCAATGCCAGGACAAGTAGTCCCGATACCAGCCATACAGGGAAGGTGCTATGTTGACAGCGCCGTCCACAGAGGTCGCGTAGAGAGCGATAGTGAACGGAAGATAGCGAAGGGGAATGTTACGCAGAGCAAAAGTTAGAGTAAGTGGATAAAACGTCCCAGATGTCAGGCCCGCCAGTATCAGCAGTGCGATCAGCAAACTATAGCTGTGTACAAAGGGCAGGAGTGTGCAAGTCAGCGTGAACACGCCGGCTGCAATCAGAAGAACGCGGCGAGGCCCAATTAGTCCGCCGAGGTAAACAGTAAAGGGCCCAATAAACATCAATGCGCCGTTGAACGCACTGTCCGTCCACGCACCGGCGTCGAAACTAACTCCGATGTGGCCTTTTAGATCGGCAAGACCCAAAGTGAGCATTCGGCCGGTAAGCGTAACCAGACCGGCGCCGATGATGACGCCGAGAATTCCTACGAGAGGTCTTTTTGAAACTTCCGAGGTAATCGCTTTGGCCGAAGCCTGTGCGATCTCAAGTGGTGTTGGAGGGCAAACAACGACGGTGGATGCAGCCATGACGCTTCTGCACTATCCTTTGGTTCGAACCGTTGCCGTAACGGATAGACCCGGCCGTAGCTTTGCCGCAAACGTCGGGTCGTCAAGGATGATCTTTACTGGAATACGCTGCGTAACTTTGGTGAAGTTGCCGGTGGCGTTGTCGGGTGGCAGCAACGCGAACTGTGAACCGCTGGCCGGAGCAATCTCAGCAACTTTGCCGTGAACGATTTGTCCCGGGTATTCGTCGATACGGAGCTCTGCTGGGTCGCCGACCTTGACGTGGGTCAGTTGCGTCTCGCGATAGTTCGCCTGCACCCACTTGGTGACATCAACAAACGAAATAACCTGGGTCCCGGGAGAAACCAGCTGTCCAGGTCGAACTTGGCGTTCGCCTACCGTGCCATCACCTGGTGCGTAGATTCTTGTATAGCCCAGATTCACCCGTGCTGCAACGAGGTTGGCCTCTTTGCCGCGCAGGTCTGCCTCTAGTTGCACTTCCTGCGATTCCAGAACGGTCTTGGTGCGTCGCTCGGCTTCGACCGACAGTTCGTTACTCTGCAAAATCGTCTTCGCTTGGCTGAGGTCTGCTTCGCGGCTGGCAAGCTGCGCTGCGAGGCGTTCTTCGTCCGCAACCGCAACCTCAAGCCGTTGCTGTGTTGTGGAGTGAGTCTGGTATAGGCCTTCCTGTCGCTTGCGTTCCGAACGAGCGCGCTCAAGGTCGGCTTGTACAGCCTCTTTGCTGGCTTGAGCTGCAGCGATCTGCGCCTTCGCTTGATCAATTCCCGCGAGTGCTTTCGCTATCCGAGCATCCTGTAGCTGACGTTGGCGAAGATTGTTCTCAATTGCGGCGTGTGCCGCTTCTACTGCCGCATTCGCCTGACTGACCTGAGCTTGGTAGTCATCGTCCTGCAGCTCGACCAGGAGGTCTCCTTTGCGTACTTGTTGATAATCAGAAACGTGTACCGCGCGAACAATACCAGCAACTTTCGTGCTAAGAGGGGTGAGATCGCCGCGCACATAGGCATCATCTGTGACCTGCTCGACCTTATTACCCTCCCAGGAATTCCACTTTCGGGTGATCGTAATGAGGATGGCGAGCGCGAGGAGCAGCACCAGGAAGGGCGTTACAAACTTCGGCCATCGAGGAGCTGATTTGGCACGCTCATTCTCGAGCGGCGCCTCTTTCTTTGGATTTGCTGCCACCGGCTCAGTAGGTACAGGTGAGGCTGACATAGCACGCTCCTTAGAAAATGCAATGAGAAAAGCAGTCACTCTGGACTTGCATGCAGAGCCGAAGATTCGCTCGGGTATTGCCTAAAGAGAAGCACGCCGCCAGGGGGCCTTGTCTCTGCCCTTCTCTCTGCTAGACAGCGCTTCCCAGCCCTTCCACCTGCTTATTAGCTTGCAAACCCCGTGCCGAAGTGCTCTGCACAGTGCTTCTCACATTTTACGCGGATTCAGTGACATACGGGTGCAGTGAACGGAGAGCCTTCAGACTTGTGAAGGGTGTCTGGGTGCCAAACCATTGGCATCTGCTATTCACCACTATTTGTGGGGCAAAATCGCAGACCATTTCGAGACTAGGTGCCGCTCAGACTACCTTCGTCAGTCAATCGGACAGGACTCCGCAACGTGAGCACCGGGCAGCGCACCTGAGTGACAATTTTGTACGCAGTGTGCCACATGTGCGGCCCATTTGGCGCCCAGGCACGCAAACCCATCACAACCATGTCCATTTCATTTTGGTCTGCGTACTTGACAATGGTGTCAGCGGGCGCGCCACGTTCAACCACGAGGTTGGCAACATCTTCGCCCCGATAGTGCTTCTGGAGAACTTCGTCCATGCGGGTTGCTTCCAATTCGCCGGCCCCGACCGCGGCGTTTGGATTCAAGACATGGAGAAGCGTGACATCTCCGTTGGTCATTGTGGCGAGAGACATTCCATACGGAAGGGCATTGATGGATTCTGCAGAAAGGTCAGTTGGTACAAGAAAGCGCTTAGCTTGATTTCCTGCAGACTTAGATCGCGCAACACGAGATCCCACTGTGAGAACTGGGCAAGGTGCCTCCTTGAAAGCACATTCTGCCACCGAGCCCAAGAGCAATTTGCTAAAGCCGCTCCGACCGTGCGTACCAAGTACAAGGAGTGCCGAGCCAGCCTGCTCGGCCGTTTCCTTGATTGTGTTCCAAATCGGTCCGACCTTCACCAACGTTTGAAGCGTCAATCCTTCGGAAAGGCAGCCTTCGTTCTTCAAGGAATTCTTGAGGTTCTCGCAGTCGCGCAAAGCGGAATCACTGTCAGCCGAAATGCCACCTGGTCCCGAAGCCCCATAAATCGCAGTATCAACGACATGTATCAGGGAGACGGTCGAGCGGTAACGCGACGCTATCCCCAACGCATGCCGAAGCCCAGTGACGGATATCGGTGAGAAGTCAACAGCGATGAGGATGTGGCCTAAAGAAAGCATCTCGTCATAAGGGCGCTGCTGCCGAAAATCATTTCTACGCCTGAATCTGGTTGTCTGCGGGAGCCATTAAAGTCAAACAGCATGTTCACCTCAGGGTTAGCTGCCAGACTTGGGCCTCGCCTGATAAGCGGAGAGTGCTTCATCTGCCGCCTTCGAGGCTTTCTTCGCAAAATCGTAAGTTGCTCGAAGATTATCGCCAAAGAAGCGAACTTGCCCGTTGATGTTATGCTCCAGCAACAGCGAGCCATTCTTGTCGGTAAGTTGGCAGTCAACGGCAATCGATGTTTTGCCACTTACCGTGGTGACCTGGCGAGCCATCTCGCTCCCCTCCTTGAAGCCCGTGATTTTGGCATGCATCACGATGAGGTTCTGCGCGTCCGCAGCAGTGCGATCTCCGTCGCGATAAACCCTGCTGAAGGCGCCATCTTTCTCGATCTCCTCGACCAGGTGCTCATAAAGCGCCACCTGGAATTCGGCGGGTACTTCAACTTCCCCTACTTTGACCATTTCCACTTGGATCGCTGACGAATCCGCCACCTTGGGATTGGCCTTCGGCTGCGCGGCAACCACGGACACCGGTACGGACACCAACATTGATAGAAGCAAAGCCTGGCAAAGGTGTTTCACTATTGTTTCTCCTGCGGTTCGGGTTGGGGATGAGTGGCGACCGTCTGGTCGGGTTTCGACGGAATGCTGGTATGCGCGCCTTGTGCAATCAGTTCGTCTTTGAGCGCCTGGGTCTTTCCAACCGGCGTGGTGAAAATCACCCCATGAAGAGCGCCGTTCGAATCGCGGTATTCGATTGTGAGCGTGTCGATCTTGCTGCGAAGTAGGCTCAGTGCTCTCCCACCGCCGTACGGAGCGAGCATACTAATAGTTCCCAGGGTCCCGCCGATCACACGCTGACTATCCTTACCCGTAACCACATCCTGGATTGACGAGATTGGGACATCGTGGCTGCCCTTGGTAGAGGCAAAGGTCAAATTGCCATCCTTCACCTGCAAGGTGCCCTTCACGTTCTTATGTGTGCCTTCGATCCCGATGACTTGGACTGCTTCAATTGCTGTCGGCTGCCCAGCAGCCTGATCGGCAGGAAACATCGAAGTCGAAAGCATTAACGAAAGAAAAGCTAAACTTGTAATTCTCACCATGGATCTCTCCTAAAATGACCTCCTCCAAGTTGCAATTACTCCTGCGGCGCGTTCGAAAATTAGTGCCAGACCAGACGCACATCCGTGGTTCGCATGGCTGCCATGCATCTCTAACCAAAAAGGCGGGCCGTGGAAAGACTCAGAGTCAGTCAAAATCGAAAATGATCCAGTGCCTATTGCTCCTTGGATCTTGTACCGATTGCTGTTAGGATCCACCGCCGCTGTTAGCATCGCTTGCTCGCTCGTCAGTCATCCAATCTGCTATGAGCAGTTTACGTGCCATCTAGAAAACGGGGGTTACGGCACTGCCTACACGGTGGCCCAGTCTGAGGTGGCTTTGGGGAATGTGCGGATATGCGGGCACGCGACGGTCATTTGGCATTCGCCCGCCTACCGGCAAGATTGGTCGTCCACAAATTGAACAGAAACGCGTTGCCCAGTCCTATCTTCTTATTGTGTCGGCATCTTCGACGGTGGATTGCCCTGCCGAACCGCAGCCCTATCCGCAGCAACCGCAGACTGCTCCAGACTCGTCGTCATTTTCGCGATAATTTGCCCCGACACCGGCTTGGGCCGCACGGCTCATGGCGACGACTATAGAGTTTACGTCTCTGATCTCGACGTTAGACGTCTCGGTTACGCTACTGCCCATACCGAAGCACCGTCGTGAGGTGAAGAAAAAGGCCGTGAAATTCGCCGCGACGCTCGATCCACTGGTACGAGTCGAAAGAAGCCGCGTACCTACAACGATATATCGGGGTGGAGGTTCGAGGTGCCGATACGAAGCCGCAGACCTCAGAGAGCGGACAGACCAGGTGAGTCCCGCGTCTTGGCAGGGTAATTGCTACCGGAGTTTGGAGGAGCTATTAGCTCCCACTACTAGGTTGTGCTTGGAGAGAGAATGAATCGCTTTATCGTTCCATGGAGCCAAACCCACGCTTACCTTGGCAGTCGCCATGCGTTGAGGCTGTTGGCTGTGCTGATTGGCTGCACCCTGACTGCGCCGGCGCAGATCACTCCCCAGAAAGCGGACTCAAGCGCACCTTTCAGTATTCAGGCCACTCATGTGTTGGGATTCGAAAATGCAAAAGGCAATTGCAACGGGATTCTTTCCATTCATGAGCACTCGCTGCAATTTCAGCAGAACGGGAACGCTGGCATACAACAAGTAGAGACTGGTGCTATTCGAGGTGTCTTTCTCGGCGAGGAAGACAAGCAGGTTGGCGGCTTGCCCATGACTTTGGGCAAAACTGCGGCACCTTTCGGCGGTGGCCGAGTGGTTAGTCTCTTCGCCCATAAGAAGTACGACAGTCTGGCGCTAGAATATGTGGACTCTGATGGAGGAGTTCACGGGACGATCTTCCAGCTAGAAAAAGGACAAGGCGAAGTTGCAAAAAATCAACTGACTGCTCTGGGCGTAACTGGTTCTGGTGAAGAGCGGCCAACGAAGCAAAGCGCGGCGGAGGGCAGGAATGAAACCAAGTAAACGAACTTTACTGATCGCTTGTGCGGGCGTAATCCTGGCGCTCACGTTCGCTTTTCCCGTTCAGCTGCCTAGCCAAACTGCCGCCGAGAAACCCGCTGGCGGAAGCGGTGGTTCTGCCGAGCAATACAATATACAAGTGAACCAAGTTGACCGCGGCAACCTAGACCTCGCCTATTCGTTCCAATTTGCGATCTACGAGAACCTCGTTAACGAACTGAAGAAGACGCGGCGCTTCCAGCAGGTGTTCCGTGAAGGCGATCGTGCGGCTCGCGAGGCTCCGAACTTACTGGTGCTGAAAACCACTGTAGAGAAATACAACCCCGGCAGCGAAACGCAACGTGCAGTGACCACAGTTAGCGGCGCCACCAAGCTAACGGTGCGGACTGAGCTCCTCACGAGGGACGGCGAAGTCGTTATGGAGCGCACCGTGAATGGCAATGTTCGCTTCTTCGGCAGCAATTTGCGGGCTACCCAGAATCTGGCCCGTAATATTGCCAAAGCGATCCAGCAATCATCCTTGGCAGGTTCGGAGCAACCAAGCGCGACGCTTCCTGCTGAATTCTGAGATAGAACCAGTCAACATGCGCCAGCGTCGGACGGAAGAGGAGAACGAAGCTGCGTCAGGAGCAAACGAGAGGAGCGAATTATGCTGCGGTTAGTGGGCGTGGTTTTTATTTGTTTGACGGCGTTTCCAGTTTTTTGCCAGTCCACGTCGAAGTATCAAGTGGGCACCATCACTGAGGTTAAGCCTCATCTGGCTTCTGGAAGTGACGCCTCTGGCGCTGCCAGCTACGATGTTTCCGTCAAAGTCGGCGACACGGTTTATGTGGTGCTGTATACGCCACCACTGGGCGAAGAGACTGTGAAATACGCTACAGGCCGTGATCTGTTGGTGTTCGTTGGGAAAAGCACAATCACCTACAACGATATATTAGGTCGCTCGTTTGAGGTGCCCGTCGAGAGCCAAGGACCCGCTGCAAAGTCTGAACCGTCTAAGCCAGTCTCGCGTGCGACAAAGTAGTCGCTTGGACTCGATATTCCCTGTGCTTGCATCGGCCGACCTCGTGCTTGACCGTGCTAATGCTTGCCAGCTGGTGAGCGCTGTCTAGGAAATCTACTCAGGTGAAAGCCAGTGCTTCCATTGTCACCTGTTGGGCCATTTTGGCAACGGCCATCACTGGCGGACTTTGTGCTGAGGCGCTCCATAGCTCTTATCAGCTCCCGTCGAACGAACAAGTCGTTGGGTACCTCCTGCTGCAATTCCCCTGCCATGAAATTCGCGGCACAAGCCACGCTCGATCTTCGCCAAGTGGCACGCGCACTCCGACAATCGTGTGACAACCCGATGACAGTTGACACAGGAGGCGCAAGGCTGACACTGAGCACTCCTTTGTTGGTTAAGTCGAAGTTTGGCATGTGTATTGCATCGTCTCGACTAGTACCTGTAACTGCAACTGCAGGCGAGAACAGAGATATTCAGGAGGCGAACGAATGAGGCTAATGCAAGGGAATGCGTTTCCGAATGAGCGCGCAAACAAGTACCTGACCAGGGACGATTTTGGCCAGCTATTTACCGAAAATATGGACAGCCTTTACTTTCTCGCACTTCTGTTGACGGGCGATCACGAAAAAGCAGAACAGTGTTTCGTCGCGGGCCTCGAGGATTCGCTCAGGTCCAACCGCGTATTTGCGGGATGGGCTCACTTGTGGGCTAAGCAGGCCGTAATCAAGAATGCGGTTTGCCTGTTGCAGCCGCATCCTGCTTCGGATGAGTTCGCCTTGGTGAACGCTTCTGCCGTCGACGCAAGTTTGCTGAACATTCAAAATGCTTATTTTGGAGTCGCTGATGTTCTGGCACTGGAGCCGTTTGCGCGGTTTGTCTTCGTGCTGTCGGTTCTGGAGCAATACTCGGAGCGTGAATGTGCACTGCTGCTTGGCTCTTCCGTCGGGAAAGTTCGTAAAGTTCGTGTCCAGGCTATTGAACAAGTTCTGAATTCACTCGACACCGTGCCTATGCAACGACGAGTGGTCTAAGCGAGAGGATGCATGACCAAAATGGCGCCATTGCCATCACTTCTTAGAAACGTATCCCGCGTGTGTTTCCATCGGCGAGTCGGCTGGCCTCAGCGCAACCGTCAACGGTGCCTCTCATGTGGTAGCTGGCGCATGTACGACCTGAACGGCGATCTTCGTGGTAATTGGAATGACCCAGAACTGCCGCACTTAGAACGCTCGGTCGTCTTTAAAGAATCGGAAGGACTGTCGCCCAGAATGGGACAGCATTGGGTTAATCCCAAATAACAAGAGGGAGGGGTTTATGAGTGCAGCTGCCAGCGGCGGCGAAGCTACCCAGACGTTTGATCAAGATAGATTCCTCATTGTGCCCGCGCGCAAGCTTGAGGATTTACAGGTAGGCGAGGTGTTTCGCGCGCGCCGAGCCGAACACTAACGGATGCGCATGCAGCGGCGTTTCTGACAATCTCAGCGGTCAATCACCCGGTCCATTACGACTCCGAACGGGCAAAGAAACATGGGCACATCGCTCCCGTGGTCCCATGGCTTGCAGGTCTTGGCTTTCTCTGCCCCAGGAGCAACCCTCTTTCCACATTACATCGGGGAGGCCTTCATCGCTTTCACCGAAATGTCGTGCAAGTTCCTTAAAGAGGTACATTCCGGAGACACGCTGTATCCCGCACTTGAGATTCACCTCACACCTCAAGGTGACACGGGCCTCGTCACAACCAAGGTGACCATTCACAACCAAAAAGGAGAACTCGTTCTCTTAGGAGAACACAAGTAGCTGCTCAAAGCCTCGACGGAAATCCAATGAGTAGCTAGGTTGAGTTGGAGATCCTTCCACCGAACCTGCTTCTTGGCCGAAAGAGACGAGAAGGTGAGTTTCCGTCCAGCACACTGACGGCACACCGTCCGAACCCGATTCAACCTCCTAATCCTTTCATTTTTTCTGACTTCAAAAGGCTCGTTGGAATGGTTAAGCCGTCTAGGGTCCTGATATCCGCCCATGGCTCTCGGCGAGAGCAGCTTCGATCATTGCCACTTCACGATCATCCAATGCCGAAAGAACTCGGGACTGTGATGAGTCTGCCGATTCGCTTTTTAACCAGCTGTCATCAACGACGAAGGTGTCGGTTTCGCTGAGAATCACCGCACGTTCCACGACGTTCTGCAGTTCGCGGATGTTCCCAGGCCAGTCTGTAGGCTTGTAATTGCTCCAGCGTATGCTTGCCGATATGATGAATGTTTTTGCCGGCTTCCTTAGCATAACGTCCGACGAAGTACTCGACGAGCAATGGAATATCTTCCGCTAGCTCGCGCAGCGGCGGAACCGCGATGGGAAAGACCTTCAATCTGTAAAAAAGATCCATCGATTGAGTACTGTCATCTCGAACTGTCCGCTACACACACGTCTTATTAAAGTTCGCAATGCGAAGGAATTGCAGGGGCATCTCTTGCTTGAGAATCCTGCCGAAGTTGTCTAAATCCCGCAGCAACCATGGCCGCGATGTCGTCTCGTCTTCAGCAAAGTGCCGACCGTTCAGCAGACGGCACGACAGCATCAGCACGATTCAAGCTGATTTGCCAGGCTTTCCGTCAATCAGGGTGCTCACGACCAATTTTGGCAGTCTAGGTGCACTAGAGATGTACGTGATGATTGCAATCGCAGCCATCATTTTTAGAAGGCCCCGAGGGCCGAAAGGGTTTAGATGAATTCTCGCCGACCAATGAGGTGTGAGATGGGGATGAGAGCATGTGCAATTTGTAGACGTCTCCTGACGAAACACAATTTGAGCGCTTCCCTGCGGTGCGAGTGCGGGTGGGAATGGTAGCGGAATCCGCCTCAGCTCCATGTCAGAAGTGATCCATGGAGGGAGAATCTGTCCAACTTTGAGGAAGGGAAATACAGCGATGTTCGCGCATTTTACCCCCTATGACAGCAGCCCACACAGTGCAGAGCCCGCGTGCTCGCATTGCGCCGGTGTGACCAAGCATGAAGCGTGGTGTAGCACACATAACGTCTTCGTCCAATACGCCTTCCGAGCCGTCCTATATAACGACTTGAGCGTCGGGGATACTCTTATCCTTCATGCTCTGGGCGTGAAGTGGGACCGATCTTTGCCCGATGTCAGCAGGCGGTCGCGAAAGGCTGCGCAGAGCAGCTTGCTAAGTGCGGAGCGCTCATAGAGCGAAGAATATGCTTCGGACGGTGTGGCACGTCATTTGCAAGCAAATATGCAGTTACGCGTTGGTTCCGGAATTCGGAACCCGGGGAAGTAAGGCCGTTGCCGGGTAAACCGACCCAGGCAACGGTTAAGGAGCGTGATCAGTGCAAACCAACACACAGAATCACTCGCCGGTAAAGCTTCGTATCAGACGTTGTAACTCCATTCCCCACCCCCCACCATTCCACAACCCCACAAGGTAGGAGCCAGCGATATAGTTGGCTCCTTCCCCCGCCTCCCGATTGGCGGCTGACCGTAACCAGCATGGCCGAAGGAGTTGATCAAGAAACTTCGAGACTGGGCCGAAGCTTTTTGCTGAGAGGAAACTCCCTTTGAGTACATGCTCAGGGACAAGTCGGATCAAATGAGCGCCTGGGGAGCCGAGTCGATTTCCATCGATGATGTCGATGGTAAGACTCGTCGACTCAGATGTTTACTCTACTAGCTTGCTAGCCGACGTGGAAGCAGCGGTCACACCCGTGGGCACTGGAGTCAGCAGTTTTTCGATTGCTCGTTCCATAGTGCGGCTCATCTCCGAAACCACGGCCGGCACATCGCGCTTGTCCACCTGCCCCACTTCGGACACGGAATTTGTCCAGACGGTGGCGCCGGTCGATAACCGCACCATCTGGGCCGAGAGTGCAACCTCAACTTTGACGCCGCCGTCGTAGTCAATTTCCTCGAGCTTCTCCAAGCGTCCGCTGAGGACGTAATCTACGTCGGATCTTCCGTCGTACAGTTTTACTTGTGTGAAGTTTCCGCTCGCACGCAAGCGGTCAGTCACGGCATTGGTCACGAACTCTCGCGGATCAACCGCCCATCGGTGGTAATTATAGAAACCGATTTGCTCGGGAGAAGGCTTGTAGACAATGGCCCCTTGATGCAGGTATGTGGGCGATCGAAATTCGCGTACAGCCAGGGTTGCGTGGATGCCCTCCTGCACTGGCGGATCCGGCGGCGAGGGCACGTGGAAAGTGTAGTAGTTCGGGGATTTCGCCGCGCCCCCGCAACCTGGCAAAGGGATCAAAGCTG
>Ga0126378_10002216_pt1 | contig 14360 bp, 9 predicted proteins | sample PanSoiMetPlot_23_FD_92587 | JGI IMG/M metagenome (GOLD analysis project Ga0126378, IMG submission 92587) | Tropical forest soil microbial communities from Panama - MetaG Plot_23 | ecosystem: Environmental > Terrestrial > Soil > Tropical forest > Bulk soil | place: Panama | collected 2016-02-17 | reverse complement strand
GAGGGCGAACTCCGACGGATAGCCGATCTTGAATACAGTGTTGGGTTCGAAAAGCGTGCGGGGCAGAAAGAAGCGAAAGAAAGCCAGGAACCAGGCTACGAGGAATCCGGTGACCATGGTCCATACAAAACGGCGGCGTTTGCGGTCAATCTCGGTGAAGGGCGCGGTTCCGGCGACACCGCCAGCGGCGGCTGCTTTCGAGGTGCCCACTGCCGGTGTGCCAACGTACTTGGTGGCATCGACAGTGGGTTTGGCCGGCGTCTTGGCCGCTTCCGGATTCGGATTGACCTTATCGGTCTCCAACTCCGCCATGAATCCCTCCTCCTTTTTGTCTCACTGGCCCTAATCTAACCCGGCGGCCGCCGCGTACTGTGGCTCCGCCAACTGCCTCCCATGAGTGCAAAGCCGTATAGATAAAGGTACTACTTGTGCGAGAGCATCATGCACGATCTGGCCCAGCGCATGTATGAACTCTGGAGAATCGTTGAGCCCCGCGCTCATCTCGAACTGCGTAAAGCCAAGTTGTCGCGCGAGATAGCGGGCCTCGTGATCGATCTCTCCCAAAGTCTCGACGTGGTCGGAAACAAAAGCGATAGGGACGATACAGACCTCGTGAGCCTTTTCGGACGCGAGCTGCCTCAGCGTGTGCGTCAAAGAGGGCTGGAGCCAGCGGCTGGCGCCGACTTTGCTCTGGTAGCAGAGACGGTGCGGGTTGCACCATCCGCCCCGTTCCATGACGAGCCGCACGGTGTCTTCGATCTGGCGTGGATAGGGATCGCCTTTTTCCACTACCGATATTGGAATGCTGTGAGCGCTGAAAAGGATTTCCGGTTGAGCTGGATTTGAAAAGCGGGCAAGCGCTTCATTTACTTTCTCGACCACAGAATCGAGGTACCTCGTATTGCGATAAAACGTCTCAACACAATGAACAGGAATATCGTCGTGGTAGAGCCGGTTCCATTCATTCAGGCTCGAGCCGGTCGTGGTGGAAGAATACTGCGGGTACATCGGGAGCAGAACAATCTCCTCGCACCCGGCGGCATGGAGTTGAATGATTGCTTCACGCGTGAAAGGGTGCCAGTAGCGCATGGCGACAAAACAGTGTGCATCAATGCCTTGGCCGCGTAACTCGTGTTCTAGCGCTCGCGCCTGGCGCTCGGTATGGCGGCGGATGGGCGAGCCTCCGCCAATAGTCGAATAGTGATGCTGCACCTTGCGGGCACGCGTGGTCGAGATTAATTTGGCCAGAGGCTTACGTCCAATACGAGCGAAAGGGAAGTCAATGATATCGGGATCGCAGAATAGGTTGTAAAGGAATGGTTCAATTGCTTCCAGCGTGTCGGGTCCGCCGAGCTGAAAGAGAACTATCCCCACACGCCGTGCTGTGCGCGTCATTTTCCCCAGAATTCCCAGAACGGTTGGCAATTTACTCCCAAGTGAGCGCGCGAGTCAATGGGGCCAGTCGAAAAGTTCGAGCGCCAAAGCGCGATCGGGGCCGAGTTTGCAAACACGACTCCATTGACGCAATCTGATAGATATCCCACTGCTCGCAAATGCAGCGAGAAGTGGGGGCACCCCATATGCCTGAGTTGCCGGATATCACGGCCTACATCAGAGCGCTCGAGAAACGAATTCTCGGTCAAACACTCGAGCGCGTGCGGCTGGGAAGTCCCTTTTTGTTGAGGACGGTCGAGCCTGCACTCTCGAGTGTAGAGGGAAGAGTCGTGGAGAAGCTGCGACGGGTCGGGAAACGCATCGCGATCGGCGTAGATGGAGATTTGTGGCTGGTGTTACACCTTATGATTGCAGGACGTCTCCATTGGAAAAAACGCGACGCCAAGCTCGGTGGGCGTCAGAATCTGGCAGCATTGGATTTTTCGGATGGCTCGCTGCTTCTTACCGAGGCGGGGAGCAAACGGCGAGCGTCGTTGCACGTGATTCGCGGGGAACAGAACCTGGCGTCGTTGGATGCAGGCGGCATCGACGTATTTACAGCTGATCTCGATTCGTTTCGTAGCGTGCTGACGGCAGAGAATCATACCCTGAAGAGGGCGCTTACCGATCCGCGACTGCTGAGCGGTATCGGCAATGCGTATTCCGATGAGATTCTGCATGCGGCACAACTCTCACCCGTAGCACTGACCCAGAAGCTTAGACCCGAAGAGTGGAAGCGGCTGTTTGAGGCGACGCGTGCAACTTTACGTGTCTGGATCGACCGGCTTGTGGTTGAGGCCGAGAACGAGTTTCCGGAGGGAGTGACTGCCTTTCGACCGGACATGGCAGTACACGGGCGCTATGGGCAAGCTTGTCCGCGTTGCGGAGACAAGGTGTTGCGGATCCGTTATGCCGACAAGGAGACCAACTACTGTGCGCGATGTCAGACCGGCGGGAAAGTCCTGGCGGACCGGAGTTTGTCGCGATTGCTAGGGTCAGACTGGCCGCGCACACTCGAGGAGTTGGAAGCTCTCAAACGCAAGTGAGGGCACTACACGAAATCCGGAAGTGGGTATAGGTAGAATCAGCGGCTCACTCGGCATGAGCCGCTGATCATTTGGCAAGTGTGCCGATATCTAGGGCAGTTGCAGGAAGGTCTTTTCGTCGACCATGACGTTGCGCCGTTCGCCCCGGAAGACATAATCCACCCGCAGATATTTGTGAACGCCTGGCGCTGGATCAACACCGAGGGTGTAGTTGTCGACTCGCACGGAGATGCGGCCGTCGTCCATCCGGCTACGTAAGGTTTCTGTGACATCCACAAACTGACCTTCTACTCCGTAGTCGGCACGGAGGATGCGCAATCCGTGCTCGTGCCGGTCGTAGTCCCTGTCCCTGTCTCCGTCTTGGTCGCGGTCCCAATCATGGTGCTCGCGCGCCTCCCGGCGATCCGGGGGAATGAGTTCGAGAGAGCATGTGCTGCGCTCGGGGTATTTGTACTCCTCGACCTTGCCGTCCCAACGCCGGACACGAATGATCAGGTCCTTGTTTTGGTGCGGAGCAGGATCGACGCCCAGATTGAAGCGTGTGACTTCGAGTTGCAGGACGCCGTCATGAACGAATGTGCGAACGCGAGACGTCACGTCTACCCGGTTTCCGGGGACGCCCCACTCGGCGCGGACTAATTCGCCTCCCTGGGCCATGGCTGAACCGGCAATCAGAAATATGCAAGCGATGAATGCCAGTCCATAGGTCAGCCGATGAAAACGCATATATGCCTCCCAGCGAGATCATAAGGTTGGGTGAGAGTAAGGGCCACCGTACTAAAGGACACGTCCTATCGTTTGCCGGGAACGCCCGGTTCGGTTGGAAGGTCCCGGAGCGTGAGCATCCAGCTGCGCCGGTGCGGCGGATCTGTAAAACCTGAGTTAGACTCTAACGGTAGTGCTTCGTTGAGGGGCGAGAAAATGAAGGCAGTAGCACCCAGGTCCTCGCCGGCCGAGTTCCCCCTGAAATTTGAATTCGCTTCCGAGCGCGACCGGGCGACGTGGGTGTATGGGATTCTACGCGGGATTCTGGATGTCCCGCTTGTCCAACGCACCGAACGACTCATCCAATTTACCGACACAGTCGATGCACATCCCGAGCGAGAAAAAATCCGCAATGCTTTCCGCGAATTTTGGTCTCACCATTCCTATGTACGTGTGATCTCCGAGGCTGGATTGCCGGATGAGATCTTCCTGCTGCGAGAGTTGTATGCGCGGGCGGCGAAACGGTTCATGCCGGAAGACGAGGTCCAGGGGGATCTTTATGTCCTTCTGGATTCCTTAGGGCTGGAACAGCGGGATGCGGTGTGGTTGGCGTCGCTCCCGGAAAGCCAGGTGCGCTGGTGGGCGGATATCGTGCGGTTAACCGTACCGTCGATGCTCGCATCCTGCAAGATTTTGGCATTGCGTGCGGCAAACGTCGCGCTGGCTCGCGACATGCTGATTCTGGCCAGCGACGACGACATCACGAAATCAAGTTTCTTTCATCTGCCCGCCCTGGTGGAGTCAGTCGTGTTGAATCCCAAAGAGTTTCCGGCGTGGGAGCGGCAGCGCGACGCGTGCGTGGCGCAATTGCGCGAATTCAACGAGCAACTGGAACGAACTGGCACCTCGGCAGGCCTCGTGTTTCGGGTGCGATTGCTGCGCTCGTATTTATGGAGAATCGATCAGGTTCTAGGCTTGAGGCGGCCGGGCGCCGATGCCAGGCAGTTCGCGGTTTCGATCGTGCGCGGATTCGCATCGCAGCGGCGCATCAAGACAATCGCGGGCACGACGTTCCGCCGCCTGGCTCGCAGTCTGGTGGAGAAAACGGGGCGGGTCGGAGTCCATTATATCGTTCAAAGCCCGGGTCACTGGCGGGTCATGGGTGCCGGGGCCATTATGGCGGGCATCGTCACCTGCTTCACGGCGGTGGTGAAATACACGATTTCCGCCAGGATTGTTCACGCGCCGTTGCTTCTGGCCTTGGGGTACTCGGTCAATTATGCGGCGAGTTTCCTGCTGATGCAGTGGGGAGGATTTTTTCTGGCTTCCAAGATGCCCGCCGCCACTGCTGCGACCTTGGTCGATGCCATGGAAGATCCCGCCAAAGATCATATGGCCAGTCTGCGCGCAATTTCGCAGGCACAAACGGTGGTCACGCTCGGCAATCTCCTCGGTGCGATTCCGGGATCCATAGCCATCGATCGAATCTGGCGTGCGCTCTCCGGGCACCCGTTTCTTACGCAGGCGGAGGCAATCCATGGGGTGCACTCTGTCATCCCGCACCAGTCGCCGACGATTGCGTTTGCCATTGTGACGGGAGTTTTGTTGTGGCTTTCTTCCCTGGCAACCGGATGGGTGGCGAACTATGTCGTCATGAGCCGGCTGGAGTCGGCCATTTCGAACAGCCTGCGTCTTCGCCGCAGGCTTGGGTTCAGGGGAGAAGCCCGCCTCGCCGATTGGGTGGCGCACCATGCGGCTGGCTCAGCCGGATATATCGCTTTGGGTTTTCTGCTGGGGACGGTTCCGGTCCTGGTCACTCTATTCGGTATTCCGCTGGAAGTGCGCCACGTGACGCTATCGGCGGCCAGCCTTGGGTATGCACTCGACGCGATGTGGTTCTATGGAGGTATGGAACGCCGGGAGATCGTGTTTTCGCTGCTGGGGATCCTGCTCATCGGGATACTGAACATCACAACGTCGTTCGCGTTGAGTTTCCTTCTGGCGGTGCGCGCACGGGACGTGCAAGCGGAAAAGGCACGCTCATTCTTGCGGGAAGTAGGTCGTGAACTCCTGGCCAGTCCCGGCTCATTCGTGCTGCCATCACGCAAGGCTTCGTAATCATCAGCAGGAAGCGGGGGCCAGGCGTGCGTGCGTGAGAAATCTAGCTCGTCACCACTTCTTGTTCTTTCTCTTTGGACATCTCCTCGATTACAGCGTCCGCGAATTCGGAAGTGCCCGCCTGTCCGCCGATATCACGGGTCAGCTTTTCCCGGTGGCGATAGACGCGCTCCAGGGCATTGCGGATTTGAGTGGACGCAGCGTGCTCGCCCAGGTGCCGCACCATCAGGAGGGCAGACCGGAGCAATGCAGTTGGGTTCGCCAGATTCTTTCCCGCGATGTCAGGAGCCGAGCCGTGCACGGCTTCAAAGATAGCGCACTCATCCCCGAGGTTCGCGCTCGGGACGAACCCCAAGCCACCAACGAACGCGGCGCACAAATCAGAGAGAATGTCCCCATACAGGTTCTCCATCACCAGCATGTCGTACTGATAGGGATTCATGACGAGCTGCATGCAGGTGTTATCGACGATGTGCTCAGCGTAGGTGATCTCGGGGTAGTCCTTCGCGACGGCGCGCGAGCAGCGCAGGAACAGTCCGTCGGAGAGCTTCATGATGTTGGCTTTGTGGATCGCGTGAATTTTCTTGCGGTTGTTCTTGCGGGCGTACTCGAAGGCGAACCTGGCAATGCGAGTGGAGGCTTTTTCGGTCATGATCTTCAGGCTTTCCACTACGCCCGGGACTACCTCGTGCTCCAGTCCGGAATAGAGTCCTTCGGTGTTCTCACGGATGATGATGAGATCAACGTCGGGATAACGCGTCGGGATATGCGGCAGATTCCGGATTGGGCGGAAGTTCGCGTAGAGCTCGAACTTCTTGCGCAGAGCGACGTTGATGCTGGGAAAGCCTCCGCCGACGGGGGTCGTCACCGGCCCTTTCAGGCCTACGCGGGTGCGCTCCACCGAGGAGATCAGATCTTTGGGGATATATTCGCCGTATTTCTCGTAGGCTTCGGTGCCTACAGCGAAGGTTTCCCATTCGAACTTGACCCCGGTCGCTTCCAGAATGCGGACTACCGCGTTGGTGACTTCCGGGCCGATTCCGTCGCCGGGAATGAGGGTTACTTTGTGGGTCATTAGAAAATGATTCCTCGTAGTGGTCAGTGGCCGCATGCCATGGGCAGGACATCACGGACTACTGACCGCTAGCACTGATCACTGCCCAGTACCGGGTTTTGCTTTGACCAGATCCTTGAGTTCGTTCATAAACTCCTTCACGTCCTTGAAGTCCAGATAAACCGAGGCAAAGCGGACATACGCCACCTTGTCGTAACGACGGAGGCGGTTCATGATCAGCTCCCCTAACTCGCTGGTTTTGCGCTCGCGCTCGGGGGATTCGATTACGAACAACTCGGCCTCGTTTACGATCTGTTCCAGCTTGCTGATCGGCACGGGGCGCTTCTCACAGGCGCGCAGCAGGCCGTTCAGAACCTTCTGGCGATCGAATTTCTCGCGGCGGCCGTCTTTCTTGACCACCATGTAAGGAATCTCGTCGATGCGTTCGTACGTGGTAAAGCGCTTTCCGCACTTCAAACACTCGCGACGTCGCCGGATGGAATCCGCTTCTTTGCTCTCGCGCGAGTCCACCACCTTGTCATTTGCAAACCCACAGAACGGACATTTCATGGCGCTTGCCGGTCAGAACTGGAGATATCTTCCTTCGCTCGTTGCCGCCTAGGACCCAATGAGCAGGAAAGAATCCCATCTGAACCGGTACCGAAAATTGTAACAGTTGCTTGGAATGGCAATATTGACGCGGAAGGGACGCCCGGGAAATTGACAAACGCAAAACGGCGCTCGCACCCCCTGCGGTACGAGCGCCTGTTTTCCCCCAAAACCTCCCCGGTGACGGAAGGTTTGAAGTTCTCGATCGTTGCTGCGGTTCCCCAAATCCTCAGCAACGATCTGGAAAGAAGTTTCCACTACATGGTCGAGAAATTTGTCATCAGAGTGTTTGCAATTTGTAAAAAATGAAGTGTGGGATCGGCTCAAGCTCTAGCCCAAAAGTGCCATGTATTCGACTGCTATGATGAGGTCCCCTGAACTCATGGTGCGACTGGCAGTCCATCTCGTCTGGGTTTCGTTGGCATTACCTGCCTTCGCGCAGGGCCACAGCGGGGAGTTGCACCTGAAGCTTCAAGATCCGCGGGGCGCCGGGGTAAGGACGACGGTTGAGTTGGTGTGCGAAGCCAACGACTTCAGGAACACATTCACGACCGACGACTCAGGTGTGCTTGTAGCCAAACGGTTACCGCTTGGCTTGTACCGGGCACAGATTCAAGAGGCCGGATTTGCGCCCGCATCAGTCGAGATCGAGGTTCGCTCGGCCATTCCCGTCCACTCTGTCATCAATCTCTCACTTGCCGCCGTAAGCACATCGGTCACGGTCGAGGCAGAAGGTACGCTGCTCGATCCCCGCCGGGTGAATTCCGTGAATGAGATCGGTTCGACGACGATCGAGACGCGAACGACATCGCTGCCGGGCCGCTCCCTTCAAGATCTGGTGAACGCACAGCCAGGCTGGCTGTATGAAGGGAATGCGGTGCTGCACCCACGGGGTGCGGAATACCAGACGCAGTTCGTCGTAGATGGCATTCCGCTGACAGACAACCGCTCGCCCGGGCTGGGGCCCGAGATTGAGGCCGACGACGTCGATTCCGTCAGCGTCTACACGGCGGGCATCCCGGCCGAGTTCGGACGGAAGATGGGAGGCATCGTCGAGGTGAACACCCTCAAAGATGCCAAAGCCGGGTTGCACGGACAGATAGACCTTGCTGGTGGAAGCTTTGACACGGCATCTGGATCGGCTCAGGCGCAGTACGCCTGGAGAAAGAGCGTACTCGGCGGGAGCGCCTCCGGGAATATGACCAGCCATTATTTGAATCCAGTGGTGCCGCAGAATTATACGAATCGCGGCACGACCGGGGATTTTTCGCTGCATTACGAGCGGGACCTGACTGACAACGATCGGCTGGGGTTCATTGTGCGGCGGGCGCTTTCGCGGTTCCAGATTCCCAACGAGCAACTCCAGCAGGCCGCGGGGCAGCGCCAGGATGGCGACAATTTCGAGACAATGGGGATTGCCTCCTACCAGCACGTATTTTCCTCAAATGCACTGGGCGCAATTCGTGGGATGGTGCGCGACACCTCCAGCGATCTGATTTCCAACGCACAATCAACGCCGCTGATCGTTTCTCTCCACAACGGATTTCGAGAGGGATACTTCAATGGCTCGATCTCCGTGCACCACGGGCGGCAGGAATGGAAGGCGGGCGTTGAATCGGATGCCCTCTTTCTGCATGAAAATTTCAGCGATGTCGTCACTGATCCATCCCGTTTTGACCCGGGTACACCGGCGTCATTTACCTTTACAGGAAATCGTCCGGACCTGGAACAGTCGGCCTACGTTCAAGATCTTATCCGGCTGGGAAATTGGACGGTGAGCGCCGGGTTGCGCTGGGATCATTATCAACTTCTCGTCAATGAAAATGCCGTCAGCCCCAGGCTATCCGTGGCAAGGTTTTTCCCGTCGATCGGGTTAGTAATGCATGCCTCCTATGACCGAGTGTTCGAGACGCCTTCGGCCGAGAATATTCTGCTTTCGAGTTCAACGCAGGTGGTGTCGCTGAATCCGAGCGTGCTGCGGCTCCCGGTGGAACCTTCGCGTGGAAATTACTTCGAAGGGGGTGGGAGCAAATCACTGTTTCGCCAACTTCGGTTCGATGCGAACTATTACCGGCGATATGCGAACAACTTTGCCGATGACGATCAGATTCTGAGCACGGCAGTCAGCTTTCCGATCGCCTTCAATAAGGCCGTCATCTACGGCGCAGAAGCGAAGCTCGAAATTCCCAAATGGGGGCGCTTCTCTGGCTACGCCAGTTACTCGTACATGGTCGGCAATGTCTGGTTTCCGGTGACTGGCGGGTTGTTCCTGGGCGACGACGTGCTGAGCGCGGAGAGTGAATTGACTGGGCACTTCCCGAATTCACAAGATCAGCGGCATACGGTTCGCGTTCGCATGCGATACCAGGTGCTATCACGACTGTGGGTCGCAGGAGCAGCCGAATACGGCAGCGGCCTGCCGTTCGTGTTAGGTGCGTTTACCGATTCGTACCACCAGGCGGTGGCGCAATATGGTCAAGCTGTGGTCGACCGGGTCGACTTCGGGCGTGGGCGCGTGCGGCCCTCTTTGGCGATTGACGCCTCGGTCGGGGCGCAGCTTTATAAGAATGATCGTTTTTCCGCACACATCCAGGCAGACCTCACGAATCTGAACGATCGTCTCAATGTCATCGATTTTGGCGGATTGTTTTCAGGCAATGCCATAGCGCCGCCACGGAGCTACGCGTTGCGACTGCAGACACAGTTCTAGTTGGAGCAGGTAGTTCGGCGGTCCAGGACGCTTTGCTAAACCACGAAGTACTTAGCTGCGGGATGATGCACCACGATGGCCGATGTGCTCTGCTCGGGTTCGAGCAGGAATCCGGACGTGAGCCGCACTCCTACGTTCTCTTCCGGCTTGAGCAGGGCGAAGAGCTTTGTCTGATCTTCGAGATTGGGGCACGCCGGATAACCAAACGAGTAGCGCGATCCGCGGTACTTCTGGTGGAAGAGATCGCGAATTTCACTGGCGTCGTCCCCCGCGATGCCTAATTCTTCCCGCATCTTCTTGTGGTGGAATTCCGCGAGAGCCTCGGCGGTTTCCACACTCAGCCCGTGCAGGTAGAGATATTTTGTATACTCGCCGCCTTCGAACAAGCGCTGAGTCTCAGTACTGGCCACGGCACCGATCGTGACCAGCGAAACTCCGAGCACATCCATTTTGCCGGACGATTTTGGCGCGAAGAAGTCGGCGATGGACAGCCGGCGGCCTTCCTTCTGACGAGGGAAAGTAAAACGCAGGAGTTCGGGCAGGCCCTCCTCCCATCGAGTGCCACACGGGCGCGAACTTTGCTTCGGTGCCTGGTACACAATTACATCGTTACCTTCGCTCTGGGCGGGGAAGTATCCATAGACCACAGCCGGCGCGAATAGGCCGGATTCGAACACTTCTTCTTCGAGCCTCCGCAGGATGGGACGGAACTTCTCTTCTACCAGTCGCAAGTAATCGGATTGCGAAGCGGTCTTGAGCTGCCATTGGTTTTTAAAAAGCGCCGTCGCGTTAATGTACTGGAACAGCTCACGCAGGTTGTAGTCCTTGCGCACCCGCACGCCCCAGAATGGAGGCGTCGGAATATTAGGGGCATCCGTTACGACCGGGCTTCGTTCGGCGAACACGGGTCCGGTTTCTTCGTCGACCGCTGCCGCTTTCGCATACTCCTTGACCGTGCGACCCTCAGCGATGCGTGTCGCCCGCGCGCCATCGGCGGTCGCGAGATCTTCCATAATGTGCAGTCCGGCGAACGCGTCGTCGGCATAGAAAACGCCGTTCGAGTATTCGCGGCGAAGATCGTCTTCTACATACTTCCGCGTCAAGGCTGCGCCTCCACAGATAACCGGGAATTCCAGCTTTTGCCGCTCAAGATTCTGGATGACATATTTCATCTCCAGCGTCGACTTCACCAGCAGTCCACTGAGGCCGATGGCGTCGGCTTTGTTCTCCTGGGCTGCGCGGATAATCGAATCGCCCGGCTGCTTGATGCCGAGATTGACGACCTTGAATCCGTTGTTCGACAGGATGATGTCAACCAGGTTTTTGCCGATATCGTGTACGTCTCCCTTCACCGTGGCGAGCACGATCGTGCCTTTCTGTGAGCCAGTCTTTTTCTCCATCTTCGGCTCGAGATAGGCGACCGCCTGCTTCATGACGCCGGCAGAATCGAGCACCGATGGCAATTGCATCTTGCGGGCGCCAAACAGATCACCGACGGTCTTCATGCCGTCGAGCAGGACGGTATTGATCAGTTCCAACGGTGAATAGCTTGCAAGAGCATCTTCAAGTAAAGCTTCAAGCGACTTCTGGTGCTCACCTTCGCCCACGGATTTCTCGCCGTTGATGATGGCGAACTTCAACTTGTCCTCCACCGAAAGGGTGTCGAGGTGCGCCGTGGTCGAGGCAGCTGGCTTGCCCTTCATGCCGGCGAAGTGCGCCATGTAGACCTGCAGCGGGTCGCCGGCAGACTCATCGCGAAAGATCAGCTTGCGCGCGAGTTCGACTTCCTCATGAGGAATCTTGTAGAGCGGGTAGATTTTGGTGTAGTTGACGATGGCCATGTCGAGGCCATGATCGACCGCTTCGTGCATGAACACGGAGTTCAAGACGCGGCGCGGATACGCGTCGAGGCCAAACGAAATATTGCTGACGCCGAGGATGGTCTTGACCGGCGGCAATTCCTTCTTGATCCGCTCAACCGCTTTCAGCGTCTCGATTCCTGCCGTCCGGTACTCTTCCTGGCCGGTGGAAATCGGCAAGGTGAGAGCATCGAAGATGAGGTCGGTCGAGTCGAGGCCGTATTTGTTTACCGCCAGATCGTGAATACGATGTGCAATGGCGACTTTCTTCTCAGCGGTGAGCGCCATGCCTTCCTCGTCGATCGTCAACGCTATTACAGCGGCGCCATAGCGCTTCGCCATCGGCAGGACTTTGGAGGTGCGCTTCTCGCCATCTTCCAGGTTGATCGAGTTGATGATGGCCCGGCCGGGGATTCGCTTCAACGCTTCTTCGACTACGTCGGCCTCGGTTGAGTCGACCAGGATCGGCGCGGGAACGCGCGTGGCGATCCTTTCGAGGATCGACGTGATGTAACCCTTCTCATCTTCGCCAACGATGGCGCAGCAGAGGTCGAGCATGTGGGAGCCGTCGTTGACCAACTTTTTTGCGAGGGCGAGGATCTCGTCGTATTTCTTTCCCTGCACCAGCTTACGGAAATGGTCGACGCGCGTGGTCGTGTTCATTTCTTCCGCGACGATTAGCGGCTTGGGTTCGAGATCAAGAGGGACGCTGGTGTAAGCGCTGGACGCCGCGCCAGCACGCTTTACGTCGCGCTTCGCCGGTTCGACTCCAGAAACGGCATCCACCACGGCTTTCAGGTGCTCGGGAGTGGTGCCGCAGCAGCCGCCGACGACACGCACTCCGTAATCCTGAACGAAGTGCTTGTGGTAATCCGCCAGTTCCTGTGGAGTCAGTCTGTAGACGGGATGTCCCCCGACGTTCTCTGGCAGACCGGCGTTCGGAAGCACGGAAACCTGCTTGGTGGAATTGAGTGCCAGGTAACGAACCGCGTCGTTCATTTCCTTCGGTCCTGTGGCGCAGTTCAGGCCAATGGCGTCTACGTCGAAGGGTTCGAGCGCGGTCAGCGCAGCGCCGATTTCCGTGCCCAGCAGCATGGTGCCGGATTCCTGCAGCGTCACCTGCACAGTCACGGGCAGCCGTTTGCCCGACTTCCGCAGCGCTTCGAGCACTCCGATGACGCCGATCTTTGCCTGCAGTAAATCCTGCGCCGTTTCGACGAGAAGAACATCGATCCCGCCTTCGATCAACGCTGCTGCCTGCTCTTCGTAAGCCGCGACCATCGCATCGAAGCCGATATGACCGAGGGACGGCAGTTTGGTGGTCGGCCCAAGCGAACCGGCCACAAACCTGGGTTTGTCCATGGTCGAGAACTGTTGTGCGACTTCGCGTGCCAGTTGCGCTGCCTTCACGTTGATCTCGTGAACGCGATCGCCGAGTTCGAATTCCCCCAGGACAATTCGGGAACCTCCGAATGTGTTGGTTTCCACGATGTCGCAGCCGACCCGGAAGAAATCGGCGTGAATGTCTCGGATGATGTCGGGGCGGCTCAGCACCAGAACTTCGCTGCAATTCTCTTTTCCCCAGTAATCATCCAGGGTGGGATTGCGCTTCTGGATATTGGTACCCATCGCGCCGTCGTAGATGGCGACGCGCTCTTGCACAATTCGTAAGAAGTCCGACATTTCAGCTTCTAGCTTCCAGCTGCTAGCTCCTAGCTCAAAACAGCGAGCTCGTTTTGATCCGCGTTTATCCGCTGGATCCGTGGCGGTGAGGTTTGTCCCCATACACAAACGCCGGTCTCTGGTGGACCGGCGTGATCGATTCGAAACTCGTTGAAGCTTAGCTTCCGGGCACCAGTTCTGCCGGCGCCCCGCCGTTCACGTCGGCCTGATTGAATACGATGTTGGCTCCCATGTGTGCTGGCCGGGGGGCCAGCATCTGCTCCTTGCGCATGACCAGGTTGGTCGCGCTAAACGTCGCCAGTTCGAATCCGTGGCCGTGCGTGATCGCGTCGGTCGGGCACGCCTCGACGCAATATCCGCAAAAGATGCAGCGGTTGTAGTCGATGTTATAAACCTTCGCGTATCGCTCGGCGCCGCTGACGCGGTTTTCCGCAGTATTCTCGGCCGCCTCAATATAAATGCAGTTCGAAGGGCATGCCGCCGCACAGAGGAAACACGCGACGCACTTTTCCAGTCCATTTTCGTCGCGCTGCAGCACGTGAGCTCCGCGAAATCGGGCTTCAATCCGCGCACCACGCAGGGGGCCATCCCCATCGGGATAGTTCTCGACGATCGTCGGGCGGAACATCTCTGAAAAGGTGATGCTCATACCCTTGGCGATTGCGGCGATGTTTTTCAGGACCGGCATTGCTTCATCAGTATATCGAAACAGATGCCGAACCGTCGCCCTTGGACGCTTTAAATGAGAGTGAACAGCGGTCGAGCTGTGCTCCACGGACAGCCGATGGTGGCTATCCCCAGATGAACCTCTTCGACGTAGGTCTATTTTGTGGCAGAAACCGGGGCGGCATGCTCCGGGACCGGAGCCGCACTCTCCAGCCACGCTGTGCACCAGAGATCCAGCAGCATCTGCGTTCCGGCAGCCAGGCGTTCGGTGGTGAAGGCCAACGCCGCAGCGGATCCCTTCGCCGTGAACCCGCCGGCCTTCTCCAGGACATACACCTGTTCGACTAGTCCATTCGAATGCTTCAGATACGCCATGTAGTCAGCGAAAGGGTCAGTCAGGCGTGTGGGAGATTTCACCTGGGGTGCGAAGTCTTTCGCCCTGATGTTCGCCGCTACATAAGTCGCTTCAAAACGCG
>Ga0126378_10002212_pt1 | contig 14373 bp, 11 predicted proteins | sample PanSoiMetPlot_23_FD_92587 | JGI IMG/M metagenome (GOLD analysis project Ga0126378, IMG submission 92587) | Tropical forest soil microbial communities from Panama - MetaG Plot_23 | ecosystem: Environmental > Terrestrial > Soil > Tropical forest > Bulk soil | place: Panama | collected 2016-02-17 | reverse complement strand
GCCGACATCAAGCCGCGGTTCGACTACGGGCGCGCGATGCACACGCTCGAGCTGAGCAGCGAGGGGTGCGTGTTCACCTCTGGCGCGCCTGACCGGATGAACCTGACCGTGAGCCCGACGGGCATGCGGGAGGTCACGCTCGGCGAGCACGACGGATACACCATCGAGCGGATTGGCGACGATCTGCGGATCACCATCACCCTCCGCGAGGGCGAGACAGCGGGGGTCATGCTTGAGTCGATGGGCGGACGGCCCAGGCGGGTCCCGGCGACCGAACTCGCCCAGATGATCGAAGACACCACGACGTTCTGGCGAGACTGGATGAACCAGTCGACCTACCGCGGCAGGTGGCGCGAGATTGTGGCACGCTCCGCCACCACCTTGAAGCTGATGACCTACGCGCCCACCGGCGCGCTCGTCGCGGCGCCGACGGCCGGGCTGCCCGAGCTGACTGGCGGCGAGCGGAACTGGGACTACCGCTACACGTGGATCCGCGACGCCTCGTTCTCCGTCTACTCCCTGCTCGGCCTCGGATACATCGAGGAAGCGGCCGCCTTCGCCCAGTGGACCCGCGACCGGCTGATCGAGCACGGCGGTGCCGGAAACGGCGCGACTCCCATGAAGATCATGTACCGGGTCGACGGCAGCTCCGACCTGACCGAGGAGACGCTTGACCACTTCGAGGGCTGGCGCGGGTCTCGCCCGGTACGGATCGGCAACGGGGCCGCCGACCAGCTCCAGCTCGACATTTACGGCGAGGCGATCGACGCCGTCGCCAAGGTCGACGCGCGCGGCCTGGCGACCGCGTATCAGGGCTGGACAGCCCTCGCCAGCGTGATCGACTGGCTCTGCGATAACTGGGACCAGCCAGATGAAGGCATCTGGGAGACCCGCGGCGGTCGCAAGGACTTCACGTACGGGAGGGTGCAGTCCTGGGTGGCGCTCGACCGAGCGATCCGGCTCGCCGATGACCGCGGCCGGCCTGCCGACATCAACCGGTGGCGCAAGGCACGTGACGCCGTGTATGAGCAGGTCATGGCGCGCGGGTGGAACCCCAAGCGGAATGCGTTCACCCAGCACTACGACACCGATGTGCTCGACTCGTCGCTGCTCATGATGCCGCTGATGGGCTTCATCTCTCCGTTCGACCCGATGTGGCTGCAGACCCTCGAGGCGATGGACAACGAACTGGTCTCCGACAGCCTGGTCTACCGCTACAACCCGAGCGCCTCTCCGGATGGACTGCGCGGTCATGAGGGCACGTTCTCGCTGTGCACGTTCTGGTACGTTGACGCGCTCGCCCGCTCGGGCAGACTGCACGACGCCGAGCTCGTGTTCGAGAAAATGCACACCTACGCCAACCACCTCGGCCTGTACTCGGAAGAGATCGGGATGACAGGCGAGCAGCTCGGCAATTTCCCGCAGGCCTTCAGCCACCTCGCGCTCATCAACGCCGCCATCAACCTGGACTACCAGCTCGACTACGGTGCCGGCGACGTGGAACCGGTACTCGCCCGCGGCGGCGGCGGCGTGCCGACCGTGGTGCCTGGCTGATCAAACCACCGTTTGCTGCTTAGTGGCCGGCGGAGCGCGCGACCAGGAGGACCGAACGTGAGTCTGGTTGAGCCGGTGACGGTTGCCACCCGCCCAGTCGAACAGCTGGAACCGGTGATCGGCCGCGACCGTCTCGCCGAGCTGGTACGCGCCGCGGGCCGATTCCGGCGCAAGCTCGGCGACCGGACCGTCTGGAACATCAGCTCGACCGCCGTCGGCGGTGGCGTCGCCGAGATGTTGCTTGTCCTGCTCGGCTACGTCCGCGATCTCGACATCGCCAGCCGCTGGCTGGTGATCAGCGGGGATGCCGAGTTCTTCGTCATCACCAAGCGGCTGCACAACCAGATCCACGGCCAGGCGGCCGGAGGCCCGCTCACCGCGGGGGAGGCCGGGCACTACGCCAGGGTTCTCGCTGCGAACGCCGTCGAGCTGCTCGGTCACATCCGGCCAGGAGACCTGGTCCTGCTGCATGATCCGCAGACTGCCGGGCTGATCGAGTACCTGGCCCGCGCGGGTGCGATCGTGGCGTGGCGCAGCCACATCGGCCTGGACTGGGCGAACGAGGCAACCGAGGAAGCGTGGGGGTTTCTGCGGCCGCACCTGTGCTCAGCGCATGGATTCGTGTTTTCCCGCCGCGAGTACATTCCGCCGTGGATCGCGCGCGACAAGGTCGCGATCATCCCGCCCTCGATCGACCCGTTCTCGCCGAAGAATCAGCACCTCGACGACGCGACGGTTCGCGGCATCTTGACCAGGATCGGACTGCTCGACGGCGCGGTCCCGCAGGGACCGACGTCATTCTTGCGCCGCGAGGGCACGACGGGCCAAGTAAGCCGGCCGGCGGAGATCACCGCGGAGAGACTGCCAAATCCCGACGACCCCATCGTCATCCAGGTATCGCGCTGGGACCGGCTCAAGGACATGCAAGCCGTCATGTGCGGCTTCGCCGACCACGTCACGCCGACCGGTCGCGGCTTCCTCCTGCTTGTTGGCCCGGCCGTCGCGGGAGTGACGGACGACCCGGAGGGGGCCGCCGTATTCGCCGATTGCCTCCAGCGCTGGCGCGAGTTGCCCGCCGCGGTCCGAGCCAGGATCCTGCTCGTCACACTGCCGCTCGACGACGCCGACGAGAACGCGGTGATGGTCAATGCCCTTCAACGGCACGCCAGCGTGATCGTGCAGAAGAGCCTGGCAGAGGGTTTCGGCCTCACTGTGGCCGAGGGAATGTGGAAGAGCCGCCCGGTCATCGGCTCGGCGGTCGGCGGGATCATCGACCAGATACCCCCGGGAGCTGGGATTCTGCTGTCCGACCCGCGTGACCTTAATGCCTTTGGAGCCGCGGTCCGCAGCCTGCTTGACGACCCCGCCGAGGCCGACCGGATGGGGCGCGCGGCCCACGCTCACATCAGCAAGCACTTCGTTGGCGACCAGCACCTGATGCGCTATGAACGCCTGTTCGACGCGATGTTGCAGGAAAGCCAGCGGGGGTGAGCGCGAGCAAGAGCCTCGGCCACGGTGTGACCGCGCGGGCGATGATCCTTCCGCTCGCCCTGGCCCAGTTCATCGCCAGCTACGCGGCGTCGAACATGAACGTAGCGATCAGCGCGATCGCGACGGACCTTGGCACCACGGTGGCTGGCGTGCAGACCGCGATCACGCTGTTCACGCTCACGATGGCAGCGCTCATGATCCCTGGCAGCAAGCTCACCGACATCTGGGGACGCAAACGCTGTTTCCTTGGCGGGTTGGCCGTCTATGGGGCCGGCGGCCTGATCGCGCTGCTCGCGCAGGGAATCACGGTGCTGATCGTCGGGTACTCGCTGCTCGAGGGCGTTGGCTCGGCGCTGATGATCCCGCCGATCTACATCCTGATCACCGTGGCCTTTCCCGATGTCAAGGCCCGCGCCAGGTACTTCGGCGTGGTCAGCGGCGCTGGCGGCCTTGGCGCGGCGGCCGGGCCGCTGATCGGCGGCCTGGTCACAAGCACGATCAGCTGGCGGGCATCCTTCGGCCTCCAGGTTCTGGTCGTGGCCTGGATCATCGTGCTTGCCCGCGCGATCCCCGACCTGCCGAGGCGTGGGCGGGCGCCACATTTCGACCTGAAGGGCGCGATTCTGTCCGCCGCCGGGCTGTTCTTCGTCGTGCTCGGCCTGCTCCAGTCCAGGGCCTACGGATTCGGCGCCTCGCGCAAGAACCTCACCATCGGCGGCGCCGTCGTGATCCCCAAGGGCTCGATCTCCCCGGTGTGGATCCTTGTGCTTGTCGGCGCGCTTTTCCTGCTGTGGTTCTTCCTGCACGTACGCGCCGGTGAGAGGAAGCACCATGACGTCCTGCTGCCGCTGCGTTTGTTCCGCAACAAGATCTCCAACCTTGGTCTCGGCACGCAGTTGATCCAGTGGCTTGTGCTGCAAGGATCTTTCTTCGTCGTGTCGGTGTACCTGCAGGAGGTGAACGGCTACAGCGCGATCAAGACCGGTCTCCTCCTGACCCCAGCCACGGTCGGTATCCTCGCCACGTCCGCGGCGGCCGACCGGCTTGCCAGGCGTCACCTTCAGCGGTCGCTGATTATGGTCGGCTTCGCGGCATCCGCCGCGGGAATGGTCCTGCTGCTTACCCTGGTGAGGGCGCACTCGGCGATCTTGACCTGGGTGCCTGGGCTGCTGCTGTTCGGAGGCGGCGTCGGGATCATGCTGACCTCGTCGGTCAACGTTGTGCAGTCGAGTTTTGATGATGCTTTGCAAGGTGACATCTCCGGACTCTCGCGCAGCGTCTCCAACCTGGGATCGTCGCTCGGGACCGCGCTGGTCGGCTCGATTCTCGTCGCCGTCAAGATGCCGGCCGGAAGGCCCTTCGCGGTCGCTCTCGGGTCGATGCTCGCGATCTCGCTTGTCGGACTGGTGCTCGCGGTTCTCATCCCGCGCAGGCCCTACAGGGTGGAAGAACCCTAAGCCACAGGCTCATGTCCGCGCGGACAGCGGGCTCTCCAGGTCAAACCTCGCGGGGTGCGCGCCCATCCTTTATCAAAATTCTGTTCTATATCTCTTGCCAATTTGCTAACCAATACGATACTATATTCGTACACCAGATCAGCTTCTTTCACCCATCGGAGCCGCCCGATGCCCGTCCAGTTAGCCGCCCAGCCAGACCCCGAGGAGTTCGGGCTGCCGGCGCAGGTAGGCGACCCGTGGTGGGAGCCGCCTGACGAGCCGCCGACCGAGGCGGAGCTGACCGGGTGCTGCCCGGACCCGCTGGCCGGGCCGCCGGACGGCGAGGACGCCTGGCTTGCCGATCTGTCGTCCGTGCAGCTGGACGAGCTGGCTACTGAGCTGGCCGCCGCCCGCCCCCGCGCGGCCCGGGAGTCGGTCGGGGCGGGGTTCACCCACCGGGCCGCCGCTGAGGGAATCGCGGCAGGCGACACCAGCTGGGAGCCGCCGTACGCGGCGCCCGCCCCAACACGCTCGGCGGCCGGGTTCGCCGCCGGCGACCCGCTCGACGCCGCCGACGCCGGGCTGGTCCTGGCTCATTATGCGCAGGACGCCGCCGACCACGGGCTAGCCGGGCTGTCCGACGACGAACTGGTCGGCCTGCTCGCCGCGTCCCGCCGCCTGGCCTCCTGGCAGGCTGCGGCCGAACTGACAGCGGCCGCCGAGCTTGACGCCCGCCGCTGCCGCGACGCCGCCGGGCTGACCGACACGCCCGCCAACACCTCTTCGGCGGTCGGCGAGCAGGTGTCCGCGGAGCTGGCCGCCGCGCTGACCCTCACTGGCCGGGCCGCCGACGCACTACTCGCCCTGGCTCGCGACCTTGCTAGGCTCCCCCAGGTGCGGGCCGCGCTCGCCGCTGGGCGGATCGACTTGGCCAAAGCCCGGGTGTTCGCCTCCGAACTCGCCGCCCTCGACGGCCCTGCTGCCAACGAGATCGCCGCACGCTACCTGGACCGCGCGGCCGGGTGGACCACCAGCCAGCTGCGCCGGGCGCTGCGGGCTGCCGCGCTTGCCGCCGATCCGCAGAGCGGCAAACGCAAGATGGACGAGGCGCGCAAGGACGCCCGGGTAGAGGCGTGGCAGGAAGGGTCAGGCAACGCCGCCTTGTCGGGCCGCGAGTTGCCTGCGGCAGAGGCGATCGCTGCCGACGCCCGGATCGGCCAGATCGCCCGCGCCTTGAAGGCGAACGGCGTTCCAGGCAACCTGGACCAGATCCGGGCCAGTGTGTTCCTCGACCTGCTCCTCGGCCGAGACCCGCAGAGCCTCCTGGGCGATAAGCCTGGTTGCACCGCCAGGGCCTTCGGCGAACCGGCCGGGCTCGGCGGCACGATTCATCTGACCCTGCCGGCTATGACCTGGCTCGGGCTCACCGACCGTCCGGGCGATCTCGCAGACCTCGGCCCGATCGACGGCTACACGGCGCGGGACCTGGCCGACATGATGACCGCCGCCGGAACCGCGGCCTGGCACGTCACGCTCACCCGCCCTGACGGCCGCGCCGTCGCCCATGCCTGCCCCCGTGATCCGCCGCCCCGCGCCGGGCCGCGCCAAGGAGCCGCTTGGCTGGCCGGCCTGGCCTTCGATTGGCTTCAACGAGACCCATGCGAGCACACCAGGCAATCCCCCGGCTACCAGCCCGGCCCCAAACTCCGGCACCTGCTCGCCATCAGAAACCCTGTCTGCACCGCCCCCGGCTGCCGCCGACCCGCCGCCCGCTGCGATACCGAGCACACGATTCCGCACCACAGGGGCGGCCTGACCTGCGAATGTAATTGCGGCCCGATGTGCAGGCGCGATCACCGCATCAAGCAAGCCCCCGGATGGCAAGTGACGCAAATCGAGCCAGGCACATTCCGGTGGACCACGCCAAGCGGCCGCACGTACATCACCGAGCCCGAGCGGCATCCCGTGTAATACGAGCCGTATCCCATGTCATCGCCAGCGAACATCAGGCCCGCTTCCTGGCCACGGCGCAGTACAGCCAGCGTGAACCCTCCGAGTCGGCCGCCTCGGGATCATCGCAGTTCCACATCCCGACCCAGGTGAGCTCGGGCGGTGCGCCCTCGTAAGGCGGAACCACTTCGAGTCCGCCAATGATCCGCTCAAGATCAGCCCTCGAGCGCGGGTAACTGCCACTCGCCGATAGCCGCCCGGCTTCCCTGATCGACTCAACCGCCCTCGGCGGCTTTTGATCGGCAGTGAGGTGCGAAACCACGAGGTAGCTGCCTGCGGCTAGCGGATCGATGTACCTGGCAACCAGGCCCGGCGGGTCGTGGTCGTCGGAAACGAAATGCAGCACTGCCGTCATGAGCACGCCAACGGGCTTCGTCACGTCGATCAGCCGACGAATGGCTTCGCTGCCGAGCACGGATTGCGGATCGCGCAGATCAGCGAGCACGACCGCGGCGCGATCGTCGAGACCGAGCAGGTGCGATCCGTACAGGCGCACCATGGGGTCGTTGTCGATGTAGACAACGTGGGCGTCAGGATGCACCTTTCCGACGACCTCATGCGTATTTCCCACTGTCGGCAGGCCGGATCCGATATCGATGAACTGCCGCACGCCCTGTTCGGCGATCCATTTGGCCGCTCGCTGGTGAAATCCGCGGTTCGCGAAGGCGGCGTCCACGAGCTCTGGGGCCATCGATGTCATCAGCTCGGCGGTGTCGCGGTCGGCGGCGAAGTTGTTCACACCGCCGAGCAGGTAGTCGTAGACGCGCGCGGGGCTCGGCCGGGATGGATCGACCCCCGGGGGTGCCCGCTGTTCGGTCTCCATTCATACCTCCGCGCAAAATGTCACGGGACAGTCTGACATAACCGATCGGTGGGCTTCCGCACGGCCATGTCCCAACACCGGCCGCGGCCGCCCGCCGCGCTGGCAGAACCAGGTCGCAGCATCGCGAGGGAACGAGCCTAAAGCGGGTATGAATCCCGGCGCTCGGCGGAATACGACATCGGTGAATACCTGGCCTCGGCCACGACTAATTACGTGCCAACTCCATGAATACCAAGATAATCCCGGCAGTTGCCATCCCGGCCGCAGTGACATTGGGCCTGACCGGCTGTGCTTCGGCCACCGCGTCCTGCGTTGTTCGGCATCGTTACGCGATAGTCATATTCCAGAACGGGATGGCAAATAACAGTAGTCGGTTCGTCACGCATTTCCGGCTGAATGTAAGGTACCGGTCTGATGACGTCGTCAGCAGGTTCATAAGCTCCAGGATCACATTGCGGGCCGCGAACGGCGGCAATCCGCCGCTCATCGTTAGGACCTATCGCGTTGGTGACGCGATCGGCTGCCACGTCGACAAGGTCGCCGCGCGCCGATAACAGCACAGGTCAGGGGGTGCGCCGCGAAGGGCCTCTGCCGTGCCACTCATAATGGCGCCACTGGCCGTCACGCCACGAACCCCAGTTGCGGCGGACATGCCGCCGGAACAGCGCCGCAGCGACGATCCCGGCTAGACACGCCACTAGCCACACCACGAATACGACTTTGAGGAACGCGAAGAAAATCCAGCCGGCGCCAGGAATCACCAGCGCGGCGATCAGCACGATCAGCGCGAGCGGCAGGATCCTTGGACCCCGCCACACCATGCCGCCGCGCCGGCCGACGCGCGGCTGCGACTCCCAGGACCGAGGCGGGACCGGTGCCGAATCAGGCAGGTCGGCCATCACCTTGCGCAAGTCCCCGAAGGTCTTGGAGCTGAGCGCCGCAGTGATCCGCTCCTCGAGTTCTTCCGAGGTCAGGCGTCCCTCTGCGTAGTGCTCGCGCAACCGGGCCGTCACGTGTTCCCGGTCGGCGTCAGAAACCCTGATGCCATCGTCCATTTGTCTCGCCTGCCTATGCTTCCTGTGCGTCCTGCTCGTCTTGGTCTTGCTCGTCGGCGTCCTCATCGTCGGCGAGAATCCGGTACAACTCACGCCTGGTCCGCTCAAGCAGTCGTTCGGCGGCGCGCACCTGCTCGGGCGTCCCCGCGTGCGCGATCTGCACGATCCCGCCGCCGAGCCTGGCGGCCTCGGCGAACAGCCCGGGAAGCTGCCATGCCTCCTGCTGGTCCGTCGACTCCCACGCGCCCCGCGCCATGTCGGGATTCTGCTCGATGTACTGGCGCCCGGCGTCGGTGAGCGCGTATGTGCGGCGGCCGGCGGACTCATCCGCCTCGATCAGCCCCTCGTCGGCTAGCTGGGACAACGCTGGATAGACCGCGCCAGGGCTCGGTCGCCACGCCCCGCCGCTTCGCTCCTCGATCTCGGACATGATCTGGTATCCGTTGAGCGGCCGATCGCGCAACAGCGCCAAGATGGCGGCCCGGACATCACCGCGTCCCGCCTTGGTGCCGCGCGGCGGCCCTGGCGGCCCGGGCGGTCCCAGCCACCATCCGCCCCAGGGCCCGCCGAAACCGCCGCCCCAATGACCAGGGCCGCGCCTGCCACCGAATCTCTTGTCCCATGGTGCACCATGCCGGGGCCCGCCGGCGCGAGCCCCCGGGCCGCGCCGCGACGAGCTGCCAGGCTCGAACGCATCGCCACACGCGACGCCGCCGAGCAGGCGGCTCGCATGGCGGACGAACTCCCGCAGGCCAGCGCCGATATCGCCAATCCCGCCGAGATCTCCTAGGCCGCCGAGATCTCCTAGGCCGCCGAAGTCTCCTAGGCCACCAGTCCGCGCAGTCGCCATGAGCCTCACCTCTCGCGATACGATCACGATATATCGATAGCCTAGGTCACTGTCGGCGCAGAGACAAGTCATAACTCGATCAGCCCAGCGGGCAGTTGGGCGTGGAGCCTGGCCGGCGATCGCCGGGCACTCTTCGGCCGCCGATTCGGCCGCCGAGCCGTAATCGAAGCGGCCCTACGGTTCCCAGACGAGCCTGATGACGCGCAGGATGAACCCATGTGGTCCGCCTACGACGCGATGGGCTCGGCGTTTGAGCGGCACGCGGCGGACAGCGCGTACAACGCCCACTACGACAGGCCCGCCGTGCTGGCGACACTCGGCCAGGTCCGCGGCGTGCGGGTACTCGACGCGGCGTGCGGGCCAGGTTTCTACACAGCGGAACTTGTCGCCAGGGGCGCCCAGGTCGCCGCGTTCGACGCCAGTCCGGTCATGGTGGACCTCGCCAGGCGGCGAATGGGCGGCAGGGCGCGGATCGTCAGAGCCGTGCTCGGTGAGCCGCTGCCCTACCGAGACCGAGCCTTCGACCTCGTGGTCTGCGCCCTTGCCATGCACTACGCGAACGACCGCAAAGCGGCCTTCAGAGAGTTCTTCCGCGTCCTACGCCCAGGCGGTGCGCTGGTGATCTCGACGCAGCACCCGGTCACTGACTGGCTGCGCAAGGGTGGCTCCTACTTCGACGTGACGCTAGAGGCCGACATCTGGCGCACGGACTCCGGTGACTATGAGGTCCGATTCTGGCGCGAGCCGCTCTCCCGCCTGTGCGCGGCCGCTACCGGCTGCGGCTTCTTGATCGAGCAGCTCATCGAGCCGCTGCCCGCCGACACCATGCGCGAGCGTTATCCCGAGGACCACGCCAAGCTGACGACCGAGCCTGGCTTCCTCATCTTGCGACTGCTAAGGCCCGTCACGCATTAGCGCCGCACAGGACCGCGTCAGGCCGGCTCGGCACGCAGCGGCACCCCAGCCTCCGCCGTATGCACCAGGAAGGCAATGGCCTCGGTGAAGTACAGCCGCACGCTCTCGGCATCATGCGAGTCGTAGCCGATCGACAGGTCCTGGGCGAGGTACAGCTCGTAGTCCCCGCCCCGGGTGGAAAGCACGAACCCGCCGTCGACCGCGGGCGCCCAGATGATCGGCCCGTCAACCAGTTTGGCGAGGTGGTCGCGAACCGGGTAGCCGTCATCGGTGGCCTCGCCGACCGCTGTGTAGGCCGCGGCGCTGAGCACCAGCGAGTATGGCCCTCCAACGCCTGCCAGCCGTAGCGCCTCGAGCGCATGGCTGACGGCATCTGGGTACCGCCTGGCTTCGCCCGGCAGGTCAACGGCTGAGTTCGACGATGCCGGTCGAATTCCCGCGATGCCCGCGGCTTGGTAGCCCTCGAATATCGCACGGTCCTCTGCCACTGCCATGGCACGGGCCGCCACCTTTACCGGCTGCCAGTCAGGATCCTTCGCTCCGCGCTCGACGTCGTCGACTGCCCGCCGGCTCAGGGTGAAAGGCACGCGCAACTCGACGACGGGCTGCACCGCCCGCTGCCAGGCGGTCACGCCGGCCGCAGGCGACTCGATATCAATGAGGTGACCGATTCCGACGGCGGCAAGCACGTCGCTGCCTGGGTTTCTGACGTCCGCCACCCGCCTGCCTGCCAGATGCAGGATGAAGGTTCGCCTCGCTTCCTCTTCAATGCTTGCCCAGGCATCGGCGGAGACGGGAGCCAGCTCGCGGTGCAGGTTATTCATGGCTGTGCGCACTCCTTTGCAGGCCGCCGATTCCGAGCGAGCCGTCTCGCGCCGACGGCGAACGCCCTGGCAGATCGGGCAGATCGGGCAGATCGGCGAGGAAGTCCGCCGACGGGGCGAAGAACAGCGTGCCTGTCACTGCCGTTGAGAAGTCGAGTATCCGGTCATAGTTTCCAGGCGGCCGCCCGATGAACATGTTGGCGAGCATCTGCTCGGTGACACTAGGCGTGGCCGCGTACGCGATGTAGTAGGTGCCGAATTCGCCGCGGCCCGGTGAACCAAACGGCATGTTGGCCCGCACGATCTGCCGCTGGGCGCCGTCGGCGTCAATGATCGTGTTGACCGCCACGTGCGAGTTGGCGGGCTTGACGTCATCGGGCATCTCGATGTCCGACAGCTTGCTGCGGCCGATCACCCGCTCCTGTTCTTCGACTGGCAGCGCGTTCCACGCCGGGATGTCGTGCAGATACTTCTGTACGATGACGTAGCTCCCGCCGGCGAAGTCTGCGTCCTCGTCGGCCACGATCGCGGCCTCGGCGGCCGCTTGCCCGGTCGGGTTCTCGGTCCCGTCGACGAACCCGATCAGATCGCGCTCATCGAAGTACCGGAACCCCTGTACCTCATCGCTAACGCTTACCCGCCCGGCGAGCCGGCTCATCACCTGAGTTTCGAACTCGAAGCACAGGTCCATGCGGGTGGCGCGGATGTGGAAGAGCACGTCGCCTGGCGTGGCCACAGCGTGATGGCGGGCTCCGGTCAGCTCGCGGAATGCGTGCAGCTGAGCAGGCCGCGGCCCGCCGAACAACCGGTCCCACGCCGACGAGCCGACAGCGACCACGCACGCGAGCTCGCCCTCGGGGATCCGGAAGCCCACCGAGCGCTGCAGGCTGGCGACATCGCCAAGCAGGTCCCGGACGGCTGCCTCGCCACCGGGGTTGATCGTCAGCACCAGGAAGATCGCCGCGGCCGTCAGCGGGCTTAGCACTGGCTGCTGCGACACGGGACTTTCCGACCCGACGGTCGCGTCCGAGCCATCGGCGCGGCCGGACGGACCCGGCACGGTCATCGGCGCACGCCTCCTTCGCTGAAGCAGGCCCCATGTCGATGGCCAGTTTCGCACAGCGCACCGGCCAGACCGCGTTTGGCCAACCTCCGAATGCACCGCGGCTTGGCGGGTAGGGTGGCGCCGTGCAGTTGCCCACCGACACCGGCGTGCTGGCCAGCAGATACCGGCTGGCGGGCCGGATCGCGAGCGGCGGCATGGGCGAGGTATGGCGCGCGGTGGACCTCGTGCTCGACCGGCCAGTCGCGGTGAAGCTGCTGCGAGCGGAATATGCGCAGCATCCCGAGACTATGGCCAGGTTCCGGGCGGAGGCCAGGCACGCCGCCGCGCTCTCGCATCCGGCGATCGCCCAGGTCTACGACTTCGGCGAGGCGGATTACGGGCAGGCGCCGTTCCTTGTGATGGAACTCGTCGAAGGCCCGCCGTTGACGAAGCTGCTGGCGGACGGACCGCTCGAAACCGGGCAGGTGCTCGAGGTGATCGCCCAGGTCGCGGGCGGCCTGGCCGCGGCGCATGCGGCAGGCGTGCTGCACCGCGACATCAAGCCTGGCAACCTGCTGGTCGGCCCTGGCGGCCAGATCAAGATCACCGACTTCGGAATCTCCTACGCGGCGGGCTCTGCCCCGCTGACCAGGACCGGGACGGTGATCGGCACTCCCGGCTACCTTGCGCCCGAGCGGCTCACTGGCGCCGGGGCGGGACCGGCCGGCGATGTGTACTCGCTCGGCATGGTGGCCTACGAGTGCCTGGCTGGGCGGCTGCCGTTCGCGGGAACCGCCGTCGAAATCGCGCTGGCCCATCAGCACCAGCCGCTGCCGCCGCTGCCGCCCTCGGTGCCACACGAAGTTGCCGCGCTCATCGCCGACCTGACAGCCAGGGATCCTGCGATGCGGCCAGCAAGCGCGAGCGAGGTCGCCGCTCGAGCCGCCTCCGTGCGCGACGCCATCGCCAGCACGCCGAGCGCTGCCGCCTACCAACCCGGAGGCTGGCGGACGTGGCCAGCGGACGGCGCGGCGGCGGACGCGGGTTCTGTGACCGGCATGGTGCCGCCGCCAGCGCTGGCCGGTGCCCCAAGGCCCGGCGACACCGCGTATCTCGGCCGGCTCGGCGGCGCCGCTCATGCCCAGGCACCGCGACCGCGTCATCGTGTGCCGCGACTTCTCGTGGTTGCGGGCGCAATCGCGATTTTGACGATCGTCGGCCTGACCGGCTGGCTGATCGGCAGTTCGCAAGGCGGCGCGACGCACAGCCCGCCTGCCGGGCAGCATCAGAGCAACGCCGCGGGCCATCTTGTTAACGTCGACGCCGCGTCTTACATTGGCCAGCCAGCGCGCACGGTAGTCAGCCACTTGCGTGCGCTCGGTTTCGTGGTCAGCCTCACCACGCAGCCCGACCCTCATCATCCGGCCGGCACGGTGCTTGCCGTGAGTCCGAGCGGGCAGCAGTCCGTCGGCACGGCCATCACCGTCACGGCCTCAACCGGTCCAGGACATGGGGATGGGCACGGCAACGGGAACAACGGGGACCACGGGAACGGCCAGGGGGGCGGCGACTAAGACCGGGCCGACCGCCGCCACCGTGACGCCGAAATCCCATCCGGTTTCCCTGGACGGGCTCACCAAGCCAATAGATGATGTTGCACGTGAACGGCGCAAGCGAGCGCGCGATTCCCCGCGGCCGGGCCGTCGTAGTCTGCCTGGCGATCATCGGCCTGGCGACCTCGGTCATTCATTTCGCGGTAGCTGGCGCGCACTTCAAGCAGTACTGGGTCTACGGCGTCTTCATGCTGGCAGCCGCCTGGTTGCAGCTCGGCTGGTCCGCCGCGGCCCTGGGCGGAGGGATTCGACGGCTCGTTCCACCGGCCGGCACTGCAAGGCCGTCCCGGGCGCTGCTGTGGTCCGGGGCTGCGCTTAACGGCGCGGTCGTGGCCGTATATGTGGTGACCCGCACGGTGGGTGACGTGATCGGCCCTGGGCGGAGCATTGCCGAACCGATCGGTTTCGGCGATGCCCTGTGCACGTCCCTCGAGATCATCGTGATCGCTGGATGTGCGTACCTGCTCACAAGCCGGGCCGATCATGAAGTCCGGCGTAACCACCTGATCATCGCCGCCGGGGCGACCGGCGGCGTGACCGCGATCCTGCTGAGCGCCGCCTTGGTCGCTGGCGGTCCCGATATGGTGATGAGCCCGACCGCCACCTTGGCGGCTCGGACGCAGCGAATGCCGGGCATGGCCAACTCGCATGCACACAGGCCCGCGATGGCGACATCGGGGATCCGGCTAGCCACCGCCACGCCTGCCGGGGACATCACGATGCCCAATCCGAACATGCAGATGGCTCCTGGCATGCG
>Ga0126378_10002211_pt1 | contig 14376 bp, 9 predicted proteins | sample PanSoiMetPlot_23_FD_92587 | JGI IMG/M metagenome (GOLD analysis project Ga0126378, IMG submission 92587) | Tropical forest soil microbial communities from Panama - MetaG Plot_23 | ecosystem: Environmental > Terrestrial > Soil > Tropical forest > Bulk soil | place: Panama | collected 2016-02-17 | reverse complement strand
GGCGTCGTCACGGGCTTCATCCTGCTCAGGACCGAGGGCCTGACCCTCCTCATGTTGACCCTGGTGGTCGCGGCGATGATCGGCGAGGCCGCCAACAAGGCGGGAAAATGGACGGGCGGCGCCGACGGCCTGCAGGGCATGACCATCGCGCCGATCCTCGGCCTCTTCCGCTTCGATCTGTACCGGCGCACGTCCTATCTCTATGCGCTCATCGTGCTGTTCCTGGCCTGGCTCCTGGTGCGGGCGATCGTGCATTCGCCCTTCGGCCGCTCGCTCACGGGCATCCGCGAGAGCATCACCCGCATGCACGCGATCGGCTCGCCGGTGCTGCGCAGGCTGGTGACCGCCTACGCGATCGCCGGAGCGCTCTCGGGCATCGCCGGCGCGCTCCTGGCGCAGACCGAGCAGTTCGTGTCGCTGGAGGTGCTGAGCTTCGGGCGGTCGGGCGCGGTGGTGATCATGCTGATCCTCGGAGGCGCCGGCCGGCTCTACGGCGCCTTCGTTGGCGTGCCGCTCTACATGCTGGCCCAGGACCAGCTCGCCGAGCAGTTCCCGATCTACTGGTCGACGGGGCTCGGCCTGCTGTTGATCGCGGTGGCGCTGGGCGCGCGCGGCGGCGTCCTCGACCTCTGGGACACCGTGCTTCGCTGGTGGCACCGACAGCGAGCATGACAGGGCCACCCTCACCCGGCCCGGGCTCCGCCCGGGCCACCCTCTCCCACTCCGTGGGCGAGGGGCAACCTGGCCCCTCTCCCGCGCTTGGGCGGGAGAGGGAGGGACCCGGCGCAGAGCGCCGGGCGGGTGATGGTGCGACGGCATCGGCACTCGCGCTCGAGACCCGGGGCCTCTGCAAGAGCTTCGGCGCGCTCACGGTCGCGAGCGAGATCGATTTCCGGCTGGAGGCGAGCGCCCGGCACGCGCTCATCGGCCCGAACGGCGCCGGCAAGACCACCTTCGTCAACCTGGTGACGGGCGCGCTCGCGCCGAGCCGCGGCCGCGTGCTCCTGGGCGGGGAGGATGTGACGGCGCTCCCTCAGGCGCGCCGGGTGAAGCGCGGCCTCGCCCGCACCTTCCAGATCAACACGCTGTTCCGCGGCTTGAGCGTGCTCGAGAACGTGGCGCTGGCGATTGGCGAGCGGCGGGGTGTCGCGGGCGAACTCTTCCGGCCGGCGGGCCGGCGGAGCGGCGTCGCCGAGGAGGCCTATGCGGCACTGGAGCGGCTCGGCATCGCCGGCGAGGCGAGCCGGCTGGTGCGCGAGCTTCCCTATGGGCGGCAGCGGCTGGTGGAGATCGCGGTGGCGCTCGGCCTCGAGCCCAAGGTGCTGCTGCTGGACGAGCCCGCGGCCGGCGTGCCCGGCGCCGAGAGCGGCATCATCGTTGAGACCATCGAGAGCCTGCCCAAGGAGATCGCCGTGCTCATCATCGAGCACGACATGGACCTGGTGTTCCGCGTCGCCCGGCGGATCACCGTTCTCGTGCAGGGCTCCGTCCTGGTCGAGGGCACGCCCGAGGAGATCGCCGCCGACCCGCGGGTGCGCGAGGTTTATCTGGGCGAGCGCGAGCCCGGATGAGCGGCGGGTTGCGCCTCGAGCGCGTGCGGGCCGGCTATGGCGAGACCGTCGTGCTCGATGGCATCTCGCTGGACCTGCCCGAGGGCGGCACGCTCGCCGTGCTGGGCCGGAACGGCGTCGGCAAGACCACGCTGCTCGCCACCATCATGGGCCACACGAGCCTGCACGGCGGCTCGATCCGGCTCGGCGACGCCGCGATCGAGGCCTTGCCCCCCTATCGCCGCGCGCGGCGCGGCATCGGCTACGTTCCGCAGGAGCGCGAGATCTTCCGCTCGCTCACGGTGGCGGAGAATCTGCGGGTCGCCGAGCAGCCGGGCCGCTGGACCGCCGAGCGGGTCTACGAGTTCTTCCCGAGCCTCGCCGAGCGCCGGCAGCACTGGGGCAACCAGCTTTCCGGCGGCGAGCAGCAGATGCTGGCGATCGGCCGCGCCCTCATGGGCAATCCGAGCCTTCTGCTGCTGGACGAGCCCTTAGAGGGTCTGGCACCTGTGATCGTCGATGCGGTGCTCGCGGGGATCGACCGGCTGCGGCGCGAGGCCGCGCTCGCCTTCGTGCTGGTCGAGCAGCACTCGCGGCTGGCGCTTGGGGTCACGGCCCAGGCGATCGTGATTGAGCGGGGCGTGATCGTGCACGCCGAGGCCAGCGCCGCGCTGCTGCAGGCGCCGGAGCGGCTCGGCGCGCTGATGGGCGTGGCGGCGCGAGCCGCGAACCGCCGGCGCTAGAGCATGTTCCGATCAGATCGAATCGGGACGTCCTCCATATTTTGTTTGGTCGCATTTTCCGCGCCGAATCGGTGCCCCACTTCGGCGGAAAATGCTCTAAAGGGACCATAAGCAGAAACCCGCCAGCCTTGCGGCTGGCGGGTTGACTAGCGTGAGCTCAGACTGCCTAGAACTTGAACTGTGCGGAGACCTGGACGCGGGTGAGCTGGCCCTTTTGGCCGCTCTCTACCCTGCCCTGCATGCGCATGAACTCGATGCCGAAGTTCGTCTGCGGTACCGGGCTCCAGATCAGGTTCACGTGCCCGGTGTAGGCATCCCTCCACAGGAAGCTCTCGTTGCATGCGTCATCTGGCGCATGGCCGAAGCCGAACCCGTCCTTGTTCTCCTGGCGCCAGTAGCTGCCGGCGATATTGCTCCGCAGCGTATCGGTCCAGAAATGCGTGTAGTTGGCCGCGACCAGCCAGCTATTGATCTTCTTCAGATGGCGTGTTGCCGATGGACAGGCGACGTCACCAACATCAGCCGCATTGTCAGTGTCGGGACAGGCGCTCGTCACGAACGCGTCCGGTGTCGGCGGACCGCCGCTCGTGACGTAGCGACCGGCACCCTCGCCATAGGCGGCTTCCCACGCCAGGGAGTCCTTGCCGATCGGCACGTTCCAGTGAACCGAGAAGCATATCACACAACCTAAGAGCAAGTCTTTCACGCCGCCCTTAGACACGTCCGTGGCGGTGTGCCAGTAGATGTCACGCACTACGCCGCGGAGGTTCAAGTGTCCCCACGGGGCGTTATAGACCAGTGCGGTGGTGAAATCGGGGATCTTGTCGCCTTGCCTGGGCGACGCGCCGAAGGTGGTCGTCGTTCCGCCGCTATCGAGATTGAAAATCTGAGTCTGCGGATTCTCCGCCGCCACTGCCCAGGTCAGACCGTTGCCTAAGTCGAAAGTGTAGCGGACCTGCGGCTGCCGGGTGACGCCAGTCGCCAGCGCACCGCCGAAGTCCAGGGTCTCGGCCTCGGCCGCGCCGTCGCGGAAGAGCGAGAGGGTCTGGCCCGCGAGGAACGGGCCCAAGGTGCCGTAGGCTTGGCGCAGACGGAAGCCGTAGGAGTTCGAGTTGACCTTGAGGCTGCCGCTGTTGCTGAGGCCGTTCGGGTTGGTGAAGTCACCTTCGATGAAGGTCTTGAGCTCGCCGTAGGCGGTGGGCGTGCGCGTCTCGATGTTGAACCGCGACTCCGACGCCGTGAGCTGCGAGGTGCCATGGATTCGATGTGAGGCGTCTTCAAACGCCTTGCTACAACCGTCGCCAACACCGCCCGAGACACAGGGACCAGAGTCGAGGGAAATGCCGATCGGGCCGGCACCGCCGTTGATGGTCTGCTGTGGCCCGAAGTCGTAGGTGTAGTCGAGCTTGACGTAGCCACCGACCTTGAAGGAGGTCTGCGTGCCCGGCACCAGGAACGAGCCTGGGAACGAGCCTGCGCCCGGCGCGCCCTGTGCGTGCGCGCCTTGGATGCCCGAGAGCAACGCCACCGATGCCGTCAGGCTCCCCAGTGCCGTCGCGGCGCTTAGCTTGCGAATTTTCATTTCTCAACCCCCAAAGCCATTAATTCATCCGTCCGCGAAAGGATGGCGTCCCTTCGGCTCGCGCAGGATGACCCGTTTCCGAACCGGTAAACAAGGCAAAATCCGCTCTTTGGGCGCATTTCTTGGAAGCTGTGGTGATTTTGCAACAGTTCTGCCGCACTGCGGCGAGTTCTGGCCCCCTTCGATCAAGGCCGGAGACACGTCGGGAGATCCCCCGCTGGGACCTCGAAATAGGCCCTTGTATACTGGAGATTCTCGTTTCCTATCACCCTATTAGAACATCAATCGTGACTCCGCTGAGCTGCCCGAGTGCGCTCTCCAGTGCGGCGCAAAGTGCTTCCCAGCGTGACCTGCTGCATCGCCTCTGCCGCTAGCCAGAATTATCACCACTGTCTGGTAAGGCTCCCCGAATCGCTGGCCCCGATGGAGCCTTCGGTAGTCCTCGTCGACCAGGGGCTGACACCTAAGCAGCGTCGGAGTCTCAGGACCCGAGCCGTCCGTCTCCTGGTCCCTTTTTCATTTTATGCGCGCTTGACAGCGCCGCAGGCGTCAGGTCGACCGGGAGTTCTGCGGCTTCTATTGCGCTGGCGGCTCCGGCGAGCCTAGTTTGCCCCATCTACGGGGCTCGGGGAGCACGCTGCTGGCGCAGTGCCCCACGACGATCCGCGCAGCTAGTGGGAAACACCCTTGGTCAATCGCCGGGAGTGCGGCGCTGCAGGCAAGGCGGCAAGACAGGCGCTGAGCGGGCGCCCTGACTCGGGTATGCCTGGGGTGTCCCCGGGGATGCCAGAGCCGAGTTCGCCCGGCGAGAATCCCGACGCGCTCTATCGGCTCGGAGTCCTCACTGGACAGGCTGGGCGCTTGGCGGAAGCGGACCGCTATTTGAGCCAAGCGGCGGCGCTGCGACCGAACGCGCCGAATGTCCACCACGCGCTCGGTTTACTGCGGACCGCCCAGAGCCGGTTCCAAGATGCTCTGACCTGCCACGACGCCGCGCTGGCGCTGGACGCCGCCCATATCGGCGCCCTCGTGGGACGGGCGGACGCACTGCATGAACTCGGCCGTCTGGCCGAGGCGGAGGCCGCCTACCGGCGCGCCGCAGCGCTGGCTCCGCGCGCGCCGGAGATCTGCTTCGGCTGGGCGACGGTGCTGGCCGATCTCGGTCGGCTCGACGAGGCCGTAGCGGCCTATCGCGAGCTGCTGGCGCTCAGCCCAAGCTCCGCCGAGGCGCGCGTCAACCTCGGCACCGTCCTCCGGGACCTCGGCCGGCTCGACGAAGCTCTGGTGGAATTCCAGGCCGCGCTGACCCTCAAGCCCGACATCGCCCACGCGCCCGTCGAGCTGGTCTCGGCGCTCATCGCGTTGGGCCGGATCAAGGAAGCCGCGGATCGAGCCGTCGAGGCGATGCGACGAAATCCGCGATCGCCGGACGCGTGCCGTGCCTTCGCCATCGCCGCCGCGCGCAGCAGCTCATTGGACCGCAGCGCCGAGATCGCTGCGTTCCTGGAACGCTGCCTTTCCGTGGACACTGTGGAACACGACGATCTCGCGAAAGCGTGCGCTTGGCAGATTCGGCAGAAGCACCGGATCGATTCGTCGCCATCAGAGGCGGCACGCCGCGCCGTGGTGGCCGCCGCCGCGCAAGTCGGAAACGGGGGGTGCCTTCGCGATCCTCTGCTTCTCCAGTTCTTGTCCCGGACGACCAACACCGATCTTGTACTCGAGGCGTTCCTGACCGAGACGCGGCGTCGACTCTGCCTGGCGCGGGACCTCCCGGCCAACCTGAACCCATTCCTCGCGGCACTGGCGCTGCAGTGCTTCGACAACGGCTACGTGTTTGCGGTCGATGAAATCGAAGAAGCGCGCATCGTCGCACTTCGCGCGGAGCTCGACCGCGACCTCTCGCGCGCCGCCGCACTCGATGCCGTCCTGGAGCAGAAATTGCTGCGCCTCGCGCTCTATGAGCCGCTCACGGCGCTGACGGAGGCAAAGCGCCTCCTCGACGCGTCGATCTCGCCGAGCTCGCACGTGAGCGCGGTGCTCGCGCATTGCCTCGCCGAGCCTTTCGAGGAATCGGAGCTCGCACGCGCGATCCCGAGCCTCGGAACGATCGAGAATGCTGTGTCCCGGGCGGTCCGCGACCAGTACGAGGAGCATCCCTACCCCCGCTGGCGCTCCTTGCCGCGCCTCGCTCCCACGAGCTTGCCGGCAATGCTGCGCCGAAGGTTCCCGCATGCTGCGATGCCGCGATTTCTCGAAGGTCCCGTCGAGATCCTCGTCGCCGGTTGCGGTACCGGGCGGCAGCCGATCGTGACGGCCCTCTCCATCGCGCAGGCGCGTGTCCTTGCCGTCGATTTGTCCCTGAAAAGCCTCGGCTATGCGAGACGCATGGCGATTCGGCTCGGCGCCTCGAATGTGGACTTCCTGCACGCGGACCTGCTGGCTCTCAGGCAAATTGGCCGCGAATTTTCCGTCGTTGAGGCAGTGGGCGTTCTCCACCACATGGAAGACCCGGTGGCGGGCTGGCGCGCTTTATGCGGGCTGCTTCGACCCGGCGGCTTCATGCGCATCGGTCTCTATAGTACCCTTGCCCGGGCCGACGTGGCGGCCGCGCGCGAGCGCATCGCCGTTTTGAGGCTTACGCCGACACCGCGGGACATCCGCGCGTTCCGCCAGCGCGTGCTGTTCGGTGAGGAGAGAGAGAGGTTTCCGAGGCTCGCGCTGTCGAAAGATATCTTTGATTTGCACGGTTGCAGGGACCTGCTCTTTCACGCGCGGGAGCATCGCTACACAATCCCGGAGCTGCGCGAGGCGCTGGAAGCGCTCGGGCTCGAGTTCCTGGGCTTCGAATTCGTGGACGAGCGCGTGCTCCGCCGCTACCGCGCCGACAACCCGCACGACCCCGCGGCATCAGACCTCGCGCGCTGGGCGCGATTCGAGACGGCGCACCCGCACACTTTCTCGGGTATGTATGTGTTTTGGTGCCGGAAGACGGCCATGGAGTAATTTTAAGGATTGAGAAGCCAGACACAAACCCGTGGAACATGGAGGAACTGGTTACACAAAAGGGGAGCTGGTAAAGATCGCCGTGTCGCACGCGTCGTGGGTGTGCGGCGGCGATGCATTCACTGGAAATCCGCGGTTTCGCATGGTCCAAAACACCCTAACGCCGTTCGATGCGCTGCAGCGCGGATTTGCGGCCCATCGGGCGGGCCAGGCGGCGGAGGCCGAACGGCTCTATGAATTTGTGATCCGTGTCTGGCCCAATCAGTTCGATGCACACCATCTACTCGGCGTGCTCAAAGCGGAGGGCGGGCAACAGGGCGAAGCCGAGCGCCACATTAAGAAGGCCCTCAGCATCAATCCCCGCTCGGCGGAGGCCCTAAACAGCCATGCGAACGTTCTGCAGCACCTCAAGCGATACAATGAAGCGCTGGCGACCTGCGACCGCGCGCTGGAGATCAAGCCGGATTTTGCCGAGGCGCTGAACAACCGCGGCAATATCCTGCATGACTTGGGCCGTCACGATGAGGCGCTGGCGAGCTTCGCCCGGGCCCTAACCATCAGACCCGGCTATTTCAAGGCGCTCTATAACCGAGGCCTAGTGCTGCAGGACTTGAAGCGGCCGGATGCGGCAGTGGCAAGTTTCGATGCGGCGCTAGCGAGCAATCCTGGGCACGCCGAGGCGTGGAATAGCCGCGGCACCGCACTCTACGGCTTAAGGCGCCTCGACGAGGCGCTGGCGAGCTTCGGCAAGGCGTTGGCGATCAACCCCGCATACGCGGAAGCTTTGTGCAACCGCGGCCTTGTTTTACGCGCGCTGAATCGGCCCGAGGAGGCGCTCGCGCACTTCGACCAGGCGCTCGCCATCAGGCCCCACTACCCCGAAGCACTGAACAATCGGGGTATTGCGCTGAAGGACTTGAACCGAGTTGAAGCCGCTTTGGCAGCCTTCGCGGAGGCGCAGGCGCAGGATCCCGACAACGCGGACGCGCATCTCAACGAGGGGCTTTGCCGACTTGTCCTGGGCGATTTCCAGCGCGGCTGGCAAAAATACGAATGGCGCTGGGAAACGGAGCAACAAAAGTCGGCAAAGCGGGTCTTTTCTCAGCCCCTCTGGCTGGGCAAGGAAGACATCGCAGGAAAGAGGATATTGCTCCACGCCGAGCAAGGCTTGGGCGACACGATTCAGTTCTGTCGCTACGCACGGATGGTCATGGCCAGAGGCGCGAGCGTCGTTTTAGAGGTGCAGCCCGAGCTCAAGTCTCTCATGGGCAGCCTCGGCGGCGCGAGCATCGTGATCGGGTGGGGCGAGACGCCACCGCCATTCGACCTGCACTGCCCATTGCTGAGCTTGCCGCTCTCCTTCAATACAACGCTCGATACAATCCCGGATGAAACGCCCTATCTCGCCGCGGACCCCAATAAGGTCGCGACTTGGAGTGACCGACTGGCGCGGACGCGAGGCGCCAAGATCGGCATTGTATGGGCCGGCAATCCGCGAGCGCACCTCGCCCTTCGGCGGCGTTCGATGCATTTGAGCCAGTTCGCCCCATTGGCACAGGTTGCCGGCGTGAGCTTCGTCTCGCTGCAGAAGGGCGATCCCGCCGAACAGGCTGGCTCACCCCCCGCGGGAATGCAGCTGATAGACTGGACGAAGCAACTAACGGATTTCTCAGAGACCGCCGCCCTCGTGGAGGCCCTGAGCCTCGTTATCGCCATCGACACCTCGGTCGCGCACCTAGCGGGCGCTCTGGGCAAGCCCATCTGGTTGCTCGATCAATTCGAACCCGAGTGGCGCTGGCTCGTGGAGCGCGAGGACAGTCCTTGGTATCCGACGATGCGGATCTTCCGCCAACCACGCCCCGGTGACTGGGACAGCGCCATGGATCGCGTCGCGGCGGAGCTCGCGTGCTGGATCGCGCGCAGACGCGTGGTCGAGCTGGGATAGCGAGGGAAGAGGGTATGTCAGAATCGGGGCGACAAAACGGTGGCTCGCATGCATCGAGTCCAGCCGACCTTGTGGAGCGGGGACGCGCGTTACATCGCTCCGGAAGCATCGAGGGGGCGGAGCAACTCTATAGAGAAGCGCTCGCGCAAGACGCGGATTACGCCGAGGCGTACCAGCTTCTCGCGGTGATCGCAGGCCAGCGCGGCCGCTTCGACGACGCGATCGCGGGATTCCGGCGCACGATAGCGCTCGATGGACCGACGGCCGATAGACTCTTCAATCTGGCCGAAGCGTATCGAGTGACCGCCCAATTCCAGCCGGCGTTCGATGCCTACAACCAGGTCCTCACGATCGATGCCAGCTACCTGGACGCCTACCGCAGTGGTGCGGAAATGGCGAAGGCGGCGGCGGTCCGGGCGGCCGACAGTGGCGATTTGGCATCCGCCGAAAGTCTGGCAAAGCTAGCAGCGCACTATCTGGTCGGCCTCGGTCACGCCCTGCTCAGGGCACAGAACGTGAGCGCCGCGGAGCAGGCCTATCGCGACTCGATTGCGCTCGATGAGGACCGCGCCGAGTCATACAACTGCCTGGGCGCCATCGCGCTCGAGGCCGGTCGCCCGATCGAGGCGGAGGCGTTGTGCCGACGCGCACACGCCCTGGAGCCCAAATCGCCACTCTTCCTCAACAACCTTGGCAGGGCGCTACTCGAGCAAGTGCGGACCGACGAGGCCGCTGATTTATTCAAACAGGCCATTGAGGCCGATCCTTCATTCGCAGAGGCCAGAACTAATCTCGAGGAGCGCATCCTCCCATGGCTGCACTATCGCGCCGATTTGAGGCCTGGCGCCGTGTATGCTGCCCACCGAGAGTGGGGGCGCATCGCCGTGGCGCGCGCCGCTGAAATCGCGGAGCCGTGGGTAGTTGCAGCCAATTCGCGGAGGCCGGATCGGCTACTCAAGATCGGCTATGTCGGGGTCGATATCAGCTCTCGCCTGACGCGCTCTTTCGTTGTGCCCTTGCTGGCCAATCACGATCCCAGAGAAGTGAACATCACCGTTTATGCGACCAGCGGAAGCAACGCCTTGGAAGTAAAGTCTTTCAAACGCCAATTTGCGGGGCGCTTTCAGCCGCTCGTGTTACGCCGCACCAAGGGAGCATTGAAGATGATGCGCGACGCTGGCGTCGACATCCTGATCGATATCGCGGGACATCTACCCCACAACCGGCTCGACGTCTTCGCGCTTAAGCCGGCTCCCGTGACGATCACTTGGCTCGGCTATCCCGATACGACCGGTCTTTCGACCATCGACTATCGGCTCACCGACGACGTTTCGGACCCACCGGGTGCTGAGGAGCTCTACACTGAGCAACTCTATCGCCTGAGCACGGGATCTTGTGTCTACCGCCCACCGGAGCGAGCGCCCGAGGTTACTCCGCTGCCAGGCCACGCGACAGGCGCGGTCACGTTCGGCAACTTCGACGATCCCCGGAAAATTTCGCCCCCGACAGTCTCCGCATGGAGCTCGATCCTCCGGGCCCTGCCGGTGGCTCGCCTGTTGTTGTTGGCTCGGGAATTCGCCGACACGGCATTCGCGGCAAGAGTTCTTGCCAGTTTCCAAGCGGCTGGAATCGCGCCCGACCGACTAGAGCTCCGGCGTGCAGCCGGCGACCCGGACGAGACCCTGCGGGCCTATGCGGAGGTGGATATCAGCCTCGATACCTTTCCTTACAATGGCGCCCTCACAACGATCTGCGAGGCGCTGTGGATGGGAGTTCCCGTAATCACTCTCTCGGGCGACCGACCTTGCGCGCGGACCAGCACGAGCCTCCTCGCCCAGGTTGGGCTTGAGCGTCTCGACTCCCACACGGCTGAGGAATACGCGGAGACCGCGGTCGAACTCGCCGGAGATCTCGATCGGTTAGAGGCGCTCAGATCCGGCATGCGGGAACGCATGCGCGTCTCTCCGTTGATGGACGAGCGGGGATTCGCCCGCCGCTTCGAGGCAGCGCTACGCGACATGTGGCAGCAGTGGTGCAAGAGCGGGATTTGAGGCTCGAGTTTTTCGAAACTCTTGTTCCAAGCGTGGCGGGGGGCTATAGGCTGACCGGGCTTGAAACAGCTCGCTCGTGCTGGGTGCGGATATGGTACTACGCCGCAGCGACATGGAGGACGCGCCGGCTTATGAGCCGCCGCGCTCGGACACCGAGCGACAGCTTGTGGTGATTTGGCAGGAGAGCATCGGCATCGACAGCATCGGCATTCACGACGATTTTTTCCTGGTCTGCGGAAGCTCTCTCGTGGCGGCGATCATCTTCACCAAGATTCAAAAACTGTTCGGGGTGAAGCTGCCTCTGTCTCTCCTGGTCTCGGCGCCCAGCGTCGCACAGCTCGCGCTGCGCATCGACGAGCGCAAGACACAGGACTGAGCTATGTTGATTCCGGTGCAGACTGGAGGGCGCAAGCCGCCCCTCATCCTGATGCATGGAATGTTCGGCGTGTTGCCGTGGCGGCGCGGGCGAGCGTTGGCGGAATTCCTTGGTCCCGACCAGCCGCTATACGGGATCGAGGCGCCCGGCTTCGACGGCAGTCGCAAGCCGCGCGCCAAGGTCCCGGAGGCGGCCAACGATTATCTCGCCGAGATTCGTCGCGCACGACTGCAGCCTCCGTTCGTTGTGACAGGAGTCTGTGGCGGTTGCATCATGGCCCTTCAGCTCGCGCAGAACCTCGCCGTCGCCGCGCAATACGCGGGCGAACCGCCGCCAGTTCCGCTGCTGATCCTGATCGACCCGCCGGCTCTTCCGGGATACGAATTCAACCCGAGCGAATTGGCCGATGCGGCCGACCTGCTTCGCGACCGGGTCGGCAACTGGTTCTTGGAGGCGCGCAGCCGGCTTGAGGAGATCCCGTTCGACATCGGCGATCCCAAACAGCTCGCGACCGCGACCGAGGTCGGCGCCGCGGTGGAGTGGTCCATCAGCACCTATCATCCCACGCCCTATGCTGGACCGGTTCAAGTGTTGGCGATCGAGCCCATCGCGCAAATGGTCGATCGCCCCCATTGGCCGTGGCGCAAGGTTCTGGTGGGATCGTGGGGTCTGGGCACCCTGCAGTGCAAGCATTACGAGATCTTCACTACGCACGCCCCTGAGGTTTTCAAGTGGGTGAAGGGGCGCCTCGACGAGCTGCGACCGTCTGCCGGGTCGCCGATCGACGAGAGACCTGCGGCGGGACCGTGAACCTCGCTGAGGTCATCGCGCGACACGCTGCCCAGTCCGACGCAGTCGCCATGGTGGATGGTGGCCGCGAGCTGAGCTACCGCGAGCTCGATCGTCGTGTACGCCGCGGCGGCGCCCACCTGCGCTCGCTCGGCATCAAGCCGGGCGACGCGATCGCGATCTGTCTCAAGGACACGTCCGATCACGTGATCGCCTTTCTTTCGGCGGCGCGGCTCGGGGCGGTGGCGGTTCCCATCGACTGGCGCGCGCCGCCCGCCGAGCGCGCACGGGTGGCGCAGGGGTTCGGGGTGAAACTGGCGCTGACCGAGGCGGGTGCGGCGCGGATCGCCGGCGTGCCAAGCCGGGTGCTCGATGCGAGCTGGCACGCGGAGGTGGAACGGCAGGACTGCGATCAAGAGTTTCCCTCGGACGCCGACGCGCCCCTGATGATCGGGCTCACTTCGGGCACCACCGGCGCGGTCAAGGGCATGCTGGTGACCCATCGCCAGATGCACGCTCGCGCGAGCCCGTTCGACGGCATCCTGAGCGAGCGGCCGCATCGCTACCTCTCGGCCTCTCCCCTCGCGTTCAGCGCGGGGCGGAACTACTGCCTTACGCACCTCATCAAGGGCCACACGGTGGTCTTCCACCCGCCGCTGTTCACGGCCGAGGAGTACGTCGAGGCGATCAACCAAAACCAGGTAACGGTCGGCTTCGTAGTGCCTACGGTGATCCGCTGGTTGCTCGAACTGCCGCGAGGCAGCGGCCCGCTGCTGCCGGGTGTCGAGGTCCTGATGTGCGGCGGCGCTCCGCTGCATGCCCAGGAGAAGCGCGAGACTCTGGGCCGCGTCACGCCGAATTTCTATGAGGTCTACGGCACCGTCGCGACCGGGCCGATCTCGTTCTTGCGGCCGAGCGAGATGGCCGAACACGCCGACAGCGCGGGCCGGCCGGCCGCGCTCTGGGATCTGGCCATCGTCGGCGAGGACGACCGTCCGGTCGAGCCGGGAGCGACCGGTCGCTTGCGCGCGCGCGGCCCAGCGCTCGCCTCGGGCTTGGTCGGCGCGCTCACCAGCGACAGCGAGGGATTCCGGGATGGCTGGTACTACACGGGCGACCTTGCCGAGCTCGACGATGGCGGCTTCCTGCATCTAAAGGGGCGCGCCAGCGACGTGATCCTGCGCGGCGGCAGCAACGTCTACCCCGACGAGGTCGAGGCCGCGCTGGTCGAGCACGTCGCCGTGGCCGATGCCGCGGTCGTCGGCCGGCCCTCGCCACAGCTCGGCCAGGAGGTGGTCGCTCTCGTGATTGCGCGCGGCGCCGTCACCGAGGACGACCTTATTGCCCATTGCCGCCGCCGCCTGAGCGCCTACAAAGTGCCGGCCGAAATCGTTTTCGTCGACGGGCTGCCGCGCACCAGCTTCGGGAAGCCGGACCGGAAGCGGCTGGCGGGCTCGATCGGGGAGCGCGGGGCGCAGCGCTGACGACGGGAGCGCAGCGATGAAGCCCAGCGAGCGAGCACCCTATTCCGCCATCGTCGACCGGCCGCCGCTCAAGCTGCCCGACGGCTTGCGGCTGGTGGTGTGGCCGATCGTCAATCTCGAGGTCTGGGAGATCGAGCGAGCGATGGCTCGCCAAGTGCTGCCGGCGCCCACCGGCGTGGCGGTCATCCCGGACTTACCAAACTGGAGCTGGCACGAATACGGGATGCGGGTCGGAATCTGGCGCTTCTTCGCGGCCTTCGAACGGCGCGGTATCGTACCCACCCTCTCGATCAACGCGAAAGTGACCGAAAGCTATCCCCGCGTCTCGCGCGCCGCGCTCGAGAGCGGCTGGGAGTTCATGGGCCACGGCTACATGCAGATGCCGATCCACGCGGTCGACGACCAGCGCGCGCTCATTCACCAATCCCTCGAGACGCTGGAGAGATTCACCGGCAGGCGCCCAATCGGGTGGCTCGGCCCCGGCCTCACCGAGACCTACGACACGCCCGACCTGCTCGTCGAGGCCGGCATCAAATACGTGGGCGACTGGGTCTATGACGACGAGCCGACGGAGCTCCGCACGACGCACGGGCCGCTCGTAACGCTGCCTTATACCGTCGAGCTCAACGACATCCCCATGATGATCGTGCAGCACCACACGGCCGAGGAATTCTTCATCCGTTCGAAGGCTCAGTTCGATCGGCTCTACGCCGAGAGTGCCACGCGCGCGAAGATCCTCTCCTTCGCCATCCATCCCTACATCACGGGCGTGCCGCACCGGATTGGCCAACTTGAGGCCTTCCTCGATTACGCAACCCGGCACCCCGGCGTCGTGTTCTGGACCGGCGAG
>Ga0126378_10002210_pt1 | contig 14380 bp, 13 predicted proteins | sample PanSoiMetPlot_23_FD_92587 | JGI IMG/M metagenome (GOLD analysis project Ga0126378, IMG submission 92587) | Tropical forest soil microbial communities from Panama - MetaG Plot_23 | ecosystem: Environmental > Terrestrial > Soil > Tropical forest > Bulk soil | place: Panama | collected 2016-02-17 | reverse complement strand
CGAGATCCCCGTTGTTCTGGCACACGGCGCGGCACTGGCAGGCGCGTGAGCTGCAATCTGCGCACCCCTCAGATCAGACGCGCATCGGCATTACCACGGCCATGTAGCTTCGATCCCCAGGAAGATGCAGCACTCCGGGGCTGTGCTCATCGCTTAGCTCGAAGGCGACTTCGTCCCCGTCGATCACCGATAGAACGTCGATCAGGTAGCGGGCATTGAAGCCGATGGTGATCTCGGCGCCTTTGTAACTAACCTCCACGTCGTCCTTCGCCTCGCCCAGGTCCGGATTGCTCGAGGTGATGCGAACTACATTTTCGGCCAGGGCCACCTTCACCGCGTTCGACTTGTCCACCGAGAGCAGGGAGATTCGGCGCAGTGCGTCGAGAAATTTGCTCCGCCCGAGCGTGATGGTTCGCTCCGCCTCTTGCGGAATCACGCGCTGGTACTCAGGGAACTGCCCGTCGATCAGCCGCATGACCATAGTCAATCCCTGTTTCTTAAACAGCGCAGAGTTCTCGGCAAACCCAAGGTGACACTCGGCCTCTGGCGCCTCGTCCAGCAGTCGCTTGAGCTCAAAGAGGCCCTTGCGCGGAATGATCACCCCGCTCTTGAGTTTGAAGTCGCCGGCGAGCTCGCGTTCTACGAGGGCGAGTCGATGGCCATCGGTCGCGACCATTCTGGTCTTGCCCTGCTGGCGCGGCTCGAAAAACACCCCATTGAGGATGTAACGCGTCTCGTCGCTCGAGATGGCGAACGACGTCTTACGAATCATCTCCAAGAGCGTCGCTCCGTTCAACCCAACCAAAGGAGCATTCTCTTCTTTCGGCAGCTTCGGGTATTCTTCCGCCGCCGTTCCGACGAGTTTGAAGTGCGCAGTGCCGCTGTGGAGCTCGAGGTAATTGTTGGGCAGCTTCTTCAGCGTGACCTGCTGCTCGGGAACGCTCTGAACGATGTCGAACAGGTACTTTGCCGAGACGGTGAGGCCGCCGGGCTTGAGGACTTCCCCCGAGTGCTCCGAGACGATGCCGACGTCCAGGTCGAAAGCGGTCACCTGGACCCCCGTCTTCGTCGCGTTAAGCAGCACGTTCGCCAGGATTGGCATCGTCGTCTTACGCTCGACGATGCCCTGGGCGCGGTAGAGCGCCTTTCTTAGCTCTTCGGCGGCGATTCGAAATTCCATCGGCAGACCCCGTCTCGGCGAACGCCAGCGATGTAGCCTGTGAACTCGATCCAGTCAACGCGCTCGGAAGGAGCTATCTTCACTTCGCCGGACGTTCGCATGCTTGCCCAAGCCAAAGGCGCTGAATGCGTTGCGGAGGACCCTCGATCGGGCGACTCGGTGACGTTGCTGGACGGGGGAGCGCGGGCATTCCCGCGCATGCTCGACGCCATTCGAAATGCCTGCAGCTCAGTTCACCTGGAAGTCTACTCATTTGCGCTCGATGCCATCGGCCGGACGTTCATCGGTGCTTTGGTCGGTGCCGCCGGCCGAGGAGTGGCGGTTTCAGTGGTAATCGACGGTTGGGGTTCGCTGCGGAGCGGGCGGTCGGTAGCCGCGAAGCTGAAGGAGGCTGGCTGTGAGGTCGTCCTGTTCAATCCGTTGAGGTCATTGCTTGCCGGACGGCTGAGGCGAAATCACCGAAAGCTATTGCTCGTGGACTGCAAGGTGGCGTTCGTTGGCGGCATTAACATCGCCGACGAATACTCCGACGGCGAGCGGACCGGCTGGGCCGATCTTGCTTTGGAGGTACGCGGACCCGCTGCGCTTCGGTTGCACGACTCTCTGCGTCGAATCAAGCAGCCGCATGCACCGGCCACCGGAGTGAGAATCTTCCTCTCCGGCTGGGGAGGCGGGCGTAAGCTACTCAAGCGCTATCTTCGCGCGTTCCGAGCTGCATCCAATCACCTGTTGCTGGCGCACTCTTACTTCTTGCCCAACCGCCGCGTGGTTCGCTCCCTGCTTGCCGCCGCCAGAAGGGGCGTGCGAGTTACTCTGTTATTGGCAGGACGTAGCGACGTGCCGCTAGCCCGCGCAGCAACCGTGCGCCTTTATCAAAAGTTTCTCCAGGCGGGCGTCGAGCTGTACGAGTGGAACCAGTCGATCCTGCACGCTAAAGCAGCCGCGGTGGATGAGCGAATCTTCCTCGTCGGCAGTTTCAATCTCGATCCGCTCTCGCTAGCGAACCTAGAGGCACTGGTGGAGATCCATGACTCTGGTACTGTGAAAGCGGGCAAACAGTGGATCGAGGCCAAAATCGCCCGTTCACTTCGGGTGGATCCAAGCCTTTTTGCCAGGCCACGGCTCAAGCGGTGGATTACAGACGTCATCGGTTTGTGGGCGGCCAGGTTAGCTGAATGGGTTGCACGGATCGTGGCTAAAAGCGGTCGCCCTGGCAACCGCGCAAGTTGACGGCAAGCGCGCTGACCCGTACACAGCATCGGGATGCTCATCGTCTTCGCAACGTTTGCAATCGTCGGTCTCGTTGCATTTGCACTCTGGCACTCGCAGCGTGGGGAATCCGCGCCAGTTGCCGGCGAAGGAAACGCCTTCAGCGCTTACTATGGAAAGGGTCGTTTCGAGCCCGGCCGCTCCCCGCCCTGTCGCACCTGCCAACGCCGCGGTTGCATCGGTGCGGGGGCATGCCGCTGCGCATGCCACCGAGTAAAGAAGCCTGGTTGATTCACCCGCGTCAAGCGGGGCAACGTGCAATGCTTGCGTGCGCCGCTTGCCACCCCAGGCTATTTTCACTATGCGAAGCTTAATCTCAGGCACCACCCTACCCATCCGATGCGCGAACACCGACGATTGATCCCAGCCTTTTGCCCGCTAGGCGCCGTAGTTTTGGCAGCCTGTGCATCACTGCCGCGGCCACTGCCAGCAGACCTCCCTACGGCGCAGGCGCATTACCCCACAGCGACTCTCCAGTCGCTGGAGGCGGGACGACGGGCCTTTGTGGAGAACTGCTCGGGCTGCCACGCACTTCCCCGCCCGGAAAGGAAGACCCCCAGTGAGTGGCCTCAGATCGTGGATGAAATGGCCGTCGAGGCGAAACTGGACGTTGTAGAGAGCGAGCTCATTGCACAGTTTCTGGTCACAATGAGTGGTCGGGCGGCTTCTCGACAAGGCAGTCGGTGAAGCCCAAGTTTGTAGGGGCAGTACGACTCCTACATATGATCATTTAAAAGATTGATCCGTAGCGTCATCGAGGTAGTCAGTGCTGAGTTGTTGCCAACTCAGCAAGTGCCTCTGGCGACAAGCGAATATCTGCAGCTCAGCTGTGGGTTTCTTTCGACGACCGTTCTGCTCTTCCACAGGTGGCATGCTGACCCGAGCGGTTGTGCACAAGATTGTCATGTGTTTGTCACCGGTACTTGACAATTCTCGGGCGGCCGGCGAATGCAAGTGGGCATCCGAGTTTAGGGAGCGCCGAGCTTACTCTCCAGCTCTAGTAGCTCCCGATTGGCGCTCGTCTCTGCCTCGCGTAGCTTCTCGACCTTGCGCACTGCCGAGATGACGGTCGAGTGATCCTTATTGAAGCGCCCAGCTATCTCCGGGAACGAGCTCTTTGTTAGCTTGCGGCACAGATACATCGCCACCGAGCGTGCGTGGGCTAAGTGCTTGGTGCGCCGATCTTGGCGTAGTTCTTCGACGCCGATCTTGTAAAAGCGCGCCACCTCGCGTTGGATCTGGTCCAGATCAAGCGGCCGATTTTGCGGCAGGATATCCTTCAGCACCTGTGCAGCAAAATCCTCCGTGATCGGCTGACCGGTGAGGCTGTGCATGGCCGAGATCTTGATTAACGCTCCTTCGAGCTCACGGACGTTGCGCTGAACGTGCCGAGCGATGAATTGGCACACTCGGTCTGGCAACGAGAATCCCTCCGCTTCGCCTTTTTTCTTGAGAATCGCGACGCGGGTTTCGAAATTGGGCTCCTGAATGTCGGTAATGAGCCCCATCGTAAATCGGGATCGGAGCCGTTCCTCCAATCCAGGGATCTCCGACGGCACGGTATCTGACGTTAATACGATGGCCCTGGAGCGCTCGTGAAGTGTGTTGAAGGTGTAGAAGAACTCCTTTTGGGTCTCTTCCCTCTTGCCAAGAAACTGTATGTCGTCGATGAGCAGGACGTCACATTCTTCCCGAAACTTGCGCCGGAACTCGGGCATCCTGTGGTCGCGTACGCTTTCGACGAACTCGTTCGTGAACTCCTCGGACGACAAATAGACGACTCTTGCTGCGGGACTGCTCTCGGTAATCTTGTTACCCACCGCGTGCAGCAAGTGGGTCTTGCCTAGACCGGTGCCGCCGTAGATGAACAGTGGGTTGTAGCAGCGACCGGGATTCTCGGCGACGGCGGCTGCGGCGGCCGCTGGAAGCTGGTTGGAATCGGCTACCACGTAGGTTGAAAAGGTGAAGCGCTCGTTGAGGCGGTTGAAGCGAACCGCTGGCTGGTTGACTGTAAGTGTGGGGCTTGACGCCAGCGCCGGCGGAGCGCTTTCGATGACCTCGTAAGTGATCTTGGCTGGCGCCCCGGCGACGCGGCTCAGCGTCTCCTCGATTAGGCTGCGGTAATGATCATCCACCCAGTCCCGAAAGAAGCGGTCCGGAACCGAGAGGACCAATGCGCTGTCGCGAAACTCGAGCCCGCGCATTCGCGCGAGCCAACCGAGCGCATAGCTTTTCCCCTCGACCCGTATCCCATCCAGTGCCTTTTCCCAAATATTTTGCGCACTTAAAGAGGAATCAGACGGCAGTGCTACGGCTTCCAAGGATCGCCTCGAGCAAAGTTCTTTTCGTTTGAAAGGCCGTCTGCCTAGCAAAGCAGCTTCGCCCGATCAAGCGATTAGGACAAGTGTCCGAAAGAGAAAAGAGATCGAGCAAGGAAGTCGCAGGCGGGTAGGCGCGGCGTTCGCGCAAGCTAGTGGTCGGAAGGACGATACCCCCCAACGGTTGTGGTGGGTTGGAGCGGGTACTTTGCTAATAGTATTTGTCCTTTTGCAGTCGACTTTGCAGTGATGGGGGCGTTCGACGATCGAGCGCGCGGCGTTCGCGCCGGTTGACTTTGGGGTGAGCTTCGGGCTATTCGCGGCGCGCAGCCGAGCTTCGGCGGAGGCTCAACCAGGTGCCCAAGCGAACGTATCAACCATCGAAGCTGAGGCGAAATCGCACCCACGGGTTTCGACGCCGAAACTCTACCGGCGCGGGAAGAGCGGTGCTGAAGCGGCGGCGGAGAAAAGGGCGAAAGCGGCTGGCCGTCTCTGCCGCGAAGAAGTAGTGTTAGCCCAATGGCGCTCCGTGCGGGGACGGTCGCACCACCCAGGGGCGAGCGCTTCCCACGGTCCCAGCGCCTTCGAAGGAGAAAAGAATTTCTGCGCATCCAGCGCTCAGGGGTTAAGGTTTCGTCACACCCGCTCGTAGCCCTGGCGATGGAAAACCGATGGAACGTAACGCGGGTGGGCATCACCGTCTCGAGCAAGGTAGGCAATGCAGTCGCACGCAATCGAATACGGCGCCTTTTACGCGAAATCTTTCGGAGGCATCGCGCGCGGTTGCCTGGTGGAATCGACATCGTGCTGATTGCTTCGCCCAAGGCGGTCACGGCGGATTTTTCGCTGCTGCACGAGGCGTACTGCAGCTTGGCAAGCAAGCTCAAGGAGCTCTTCCGGTGAGCGTCATCGCGCGGTTGCTGGCGCTGCCCATCCGCCTCTATCAGGCGATCATCTCACCGCTTCTTCCATCCGCTTGCCGTTTTTATCCGTCCTGTTCGGCGTATGCGATCCAGGCGCTGGAGCAGCGCGGGGCGATCCGGGGGGCGTACCTCATTTGTCGGCGTCTTTTGCGCTGCCACAGTCTCAATCCCGGTGGCGTGGATCCGGTTCCACCAGCGTAGAGAGGCCAATCAGGATGGACTCGCAGAAGCGGATGCTGATCGCCCTGGGTCTCTCGTTTGCGCTGACGCTGGCGTACATGACGTTCTTCGCCTCGAAGGGTCCGCCCAGCCAGCCGGCTACGCCTCCCTCGGAGAAGACCGAGCAGGCGCCCGCCCCGACACCGACTCAGGCGCCGTCTGCTCCCGCGCCTGTGCCGAGCGGGCAGGTGCCAATGCGCGAGCTCGAGCGCGACTTTTCAGTCGTCCATTACAGGATTGCCAGCCGCGGCGGAGGCTTGGCGGGTGCCGAGCTGCAGGGTCAAAAGATGCGCGAGCAAGTGCATCTGTCCTTTCGCGAAGGCCTGTCGCAGTTGTTCACCGGGAAGGAGCCCTTCCGCCCACAGGTGGACATGGCTATTCCTGTGCCGGGGCAGCCATTGCCTCTCGCCGTATCGATCTCGGGGAGCCAGCCGCTCTCCGAATTCCTTGACTACGACGTTGAAAGCACAGGCGACCGGCAGTTGCGCATGGTCGCCTCTCAGTCGGGCTGGGAAGTCTCCAAGGCGATCGAGTGGTCACCGGACGGGCTTAATTTTTCGTACTTGATTGCGGTGAAGAATGTGGGAAGCCAACCAGCCAGCGGCGAGTTGGGCGTCCACTACTTGCGGGCCATCAACCCGGCACTGGAGGAGAAGCCAAGCTTCTTCGGCGGGGTCGGTAACCTGTCCGCAGCGGAATGCCGGGTGGGAGAGGACTTGCGAAAGTCTCTCCCCGACGACAAGCCGCCTGCCGAGCACCGAGGCCCGATCAACTTCTTTGGCGTCGACCAACAATATTTCTTGGGTGCTCTTTTTCCTCTCGACGGCCCCCGGGACGGCCGCTGCACGACGACAGCTACTCCCACCGTGCGATCAGTGGTGGCTCACTTCCCCATCCAGGTGATGCCTGGACAAACCGTCGTCCAGCGCTTTGGCGCTTACGTTGGTCCCAAGGAAATCGACGCGTTGACGAGTGCGCCAGCTCACGTGCCCGGGGCGGCGGCATCAGCGGCGGCCCCCCATCTGGAAAAGACGGTCGATTTCGGCATCTGGGCGTTCATCTGCAACGTCCTGCTGTTCTTCCTCAAGTTCTTCTACCGAAATGTCGGCAATTGGGGTGTGGCGATCATCGGGCTCACCTTTGTGGTGAAGGTCGCGCTGATGCCATTGACCCACAAGGCGATGGTGAGCGGCGAGGCGATGAAGAAGCTTCAGCCGAAGATCGAGGAGATCCGCCGGAAATACGCGCAAGACAAGGAGCGGCAAAATTTAGAGACAATGAAGTTGTATCAGGAGGCGAAGGTCAACCCGCTAGGTGGCTGCCTCCCAATGTTGGTCCAGATGCCCGTCTGGATTGCGCTATTCACCACGTTGCGCAATTCATACGAAATCTACGGCGAGCCGTTTATCCCTCCGATCTGGGTCGACCTCACTTACAAGGACCCGACCTATATTCTGCCGCTTCTTTTGTGTGTCACGATGATTGTCACACAGAAGCTTCAGCCGCAGATGATGGATGCAGCTCAGGCCCGAGTGATGACGTACGTGATGCCAGTGTTTTTCACCGCGATCATCCTCAACTATCCCGCCGGATTGAGCCTGTATATTTTCACCAACAACGTTCTCTCCATTGTGCAGCAGTATGGTTTGAAAAAATATCTGGAGAAGCGGGGCGTCTCGCAAAAAATCGAGAACAGGGAGCAGCCGCGGCGAGAGAGAAAAGAGAAGGACAGGAAAGAGAAGAAAGATGAACGCCAAAGATCCTCGCTCGACGGACGACGCGCCTCCCGATAGCGCGAGCTCGCCGCCGGTCGACAAGCGCTCGTGGGCGGCGCGGGTGGTCGGTGAAATACTCGAGCACATGGGCGTCAAACCGCAGCTCGAGGTCAAGGATGCTGCAGACGGGGGGATCTCGATCGCGGTTCAGCTTCCTGCGGAGGTTCCCGGGGTGCAGGCTGGCAAGCGCTCCCCGGTGGTGGATGCGCTGCAATTTCTGGCCAATAAGTTGGTGAATCGCCCTGGAAGCGAGCGGCGGTGGATTAGCATCGGGATCGGAGGACACCCGGAGCCGCGGGTTCGCGAGGGGAAGCGGCCACCTGAGCAGCCTAGCGCGAGCGCCTCTGTACCGCGCGCCGCTCCGGTGAAGAGCGCCAACGGGCGTGGGGCGGCGGCCGCCCCGCCGAGAACATCGCCCGAGGACGACGAGGGGGCGCTGCAGCCGAGCGAGGATGGCGCGCTCACCGAAAGCGTGAAGAGCATGGCCGAGAAGTCGAGCTCGCTGGGGCGTTTCTTTGCGATCGTTGGGATGAAGCGGGAGGACCGGGCTCGGGTGTTACGCGCGGTTCAAGGGATGCCGGGGCTTAAGGTTTCCGCCGAAGGCACGGGACGAAATCGACGAGTGGTTTTCAGTCCGCTAAACCCGGCGCCGACCAAGAGCTCTTTGCCGATCCCCGAGGAGGAAGAGTAGAAGGGGGCCGATGGGCAAGCCGAGGTCGCTCAAGGACAGATTGTTCGGCGCTGCGGTGCTCAAGATGAGCTTTCGGCTACGGGGCGACGAGAAATCTCCCGCGTTCCAGTACGTGTACCCGGGTGTCCTGCGCGATCTTCAGCTCGACGATGGGGCGGTGGAGAAATACATCGAAGAAAACCGCGCCGAGGTGGAACGCGCCGCGCGGGGCAAGTCGGCGGGCAGCGAGTAGCGCCGTGGACGCAGCTCCGATTGCCTCGTCCCCCGAGTGGCCCGGACGAGAAGCGTTGGTCTTCACCATTGTCGCCCCGGCGACCCCACCAGCAGTCGGCGGAATCGGGATACTTCGACTGTCCGGCCCCCATGCGCTCGCCATCGCCCGAACAGTGGCGCCCGGCGTTCCTGATCCGCCGTCTCCCAACCGCGTCTATTTTACCGACTTCGTGGATGCGGCGGGTGCCACCCTCGACGAAGGCCTATTCATCTATTTTCGAGCGCCGCGTTCCTACACCGGCGAAGACGTGGTCGAGCTTCAGGCCCACGGCAGCCCGAGGCTTCTGCTAATGCTTCAGGAGCAAATTCTGCGCGACCCGCTTGCGCGAGTGGCTGAGCCAGGCGAGTTTACCCGCCGCGCCTTTCTCAACGGGCGGATCGACTTGGCGCGTGCAGAGGCGGTGGCCGACCTGATCTCCGCCGATTCGGCCGCTGCAGTACGAGCCGCGGCGCGACAGCTACGGGGAGCGCTGTCGGAGAAAGTTCGGCTGGTGCGCGAGCCTCTGCTCGCTCTTCATGCTGACCTTGAGGCGCTGCTGAATTTCCCCGCCGAGGCAGGCGACGCAGGCACCGATTTCGCCGATCGACTTTCAGCTGCCGCGGCGACTACCCGGGCGTTGCATGCCGGAGCGGCGCGCGGAACGCTGCTGCGCCGCGGGGCCCGAGTGGTTCTGTATGGTCCGGTCAACGGCGGCAAGTCGACGCTGTTCAATTGCCTCCTGGGAGAGGCGCGGGCATTGATTGACGCGGAACCGGGCACGACTCGTGACGCGTTGGAGGGTCGCCTCGACATTTCTGGTTTGGCAGTGACTTTGGTGGACACCGCGGGACTGCGAGTGTCCCCCGCGCGCCTTGAAGCGCTTGGGATCGAGAGAACTCGCGCAGCCGTTCGCTCGGCAGATTTGGCGTTGCTGATTCTGCCGCCAGGATGCAGTGGCGGCGAGGTCGAAGCATGGCTGCAGGAGGCCGCGGAGACACCCGTGCTTCGCGTCGGGAGCAAGAGTGATCTCGGCCCGACCGCCGAAGGCGTCGAGATTTCCGTGAGCGGGCGGACGGGGGTCGGTTTGGGGCAACTCGAGCGCACGATCGCTCTGCGGCTATGGGGAGAGGGAGCTCCTCAGGCTGTCGAGCTGACCTCCCAGCGTCATGCCGACGCCGTCCGGCGGGCGAGCGACTGCCTGGACCGGGCGCTCCGGGCGCTCGAGGAGAGCACGCTCGAGGTGGTTTCCGGAGAGGTGGGATTAGCCGTAGAGGCTCTGGGGGAAATCACCGGCGAGAACGCACCCGACGAGCTGCTCGACGCGATCTTCCGGCGCTTCTGCATCGGCAAATGAGGTAGCTCAGGTCGCCCAGATGAGCGTCTTCGCGGACCGGCACCGCTGAACGGCGCTGACCAGTCGGTGCGAGTCGAATGGCGGTGTGAGCAACCCCCAGGCGCCGGCCTTCTGCGCCTTCGGGATATCGCTGCTCGGTGTTTTGCTGACCGCCAGGACACGACCGGGGATTGTCTTGCCTTCTGCCAGGAGAGCTTCAAGGGCACTGAAGGGAGCAATCAGCACGTCCGAGGAGCGGCAGCAGATGGCCGCGTTCGCGGAGACCGACTCTGCCAGGATGCCTTGCGACAAGAGAAGCGCGCTGAGCGTGCTCTGAGCTTGCTGAGTCCACCCGTAGAGGAGCACGGGGCTCGAACCCGATGCAGCCCGCGCTGGCTCGTTGCTCCCTTTCGCCACCGCCTCTGCCGGTGCAGAGGCCGGTGGGTGCGTCCAGCCGCGATAGATCCTCCCGATCGCGCGTCGAATTGCTTCGTCCGCGGCGAGGAAGACCTCGACGCGCTTTTTGCCGGAGACGGATTGAACTGCATCGATTGACGCCAGGGGGGCGGGTGCCGCCATCGCGACGACCAAAACCTCATCGCGACTGCCTTCCATCCGCAAGGGGACTACTCGATATTGTTCCGCGACCTTGAGGGTCAGAAGATGCGCCTGCCTCGGTCCGAGTGCCTCTTTGTCCAGGTCGATCACCGGGTGGCCCGTCTGTTTGGCGAGCGCCTCCATCACCTGCTCCAGCGTGCACAGGTGCTTTTCCACCAAGGCGCGGGCGAGCGGCATGCCCCATTGGCGCTGGTAGGCCATGGCGGACTTGAGCTGCAGCTCGTCAATCACTCCCGACTGGACCAGGATACTGCCCAGGCGCGGCCTCTTCATGACGCGTTCAAGTTGGAGTAGAGGACCGGCGAGGATGAGCTTGGTAGATCCACCAGCAGCAGTGTACTCGAAGGAGGTCCACTCCGCGTGTGACCCGCCGTCCGGCGGGTGGAGGTAGGTGTTCTGTCGCGCGCTGTGTGCCTGACCAGAGGGACCGGCGGACGTGGGGAAAAGCAGTGTCGACGCTGAAGTCGTCGTTGTAGGCCTAGGCCATGCCGGCTGCGAGGCGGCGCTGGCAAGTGCGCGGATGGGTCTGCGAACGCTCGGCGTGACGCTCCGCCGGAATCGGATTGCGGTGATGAGCTGCAATCCCGCAATCGGCGGAACGGCGAAGGGCCACCTGGTCCGTGAGCTAGATGCCCTGGGCGGGGAAATGGGCCGTGCGGCGGACGAGACGGGCACGCACTTCAAGACGTTGAACGCCTCCCGTGGTCCCGCCGTCCAGGCGAGCCGCGTGCTCTGCGATCGAGACGCATACGCCGAACGAATGACGCGAGCGCTGGCGGCGCAAGAGCACCTGGAGTTGGTAGAGGGAGAAGTGGCGGATTTGCTGATGGAGAAGGGTGCTGCCAGCGGTGTGCGGCTGGACGACGGTCGCCACTTTCGGAGCCGTGCGGTGATCCTCACGACCGGCACCTTTCTGCAGGCGATCATGCATGTGGGCGAGCAGAAAGAAGAGGGCGGGCGAGTTGGCGACCCGGCGTCGCGCGGCCTCTCCCAGTGCCTGAGGGAGATCGGCTTTGAGCTGGGGCGATTCAAGACCGGAACGCCCGCGCGCCTGAGCCGTCGTTCGATACGTTACGAGCGTTGCCAACCTCAACCGGGAGATGCGCAGCCGGTGCCATTCTCTCGTCGAACGGTCCGGGACAGGGAAATGGGACACCCCTTTCCGCGCATGCCTCAGCTGCTGTGCCACATCACCCAAAGCACGCCCCGGACACACCGGATTGTTCAAGCCAATCTTCATCGGTCGCCACTTTACCAGGGGCGGATCGTCGGCCGCGGACCTCGATACTGCCCGTCGTTTGAGGACAAGGTCGTTCGTTTTGCCGATCGAGATCGCCACCAAATTTTTCTCGAGCCGGACGGAGTCGACTCCGACATCGTCTACCCGGCTGGCTTGTCGACCAGCCTGCCGCCTGACGTGCAGCTCGAGCTGCTGCGCTCGATTCCAGGGCTAGAGCAGGTCGAAGTCGTTCGCTACGGGTATGCCGTTGAGTATGACTTCGCCCCGCCGACACAGCTCACAGAGACGCTGGAGACGCGCCGGGTGCGTGGCCTCTTCTTCGCTGGGCAGTTGAACGGCACATCTGGGTACGAGGAAGCGGCGTTTCAGGGCTTTGTCGCCGGCGTCAACGCGGCGCTCGCGATCCGCGGAGAGAAGCAGCTCGTTCTCGGAAGAAGCGAAGCGCATGGCGGCGTCCTCATCGATGAGCTGGTTACCCGGGGCGTCGACGAGCCGTTTCGGATGTTGACCTCCCGCTCGGAGCATCGGCTTCGACTCCGAGAGGGGAATGCCGACCTGCGGCTGGCTGCACATGGGCGGCGGTTGGGCCTGGTGTCAGCGGAAGAGTACGAGCGCGTCGAGTCCAGACGACGAGCGATTGCCCAAGAAGTTGCCCGCCTCAAGTCCACCGGCTTGGCCGAGCTCCTTCGCCGTCCGGAGATGACCTATGCGCGGTTGGCCGCGGCCGACCCGCGCCGCCCCGAGCTGCCGGGAGATGTCGTCGCCGAAGCAGAGGTCGAGGTGAAATACGAAGGTTACATTGCTCAGCAGGACCGGGCCGCAGCCCGCCAGCGCGATGCGTTCGATGGCTGGCTAATCCCCGATGGGCTCTCTTTTGGCGCCATCCGTGGATTCTCGGCGGAGGTGATCGAGAAGCTCGAACGACAACGGCCCAGGACCGTCGGGCAGGCGCGAAGAATTCCGGGGATCACCCCTGCAGCGCTGGCCTTGTTGCTGGTTCACCTGCGACGAGCGGGTCCGGCGGTAGCCAAAAACGTTGAATCCGCCGCGCCATAGCCCGCAAACGCCTGCTTGTGGGAAAGCTGTTGGCCGACTGAATCCGGGCTTGCTGCATCAGTCCTTTCAACGCGTTAGGGGGTAGCCAGAAAGTGGCCGCTGTGGATAACGCCGCTCTCGAAGAAGCGCTGCTCGCCGGGGCACAAGCGCTCGGCCTATCGGTGGATCCAGCATCGGCACGCCGACTTATCGAGTACGAGGGTGAGCTTTTGCGCTGGAACGCGCGGGTGAACTTGGTGGGGCGAAGAAGCACTCCGATGCAGGTCATGGAAAGGCACCTGCTCGATTCGATCGCTGCGCTCCCCGACGTAGGTGATGCCGGCACCCTCATCGATCTTGGTGCGGGCGCGGGTCTTCCCGGCATTCCCCTCAAGCTCATGCGGCCGGCGCTCGACGTCACCCTGGTGGAAGCGACCGGCAAGAAGGCGGCGTTTATGAGAAGCGCCATTAAGAGCCTTCACCTCGCTGCGGGAATTCGCGTTCGCCAAACTCGAGCCCGGGGAGCGCCGCTCGAAGAGCAACTGCCGCGCACCGAGGTGGCCATCTCGCGAGCGTTGGCGGCGCTCCCCCAGTGGCTATCGCTTGGCCTTCGCTACATCAGCTCAGGGGGCAGGGTGATTGCAATGCTGGCGCGGGCGGATGATGCGCAGATGAGCATTGCTGCAACGCAAGCAGGCGCAGTGGTCCACTCAATCCGCCGATACGAGCTGCCCTTCTCAGGCGCCAATCGAACGCTCGCAGTGTTCCGAGCGTTGGCCGATGCCGATGAAGATGAATGTTCCACGTGGAACGCCGGGGGCCCGCGGTAGATCTGTTGCCAAGCAGGCCAAAGCAGTCCATTGTGCGCGAGCGCGGGTGGCGACGCAGCGGCGCTCGCCGCCGCAAGCGGCACATGGCCTGGAGGACCGTGTCCCGAACCATCTGCATCTCGAATCAAAAGGGCGGCGTCGGCAAGACGACCACGGCGATCAACCTGGCCGCTAGCCTTGCCGCTGCCGAGCGCAAGACGCTCCTCGTGGACATGGATCCGCAGGGCAATGCGACCAGCGGCCTGGGACTTAAGCCGGATGCCCTCAACGGAACTATCTACGACGCTCTGCTGCGCGCCCGGCCGCTGGGCGAGCTCCTTCATCCAACCGAGCTGCGCTTCCTGACCGTCGTGCCCGCCACCGCGGACTTGAGCGGCGCCGAGGTCGAGCTGGTTGGCGAGTCCCGCCGCGAGCATCGGCTCCGCGAGGTCCTTCAGCCGGCGCTGCTCAATTATGACTACGTGGTGATCGACTGCCCACCGTCGCTCGGCCTGCTCACCGTCAACGCGCTGGTCGCTGCGGACTCGGTGCTTATCCCACTGCAGTGCGAATATTACGCGCTGGAGGGTCTCTCGCAGCTGATGCACACCGTCAATTTGGTCAACCAGCAGCTCAATCCGCAGCTATTCGTCGAAGGGATCCTTCTTACTATGTTCGATGCCCGCGCCAACATTGCCCATCAAGTGGCGCAGGAGG
>Ga0126378_10002209_pt1 | contig 14380 bp, 13 predicted proteins | sample PanSoiMetPlot_23_FD_92587 | JGI IMG/M metagenome (GOLD analysis project Ga0126378, IMG submission 92587) | Tropical forest soil microbial communities from Panama - MetaG Plot_23 | ecosystem: Environmental > Terrestrial > Soil > Tropical forest > Bulk soil | place: Panama | collected 2016-02-17 | reverse complement strand
GCAGCCGTTTGGGATGCGACATCGCGCTCACGTGCCAGATGTCGTTCAGGATGTTGCGCGCGTCGGTAACCAGAAGCGCGGAAAGCTCGCGATAGTAATTCCAAGCCCGGGCGATGGCGCTCTCATAAATAGCGCGGCATTCCTGGTTGAAATAGAGATCAACAGCAGGGACGTATGCTTGTGCACGGTCCAGGCGCACGTAGCGTTGGCTCTGCTGTTCGGAATTGTAAAAGGGATGCGCGTGCAGGAACGACCACACAAATTGACGGCTGACGTTTTCGAGGCCAAATTCGAAATGCGCGTGCTGATAGACCGTGTGATGTCCGCTATAGAACGTGGCGGCGCCAATGTTGAGGCGCTGCTTGTCGGTAATCTCTTCCGGCGTGATGAGGCGTGGGGCGTAGCACGTGCGCGCGGCGGCAATGGCCGAATCGAAAGGATGCGAGAACGCGTTGCGCAACGTGACGCGCGGCCCAGCGGATTCGATCACGTCGCCCGAGCCTGCACCTTCAAACATGCGCGATTGCGTGGCCACGATGGGAAGTTATTGTACACGCGCGGGAAGAAGTCCAAAGTCGAAAGTTCAAAGTCAAAAGGGCAAAGTTCAAGTAAAGATATGCGCGAATGTGACTCCGGAGCTTCGCACCAGTCACGGTCACGAGTCCCAACTCACTCTTCAATTACGTTGGCGGCCAAATGAGAATTTACTTCTTGGCGGATTCAGCCTTGGCGGCTGCGTTGGCATACTTCTTCTGGAAGCGCTCGACGCGGCCGGCGGTGTCCACGAGCTTCTGCTTGCCGGTGAAGAAAGGATGGCAGTTCGAGCAAATTTCCACGCGCATCATGTTGCCCTTGATAGTCGAGCGCGTTTGGAATGTGTTGCCGCAGGCGCAATGCACGGTTACGTTGTGATAGTCGGGGTGAATACCGGGTTTCATGGGTTCCCTTTCGCCGCGGCCGGTCTGCGCGGCCGTCCCGGTTAAGACAGGACCATCCAGCCGCGTCGCTAGGTCGCGAGCAATTCTCTATGATACGCGAAGAGTCAAATTTCACAAAATGAGATAGATTGATGCGAGTTCACTTCAGGAGGGCGCATGCTGCGCTTGCGTAAGGCCATGCTGATTGCAGGGATTGTGATCCTCGGTCTAAGCGGCTTTCGAACCGGAGCGCAGGATGCCAAGCGCGACGCACGAGCCGAGATTGAGGCCTTCAACAAGAAATTCTTGGAGTTGCACCTGAAGATGGACACGCCGGGCATCATGGCGATGTGGGCTGATGATGGCGTGGACTTGATGCAGGGAGAGGCGCCGATTGTTGGGCGAAGAACCATCACAGCCTGGATCGAAAACGTCCTTGCCAAGATGCCGGGTTACAAAGTGACGAAAGAAGAGATGGAATTTCACGACCTTCAGGTGTGCGGGGATTGGGCGACGGAATGGGCCACCGAGCACCAAGTGGCAAAGGCCCCCGAAGGCAAGTCGGACTTTGATGGGTACGGCAAGATGGCATTCGTGCTGCACCGCGAAGCCAGCGGCGAATGGAAGATCAAGCAGGAAATGTGGAATGTCTCGCCGAAACCCTTAGCCAACTGATAGGTAGGACACGTAGGAGCCTTCTCGCGAAACTGAGAGCGCTATTCTTCCTGAAAATGCCAACGCGTAACGGCATCGGCAAAACTCTCTGCATGCTCATCCTGGCCAAAGGCCACTTGCGGCTGGACGCGAAACACGCAGCCATCCGAAGCCATCAATAGCGGCTCGACGTCGCCGCCATATTTGCGATTGTAGACGTGTGCGAGTTGTTTCCACACCGCGCGGTCGGTAATTTCCTCCGGGACTCCTTCAAGGATCACGGCTTCATCGGCCTTTTCAGTTCCAATAACCACATGCGGCATTGCTGCAATATTTTTTGCCTTGCGCGTACGAGGACCTGTGCTGAACCAAAAAGCATCCTGCCACCAGATGCCCCACACGAGCATCAAGTGCGGCCGGCCATCAGGCCGAGATGTGGCAATCCAATAGTTATGCGATTTTTCCAGCCGCTCGAGCGCCCAATGCCACGTCTTCAGGCCCGACGTGTCTTTGGGTGGTTTAGAGAGCGCATCGGGCCAGTACGGCCTGCTAACTCTTGGTTCGAGCATGGCGCGTCCTTTCGCGACAAAAACGATGAGCCGGAATTGTAACAGGCGGGAAGAGAGTTACGACACGAAAGAGCAGCCCACGCGGAGGCCGCCTTGCTGCGTCTGCCGCTTCCAGACGGGCTTGAGATTGACGCGCACGGGCGGAAGAATCGGGACGTGCAGCACCGCAAACAGATTCTCCGGAAGATCTTCCGGAGAATCCAGCTCGATAGCCACGCCCCCGAATCCCAGGTCGAGAACACGCGCTCGCTTGCCGCCTTGTTCGCCAATCACTGCGTACGCGTTTGTGCCGGCCATAGAGACGCGTTCGGCTTTGCGCTGTACTGCGAAGATCCGGGGCTCAGGCGTCACCTCTGTGGAAATGGTGGCCGCAGAAGCCGCGGCCGCGGCAGCGAGTGCCTCCTCTCGTTTCTCCGGAGGGCGCCTAGTCTCGATGGAAATCGGTGGAGGTGCGGCGGCTGAGATTTCCGCAGGAGCAGGGGACGACTGCGTTTCGGCCGCGGGGGGCGGAGCAGGTTCAGCCACAGCTTCCGCCATTGGAACAGGCTGGACGGTGGCGGCCGGGGCCGCAGCGGTCTCAACTACACTCAAAACCTCGACATGGTTCTTGTCGTTTCCCGCTTTACTGCGGTTCGATTGCTTTTGCGCATACAGCCGCTCGTCCGCAAGCCGCATCAACTGGTCGGCTGATTCCGCGTCTTGCGGGAAAATTGCGGCGCCATGATCCATGCTGACCGCCACCTCTAGCTGAAGCGCCTGAATCATTTCGGCAAAGACCATCTCAACGCGGCGGCTGAGGGCCAGTGCCTGTGCAGAATCGGTTTGCGGGAGCAGCAAAGCGAACTCGTCGCCCCCGATGCGAAAGGCCGAGTCGGAAGTTCGCAGCGCCTTCTTGAGCGTTGCGGCTGCGGCGCGCAGGACTTCATCCCCGCGGAGGTGACCGTGTTTGTCGTTTACTTCCTTGAAGCGATGAAGATCCAGAATCACCAGTCCCAGAGGCTGGCCGTAGCGCCGCGAGCGATTCAACTCCTTTTCGAACGATTCATCGAAGAGCCTGCGGTTGTACAGATCGGTAAGAGGGTCGGTGACGGCGTTGAGCTCGAGTTTTTTTAGATCCTCGTACTCGATGATGATGGGCACGCGCAGGAAGCCGGAGGTCGCGAGCACGTCTATCAGCGCTGTCTTCAGGGAAACGAGGCGGCCGGCACGATCGACAAGATCGCGCCGCCGGACAAGCATTTCATCCCACACCTGCACACACTGCGTTTCCTGTAAATCGACATGGGCGATGGCCTGGAAGAAGCGCTGCAGGAATTGCCCGCGCGCGGACACATCCACCCCCTCGAGCGTATCCGCTAGGAGCTCGAGATAAGTGTCATCGATTGACATACGCGGGGGCGCAGGAACGCCGGAGCTGGGCATATTCCGGTTCAGACCTGATCTCTGCCTATCCCCGCGGGGTTTGGGGCAAGCACGTAAATCACAAGCAATATTGTTCTATACCTCTCTGCAGCAACCAAGAGTCCATTGGTACTGGTCCGGATGCGTCAGCAGAGAAAGGGACTTCCGTAGGGCCCGGGGCATCCTATTACAAAAGCGGGGCAAAATAGGAGGAAATGTAAGGAAACTCCCTGGCCTTGGCCATGTAACGAAACTACTCACGGGCGTTGGCGTTCCAAGGGCGTGTAAAAGCGCAAGGAGGCATCTCCTTGCAAAAACTACTCAAGAGAGCGGAGAAATTCCAAGCCAAAAAGCCGTGTTTCCCCTACTTGATCTTGGCGCAAAACGCGCGCCGCGATCGGCGGTGTTTCGCTAGGAACAAGGCTGGCGGAAGCAGGTAGCGGAGCTGGAATTGTTAGATGCACAACTTCGTTGTGCCTAAGAATGTGCTGCGAAGCAATGCAAGCGCCGAAAGCACTGATATTAAGGGTTTTAGTCAGCTCGATGAATTCCGACCCCATGGCGTCAGTGCCTCGCACAAAAACGGGAACTTGCAGTCGAATACGAGGAGAGCGCCTTGTCGAAGAAGTCTGCACTCCCTTTGTCTCCCCCATGACCTTTGGAAGCACGGAATCTCCCGCTTAGTACTAAGGATATAGTACGGACCTCAGCATCTTAGATGCCATTCAAATCCTACTAGCCACATCTTAAACCTTTTGTCGGGAATAATTTAAAGGTTTCTTACGCTATGTGACGAGCGAACACGGGACAGACTCGCCCCTAAAATCCACTTACTTTCCTCAATTGTGCAAATGGAACGCTTTTACCATTGACTGTTCGGACTGCCTCTGTAACCATGTGCATTCCCATAGGGAAAATATTTACCACATTACTTGTGGGCGAAAATCGCTACATATGACCGAGCGGATAGCTGTGCCCCCCATTGCGGAAGATCGGACTCGCCGTTCGCTTCCGATCGGAGCGGTCAATCGCCTTCTGGATGCCCTGGAAAAACCGCTTATTGTTGCTGATCGCACGGGGAGTCTTGTGCTGATCAACACGCGAGCTCGGCAATGCCTCGAAGCCCAAGGCTTTAAGGAATTGGAAGACCCGAATCTCTTTGGCGATCTGCTTCAGGTGGACGCAACAAAGATTTTTGGGCAAATCGAAAGCGGCGAGCACGAAGTCAAAGTACAAATCGCTGCAGCCGAGAAGAAAATATCAGGCCGAATTCAGTGGATGCCGGAGACGGATTGGCTGGTGCTGGAAATTGACAGCAAAGCCGAAGCTGATCCGGCAACCCAACTCACCGTACAAGAACTCCTTCAGGAACGCGAGATCACCTATCGCAATCTTCTCGCCGCGTACTTGAAGCTTCAGGAAGTTAATCGTCAGAAGACTGTGTTCCTGGCTTCCGCCGCGCACGAGTTGAAAACACCGCTGGCTGTCATCAAAGGCTATTACGATCTTCTCCTTGCAGGTTCGCTTGGCCGCTTGACCGATAAGCAGCGAGACATTCTCGAGGAATCCCGAGAAAGTTGCGAGCGCCTCGTGCGTCTCGTTTCCATGTTCCTCAATTATTCCGCGCTCGAAAGCGGCAAACTGGTTCTGCAGCTCCGCGAGAATGACTTGCGTGATTGCTTGGACGAACTTTCCAAGCGTTGGTCCGAGGCCTTTCAACGCAAGGGTGTTCGTCTGGAAGCCAACATCGACCCATCCATCCCGGCGTTCCGGTTCGATTACCAGAAGGTGCAGCAGGCTGCAGCAAATCTCTTGGATAACGCGTTGAAGCACACCCCCAGTGGAGGCACAGTGGCCCTGCGCGCCGCGCCACATTTTTGGGAGCGCCGGGTCGCCACGATGACGCCTATGGAAGAACGCCGCCGGTTTCGCCTCCCCAGGCCAAACAGCGTTGAAGTCAGCGTTAAGGATTCCGGCACAGGTATCCCGGCCGAGCATCATCAGGAAATTTTCGAGGACTTTGTGAGAGTGGACCGCAATACTTCCGGCATGGGCCTGGGCTTGGCGATCGCCAAGCGGCTCATCCAGGCGCACCGCGGCAAAATCTGGGTCGAGAGCGACCCCAGCGCGGGAAGCAAGTTTACGTTTTTGTTGCCCATGGATCAGGGGTGATAGCTGAGATTTTTTGGTGGAAAGGGAAGAGCCAATGGTACCGAAAGAACGAATCCTTGTGGTGGATGACGAGCCGAGTATTCGCAAGTACTTGCAGACTCTGCTCGAAGTGGACGGCTTTGCGGTTGATACGGTCAGTTCCGGCAAGGACGCCCTGGAAAAAGTGAAGAAGGGTGACCGCCCGGACTTCATCATTCTGGACGTGCTTATGCCCGAAATGAACGGCATCGACACGCTGAAAGAATTGATGGAAGTCGACCGGAGCCTGAACGTCATCATGCTCTCGTGTTCGAACGAGGTGGGCACGGTCGTCGAGGCCATCCGCATCGGCGCCCACGATTACCTGACCAAGCCGTTCGAAAAAACGGAGCTGGACGCGGCGATGCTGAAGTCGCGCCAGAAGAAGCAGCTCGCCACCGAAAATCAGGCGCTGCGGGATTATTGCGACCAAGTGACAGAAGACTTGAGCTTCCTGGCCGCCAGCCCGCAGATGGTCCGCATACGCCAGCAGCTTCTTCAAATCGCGCCCGTCGATGTGCCGGTGTTCATCTGCGGCGAGAGCGGCGTGGGCAAAGAAGTTGTCGCGCGCATGATTCACCTGCGTTCCAAGCGCCGCAACCAGGCGTTTGTGAAAGTGAACTGTGCCGCGTTGCCCGGCGAACTCCTGGAATCCGAACTGTTCGGTTTCGAACAAGGCGCCTTCACCGGAGCCATTCGCAGCAAGCCGGGCAAGTTCGAACTGGCTAACAAAGGCACGATTTTCCTCGACGAAATTGCGGAGATGAGCACGCACTTACAAGCAAAGCTGCTGCACGTCCTTCAGGATCACCAGTATTCGCGGCTTGGCGGGCGGCATATGGTGGAAACCGATGTGCGTGTCCTCGCGGCCACCAACGTGGACGTGCACGAAGCGATGAAGACCGGGCGTTTCCGCGAAGATCTCTACTACCGCCTGAATGTCTTGTCCATCAATGTGCCCCCTCTGCGCGAGCGCACCACGGAAATTCCCCTTCTCTTCCAGCACTTCTTGCAAAAGTACAGCGAAAAGTATGGGAAGCCGGGCCAACCGCCCTCCAAGCATCTGCTGGATGCTGCCGTGAATTATCCCTGGCCGGGAAATTTGCGCGAACTCGAGAATTTCGTAAAGCGCTACGTGATCCTTGAGGACGACGAAGGCAGCCTGCGCGAATTGGTGGAGATGTCTTCGACGCGCCAGCGCACCTCGCCCCGCGAAGAGCCGGCGCCCCCGAAGGATCAAGGCTTGAAAGCTTTGGTCCGCGGCTTGAAGGACGAAGCCGAAATGGAAGCCATCGCCGACGCTTTGGAGAAGACGCGCTGGTGCCGCAAAGACGCTGCCAAGATGCTCGGCATCAGCTACAAAGCCCTGCTTTACAAGATGCGCCAGTTCAATTTGGACACGCCGCGAACCAGAAAAACGGCTGGTGCAGCCGGGGCGGAGAGCGCGCCTTCGGCCGTTGGCGCGCACAACGAGTAGGTCCAGGTCAGCCCTTCTGAATCGCGCGGTGCTTGTTGTTTTCCGAAGGGCTGGCGAAGGAACTAACTCTTCGATTGCAAGAAACTAGTGGCGTATGGTGGGGCAGTTGCGTTAATTTATCAGCCATTCGTTACTTAGGTCCTGTTCCGTTCGGAAGCCGGAGACTGGTTTCGAGGACCAGACAGGGCGGCTGCCGAGACTCGATACCTTGATTTCAATGCAAAGAAAGGAACGCGGGCAAGCCGAGAGATCCGCGGCGTGAATTGAAGTATGGGAGTTATGAGCGAGCGTCGCACGACGCGGCGCTATGATCTGTCTTTGCCGATTCTAATTCGCGTTCCCGCCGAGAAACAGCTCGAATCGCTTACCGGTAAAACCCGCGACGTTTCCACGCGCGGACTCTACTTCGTGATGGATCAGGAGCCCCAGGCCGGTTCGGAATTGGATATCACTCTGACTTTGCCCTCCGAGGTGACCAACGGCGCCGAAGTCTTTGTGCGCGCCATGGGAAAGGTTTTGCGCGTCGAACCGCGCCTCGAGGACGGCAACACCCGCATGGGCGTAGCTGCCGTCATCGAACGCTACGACATCGTCCGCGGAGAAACCGCCCGCGCTTAAGCCCGAGGTTACGCCCGCGACCTGTCCTGTGCCGGCCCGTACCGTCATTTCGAACCCAGCCAGAGCTGGGTGAGAAATCCCTCTTTCTTGCTTCTCTTCTGTGAGTGCCGCAGGTTTTGGTTTGAAAAAATCTGTGTCTTCAGGCGTTTCCCTCTTCTCCTTAAGTGTCGATCTGAACCAGGACTTTCCCCACTCGTCTCCGCTCACGCAACTTTCGGGGTGCGGGGTGCCCAACACATCGGATTTTTTCCTTGCTGCTGGGTCTCAAAACGTTCCTGCGTTTACCACTGCAGGCTAGCGCCATGCTCCCGGGTGCTTGTCGCATTCCAAAAACCACTCTGAATCCCTCACGCTGTCGCGCCTCGCGCTTCTGCGGTACGACCGAGGGCTGATGCCAAACTCCGCACGGAAGGCATGATTGAAATTCGACACATCTCCGAACCCGGAATCCAGGGCAATATCGAGCACGTGCCGCGGTTCCAGCAGCAGCCTTGTCGCCGCCCAGCGCAGCCGAGTGCGGAGGACATACTGGTGCGGTGTAAGACCAGTGAGTTGGTGAAACACCCGAAGGAAGTGGTAGCGGCTAAGTTTCGCTTCTCGGGCAAGGGGGACGAGCCCGTGGTCCGAATCAGGATGACTCTCGATTTTTCGAATGATTCGGGTAACGCGCGCCTCCGCAGCCGGTAGGCTTCCCCGATTTAGCCTGCTGGCGCTTGCGCTATCGACTGCCCGACCGACTAATTCGATGCCGATTTCCTCCCAGTTTGTTATACCAGCATACGAACTACTCGCGTGTCTCGGGGAGGTTCTCGCCAGTCTCGCTTGGTCCCCGGCGCATGTGCTGCGTTGGCCGTCCGGCGCCGTAACATCAGATTCAGCGAGGCCGACACATGCTCGCACGACAAGCGATGATAGTTCTCGCACTGGCGGCACGCGAAGTTTGGAGAAACGCGCTCTCCGCCCCTGGACGCCAGCTTCGTCTGCTAGGGCTTCAAAGTATCGCTGCTCGTACGAGAAGGAGATGCAACGATCCCCTACACCATGTTCGTGTCCACACTCGTAGTGCTGCCCCGCGTTTCCGAGCAAGAGTGAACCTGGCGTCATCAGCTCGCGACCGGCGCTCGATCGATACTGAAAACTGCCTGCCATTATTATTGCGATGCACACGTCTGAGAACTGCTCTTCAAACCTGCGGTCATGTGGTCCGGCGTCGCAAACCACGTCTGACACGGTCCATCCGTCCCCATGGGCCAGAACCCGCCTCGCGGGCCATCGCACCGCAGTGCCATTGACGCGTCGCGTCATAACTGGTTCAATTGCGACCGCAATTTTCGCCAAGACTGTCTCCTCCTAAAACCATACAACAGGCAGGCGGAAGACGCGACCTTCCAGCGGGTCGGTCCCTCGCTTGCGGCTCCGCAATTCGCTAAGGAGGATTGAAACATGACGACGAAAGTAGTTCAGCAAGGGACAGTCTCAGCCAACCTAATAGGCCGCTGGGAGCGGGCCGGGCAAAAACTCGCGGCTCTTGCCGAAGAGATTCCTGAGAGCAAGTTTGATTACAGACCTGCCCACGATGTGCGGACATTTGCTGAGGTGCTGAGGCACGTGGCGTTCTGGAATCACCACGTGGCAGATCTTGCGCGCGGGAGAAAAGGCGACGACACCGCTAACGAACTTCCAAAGGATGAGTTTTCGACAAAGCCACAAATCATCCGAGCGCTGAAGCAGAGTGCGGCGGACGCCGCTGGCGCGCTACGGGAGAGTCCGTCGGGCCTCAATCTGGAAATGGCTGAAATGGTGGTTACGTTCATCGAGCACAACTGCGAGCATTACGGCCAGCTTGTCGTGTATGCGCGGCTGAATGGAATCGTCCCGCCAGCCTCCCGCAGTTAGAGGGAATGTCCACCTGCCGCAATTCACCGAGCTTGGGTCGCAAGCAAACTTCAGGAGAGGTGCAAGGATGCTTCGTACGATGATGGCGTTGCTGTTTTGGATCGCATTTGGAGCGGTTGTTACGGCTGGGCAGGGAAATAATTTTGCAGCTCTATTGCCTGCTTCTGGGCGCTCGCCCGAGATTCCCGAATCCGCGGACGCCTACGGCTGGCTTGTCGGAAGCTGGGAACTTGAAGTCCTGCGTTACGCAGGCGTGGATCTTTCCTCCCAGAAGATCAAGGGCGAAGCCCACTTCGGCTGGGTTCTCGAAGGCCGCGCCATCCAGGACGTCTGGATCATGCCTCGATCCTCCGATCGCAAGCCCGATGGCGACCGTAAGTACAATATGTACGGAACCACACTGCGCGTTTGGGATGCTGCAATTCATGCGTGGCGCATCCGCTGGATCAATCCGGTAAGCGGTCATGAAGAGCGCCAGATAGGTCAGAGGATCGGCAATGACATCGTGCAAATCGGCGCGCGTTTAGACGGAACGCCAACTCGCTGGCGCTTTACCGAAATCACGGCAGACTCCTTTCACTGGCTGGGTGAGGCCCTCGAACGCGACGGCAAGACATGGGAACTCGAAGGCGAGTTCCGTGCTCGCCGCCTCCGTTAGCAGGTGGAGCCACGCCGGGTGGCCCGGACACTGTTACCTGCGAAGAATGGCGTGCCCCATCACGCCGCGGTTGCCTGCCTGCCGAAGGCAAGCCTGTGGGGATCTGATTTGCACGTCCCTCGCAGCTCTGTAGGGGTACGATATATCGTGCCCTTCTTTCTTGCCTTTGTACCGGCGCAGGCGGGTAGCGCATTTAATTGGCTCCATTGTTGGTCTTGAATCTTGGGGCGATGAGAGGCCGCTGCTTCCGAATTGAGGGAACCTCCAAGACGACCGCTTCTTCCTGGAACTTATCTTGCAACGTTCCTCGATTAGGCCTACTATCCGCCCAAATGGGTTTGGGGAGGGTCCAATGAAAGTAGCTGATCTGATTGGGTCCAGAAAAGAAGTCTTCTCGATCACCGAGGAAACCAGCGTGCATCAGGTCGCGCAGTACCTGCGAGAAAAGCAGGTGCGCTCGGTCGGCGTGGTGGATGCAAGCGGGAAGCTTGTGGGCGTGATCTCTCATAGCGATGTTTCGGACAAAGTAGCTGCGGAGAACAAATGCCCTGCCTGGATGAAGGCCTCGGACATCATGACCCGCGAGCTTGTTACCGTAACGCCAGAGATCCCCGTCGAAGACTGTTTGCGATTGATGGAGCAGAACACGATCTTCCACCTGATCGTGCTGGATGAACGCCAGGGATTCCGCGGAATGCTCTCCGTCAGCGACATCTTGCGTGTGGTGGCCTCCGATGAAAAGGCCAGGGCCGACCTGTTGGAATCCTTCATCTTTCCGCAGCGGTGAAGGCAGCGCGGACCGCTGGGTTGTAGGGGGTGGATCAATTTAGGAACCTGTTCCTTAGCCTGGGTCGTGGCCGCGCAAGAGAAAATTGTTTTCGCAGGTGGGACAAGTTTTTACTTTTTAGCCATATTCGAGCGATCTCCTTTATCCTGGAGGTACTAAAACCATTCTCATCTGGAGTCATGTAAGTTATTTAAAATAAATGGGTTATCAGCATATTGCTTTCGGAACCTTCATTGCAGTCCGGATTGGCTGTTGGCCTACGGTGTGCTTTCTCTCACAACCTAAGACGTACCCAGCATATGTCTGCCGAGAAGAAAGCAAAGTCCGCCAACGCGGAACCAACTAACGTATTGCCGCCGGACGACGTCCTTTTTGGCCGTTCCGAGGCCATGAAAGACGTTCGCAAGCGCGCCACAAAGATCGCCGCAACTAGTATTCCCGTGCTGCTCACGGGCCCGAAAGGGAGCGGCAAAGAAGTCCTGGCAAAATGGATTCATGAGCACTCGCTCGTTTACAGTGGCCAATTCGTAAAGGTCAATTGCGCTGCTATTCCCGGAACATTGCTGGAGAGCGAACTGTTCGGTTTCGAAAAGGGCGCATTCACTGGAGCCCATGCGACGAAGCCCGGCAGAGTGGAGCTGGCGCACAACGGAACATTGTTTCTCGACGGCATTGCCGACCTCGATATAGCTTCCCAAAGCAAGCTCCTACAGTTTCTTCAGGACGGCCGGTTTTCCCGCATCGGTGACGAAGTGGAACGATCCGTTGAAACGCGCCTGATTTGTGCCACGGACAAAGACCTGATGGACGAGATTTCAAAAGGAAAGTTTCGCGCCGATTTGTATTACCGCATCAACGTGGTTTGCTTGAAGCTCCCGCCGCTCCGCGACCGCCGCGAAGACATTCCGTTGATGGCGGAACACTTTCTTGCCAGATGCCAGCAGCAATACCAAATTCAAGCAGAGCCTCTCAGCATGGAAACGTTGCACTACATGCAGTGCATGGAGTGGCCGGGAAACATCCGCGAGCTTTCCAATGGCATCGCCCGCCACGTGCTGATTGGCCCCGAGGCCTCCATTCACGAAGACGCCGCGCGCTCAGCCCATTCGCCCGCATCCTCACATCAAAATCACAACGAAGTCCAGCCATTGAAAAGCTTGTGTAAAGAGGCCATTCGGGCGAGCGAAAAGAACATTATTCTTGCTGCCCTCCGCGCCAACCATTGGAACCGCAGGAAAGCGGCGCAAGAACTAAAAATCAGCTACCGGCTGCTGATTTACAAGATTCGTGATGCTGGCCTGATTACGAAACACAGAAGCTCTGGCGCATCGCGGCACGGAAGTGAGGCTGGTCCCTCGGCCTCCGCAGCGAACTAGCAAGATCCAAACACAAGTCTGCTTTTAGCCGATCTTCATTCCTCCTGCGGCTCCCGTGATTTCTCGGCTTCCCCATATTACTTCCGCGTCACTCACCAGCCTTGCTGGTTAGCGTCTTGGCATTGCAGTCCGGGTCCACTTGCCTTTAGGACCAAGACTCGTCCCATCGGACAATCCTTGGGTTGCCCGAAAGACAGTGCACGCGAAGCAACTGGTCCACTTTCGTGCCTGCACCAAAACTGTTCATCGCACCAGTAGTCCTATAACTTCCCCCCTCTCTATCATCCAGTTGAAGTTAGGGCATTTCCGTTCAGCGACCTCAGCGGCCTCCCAACCCCCGCTTCTGACTATTTGCTGCGTACAGCCCAGAGGAAAAAATGAGAGCGAAGAAAAGTCAGAAGTCTCTTTTGGCATTACTAAAAGAAACTGCCCTTGCTGTTTTTGCGAGAGATTCTGGGCGAGTCAGCTCACCGATGGCGGCAGCCACACCGCCAAGACAAGCGAGTGTTCTCTTGATGTTGGCCCTCATGGCTGCCACAGCCTTGGTCACTAACGGCTGCGCTGGATTAGTCAGTGGAGTGAGTAACGCGCCCGCTGGTTCGGTAGTGAGCATCCTCAACGTCCAGGCCACAACCACGACGTCCACCGCCCAGATCGTTTGGACGACGAATGTCGCCTCCGACTCGAGCGTAAACTACGGAACCACTCCGTCGTATGGTTCAACGACTCCTGTTGATTCGACCTTGGTTACCAATCACCAGGTAACCATTTCCGGACTAGCTGCCGGCACGACTTACTACTACCAGGTCAATTCGACCGACTCGAAGGGCAACCACGGCAACAGTGGCGGCCACAGTGTTAAAACGCTGGGCTACAACATTTCAGGCGCGATTACTCCCACAGCTGACGGAGCCGGGGCCACCGTGACTCTGAGTGGAACCTCCAGCGCAACGGCTACAGCAGACAGCTCCGGAGCCTACACGTTCACAGGATTGCCGAATGGATCATACGCCGTCACACCAGGCCGCAGTGGCTACAAATTTACTCCTGCGAGCCAGAGCGTGTCCGTAAGCTCTGCCAACGTGCCAGGGGTGGACTTCACGGGAAGCACCGCTGCAGTTGCCCCCACGATCACCACGCAGCCCGTGAATCAAACCGTCACAGCAGGACAAACCGCGACGTTTACGGTGGTGGCCAATGGCACCGCGCCGTTGAGCTATCAGTGGCAGAAGAATAGCGCGAACATTGCCGGTGCGACTTCCTCGAGCTACACCACGCCGGCAACAACTACTTCGGATAGTGGTTCGACATTTAACGTGGTGGTGAGCAACAGCGCAGGAAGCGCGACCAGCAATGCCGCGACGCTGACGGTGAACGCGGCGGTAGTAGCGCCGACGATTGCTACGCAGCCGGCCAACGCGACTGTCACCGCAGGACAGACCGCGACGTTCTCAGTAGTGGCCAACGGCACTGCGCCGCTGAGCTATCAGTGGCAGAAGAACGGCGCGAACATCTCTGGTGCGACTTCTTCCAGCTATACCACGCCGGCAACGACTACTTCGGATAGTGGTTCGACATTTAACGTGGTGGTGAGCAACAGCGCAGGAAGCGCGACCAGCAATGCCGCGACGCTGACAGTGAACGCCGCGGTAGCAGCGCCGACGATTGTTACGCAGCCGGCCAACGCGACAGTCACCGCAGGACAGACCGCGACGTTCAGCGTAGTGGCCAATGGCACCGCGCCGTTGAGTTATCAGTGGCAGAAGAACGGCGCGAACATTGCCGGTGCGACTTCTTCGAGCTACACCACGCCGGCAACAACCACTTCGGACAGCGG
>Ga0126378_10002208_pt1 | contig 14383 bp, 10 predicted proteins | sample PanSoiMetPlot_23_FD_92587 | JGI IMG/M metagenome (GOLD analysis project Ga0126378, IMG submission 92587) | Tropical forest soil microbial communities from Panama - MetaG Plot_23 | ecosystem: Environmental > Terrestrial > Soil > Tropical forest > Bulk soil | place: Panama | collected 2016-02-17 | reverse complement strand
GTTATCTGCACCGCTAACACCACCGCCGCGCCTGACGGTGAGGGTGCGGCAGTCCTTTCCGGCGATAAACTTTCCAGCATCGTCCTCCCAGCTATGAAGCGGCACGTTCTCATCTACGGACTGGTTGGCGGCGTCCTCATTACCTTGCTGCAATGGACGCAGTACCGCTTCCTCTTCCTCGGCCACTCCGTCGAAATCTACGGAGCTCTCATCGCCGCCAGCTTTGCTGCCCTTGGAATCTGGCTCGGTCTGCGACTCACCCCCAGGCGCACCCAGGTCGTCGTCAAGGAGGTCCCTGTCCCCTCTGCTCAGCCATTCATCCTCGACGATCGCAAGCGAGAAGACCTCGGCATCGCCCGCCGTGAACTCGACATCCTCGAGCTCATGGCCCAGGGCATGAGCAACCGCGAGATCGCAGAAAATCTCTTCGTCAGCGAAAACACCGTCAAGACCCATTCCACCAGAGTGTTCTCCAAACTCGGAGCCAAGCGCCGCACCCAGGCCGTTCAACTAGGCAAAGACTTCGGTCTTCTGCCGTAAAATCCTCACCCAAACGCATGATTTTGCCCAGTCACCGTAAAAATCACCGTAATGGTTCGCCTGCCACGGCGGTTGCCTTTGCTTTCATCATTTAGTTCTTATCCGTTTGATCCGTGTTCATCCGTGGTTGGCCTTGCTTCTCCCTTGTCCTACGTCTTCCGCGCGCCGGCCACGGCGTCTGAGTGCCTTTGCTTATGATTCAATTCTCATCCGGGTTCATCCGTGGTTCATCTTTTCGTTCTTCTGACGGCCTTTTGTCCCTTGCTGATGGGTCCTTTCCACTTGAAACCGGAAACTTGAAACCTGAAACTATCTTCTTCATGCTCGATGCCGCTCGCATGGTCGCGCTGCTTGCCCCGTTCCTCGACAAGGCCGACCCTCCCCCGCAACTCATCGCACAACTGCAGACCTATCTTGACCTTCTCCTGCGCTGGAATGCGAGCATGAACCTCACCGCGGTTCGCGACCCCGAACAAATCGTCACTCGCCACTTCGGTGAATCATTGTTCGCCGCGCGAGCACTACGAGACCCCGGCGCCTCCTGTTCCGGAGGCATCCTTGCCGATATCGGCTCCGGCGCGGGCTTTCCCGGAATTCCCATCAAGCTGCTGCTGACCAGCTTGCAACTGACACTTATCGAGTCGCAGAACAAAAAGGTCACCTTCCTGCGAGAGGTTATTCGCTCTCTGGCGATTGCGGGCGCCGAAGTCTTCTGCGGCCGCGCGGAAGGTTGGCCGCGCCAGGCCGATATCGTTACCTTACGAGCCGTGGAGCGCTTCGATCTGGTACTTCCCATCGCCGCTGGCCGAGTCGCGCCCGGCGGCACGCTTTGCCTTTTGATCAGTTCTTCGCAACAAAAGACAGCAGAAATGGTTATAAAGTCCCCCTGGGTGGGAAGGGAGCCGCAGCCCGTACCGAATACACGTGACCGAGTGGTATTTTGCCTGCAGCGTGCAGGGAATCAATAATCATGAGTGGGAAGTTCGGTCGCGCTCCAAGACTTTGATTGCAGTGGGACGGATGCCCTTGCAATGACGACAAGCTGCTAGCTTTCGCGGCCCACTCCCCTTGACGATTGACAAGAGTCACGATATCGTCTTGTCATTTATTGACAGGAGGCTTGATGGGGAAGCCGACAGACCTGGTACAAGGAACGCTCGATGTCCTGATACTCAAGACGATCGAACTCGAGCCCATGCACGGCTGGGGCATTGCACAGCGCATTCGCCAGATTTCCGATGAAGTGTTACAGGTCAACCAGGGTGCGCTCTATCCCGCGCTGCATCGCCTCGAACAGCAGGCGTGGATTCGCTCCCAGTGGGGAGAGTCCGACAACAATCGTCGCGCCAAGTACTATTCGCTCACCCGCGAAGGTGAGATGTATTTGCGGGAACAACAGGCCCAATGGAGCCGGCTCTCGGGCGCCATTAACTTGGTGCTGGAAACAACGTAGGGCAAGCCATCTATGCGCTGGCTTCACAAATTGCCGTTGCGGTTGCGCTCCTTATTTCGCAAGCAGCAGGCCGACCAGGAGCTTGATGCTGAGCTTCAGTTTCATCTCCAGGCGCAGATCGACGAATATATCGCGAAAGGAATGCCGGTCGAAGAAGCCCGTCATGCCGCTCTTCGTTCTCTAGGACCTGTGACGCAGATTAAAGAGGAGTGCCGTGAGATGCGTCGAGTGAACTTCTTCGACAATTTCGTGCAAGACCTTCGTTTTGGTTTCCGGATGCTGGTGCGCAATCCAAGCTTCTCGGTGATGGCGGTCCTCTGTTTGACGTTGGGCATCGGCGCGAATGCGGCGGTCTTCAGTTGGATTGAAGGGCTTCTACTTCGTCCATTCCCCGCCGTGGCTCACCAGGAGACACTCGTCGTTCTCGCGGGAACCAATCGTGCCTCGGGAGACAAGGTAGCCAATGCGGCCGGGTATACGGCAACTTCCTGGCCCGACTTCCTCGACTTTCGCGCCAACTGCAAGCTGTTCGATTCCTTCATCGCCGACAAGATCATGGGTACTACCATCAGCATCGGGGATCGGGCTGAACGCGTTGCCGGCAGTGTCGTCTCAGCGAACTATTTCGATGCTCTCGGAGTTCATCCCCTTCTGGGCCGCGGATTTCAAACAGCCGACGAAACGGGACGCAGCGCACATCCCGTAACCGTGATCAGCTACTGGATGTGGAAAGAGCGCTACCACAGTGATCCAGAAATCATCGGCAAGACCCAGATACTGAATGGTGTGCAGCACACGATCATTGGCGTAGCGCCCGAAGGATTCTATGGAACGTTCGTAGGCTGGCCCATCCAGTTCTGGGTTCCGGTCTCGATGCAGGAAGTCTTTGAACCCGGCGGCTACAAGCTGGAAGACCGCAGCCAGCGCTGGATTGAAGGTTTCGCGCGCCTCAAACCTGGTGTCACCATCGAGCAAGCCCAGGAAGAAGCCTCCACCGTTGCGAAACGACTAGAGGCGCAATACCGAGCCACGAATCGTGGTCAGGATATTAAGCTGCTGCCGCTATGGAAGGCTCCGTTCAATGGGGCGACGGAGATGCTCCCTGTGTTGTCAATCACGCTGGTGGTTGTTTTCGTTGTGCTGCTGATTGCCTGCTCGAATGTCAGCAACCTCCTCATGGTTCGCGCGTTCGCACGACAGCATGAAATCACCATTCGCATGGCAGTTGGTGCAAGACAAGGCCGCCTGGTACAGCAACTTCTTACGGAAGGACTGATTTTGTCGACCATCTCCGTGGTGGGAGGGCTCGCAATGGCCTATTGGTGCCGCAACCTGCTCGCGGTGTTCTTTGCAACAAGCGGTGTTGAGGCACACTTGAAGGGCCAAATCGACTGGCGTGTGCTGGTATTCAGTGCGGGCGTGTGCCTGATATCGACGCTCATGTTCGCACTGGTGCCGGCCATGCAGGCGGGCAAGGTTGATCTTGCAGACTCTCTCAAGTCCGAGTCGGGCTCGGTGTTTGGCGCGCGAGGCAAGGCCCGGGTCCGTTCCATCCTGGTGGTGGTTCAAGTTTCGTTGTGCTTTGTACTGCTGGTATCGGCGGTCTTGCTAATCCAGAGCATGCAGCGGATTCGCTCCTCAGATCCAGGGTTCCGGACCGAGTCGTTGCTGACCACCGGGCTCGACCTGGTCGCGGCAGGATACGACGAGACGCGCGCAAAGGACTTCCAAACGCGCTTGATCGATCGCGTCCGTTCGCTGCCGGGTGTTGAATCGGCTGCCTTGGCACGCGTCCGGCCCTTCAGCTACACCACCTATTCTTCTGGATTGATCAACGTAGAAGGATATCAACCGCGACCCGACGAACAACCTGAAGCCGAGTACAACCAGATCGGTCCTGATTACTTCCGCACTATGGGAATTTCACTCCTCTCAGGCCGCGAATTCACGGACGCCGATAGCGAAACCGCGCCACCCGTCGCCATCGTGAACGAAAAAATGGTCAAGCAATACTGGCGCGGCGAGGACCCCATTGGCAAACGCTTTCAACTGAAAGACAAATGGCTCCGCATAGTAGGTGTCGCCAGAATGGCGAAGTACGGCAGCTTCGGCGAATCTCCCAAACCTTTCTTCTATGTTCCTCTGCGCCAGGACTTCTCCCTTCGTGCCATCCTTAATATTCGGACCTCTAAGGACCCCACGCTGATTGCCGGTGACCTCGCTCGTATCATTCACGACCTCGATGCCAATCTGGCGCCGACCGAAGTGATTACCATGCGTCAGCATATGAACCGGTCTGCATTAAGGTCGCAGCAGGTTATGGTTGCTCTGCTTAGCATTTTCGGCGGACTCGCGCTGCTGCTGGCGGCAGTCGGCCTCTACGGCGTTATGTCATACGCCGTATCGCAAAGCACGCGCGAGTTCGGACTACGAATGGCCCTCGGTGCCCGTCAGACGCATCTCATGAAACTCGTGCTCTCTCACGGGCTTGTTTTGACCGCGATCGGTGTGGTCCTCGGCGCAACCAGCGCCCTGCTATTGACACGCCTCTTTGCCACGCTGCTCTACAAGATAAGTCCTCGTGACCCGCTGGCCTTCGGGCTGGCGTTTCTTGCGATGACGACCTCCTCTCTCGCCGCCTGTTTCTTCCCGGCTTGGCGCGCTACACGCACCGACCCTGTACGGGCGCTAAAGGACTAGAGTTTCATAGATGAGGCTTTTCGCCCTAATACCTATCTGATAAATAAGGGTTCGGCCACGGCTTCAGAGTTTGCGGAAAAAGTCGAGCTCATCTCGGTTTTGAAAGGGTCGTAGAACTTCAGGGGTCATCACGAAGAACCGGTTTGTATCCGGGATGGCTTTCCGCTGTACCGTAAAGCGTTACTGAAGATACGGGGCTTTAGCCCCTGAGCGATACAGACCTAATATTTATTGGATAACTTCTAGCTTGCGGCCGATCCATCCCCGGCGCCGCACACCGCAACCTAAGCAGTGCAAGCCCCGCGAAGCCCTCGCGTCCTGTAAACTCCGCCGAACAATTCTTTGACAATCAAATGACATGTGTCCTGTCTCCAAAACAATGATTCGATAATCCAACTTTGTGTACGCTCGAGGGCAGTAAGACTGGCGACAGTAGCTGCCCACGCGGGAGTAAGCAAACTCAATCCCGTTCCGCGAAATGGCTAGGCCCGTTTTCAATTCGTGAGAACAGGAGTAGGGAGCAAAGCTATGTGGATGAGATCGTGCGCTGTCTGCAAGGCCCTTCTAAAGAAGCTTAGGCTGAGCGATTCCATTCGCTGTCAGTGTGGATGGGAGTGGTAAGAATCAGGCGCTCTCGTTTCTCGCCGTCTCGCTGAGCCAGGCGACACGGAGAATGCCAGGTGTCGCCGCCACATCGGTGAAGGTCACGCTTGCGTGCCTGCAGCCAAGCTCACGCCCACCTCCAATAGCTCCTTCCAATCGAGCTCGAACAGAAAGAGAAGGGACAATCCTATGTCAATACGCCCACCAACTGAATCTCCCCACAACCAACAACGCACTGAGGGTGCAATCTGTGATCATTGCTCGGGCGTGACGAATCACGAGACTTGGTGTATCACGTGTAATGCTCGTGTTCGTTACGCCTTTGGAATCGTTCTGGACAGCGGCTATCTGAGCCAGGGAGACGAACTCATCCTGCACGCCCTGGGTGTTGATTGGAAGAGCGAAGATTGCAGAAGACACTGAGCAAAGAGGCTAGAGTGCATCTGTGGCTTCTCAAGGGCATTAGTGTTTTTCGTGCGCACCCAAACTTGCCGACTGGCGAGCGGACTGGCGGCTCAAACTCTCTACTGCGGCAGGCCAATTCGCTGCATCAGGTTGCGGAATTCTGGTTCGGAGCGCAGGGGATCGAACGCTGGTGATCGCAGCAACAACACATCGAAGTGATGTTGCGATGCATTCTCCAACCTGGCCATCGCTTGGTGCTTGTCATGCAGACCTGCGTAAACCAGTGCTTCGTGCACGGCATAAGAAAAACGATGGTTGGGCTTCGACTTTAGTTCGTTCAAGAGCTTGATCGCTTCGTCGTTCCTACCCGATGCAGCATACGCATAAGCAAGCACTGCTGTGCAGGTCGTATCGCCACCCGAGAGGTCGTTGGCTTTCCGAAGCTCCGCGATGGCCTCGTTATACCTTCCCTTTTGCGCCAGCCCCTGTCCCAACTCAAAATGTGCGATGGCGAAATTGGGATCGATGTCGATGGTCTTGCGGCTCTGTTGTATCGCCTCGTCATAGCGGCGCGCCGCGAACAGTACGTCAGCCAAACCGGCGCTGATGATAAGCGAAAGCGGATCAAGACTTTCAGCCTTTCTCATTTCGGCGATAGACTCGTCAAATCGTCCCAGCAGGCTTAACTGGATCGCGTACCACTGATGCGCAGTGGCATATCCTGGATTGAGCGCCAGCGCCTTCCGATATTCGTGTTCTGCGGCGTCCCACTGCCATTCAAAGGTCTCGAGGGAAAGTGCTAGCGATGTATGCGCCTCGCCCAGTGAATTGTCCAACTCGAGAGCGCGGATTGCAGCCGCCTTGGCTTTCGGATACGCCTCCTGCGGACTCAGCACCGCAAAGTCCGAGTTGCCTAACAAGTCATACGAATCAGCCAGCCCGGCATAGGCTTGCGCGTAGGTTGGGTCCTTTGCGATTGCTTCATTGAAATACTCAATCGCCTTCGTCAGGCTCTCACCAGTGCGCTTGTTCCAGAAGTAGCGACCTTTGAGATACGAAACATAGGCTTCCGGATCGACGCCCCTGGCTGTTTTGAGTGCTCCCTCTTCTTGCGGACTCAGCGTAATCCGAATTTCCTCGGCAATGGCACTCGCCACATGATTCTGCAGCGTCAGGGTGTCACCGAGGTCGCCCTCATAACTTTGTGCCCAGAGGTGCTTGTCCGTCGGAGCTTCGATGAGCTGTGCCGTGATGCGCACTCGGTTTCCGGACCGCAGCACCGTGCCTTCGACTACGGCATCTACACCGAGCTCGCGCGCAATCTGTGGAAGTGGCCTGCGCACTCCCTTGTAGGGCATCACCGATGTCCGCGAGATCACACGTAATGCGCTAATCCTGCCAAGGTTTGTGATCAATTCGTCAGTCATGCCGTCAGCGAAGTAGTCCTGGGCGTCATCACCCGACAGACTTTCCAAAGGAAGCACTCCGAGCGAGTGAATGACCGGTCGCGGCCGACCCCTGACCCGGACCGCCCAGAATGCGAGGGCCGCAACCACTCCGGCAGCGATGATCACTGCCAGTAGGGGTTTCGTCAGAACGTACTTTCTCGTCGCAGCCTTACCGGACTGGATACCAATGTCCTCGCTCGATGTCCGGGTCGCGGTTGTTGGGAGTTCTGCTGCGTTCCGATATCCACTCCCATCGACCGATTTCACCTCTGCCAGGAAACGATAACCGCGTCGCGCAACCGTCTCCACAAATCGCGGACTCTCGGCTGAGTCGCCGAGTGCTTCCCTAATCTTGTTGATGGATTTGTTAAGGCCGTGGTCGAAGTCGACGAGTGTATTCCCGGGCCACAACTTTTTTTGGAGCTCTTCGCGAGTGACGATCTCGCCCGGGTGCTCGAGCAGCATCGCCAATACTTGAAACGGTTGCGCCTGAAGCCGCACTCGCAAGCCGTGCTTACGCAATTCGCCGTTTCCGAGATCCGCCTCAAAGACCCCGAAACGGAGACGCCCGGGAAGGTGCTGATCTTCTTGCATTAGGCGATAACCTAAATGACCGCGAGTGTACCACTCGCATACCCTTTGCAGAAGCCCAAATTCAAGGGACAACTCTTCCTAAGTCTTCTAGAGATTTAGGGTTACGTGGGGATGCACTCTCCTGAAACTTAGGACTGCCTGTCCATTGCAATTCCTACGTTTTCGAGCACAATCTTCGCCCATGTTATGCACATGTACTCCCACGCTTTACAGTTCCGGCATCGAACCGTTGCCCCATGCCAGTCAGTTGCCTGACCGGTTTGCACACAGGCCGCCCCATTGTGTCGCTGAAGCACAAGCTGAGATGACTATAGTGCCACCTCTGAAAACTGACCTGCGGAAACTTGGCCAAGTCCTCATACTCTTCTTCGGCCTGCTGGCCGCCCGAGGTTCCCCCTTGGCTGCGGTTACGAGCGGCTCGTCCTATGACGTTACCCTTAACGCGAAGATGCTGTTAACCAAGGCCGCTCACCCTCCTCAAAACTATGCTCGCATCGTTGCATGGCTGGTTCCCGTTGGTCCCTATCAAGTGAACCAGCAGAAGCTGGGCCCCATCTGTATCGCGCAGCACAACAAGATGTTTGAGCCCGATCTGCTGGTGTTACAGGTCGGCAGCAGCATCCAACTCTGCAATCGCGATTCCTGGGTGCACAAGCCGGTTGCCTTCTCAAATGGCCTGCAGTTGCACTTTACTCCTGGTCAGCCTGGTCGATATAAGACACTTCAATTCAACCACCCAGGCGTGATCTATCTGTTCTGCGAGCTACATCCCCAGATGAGCGCGGTGGTTCTCGCTGTCGAATCTCCTTACTTCGGAGTTTCCGATAGACGGGGCCTCATTTCGATCCGCAGTGTGCCCGCGGGAACATACTCTCTTCATGTCTGGTCCGAACTTGGTGTAACCAGCGTACTGTCCCGCCGGATAATCTTGCCGGGGTCAAACTGTAAGCGCCCGGCCTTTGCAACTGCCCTGGCGAAGCACACGACGACGGGCAATCAGAACTCGCCGCAGCCAAACACTGGCGGAACACCGTGATCTACAGACGCTTGTCGCTCTTCGAACCACCTCTTGGTCAGGCAGTGCTCTCACATGCGCGCTGACCCGGATCAAGTATCTGGCCCTACTCGTATCGCAGCGCCACCATCGGATCGACCTTCGTCGCCCGTCTCGCCGGCAGATAGCACGCTGCTACCGCCACCGTCAGCAGCAGTAGCGAAATCACGGCGTACACGCTCGGATCGCTTGAGCTCACCCCAAACAGCAGGCTTGTCATCATTCGCGTCATCACTGTCGCACCAACCAGCCCGCAGATCAGCCCGGCGACAGTCAGCGTTACGCCTTCGCGCAACACCATTACCAGCAGGTCTCGCCGTTTAGCGCCAAGCGCCATACGCACACCCAACTCCTGTGTGCGCCGGCTTACGGTGTGTGCCAATACGCCAAACAGTCCCAGCGATGCCAGGAAGAGCGCCAGAAGCGCATAGCCTCCAGTGACCGCGGTTAACGCGCGACTTGCGCCATCCTGCGCTGCAAGCCGGTCCTCCAGCAAAGCGACGTCGTACACCGGCAGCGTCGAATCCATCCTTAAGACTGCAGAACGGATCGCGTTCGTGATCGCCTTCGCATCACCTTGCGCCCGCACCGCAACCACCATCGCGCGATTGGCCCGTTGCGCATACGCTAGATACACGTCGAGTTGAGGCCCCAGGCCGCCCGGTGGTATTCCGATGGCCGCGTCCGACATCTCCAGCCGCTGCCGCAACCGAGCGTCTGCCGCCACACCGATAACAGTCACGAATGCGTGGTTTTTTCCGATTGGAGCGAAGCGTTTGCCAATCGGATCTTCCCCCGGCCACATTGCTTTTGCCGCGCTTTCGCTTACGATCGCGACCAGCGGAGTATTCAGATCGTCGTGCCAAGTTACGTCGCGCCCGTGCAAAATCGAAATCCCTATGTTCGCCAGCGCACCCGGATTCACGCTGTGCCGGGTCGACATCACGATGCTCTTCGGATCGTCGGGAGGTCGGCCCTCCGGTATGGCTTCCACCACCCATGTCTCACGCCCCGGCATGCCCGGTCCCCAAATCGTCGCCGACTTCACACCCGGCAGTGCATCCAACTTGTCCGTGAGACTTTTCGCGAACTGCGTACGTACTTCCGGAGCCGTATACCTGTCCGCATTAAGGTCGATCCGCAACGTGAGCAAGTTTTTGGTATTGAAGCCCAGATCGATCGTGGTCAGCCGGTGGAAGCTCTTCAGCAGCAGTCCTGCTCCGACCAACAAAACCAGAGCCAGGCTCACTTCGCACACAATGAGTAGGTTCGTGGCGCGCCGGCATCGCAGGCTTACTCCTTGGCGCCCGCTTTGGCTTAGGGCGTCGCGTAAATCGAGCCGCGACCCGACCAGCGCCGGTCCCAACCCGAACAACAGCAGTGTGAGTCCCGACGCCAGCACCGAACCGGCAAGCATCCAGCGATTGACAATAATCTGCAAGACCGAAGGGAGGTACGCTTGCCCCCAACTCTGCAAGGCGCGCAACCCGCTTACGGCAATCCCGACGCCCAATGCTGCTGCCATGAATACCAGCAACAAGTTCTCCGTCAGCATCTGCCGAGCCAGACGACGGCTGCTCGCGCCTAAAGCCCCGCGCACTGCCAGCTCACGCTGCCGCGCGACCAGTCGCGCCAGCAACAGATTGGCCACATTCGCGCACCCAATCATCAATACAAAAATCGACCCGCCGATCAACAGCCAAACCGGGTTATAGAACTGACCCACGAGACGGTCCTTCAGCCGATTCACCACAAGCGTGAAGCCACCGTCTGTGCTGGGGTACTGTTCGATAAGACGCTTGTTGATGGAGGAGAAGTCCACCTGTGCCTGTCCCAGTGTGACTCCCGGCTTCAGGTGGCCGATACCCCACAATATCGCCGCGTTCCGATTATTCAGGTCAGACAACCCCGTCAGCCGATTCGAAAGCCCCAGCGGAATCCAGGCATCCACAGCCTCACTGTTGTCGATCTCGCCAGGAGCATCGCGAAAGCTCTGTTCCGCCACCCCAACCACCAGAAGCGGCTGCTGGTTCAGGTGGATCGTACGCCCCACAATGTCGGATGCGCTGCCAAATTCACGTTGCCAGAACCCATGGCTGAGAACAATCGCCGGATCGGCGTCTCCCCAGCGGTCTTCTTCCGCCCGAAACTTGCGCCCCAGTTGCATCTTCGTCCCGAGCAAATCGAAGTACGATGGCGTGATGTAGTTGATGTTCACGCGCACAGGCTCCGTCCCGTCGGTCAGCGCAAGCGCACCAAACGACTGGAAGGCGGCCAGCGTGTCGAACGATGTGGTTTGCTGGATCATGTCGCGATACGCGGGATACGTAAAGTTCCCTCCACCCTGCGGATAGCCGGGATATCCTCGCGACACAAACGTCAGGCGTTCGCCATCAGGAAAATTCATACCTCGCAGAAACACCGCCTGGGCGAGACTGAAGATGATGGTGTTTGCTCCGATGCCGATCCCTAGTGTGAGCACGGCGACCAACACGAAACCCGGCGAGCGTCGCACCATCCGCATCGAGTTGCGCAAATCGTGAAAGAAGCCCATACGCCATCCTCCACGCCTTACTCCGCACTTGGCGTCAGATACCGGAAGCTGATTCGAATGGAAGCGCACTTTCCTACCCGAAGAGGAGCTGCCGTCAATTACAACAGAATGAAGCATTTGCGACTATGCGGCTGCGCTCGTTGAGGTTTCGAACGTCCGAGATCAGGAAAACTATGTTCCACAGCGGACATGTCGGAGCAGGAGCAAGCCAAAATGACGAGGTGCTCCAAGTTCCCTGATCGTCGGTAGCGTTGACCGGGATGTGGAAATCCGATAGGATTAAGTGGTTTGCCTGTACTAATGGTGTCCCATCAGGGGCATGCCAGCGGTCCGAGCGTCCGCCGCCGCGGACTCCGAGAAGGTTTCCTGCCTGACGCTGGTAAGTGCAAGTGTACAGATAAGTTAGCAGCCTCGCAGGGCGGGGCGGCGTTGCGTTTCCGCAATAGGCTACAGTTTAGGAGATTGCCATGTACGCGGTAATCCGCGCCGGGGGAAAGCAGTATCGCGTCGCACCCGGAGACGTAATCGAGATTGAGAAGCTGTCGCAGGCGAGCGGCGAAAACGTGCAGTTTGACGACGTGCTAGCGGTGAGCGCCACCGATGGCGAAATCGCCAAGCCCGCGTCGGCGTTCGTCACAGGGCAAGTTGTCGAGCAGGGCCGCGGCGACAAGGTGCTGGTGTTCCACTACAAGCGCAAGAAGCAGTACAAGAAGCTGCACGGACATCGCCAGGACTACACGGCGGTGAAGATCACCGGCATCAGCGTGGACGGCCAGGCGCTGAAGGCGTAATGGTTCTCTGTCAATTCATGATGTTTGTGCTGGCGGCAGTAAAGCGGTCCGATGCCGTCGTGTTGCACGCGTGGAAATCGGCGCGCGAAATACTGGCTGTATTGCGCTCGGGCCGCGAGCAGGGTCTGGCGGAGTAGGCCAACGCGACACCTCGTAGAGCTGACTCCCGGAACTTGTTAGTGCTGGCCTTTAGGCGAGCGTCCAGCGGCGATTTTTTCAAACTCCATGCGGGCTTTAGCCCGCGGCATACACGTTTGAGGGTTTCGATATGGCACACAAAAAAGGATTAGGTAGTTCACGAAATGGTCGCGACTCGAACGCCCAGCGGCTGGGTGTGAAGGCTTTCGGCGGTCAGCTCGTCACCGGCGGCACCATCATCGTGCGTCAGCGCGGCACCAAACTAAAGCCGGGCGTCAACGTCGGACGCGGCAAGGACGACACCCTTTTCGCCAAAGTCGGCGGCATGGTGCAGTTCAAAGATCGCGGTCAGCTCGGGCGCTTCGTGTCGGTAGTTCCGCAAGCGAGCTAATCGCTTTTCGCTTTTCGCGCGACGACGTGAAAAGTCTCTTCGACGCGAACATCGCGTAGGATCTAGTGGAGATTCCAGGCCTCGCCCCGCGAGGCCGTTTTGTTGGTTGTCCTTAAGCTTTTTGGTCTAGTTTGCTTTTGTTTTGACGTTCAGTCCTGTTTTGATCCGCGTCATCCGCGCCCATCCGCGGTTGGCTTTTGTTTTTTCAACCGTCGACAACTGGCCACTGACAACCGACAACTGCTTTATCCTCTCTTCATGGCCAAGAAATTCCGCGACCTCTCTGAGCGCGAGATCCTGGCGCTCGCCATCTCCCTCGAAGAAGAAGATGCCCGCATCTACGCCGATTACGCTGACGGCCTCCGCGACACCTATCCCGACACGGCCAAGATCTTCGATGAAATGCGCGCCGAAGAAATCGAGCATCGCAACAGCCTCATGCAAACCTACAAGGCCCGCTTCGGCGAGCACGTTCCCCTGATTCGTCGCCAGGACGTCAAGGGATTCGTGCAACGCCGCCCCATATGGCTCTCTCGACCTTTACGCATAGCCGACGTACGTAAGCAGGTCGAAGTCATGGAGTTCGAAACCCGCCGCTTCTACGATCGCGCTCTGCAGCACGTCACCGACATCGATATCCGCAAGCTGCTTGGCGATCTCGCTGAGGTCGAGCGCCGTCACTATGCCACGGCCGAGTCTCTACAGGAAAAGATCACTCCCGCCGTCGAGCAGAAAGAAGAAGACGCGCAGCGCCGCCTCTTCGTGCTGCAAATCGTCCAGCCCGGACTCGCCGGCCTCATGGACGGCTCCGTCTCCACCCTCGCTCCCGTATTCGCCGCCGCCTTCGCCACCAAAAGCAGTTGGGATGCCTTCCTCGTTGGTCTCGCCGCCTCCGTTGGCGCTGGCATCTCGATGGCCTTCGCCGAAGCGCTCTCCGATGACGGCTCGCTCACCGGCCGTGGCCGCCCCATGCTGCGTGGTTCGGTTACAGGCCTGATGACCGCTGCCGGCGGCATCGGTCACACCTTGCCATTCCTCATCTCCGAGTTCCGCATCGCCTTCGCACTTGCCGTAATGGTCGTTGCCATCGAGCTGGCGGCTATCAGCTACATCCGCCACCGCTACATGGATACGCCAATCCTCTCCGCCGCCTTCCAGGTTGTCCTCGGCGGAGTCCTCGTCTTCGCCACCGGCATCCTCATCGGCAGCTCATGACTTCTGTCAATCGTCTAAGACTTGTTCAAATGGCAGAAGCACCACGCTTTAGCGTGGTGAAAAACGAGTCCAAAATTCCGCGACTTTAGCCCTGGCGGCTAAGTTCCCTGAGTCGCCGGTGCACCATCCTTTCGCCTTCGGTTGGCGAAAAAAAACTGTCCTGCGCGCAGTCGAAGGAGTGGGAACGACATTTTCCCGATTGTCACCCTGAGCGAGAGCGCCTCTCGGGGTCCCGCAAAGCGCCGCTATAGCGCTTGGTGGTTGAGCGCTCGAGTCGAAGGATCTGCAGTGGCTTTTTGAACAGGTCTTGTCGGTGTCGTCCGTGTTCACCCATAGTTAGGCTTTGCTCTTGACGTTTACTCCTGTGCTCTTATCCGCGCCAATCCGCGGTTTGCCTTTGACTTCTGTTTTTTTAACCGGTCGTCCGCGCTGATCCGTGGTCGGCTTTGTTTTTTCTGAACCAACGACAACCCACCACTGAAAACTGTTCTTACGGC
>Ga0126378_10002207_pt1 | contig 14385 bp, 21 predicted proteins | sample PanSoiMetPlot_23_FD_92587 | JGI IMG/M metagenome (GOLD analysis project Ga0126378, IMG submission 92587) | Tropical forest soil microbial communities from Panama - MetaG Plot_23 | ecosystem: Environmental > Terrestrial > Soil > Tropical forest > Bulk soil | place: Panama | collected 2016-02-17 | reverse complement strand
CCGCATCCGCTCGCCGCGTTTACACGATAACGTGCAGGGCATCCGCTTCCGCGTGCCCGCGACGGACCCCACTTACTTACAGCCGATGGGACCCTGGCAACGCCTGATCCCGCAAGACACGCTCACCCTCGAATTATCGGGATCGGGCACCGCCGGGCAGCTGGAGCAAATGGCGATGCTCATCTACTACACCGATTTGCCCGGCGTGGCCGCGCGTCTGATCGGGACCGATGAGCTATACAAACGCGCCCAGAACCTGTGGACGACGGAAATTGCGATTACGCCCGGCGCGGCGGGCGGCTACTCGGGCCAGGTGGCGATTAACAGCACGTTTGATAACTTCAAAGCCAACACGGACTATGCACTCCTCGGCTACGAAGTGGACGCGCAATGCACGGTGGTTCGCTTCACCTCGCCCGATTTCGGCCAGCTCGGCCTGGGCGGACCGGGGATGATGAGCAATGCCGCCGGCGGCTTCGGCGGGCGCCATGTGACTTCCGAATGGTTTGTACGCCTGTGCCGCTATTTCGGAATCCCGCTGATTCCCGTGTTCAACTCGGCCAACAAATTCGGCACCCTGGTGGACATCATGCAGAACCAGGCCGGCGCCGCGGTGAACATCACCGCGAACCTGGTGGAACTGGCCGCCCCTGGCACGGCAGGCTTCAGCTCCGGGCTGACCGGCTGACGTGCCTTATCCGGTACGGGCGACGGACCCAAACCCGTATGGACCTACCGTCGAGTTCAGGACGGAAGAGGTTCTGCCGCCCAGTGCGCTGTATTTGTCGATGGACGATAGCCTCGTGTGCGCCGTTAGTTCTGCGTCTCCGAATCCTGCCTTTACGTTAGCGGTTCGTATGCTCTTAGCGGATGGCACGATTCAAGCGGAGATTTACAACAGTATCCCCAACGTGCCGTTTGCCAATTCCTCCATTGTCGTGATCCCGCCGGTGGAGGGGTATTTATTGAGCTGCGTGGCCCAACTGACCGCGACCATAGATGGCTCAAATTGGCTGTGGTTGCGGAGTTTCAAGGGCGTGGTTCCCACGCCGATCGTGACACTGCCGCCCGGTTCGGGCATGTTGATCGCGCAAGGCGAAATAGATCACCAGAGTTTTATTGCGTGGCCCAACTCTCTCCCCACGGAGGCGGGGACAGGCGCGGGCCGCATGCGGAATATCATGCTCGCGCCGGCCGCGGGCGCGAATTGGACGCTCCAAACCAGCAGTCATCAGCGCTGGGAGGTGCTGGGGGTGAGTGCTCTTCTGAGAACTTCCGCCGCGGCCGGGACACGTCAAGCCTCCCTGCTGCTCTATGACCGCCTGGGTAACGCGATTATGCGGTATCCCACCAATTTCACGCAAGCGGCGGGCCTGGCATATGGGTACTACTTCTACACTGGGGCCACGCACATGCAAACCAATGCCATCTGGATCACGGCACCGTTACCCACCACGCTTTTTCTCGATCCGTTGATGTCCCTGCAAAGCGCGGTTCAAAACATGGACGGTGGCGACGCCTGGCAGAATGTGAGTTGTCTGGTTCGGGAATGGATGGGGGTAGGGCACGCCTGATGCATCCGCAAACGCAGCGTCCCGGCTACGGTCCCGCGAGTGGCGGGGAGGAAGACTACAATCGCGAAGTCTACTTTCGCCGGCACATGGTGCAGCCGCCCGGCATGGTGTACGTGACCGTCGATGACATCTTCGTCCTGAAGGTCTTCAATCCCACCACGGCCGCCACCATTAACGTAAGCATCCGGTATTTGGACCCGGACGGCAACGTGCTGCCGCAGTTTCAGCAATTCTCGAACGTGGCGCCACAAACGAGTATCCGCACCTTCAATTTCCGGGGATCGGAAGGGTACGTACTCTCGGCCACGATCTCGACGCCCGGCGCCTCGGCCGGCGCGGTGTACGTGCAATTGGAGGTCGGGCGCGGGCTGGGCGCCCAAGACCTCACCGAAGGGCATCTGTTGATCGGCGGCTATCCCGGCTCTTTCGCCGCGCTGGGCTATCCGCAAACCCAGCCGCTCCCGCCCAGCTCGGGCGCCGGTGTGACGCGCAGCGTCACGATTGCGAATCCCGCGGCGGGTTCCGACTGGAGTATCGTTTTGCCCACGGGTGTACTGTGGATTCTCAATTCCGTGTCGGCTACGCTGGTGACTTCCGCCACGGTAGGGAATCGGACGCCGGCGCTGGTGGTCACCGATAACACGGGCCATATCGTTTACAACGGCGCGGCGGCCTATGCTCAGGCGGCCAGTTTGACGTGGACTTACAGCTGGTCCGGGGGTGGCATTGCGCCGCCGGCGGGCACGACACAGAACGGAGGATCTATACCGGCCGGCCTGCGTGTGCCGGCGGGATGGACCATCATGACGGCCACACCCAACCGGCAGGCCGGCGACCAGTGGCAGAATATCGTGCTGGGCGTTCAGGAGCTGGTAGCCGGATGAAGGAGGAAAGGAAACCATGAGTCAAGTATTCGCGGGCGATGCGGTCAACAATACCAGCCCGGTTACGATTCCGACCAGCGGCGCGGTCACGGCCGTGACCGGGAATTTTCTCAATCCGCCGTTTGGCAACGCCAAATGCTTCGTGATCGCGACGGTTTTCCTCAACTCTGGGACGGGTGCCGTTTCAGTCACGCTAGGACTCCGGCGGAACCCGAACGCGGAAAACCTAGCCTTGCCAGTGTCAGGAGGTACCACCACCACGGGTGGACTGCCGTACGCGGTCACCGTTATGGCGGCGGACGTGATACCGGATGGGCGGCCGGTTCAATACGTGCTGAACGTGCTGCAAACCGGGGCGAGCGCCACTGGTACGATCTCAAGCGCCAGCATAGCCGCGTTTCTGATCAGCGGGTAACGTCCATGCTGCTAGAGCCGGGACCGCTTCCTCCCGTCGATTACGCTCTGTACGATCCGACACCGGAAACGCCCGGTTTCCTCGATATGGTCAACCAGGCCTGGGCGGAAATTGACAGTGTGACGGTGACGATGGATGCGCTCATCGACCCCACGGCCGTGTTTGACGACGTGCTCACGGGCGACACGATCATGAGTGACCTCGACACCGTGGACCAGATCAACGGCGATAACGCGCACCTGGCGAATCTGGCGCCCATCCCCAATATCGACGGGATGAAAGCCAACGGCGACGCGGCCTTGACCGCGGCCATTCAGGGCACGCCCGGCGAAGCCTGGACACCCGTTTCGGGCGCGACGCTCTACACGCCCGTGGCGACCGCTCCGATCACCGCGCAGTTTGCCGGCGTGACGTTGCTCGACCTCACCACCAATAGCGGCACGGTTTTCAATACCGGCGACCAGTTCCAGATTCAAGTAAAGATGTCCACCACCACGGGCCACGAGTCGGACTTCTACAACGTGCATATCTGGGGCGTGGTGACCAAGGATGGCGTGCTTCAGAGCAACTACGAGTTCAACAATACCGACTCGACCGGCCTGACTACGCGTGTGGCGCAGTGGGGAGCAACCGACAACGGAAATTGGGCCATGACGCTGCACGCCGCGCCGGCGACGGGCGGGGAGCTGGTGAGTCAGGTATATCAGTGGGCCGTGAACCTGCCGCGGACTGCGAGCGGCGGCACACCCCCGCCGGCCGTGACCGTCCGGTTAGTCGATTGGACCTCGGGCGATCTGAACAACGCGCATGCGGGCGACACGTTCCAGTTGTTCATCACCGGGCCGGCCAATGCTCCGGTGTCCATGTGGGGAACCTACAACGGCGCGGCGCTCTCTGAAGTCCAAATCGGTACGACCGACGCGGCCGGGAATTTTACCCTCGCCGACAAGTGGCAGGCTTCCGACGCCGGGGCCTGGGTCGAGTACTATTCCGTGGGGCGTTTCCAGTGGCTCGGGAGCTTGACGTTCACGATTCAGCCGTAAGGCGCGGGGAGGGAATATGACGGCCGCCAACAACCAGGCGCAAATTCAGAGCATCCGGGAAGCGAACCAGCTGAACCCGGCCACGGGCAAAGTCGAGCCTTACATGGTGGTGACGTTCAAGGTCGGTACGCACGGGCCGTTCACGGAATCCTTTTTGAAGGCGGGCTTCGACCCCAACCACATCAACGGCAAGTTGACGGAGTTCGCGTCCAAGCTCGGGATGGTGCAGGGCCAGTGATGATTCTCTCTGTGTTCGGGGGCGTAGAGCCTGAGGCGGCGATGCGCCCCCTCTTTTTGGCCGCCGCGGCGAGGGACGGGGGCTTCGATGCGTAACCCCGCCTGGCCTATCCCCTATACTCCCCCGCTGATTGAGTCCGACTGGATCTATAGCTTTCCGCCTTCTTCTACCGACCCGTCACCGACCACGACCTGTGATCCCAGTCTTCGCTACACAGCCAATAGCGGGCGCGTCTTTTGCGCGAAGCTGGACGCCGACGGAAATCCGTGCCTCCCGATTGGGTATTGGGAGGATTATGACGCGATCACTGCCGGCGCGTTGCCCAGTCCAGCTCAGGAATACGCCATTGAGCAGTTTTTAGAAGCGAGCTATGGCGCACCCATCGCGCGGCCGGATATGCTCGCGGCCTACACCGCGGCGGGCTTTAATTGGCTGGCGGGTCCGAAGCCTTACACCCCGCTGGTCTACCCGGTCGTGACCACGGTGACCCCGCCGATTCAGGGCGCCCCAGTGGTGTATCCGGTGTATACGCCGAGCGGGTCGATCATTCCGGGCCAGACCCCGACCACGACCACGCCCACCACGCCCACGACCGCGACGACGCCCACCACGCCCACGACGACGACGCCCACGGCCGCGGACGTCTACCAGTCGAGCGGGCTAAAGCCGAAATTTCTGGACGCCGGGGGAGCGGGCGGGGGAGTCGGTACCCTGATCAGCTCGGTGGGTTCGATAGCCCTCAGCTTTATTCCCGTCATCGGGGGCTTTTTGGGTGGTCTGTTGGGCGGGTTATTGGGCGGCGGCACGGATTTAAGCGGAGTCATCAAATCCCTAAACAGCCTGCAACAGCAAATCCACGATCTCAGCGACACGATGACGCAATTCACGTGGTCGGTCGCCAATGGTCTGGGCGACACGATCCAGGCGTTTGCCGAGGTGTGGGATAACTTTTTCGATGCGGTATGGACCTACCTCAAGCAGTTGTGGAAGCTGTTGTGGAGCGTGGTCGATACCATCATTCCCGCGCTGATTAAAGGCTTGCGCGACCTCCGTAAGCTGGTGGACACGGTCTTTCAGAAATACATCGTGCCGGCCTTGAAGTACCTGCAAAAAATCCGGCTGGTGCTCGAAATTCTGAAAGCCCTACACATTCCCTTTGCGACCAAACTGGATCAGATTCTCGGAAAGATCTCGGGCGCCCTGTTCGCGCCCATGTACTACGTGCTCCGGATGCTCAACGCGAACGCGCTGTGGACCAACTTCATTCTCGCGTGGGATCTCACCATTCAGCGTCCGCTGTTTCTCCGCACCATGCAGAAGTACCAGGGGGACTGGATCGCGATGTGGTGGAACGCGCAGGCGGCCAACTTGCCCGCGGCCGCGGGATCTCTCCCGCCGCCGGCCGGCGGGCCGCCCTCGAATGCCTCTGAAATCTCCGCGGTGCAGCAGTACGCGCGGACGGGCACCGGGCCGTATGCGAGCATCGCCGCCCAGGCCCAGGTGATTGTCGCCGATATCAACACGCCGATATGAGCGGGTTTGCGCCGGACCCATCGTCGCTCCCGATTGTTTACCCGCCGGTCGATATTCCGGCGCCGGAACAGCCGCCGCCCAATTTCTCGACCATTGGCGCGGCCTTCGCCGCGGAAAACAGCGCGGCGAAAAAAGCCCTGGAGGAACAACCGGGGGCGTTCGACTGGCTGTGGAAGCAATTACTGCGCGCGGTGGCCGCGGTGATCTCCGTGTTTGCCAATTTGGCGACCCTGGTCTTACAGCAAATCTTCCAGGTCTTCCAATCGTCGGAGCCGGAATTGAATGCCCTGGTCACTTCCGTGGTGGCGGGCATGTTCGGGAGCGGCGTCCACGTGGACCCGTTCGCGGACGTGACGCAGTCTGAGAATCGGCGCGGCACGTCCGATTCGATCATGGCGGTGTTTGTGAACGCGCTCAAGGCGGGCGTGGGGCCAAGCGGAAACATCGTGCCGTCGCACAAGGGCGCGGACACGTTCATGCAGGTGTGCTCACACATGGCTGTGGAGGGGTGGTTCCTCGGGTGGCTGGGGGAGCTGACCGCGGCCGGCCAGCTCGAAACGTTCGCGGAACTGAAGGACATTATCGAAGCGTCCCTAGGGCTGGGGCGCATGGCGCGCCGTTGCATGGCCGCCCCGCTCAAAATCTTAATCGAAGATCCCTACACCTGGGAGCTGAACCAGACCTACCACCCCACGCTGTTAAATCCGGGGGAAGCCATTCGCGCGTATTTGCGCGGCAAGTTTGATCTCCCCACATTGCAGGGCATTATGAACCTGCACGGCTACACCTCCGACAAGGTGGACGAGCTGATTTACGACCAGATTAAGCCGCTGCAAACGCCGGAAATTCTGGAGTTGCTGATACACGGCCAGTTTTCCGTGGATGACGCCCAGGCCGCCATGCAAAAGCAGGGCTACGACCAGACCAACGCGCTGTATGCGTTGCAGGTCGCGCAGAAGAATCGAACGGAGGCGTGGGAGCGCAAGGGGTGCGACGAAGCCCTGAGCATCTATAAGTCGAAAAAGATCGACCGCCCGACCTATGACAACGTGATTCAACGGGCCAACCTGCCGGCGGACGAGAAAAGTTTCTATACCCAGATTGCGAACATCTTCGACTATTCCAAGCAATCCCTGTTAAGCATGGCGGAAGGGACAGACCTGTACAAATACAGCCTGTGGGATATCACCCAATTTGAAGCGTTGGCTACGCAGCACGGGTACTCCTCCGAGGACATCGCCTCGCTCGACTCGCTGGTCCGATTTGAGAAGCAGCAATATCAGGACGCGCAGCAGGCGAAAATCGACGCCAACAACCGTCGTATCGCGCGGGAGAATGCCGCCGCGGCCAAGGCCGCGGCCGCGCTGCTCAAGGCCCAGATGCAGGTGGAGGAGAAGGGCGTTTCGACCGGTGAGTACGAATATCTGGTGGAGCAGGGGCTACGCACGTACGCGCAGTATCGCGCGTACTTAATCATGAAGGAAGTCGCCCCGGACAATGCCGACGCGTTGACTACCGCGCTGCAAATCAAGCTCAAGGCCAAGGCGGACGCGGCGGCCGCCAAAGCCGCGGCGCTGGCCGCCAAGCAAATCAAGCATGCCTCTATCGCGCAGCTGGAGACGGCCGTCAAACAAGGCACCATGACCACGGTCGAGTTTGGGGCCATGCTGGTGGCCCGCGGGTTCACACCGGCGGACGCGGCACTCATCGCGGCGGATGTTCAAGGGCAGGTGGACACCACGGCGGCGAAAGCCAAGGCCACGGCCGCGGCCAAAGCCGCGGCGGCGATTAAACACGTGGACTTGAGCCAGGAAGAGAGAGCGGTGCGCCTGGGCAACCAGACTATAGACCAGTACGCGGCGATGCTCGAGTCGAAGGGGTTCGAGCAAGAGTCCATCGACACGCTGGTCGCCAATCTGAACGATCAGCTCGCGACCGATAAGCAGACCGCGGCGAAAAAGGCGGCCGCGGCGGCCAAGCTCACGAACAAGGGGATTAGCATTGCCCAGCTCGAACGGCTCGTGCGTGCGGGCACGGAACCCATCGCCTCTTACACCGCAGCTCTCGCCACGGCCGGCTACGATGCGGCAGACCAGGCGGCGCTCACCCAGTATCTGCAATTGCAAATGGACCAGGACCAGCAGGACTTGATTCTGCACGGGCACGCGGCCGCGCTGGTGGACCAGCTCGGGGTTTCCATGGCGGATCTCGAACGCGCCGTTAAATTGTCGGTGGTTCCCATCGCCACCTATCAGGACGCACTCCAGCGGGCGGGCGTCGCGCCGGCGGACCAGACCACCCTGGTGAACACGCTGGCCGCGCAGATCAAGACCACCAGGGCCGCGCAAACCACGTTGCAGAGCGTTTCTAAAACCGTCGCGGCGGCCGGCGTAAGCCTGGCGTCGATTGAGAAGGACACCGTCAGCGGCAAGATCAGCATTCAGCAGTTCCAGGCGTTGCTGGCCGGCTACGGCGTCAGTACTGCGGATGTGAGCGACGTAGTCGCTCTGGTACAAGACGAGATCGACAACGCGGCCGCGGTCAAGGCACTGGTGGCGGGTGCGACGGCCAAGGCAGCCGCCAAGGGCCTCAACTTGTCGCAAATCACCGCGGCCTACAAGCAGAATGTCCTCGACGAGACGACCTGGCGCGCGGACGTGGCCGGCCTGGGCTACGATGCCGCCGACGTCGAGATTTTATTCGAGACCCTCGCCGCCACGCAGGCGGCCGCCGCGGCCAAAAGCGCGGCCAAGACAACCCCGCCGGCCACGACGACGGCCACGGCCGGCGCCTAGGAGGTGACTATGCTTCGATTAATTCTGCTGGTGGCGGCCGCGGTGTGCTTTCTGATTGCCGCGTTCGGCGTGCCGGTTCCGCGCGTCAATCTGGTGGCCCTCGGTTTGTTCTTTGTGACCGTGGGCGAGTTTTTGCCCAAATGAGCGGCGAAGAGAGCGCACACTGGCCGGCCTCGCATCCCGCGTATGGAGGTGTGGCAGTGAGTAGTTTGGATATGCGCCGGGTGATGCAGGCGGCCGCGGCGCGGCAACGCAAATTCAACCCGGTGGGACGCTGGGCGTTCCGCTGGATGGTGCGGGTCAGGGTGTGGCAGGAGAAGTCGCGCCGATGGGGCCGCCCGGAGGCAGAAACGGCCGCCAAGCCTTCGGTGGGCCATCCGGGGGGTGAGCCTGCCAAATCGTGACGGCCGCGCCGGGACACCCCTGGGATGGCGCGTTGGCGGCATGGCCGCCACACACCCCACGGGTGAGGATGGCGCGCTCACCACGCGACGAGGAAGGCGGGCGAGTGCCGGGGGGGTCAAAAGGTTCAGGGGATCAAATGACGGCCGTTTATGCGATTTTTGAGTGGCCCATGAATTGTTTGGGCCTCGAAATTGGTCGTATTCCCGAAATAAAATCGGAAAATTTCCGAGCTACAACTGTCCGAAATCGGACGGTAACCAAGCCGCCTGGGGTGCCGGTGATCCGGGGTGGGGACATGCTCAAAAAAATGCAGTCGAATCGCCGCCTGGCGTTCACGCCCAGCGCGCCCAGCGCGGCCTATTTCCGGGAGCTGGTCGAGCGGATGACCCGCGATCGCGGCCTGGGCGTGCGAGTGACGCAGCGCGAGGCATTCTCTTACATGGTCGAGCTGGCGCGGATCGGCGAGCAGGCCGCCGCGCCGTCGGCGCTGGTGGTCATCGAAGGAACCCGTAAAATTACTTGACAAACTCGCATGACTCGCTAGAGTGGGAATACCGGGGCTGATTTCCCGGCTGATTATTTTCGGAGGAAGGTGTAATGCAAGTGCAACACAAGGCCGTCACCACGGTGCCGGCGTACCATCCCGCGGTCGAACCGCACCACGGGCTGGGCGATTGGTTTGGTTTATTGGGAGCGATCGTGGTGATCTTCGGGTTTCCGCTCGTGGCGCTGTTTGTGGCGTACCGGGCGTTCCGGTGGTTCGTGCGGGCGACGAGGTAGTTTTTATTTAACATAATATTCGCTAGCGTGGGCGAATAGAAGGGGAATACGTGGACGAACCGATGCAGGTCTACTGTCCCTGTTGCGGGCAGATAGTTCCGTACAATCCGAAGATGAAACTGCGGATTCTGATGCTTCTGGAGGTGTGCGAGAGGATCGGGGTTTTACATAACGTAAAAGACACAACTCCGCAAGTTGTTGATACTAAAGAGCATCCATGAGATCACTGCCGATAACGAATATTATGCAATAATGCCAAGAATTTAGCGGGATGTTTTAAACGGAACTAGCAGGAAGTGTTCTTAAATGGCGTCCACAATTGAAGGCAAACACGAGAATATTATAGCCGGGTACACCCATTTTCGCAAGGTGGGCAAATCCATGTGTTTAACCGTGCCCAAGGGTGTCCGCGCTTCCCTCGACTGGGCCGAGGGGCAGGCGCTTTTCATCACCGCTAAAGATAACCGGGTGGTCATTCAGTCCCTGGTCGAGCATATGTCCGAATCAATGAACGAATATGACAACGAAAGCGGCCACAATTAACAGTCAAAAGACGGTCAAAATCCGCGACGCGGATATACCAATTGGCCAGATTGACGACCCCATTAGACCGTCGAGGGAGACGTTCGACGAGGACAAGCTTAACGAGCTGATTCTCTCGATTCGTGATGCGGGACTAATACAGCCGATCAGTGTGGTGGTGAACGGCGAACGCTTCCGCGTGCTGGCCGGGCATCGCCGGCTGATTGCCTGCCGCTCCCTCAATCACTCCACGATCCGCGCGCGTGTTTACCCGGCCGGGACGGAGCTCGCCGCGGTCATTCAGGTACATGAGAACGCGATACGAGAAGAGTTGAACCCCGCTGAGGAGGCCGAGTACTGGTGGTATCTGCTGGAGGAGTTTTGTGGCGGGGATACCAACCGGCTGGCCGCCCTGTTGCATTTATCGCTGCAACACGTCGAGCGGCGATTGACTCTTAAGACCGGCGATGCGGATGTTTTCAGCGCGTTGGGCCAAGGGTTGATCGGCGCCGGCGTGGCCGAAGAATTGAACCGCGTGAAAGATCGCCCGCGGCGCGTCATGTACCTGGATGCTGCCGTCCGGGGAGGAGCAACGCGCGCCCTGATTCGGGAGTGGCGCAGTAAGGGCGAAGCTCTCGACGCATTGCAAGGCGCGGCGCCCATGCTTGACTCCGCGGCGCCCATCTCCGCGGAGCCCGCGCCCGCGCCGCGCCTGGCGTGCGAGCTGTGCGACCAGGGCGTAGAAACGGGCGTGATCGAGACGATGTACGTACATCGCCATTGCCGGCGCTCGATGATTGACCGCTTACTTGCGTTGTACCAAGAGCAACGTAACCAGAATCAGCCAACCCACTAACAGGAGAATTGCAGATGCAGCTTGACGGTCCACAAATCGTACACCCTTCCGACGTGCAAATCGTCGTATCAGCCAATCCCAACACACCCGCGCCACCGATGCCACTCCGCGACAAGAGTATGCCGTATTTCTCGACCAAGCACGACGCCGACGAAATCCAGAAGTTAGCCACCGCGGCGGTAAACGCGGAATGCATCGTGAGGGACGGGCCGGGCGAAAACCTAGACATGTGGTACGGCGTGGGCATACCGTCCGGTGAATTTATCTACTACAACACCGACGGCCCGCGGCCGTACGTGATCTCTTGTCCGTCAAAGGGCGTGGCTGATCAGAGTATCGGCCAGACGCTGATCGCGAAGTGGACCGGGCAACAATCGTTGTTACTCGGCAAAGACTCCATGGGGAAGCCGGCCTTTGTGTGGGCGTCATGAGGGCAGGGAAGTAGTCATGGCAGTTACCCAATTTCAGAAGCCGCGGCCGAAGTGCCGCGTGTGCGGCTCGCGCGCGCATGTCATCACCGTGGGTAATCCGCGTTCGCCCATGGTCGGTTGTTGCGCGTCCTGTGGCGTGGTCGCGCGCCAATTATCGGACTGGTTCGAGCTGCACAGCTCCGTCGAGCTGGAACGAATTGCTCAACATGTGCGTGAGGTCGCGGCCGCGCGTGCCGCGGCGCGCCCGCTCTTAGAGCGCATGGGCTAGTCGATGCCCCACAAACCTCAAAGTCATTCCTGGCACGCGTTCCCCAAAGGTACGCGCGTCATGGACACTGTGTCGGGACAGGATGGTGTGGTCGTGAACACTCACATTATCCATTCCGTCAAGCCGGCTCCGCCTGCTGGCGGGGAGGCCCAGGCGGGCCGGCTGATTCCTCTCCCCAACCCCGTCGTACATGAATCGGTGGTGGTGCAACTGGAGGATGGTTCGACCGTGGAACGATCCCCCAAACTCCTGGTGGCCATTTCGTAACTGAAGCGAGGTCTTATGCGTTCAGTTGAGACTGTGGAAGAGTTCCAAACCAAATTACCCCCGGATCAAAAACCTGTTGTTGTTCTTGTGGCCATGACCCTTTGCCCGGTTTGCATGGGCAGCGGATACGAAGAAGAGGAGGTGCGCTGCCGGAATTGTTTTTATCCGGCGCCGCCCGGATACATTCCGATGCGGCTCTCCGATGAGCAGTGGAAAGTATTTCGGGCAGCCCAGTGTGATGGACCCCCAAAGAAAAGCGTATCTGATCGAAGCGGCAGCCGAAGCCCAGCCGTACCCGCCCGAAGCCGCGCTAGCTAAAGCGTGGCTTCAAGCCAACCTCGATCAGTACGAAGATCTCGACTGGCAAAAACACGTGGGGATCGGTGTGCAGCTGGGCGGCGACTATGACGTGAGCATCCAGAAGATGGCTGCCAACGCCACGCGCCGGCGCGTGGATCTGGTCGCCTATCGGGATGGCACCGCTACGCTGATCGAGCTGAAGGATCACGTGGACTGGGCCGCGGTGCGCCAGGCGCTCGACTACGACGATTTGTGGAAAACGGCGCCGCAGGACCCTCCGGTGTCCGCGGTTCTGGTGGTGGGCCGGACGGGCGACGCCGATATCATGGCGACGGCCGCGGCCAAAGGCGTCACCGTCGAATTACTTCCTCAAGTTCAGGTTTAAGTTCGTCCGCCTTAACCATTCGTTCTGCAGACGCATTCCGCCGGCGCTCGCGGAACCGCTCCAGATCCCGCTCAATCACGTGCTCGGGCCACCCTTGGGCGCGGCCGCGGGCGCGATATTCCTCCTCCGTCATGACGCGGACGGGTTTCCTGGTCGCTAGCTCCGGATCCTCCGGGGAAACCGGTTTTGGATCGCCGCCCGCTTTACCTTTAAGGACACCATTAAGTAAACCATCTTCCTTATATGTACCGGACGGATCTGTCCGCCCCCCCGGACGGATCTGTCCGCCCCCCCGGACAGATGTGTCCGCCCTCGGACGAATCTTGCCGTCGAAACGGGCTTCTGCTATCAGGACGCGAATGGGCGTCTTGCCGGGCCGCGCAGTGGTACGCAACAGGCCGGCCGACTGAAGGGCGTTGGCGTAGCGTCTGAGCTGGCGGTCGCTCACCGCCAGGCGGCGCGCCAAAGTCTCATCTGAGGCGTAACAGCAGCCATCCTGGAAGCAGTGCTGACGGATGACACCCCACAAAAGGCGCGCGCCGGGCGGCAGTTTCTTATCGGATAAAACGGTGCGCGGAATCAGGTAGCCTTCAAGGACTACATTAAAATTCCATGGTTCCCCAATTACTGGGGTACTTGACATTTCCGGCACAACCTGTTGTATCTTTGTAGACATTCGGTTGATCCTCTCAGGCCGGCGGGGAGTAGGGAAAGTTTAATCCTGCTGCCGGCGGCCTGCAAGCGGAAGAAAGGGAGAACATGGCAATTAACGTCAAGGACGTTTCGGCGAGCGCGACGAAGTTTGTGCAACGCGCCCAGGCCGCCGCGCCCGATTACCAAAAAGGCGTGCAGTCGGCCGGCGCCAACTGGCAGGCGCAGTCTACCGCCGCCAACGACACCTACGTCGCCGGCGTGACCGCGGCCGCCAACGCCGGCCGTTACCGCAACGGCGTGGCGAACAAGGCGTCCAAATACGAGCAGAACGCCGCGGGCAAAGGAGCCCAACGCTACCCGCAGGGCGTCGCCCAGGCCGGGCCAAACTGGCAAGCCGGATTCCAGCCGTACGCGTCCACGTTACAGTCCTTGACGCTCCCGCCGCGGCGTCCCAAGGGGGATCCCTCGAATTACCAGATTTCGCAGGCCGTGGGCGACGCGCTGCACAAGAAGAAGCTCGGCCAATAGACAGCGGAGGTAAATACCATGGACCCCTTCAAACGGACTACTCTGCTTATGGCCCAAGCATCGCTAGGCCAAATCACCTCGGATGAGGTGCGGAAAGAAAGCGCCGACCTGATCTCGCAAATGCAGGCCGACCCGGAATCCCAACTCCCAAACCCGCCGGGGGCGCAGGACCAAGCGCCCCAGACCACGCCCGCAAAGAACTGGTAAAGGAGAAACCATGCCTAAAGGTCTCGAAGTCGTCGCCGGTCAAGTCACCGCGCCGGGTTCAACGCTCACGGCGTTGACCATGAACGCCACCAACTCCTCGACGGTTCGCATGGCTCCGCTCAACGCCAATGTGGCGTTACTTTCGTGGTGGGGTAGGTCGAACGCGGCGGGGATCGCCCGCATCCGCTCGCCGCGTTTACACGATAACGTGCAGGGCATCCGCTTCCGCGTGCCCGCGACGGACCCCACTTACTTACAGCCGATGGGACCCTGGCAACGCCTGATCCCGCAAGACACGCT
>Ga0126378_10002206_pt1 | contig 14387 bp, 16 predicted proteins | sample PanSoiMetPlot_23_FD_92587 | JGI IMG/M metagenome (GOLD analysis project Ga0126378, IMG submission 92587) | Tropical forest soil microbial communities from Panama - MetaG Plot_23 | ecosystem: Environmental > Terrestrial > Soil > Tropical forest > Bulk soil | place: Panama | collected 2016-02-17 | reverse complement strand
CCTTTAGCAGGTGCCGCTCTTGAACGAATGCCTCTGCCATCACGGCACCTCCGTTTACCCCAGGTGAACGTTGTTTAGCACGCCTAGCTCACTGGTGTCTATATGTGTCACGGATTAGCAACATCTTCTTTACGCACAGGCCCATGATCGCCAGACCTGTCCGCGGCGCTGGCCATGCGCTTAGTATGCGAGCATGCGTGGCGCCCAGATCACCGTTCGCTGCGACTGCGGTGAGATCGCCTACCTCGCGTACGGCGAGCGCTGGGCATGCCCCAAATGCCGTCGTTCCTGGAACACCGCTCAGATCCCCGAGGACGAGTACTGGGGAATCATGCGAGACATGCGCAATCTGCGGCTGACGACCATGGGCATCGCGGCGTGCCTGGTTCTGCCGGTCGTCGCGCTGGCGCCGTTCCTCGGCCCGCGGATCTTGTTGCTGCTTCCGCTGGTGATGGGCTTTTGGTACCTGTTCTATATGCCGAGGTGGCGGCGCCGGGTGCGTGAGCAGACCCGAAGTCTGCGCAGGTGGAAGCTACGACCCGAGTGAGTTGACATGCCGGTAGCGCAGCGACGAGGCTCCCGGGCGGTCGAAGCGCCCCGCACCTCGCCTGGTCGGCCTGTGATGCTGGCCACGCTCGACGTCCCGTTTGATCGCGACGCAGTGGTATTCGCCGTCGATTCCGCCGTCGAGCTTGGCGAGCGCCTGATCGTCGTCAACGTCGTCGAGCGGGCGCCGCTGCCGTTGTCGGTCATGCTGGGCTACGAGGACCTTCCTTACACCGCTGAGATGGCCGAGTCCCTCGCCGAGCCCGTCCGGCTTGCGCGATCACTGGGTGTGGACGTGACTAGGCTCCGCGTGAAAAGCCTGCATCCTGTCGCGGCGTTGATTGAGTCGGTGGCGGAGCAGGATCCGGGGATCTTGGTCTTCGGCCCCGACCGGCGCCGGATCATGCGGCTCCGCTACTGGCGGGCAGCCAGGGCCATCCGCGCGAGCGTGACCACGCTCGTCTGGATGGCCGACGGACCGGTTCAACGTCGACCATCTCAGTGAATCGCCCCACGCAAGGACCGCAGCCAACACTTCGCTGACGGAGCCAGCTCAGGGGTTGTGCGGTACCGGAACTTGCATAACGGCATTGGCGGCGTCGCCTGCCAGCGCCGTGATGGCGCGGTCGAGCGTCGCGAGGCGAGCGCCATGGCGAACAGCCAGCGCGAGGAGGTGCGCGTCGGTGACCTGGCGATGGCCGACAATCCGCCCGGCAAGGGCGCGCTCACTGCCCACGATGAGTTCGACGTCGTCGGGCAGGAAGACATGTCGGTCGTCTGTTTGCATCTGGCCGAGCAGGGATCGAGCTTCCCTCGGCGTAACGGCGGTCGGGATCGCAGCGGAGTTCGATGAGACGCGGACGAAACCGGCCTCAGTCAGGGGAGTCGTTGCCCAAGGCTCGCTGCCACGTGCGCGAAACCATACATGGGCAGCGTCGTGATGGACATGATTCGGCCAAGCGAGGCTGATCAGCAGGTTGACATCGAGCAGGTCGGTCACGGCTCATCCAGCGCTGCGCCGACCATTTCCGGTGTGATGAGCGGAGCGTCGGCCTCAACTCTAAACACCGGGAATCCGCCTTCTGACGCGATCCGCTCCGGCCTTGGGGCCAGGCCTCGCCGCGCGAGGTCGGAGATTACCCTGCCCAGCGACCTGCGCTGTGCCGTCGCCAGCACCCGCGCGGCCTGCAGGACGTCCTCATCGATGCTGATGGTCGTTCTCACCCTTGCATCATAGCATCGCATCATGATGTCGAGTGACCGTCGCTAGCGGATTCATCGTTGATAATCGCTACGTCGAACGGGCCGTGGAAGAGCAATACGAACAGGCAGGGCGCGTCGCCGGCCGCCTGGTGCTGCATCGGCTGCCCGGCGGGGAAATGCGCATAGGAGCCCGGGCCGATCACGATGCCGTTGGCATCGAGCTGCCCATCGAGGACGATGATCGTGTGCGCGGCCGTGTGCATATGCGGACGACCCCGCAGGCCGCGTGGGTAGCGGACCAGGTAGTGTTCCTCGCCTCCGCCGGGATCTTCGTAGAGCAGACGCAGTCCAATCGGCTGGTCGTAGACGGCTGCGGCCGCTGATGCGGGTTCTTGAAGTTCGAGCGACGCCAGCTCGCCGAAGATGATGGCCGCTCGGTAGTTCATGTCGTTCCGCCTCTCATGTCGCTCCGCGCCTCATGTTGTCAGCACAGCGGTTGCCTGTGCGCGACCGTGGTTGCATAATTGTTAGATGCGAGCCGGGACGCACGGCCTGACCACCGATGCGCGGCTGGTGATCGCGGGCCAAGGTATCCGGGCGGCTGGCTATGGGTTCACCGCTGTCCTGCTCGGGGCGCTGCTCGCGGCCAGGGGATACGGCACGGTCGCGGTCGGCGTGATGCTCACCGCGCTGATAGCCGGAACCGCGCTGGCCAGCCTGGCGGTCGGCGCGCTCGCCGACCGGGTCGGCAGAAGGCGCTGCTACGCGGCGTTCTTCGGCGGCTTGGCTGTTGCCGGGCTTGTAGTGGCGTCATGTGCTCCGCTGTGGGTGCTGCTGATTGTCGCGATCACCGGCACCCTATCGACCGACGTCATCGACAACGGGCCTGCAACGACGCTCGAACAGGCCATGCTCGCCGCCGAGGATGCGGGCACGGCTGCCTCTACGGCCGGTACAACATGGTCGGCGCGCCGACTGGAGCGCTCGGCGTTACGACGCGCCAGAAGCCGCTGGGAAGGACATGATCTTGGGGGGCCTGTCGATGACGCGAAGCGACGCGGAGATCGTGCGCCTGACGCGCCGGTTGTTCGACGGCATTTACGAGTACTGCCGGCGCGCCCTGCTGCTCGGCCGCGAGCCCTCCTAACTCGCAGGTCCTGTGCGCAACGCCATCGCGTCGAGGCCGTCGGCGCCGCGTGTGAGGCGCTAAGCCGTCAAGGTCCATGCGGTCGCCAGCGTGCGGACGGCCTCATCGAGGAGATCGCACAAGTCGCTGTCAACGCTAGCCAGCCATTGCTCGTACGCGGCGATCGCGACGCCAAGCAGCGCGTAGGCGATCGCCTGCGGGAGTAGCGCGCTTGGCGGCAGCGCCATCCGCTCGGCCACGAAGTCAGCGATCACCTCGCGCCACGCCGCGTAGCGCAGCGTGGAATGGGCTTGCAAGGCGGGGACGCGAAGTATGAACTCCATCCGCCGGCGGTGTGCGGGTATCTGCTCAGGCGCGATCGCGTTGAAGTCGACGATGGCCTCACGGAGGGCGTCCACCAGCGGCATTCCGGCCGGTACCGCGCCGAGCCGGCGTCGCATCCGATCCAGGTCGGCGTCGAAGTCGCCCCACACAACGTCGTTCTTCGAAGGGAAGTACCTGAAGAACGTCCGACGGCCGATCCCCGCCGCGCTCGCGATGTCGTCGATCGTGGTCTGCTCGAAGCCCTGCCGGCTGAACAGGTCGAACGCCACGTTCTCGAGATCTGCTCGTGTTGTGACCTTGCGGCGGCCGATCGCCGCGCCGAGCTCGGCCATCATGCCCTCCGGGTGCGCGCCGGGTTATGCCTTTACTGGGCACGAGTGAATCAGATGATCTACGCGCGCGCGAGGCGGATCCTTGTGCTTTGGCACTGAGTGCCGTTAGCGTTGGCACCCAGTGCTGAGAGCCCCAGGAGGCAGCGTGGCAGGCAACGACGTATCGTCCGCAACGCAGCGATTGGCGCCTGTCCTGGATGCCGACGAGCCCAGTGAGGCCGCAGGCGGGGTGGTTCTGGCCGACGAGCCTTCTACTGATGACCTCATCGCCGGGGAACTCCTGGTCGAGGAGGTCTCCATCGACGGTATGTGCGGTGTCTACTGAGGCCAGCATTTCGGCCGGGTCCTTCGACCTGGACCGTGCCTGGCGCCTTGACGACCGGGTAGCGGTCCGCCCTGAGCCGTTCGGAGCGCTGCTCTATCACTACGGGACCCGCAGGCTGTCGTTCCTGAAAGACCCGACCGTACTGGCCGTAGTCCGGTCGCTGGCCGAGCATCCAAGCGCGAGATCGGCATGCGAGTCCGCGGGCGTGCCCGCGCGGGCGCTGCCAGCGTACGAACGCGCGCTGGCCACGCTCGCACGTTCTTCCATGATCCGGGAGCGTGGCGAGAGATGACAGCCATGCCGTTGGTTGAGCAGTTCCAGAGCGGGCTCGTGGCACCAATCTGCCTGACGTGGGAGCTGACGTACGCGTGCAATCTCTCGTGCGTGCACTGCCTGTCTTCATCTGGAAGGCGGGATCCCGGCGAGCTGAGCACCGCGGAGTGCGAGGCGCTGATCGACGAGCTCGAACGGATGCAGGTGTTCTACGTGAACATGGGCGGGGGAGAGCCGACGGTCCGGCCGGACTTCTGGGAATTGCTCGATTACGCGGTCGCGCATCGGGTCGGAGTGAAGTTCTCCACCAACGGGATCAAGATCACGGCCGACGTCGCGCGACGGCTGGCCGGCAGCGATTACGTTGACGTCCAGATCTCGCTGGACGGAGCCACTGAGGAAGTCAACGACGCGGTGCGCGGCCCAGGTTCCTACCGGACCGCGATTCGCGCAGCCAAGAACCTGGCCGCTGCCGGCATCCGCGGCTTCAAGCTGTCGGTGGTCGTGACCAGGCACAATGCAGCTCAACTTGACGATTTCGCCGCCCTCGCGGGCGAGCTCGGGGCGCAGCTCAGGCTCACCAGGCTGCGCCCGGCCGGGCGCGGCGCCGCCGTCTGGCATGAGCTGCGGCCGACCGCGGATCAGCAGCGCGCCGTCTACGACTGGCTCACACGCCACGGCGAGAGCGTGCTCACCGGGGACTCTTTTTTCCACCTGGCCGGGTACGGCCAGGCACTGCCTGGCCTGAACATGTGCGGCGCGGGGCGCGTCGTGTGCCTGATTGACCCTGTCGGCGATGTTTATGCCTGCCCGTTCGCCATTCATGACAGCTTCCTGGCAGGAAACGTACGCGCGGAGGGCGGTTTCGCGCGCGTGTGGCGCTCATCCGAGCTCTTCGCTGAGCTGCGGCGGCCGCAGTCGGGCGGGGCATGCGCGTCATGCTCGGCATTCGACGCGTGCCAGGGCGGCTGCATGGCGGCGAAGTTCTTCACCGGCTTGCCGCTTGACGGCCCCGACCCGGAATGCGTGCTTGGCCACGGCGAGGCGGCACTGGCGCAAGCCGCCGGAGTCACGCTGCCCCGGCCGGCGCCCGACCACTCACGCCGGCGTCCCGTTCCTGTCACGATCGGCCGGCGACGCCCGCCGGATCGCGCGTGCGACACTGACCCGCTCGCAGGCTTCACCGCGTGGACGCGCTGACATGCCGGCCGCCCGATGACGACAGAAGGGACTCGCGCCAGAGCCGGCAGGCGCGTGGCGATCGTCACCGGTGCCGCGCGCGGCATAGGCGCGGCCACCGTCCTCGCGCTCGTCAGGCAAGGCTGGTCGGTACTCGCCGTTGATCGGGTTTCTGATGACCCGGCCCTGCCTTATCCGATGGCAACGCCCGCGGACCTAGAGACGACCATCGACCGGGCGCGGCAACTAGCCGGGCCTGGCGCGATCGCCGCTTGCCACGCGGACGTGCGTGACCACGCCGCCGTTGCGGCGGCGGTCGCCGATGCCGAAGCGCGCTGGGGCGGACTCGACGCCGCGATCGCGGCCGCGGGCGTGATCGCGGGCGGCGCTCCGCTTTGGGAGGTTCCGCCAGAGCAGGAGCGCGCGGTCCTTGACATCGATCTCGGCGGCGTCATCGGCCTGGCGCGAGCCGCAGTGCCCGCGCTGCTGCGCCGACCCGAGCCGCGGTCCGGGCGGTTTCTCGCCGTGGCATCGGCCGCCGCTACCCGAGGCATGCCAATGCTGGCCGCGTACTGCGCGGCGAAGGCCGGGGTCGCCGGCCTTATCAGGGCGCTCGGAGCCGAACTTGGCGGCACCGGCGTCACCGCCAACGCGGTCAGTCCAGGTTCGACGAGCACCCCCATGCTGGACGAGACCGCCCGCCTGTACGGTCTCGCCGATGCCAGCGCGTTCGCGAGCCAGCAGCCAGAACGCCGGCTGATTGATCCTGCCGAGGTCGCAGCGGTCGTGGCGTTCCTGGCCGGGCCCGGTGCAACCGCGATGACTGGTGCCGTCGTGCCCGTGGATGGCGGGCTCGCACTGTGACCTGCCAGCCACAAGGGCCCTCACTCCCGGCGCTTCCTGCCGGATTCGAGCTCGAGCTCGACCGGGGAGCCAGGCAGCTCGCGGCTGACATCTGGTTCGGCGGATCGCCGCCGCGCATCGTCCGCATGACCGAGGCCGGGCAGGCCGCTTTGCGGGAGCTGCTGGCGGGTCCCGTAGCGTCTCGTGCCGGAGGCTTGCTGGCCCGCCGGCTCACCGACGCCGGGCTCGCGCATCCGAAGCCTGCGGCAAAGCTTGGGGGCAAGCCCGTCGCAACGCCTTCACCGGGTCATACCGCCCGGTCGCGTGAGTCGCAGCGCGTTCCCGACGTCACTGTGATCGTCCCGGCGTACGACCGTGCTGACCTGCTCGACGTGTGCCTCGCGGCGCTTGGGCGCGACCACCCTGTCGTGGTCGTCGACGACGGATCGCGGAATGCGACCGCCGTGGCCGCGGTGGCGCGCAGGCATGGCTCGCGGCTCGTTCGCCGCGACGTGAATGGCGGGCCCGGTGCCGCCAGGAACGCTGCGCTGCAATCCTCCGTGACGGACCTGGTCGCGTTCATCGACAGCGACTGCGTCCCGCCGCGAGGGTGGATCGAGCAGCTCGCCGGCCATTTCGCCGACCCGCTTGTGGCTGCCGTCGCGCCGCGAATCACCGCGGAGGTGGCGGATACCTGGTGTGGGCGTTATGCGTCAGCAAGCGGCGCGCTAGACCTCGGCTGCTCGGCCGCACGCGTAATGCCCAGGGCGTCAGTGTCTTACGTGCCGAGTGCAGCGCTCATTGCCCGACGGACGGCGCTGCGGACTGTTACCCGCGACGGGATGGTCTTTGACGAGTCGATGCGAACTGGCGAAGACGTCGACCTTGTCTGGCGGCTGCACGAGGCGGGCTGGCGGATTCGCTACGACCCGACCGTCGAGGTCGAGCACCGCGAGCCCGCTACGTGGCACGCGCTGCTGTCACGGCGCTTCCGTTACGGACGCTCGGCCGCGCCGCTCGCGCTCCGCCATCCAGGCGCTGTGACTCACCTGGTCCTGCATCCCTGGCCCGCCGTGACCGCTGCGGCGGCGCTCGCGCGCCGCCCTGGAACAGCAGCGGCGGCGTTCAGCGGATCGCTGGTCGCCACGAGCCTGGCTCTGCGCCGCGCGGACGTCCCGCGCCGTGGCCTGTTCCGCGCGATGCTCGGTGCGGTCGGGCAGACCTGGCTCGGCGCCGGCCGGTACGGCACGCAATTCGCTGCTCCGTTGCTGGCCGTCGCGATCGCCGCGCCCGCAGCCGGCCAGGCATCCCGCAGGTGGGGTCGGCGGGCCGCGGCAGCGTCACTGCTCCTCGGCCCGCCCCTGGCTGCCTGGGCAAAAAGCCCCCGGACGCTTGGCCCAGCGAGGTTCGCGTTCGCCAGGATCGCCGACGACGTCGCATACGGTCTCGGCGTCTGGGCCGGCTGCGCTGCCGAGCGAACGACGGCGCCGATCCGCCCGGCAATCGCGTGGCGCCAGATAAGGCTGGGCCAGATGAGCCTGGGCCAGACAAGAGAGGAAAGGCAGCCCCCAGTGAGTGTCGTGCCGGAGGCGCGCGAATGAGCACAGCATGGTTCGAGACGGTTGCCGAGGCGCAGCGGCGCGCGCGCAAACGGCTCCCGTCGTCCGTCTACGGCGCCTTGCTCGCGGGCACCGAGAAAGGCCTCACCCTCAGCGACAACGTGGCGGCGTTCGACGAACTCGGATTCGCCCCGCGCATCGCGGCGCTGTCTGCTCAAAGAGATCAAGCCACAACGATTATGGGACAGCCCATCAGCCTGCCGGTGATCATTTCCCCGACTGGCGTGCAGGCGGTACATCCCGACGCCGAGGTGGCGGTCGCCCGCGCCGCCGCAGCTAGAGGAACCGCCATCGGCCTGAGCTCTTTCGCGAGCAAGCCGGTCGAGGACGTGGTGGCTGCCAACCCGCGCACGTTCTTTCAGATCTACTGGATCGGCGGCCGCGACGAGGTCGCCCAGCGCATGGACCGGGCACGCCAAGCAGGGGCGACGGGCCTGATCGCGACGCTCGACTGGACCTTCTCGCACGGACGGGACTGGGGGAGCCCGCACATTCCTGAGCGGATGACGCTGCGGGAAACGCTGCGGCTGGCGCCGCAAGCGCTGTCTCGGCCGCGCTGGCTGCTGAGCTTCGCCAGGATTGGCCAGCTGCCCGCGCTGACGGTGCCGAACATGGCTCCCGCAGGCCAGCCGGCGCCCGCATTCTTCGCCGCCTACGGACAGTGGATGCAGTCGCCGTTGCCAACGTGGGACGACGTCACCTGGATGCGAGAGCAGTGGAACGGCCCGTTGATGCTGAAGGGCATTTCAAGGATCGATGACGCGAAACGGGCCGTCGACGCCGGCGTGACCGCGATCTCGGTCTCCAATCACGGCGGCAACAACCTCGACGGCACGCCTGCCACCATCCGGTGCCTGCCAGCCATCGCGGAAGCCGTAGGCCACCACGTCGAGGTGCTGCTCGACGGCGGCATCAGGCGCGGCTCTGACGTGGTCAAGGCGCTGGCGCTGGGCGCGCGGGCTGTCATGATCGGCCGCGCCTCTCTCTGGGGCCTGGCAGCGGCCGGCCAGCCGGGCGTGGAGAACGTACTCGACCTGCTGCGGGGTGGCGTCGACTCGGCGCTGCTCGGCCTCGGGTGCTCATCCATCGGCGAGCTGGCCGCCAGCCATCTGGTAATCCCGCCTGGATTTGCCCGCAGGCTCGGGGACGACGAGGCGCCAGGCTGACCTGCTCAGGAGCCACAGGAAAGCTGCACCCGCCGTGTCATTTTCGGCCGGCGCTCACTTGCCGGGCCGTCGACGCGAGGCGAGGATGGTCGTGTCCGACGTGGGCGGGACACGCCCTCGGCCATCGGTAAGCAGGAGGACCCTGTGGAGATACCCGCCGCAGTGCTCTGGAAGACGTTCACGCCGTGGAGCGTGGAAGAGATCATCCTGGACCCGCCCAAGCAGGGTGAAGTGCTCGTCAAGCTCGCCGCCTCTGGCCTGTGCCATTCCGACGAACACCTGGTCACGGGGGACATCACGGTGCCTCCTGAGATCGTCGAGCAGACGGGCGCGACTACGCTGCCGGTCATCGGTGGTCACGAGGGAGCGGGGGAGGTCGTCGAGGTCGGACCTGGCGTCACCGCGCTCAAACCGGGCGACCGCATCGCGCTGAGCTTCATCCCGGCATGTGGACGGTGCCCGTCCTGTTCCCGCGGCCGCCAGAACCTCTGTGACATGGGCGCCTTCCTGATCTTCGGCCGCCAGATCGGCGACCTGACGGCGCGCCATCACTCAAAGGACGGCACCGACCTTGGCGTTATGTGCTGCCTGGGCACGTTCGCGCCTTACACGGTCGTGAACGAGGCGTCCTGCATCAAGCTTGACGACGACATCCCGCTCGACAAAGCCGCGCTGGTTGGCTGCGGGGTCACCACGGGCTGGGGCTCCGCGGTTTATCTGGCCGAAGTTCAGGCCGGCGAAACGGTCGTCGTGATCGGCGTCGGGGGAGTGGGGATCAACGCCGTCCAGGGCGCGGCCATGGCGGGTGCGCGTCACATCGTCGCGGTCGACCCTGTTGCGTTCAAGCGCGAGCAAGCGCTGCTGTTCGGCGCGACGCACACGGCCGCCAGCCTGGAGGAGGCAGCCGGGATCGTCAGCCTGATCACCTGGGGAGCCCAAGCCGATAAGGCGATCATCACTGCCGGTGTGGCCGAGGGAGCGATGATCGCACCCATCATGGCGATGGTCGCCAAGGGCGGCCGCTGCGTGGTCACCTCGGTCGCGCCGATGTCGGCGACCGAGGTCAACCTGAGCCTTTCCGACCTCACGTTCATGCAGAAGCAGCTGGTCGGCGGCATGTTCGGTGGTGCCAACCCGCGCCGCGACATCCCAAGGCTGCTGCGCCTCTACAAGGAAGGCAAGCTCAAGCTCGACGAGCTTGTCACCACCACGTACAAGCTGTCCGACGTGAACCAGGGCTACCAGGACCTGCGCGACGGCAAGAACATCCGCGGCATGATCATGTACTGACCGGCGCCAAAGATAAGACTCGCACGAATGGCGGATGCTCTTAGCTGCACTGATGTGGAGTTTCCGCCATTTCCACTAGATTATATTTAATTGACAAAAGATAAGCGTGCTACAATAACGCGAGATCGCCGGGTTTCGGGTCCAGCTCGTTGCCGATGCAGGACCTGCGCGAACCGGACGTCGGGACCCGCCGGATTGACACCGACCCGAAGGGAACTCGATGTGGCGTTCTCGGTGGACGGCAACAAGTCCGATGCCAACGCTTCTGTAAGCGCCCTCAGCAGACATTCGCCGCTTGGGCTGCCGCGCGGCCTGTTACCGATCGTCGATCGCAGGACGCTGGCCGCCGCCCGGGCGCTGAGGCGATGGTGCCCCACGCGTTCCAGGTCGCCAGAAGAGCGTGACCTTGCGGGACTGAGCGTAAGCCGCCGCACTCTTCCACCGCACCGCTGATACATGACGTCCGCGGAACTTCACGCCGCCGCATTCGCGGACATGACTAGGAGGTGGCAACCATGAGAAAATTGCCAGGCAATGGGGGGCGCGCAGGCCCATCCCCGCGGATGATCGTTGCGCGCAGGAGGCGCGCCGCGGTCACGGCCGGTGCACTCGTCACTACAGCGGCGCTCGCCGCGGCTGGCTGCGGTAGCAGCGGCTCAGGGGCCGCTGGCAAGCAGGTGCCCGCCAGCGCGAAGCAGACAATCGTGTTCGCTACGCAGGGCCTCGGCGCCGAAGGCACCGCGACAGCCGCGGCGGTGAAGGCGTTCGAGAAGGCCAACCCGAATATCAAGGTCAACATCCTGACGCTGTCGCCGACGTCCGACGTCGCCTACCAGCAGCTCACGCAGCGCTTCACGGCCGGGTCGTCCACTCCGGACGTGATCACCTCCGACGTGATCTGGCCAACCACGTTCGCCCGCCCGGGCTGGCTGGCGAACCTGAAGAAGTTCCACCCGAACACGGGCGCTTTCTTCCCAGGCCAGATGGCAACGGGTGAGTACAAGGGCGGCATCTACGCCATTCCGTGGTTCATCAACGCCGAGGGGCTCTATTACCGCACCGACCTGGTCAAGACCCCGCCGACCACCGCGGCACAGCTGTTCCGCGACGCTATCGCCGCGATGAAGAAGGACCCGAAGCTGAAGGAGGGTCTGGCGTTCGAGGGCAACACTTACGAAGGTGCGGTGACTGCCTTCCAGAGCATGGGCGGTCAGCTCTCGCTGTCGAATCTGAACAACATCGACACGCCGGGCAACGTCGGCGTGCTGACGATGATGTTCGACGCCATCCACAAGGCGCGCATCGCGCCGACCGCCGTGTCGACCTGGGAAGAATCCCAAGTACAGAGTGCCTGGCTGTCAGGGCAGACGCCGTTCGCGCTGAACTGGCCGTACATCTTCGCGCTGTCGCAGGGGTCGAACCCGGCCTATCCGGCGGTCAAGAACAAGACCGGCTGGGTGCCTTTCCCGAACCCAGTTGGCTCCCCGCAGGCCTCCCTTGGTGGCGATGACCTGGTGATGAACGCCAAGAGCACGCACCAGGCGGCAGCGTGGAAGTTCATCCAATACCTGACCAGTGACCAGGCCCAGATCGCCCGCGCGATCGCGGCCGGCGACCCGCCATCGGTCAAGTCCGCGTACACGGCGAAGCTGTACGCGGCGGCGCCGTACTTCAGGCAGGAGCAAGCCGTGTTCGCCGTGGCGACCCCGCGTCCGGTCACGCCGGTCTACACCCAGATCTCCAGCCAGCTCCAGACCATGATCTCCTCGGTGCTCAGCGGGCAGGCGTCGCCTTCGTCTGCCTTGAAGGCGGCGGCGCCGACGGTCAAGCAGCTGCAGGCCACCGCGGGCCCATGAGGCCCGGGTGACTGCCCCGCTAGAAGGCAAGGCTGCGGTCGGGGCGGTAACGTCGGCCCGACCGCAGCCGCCCAAGCGGCCCGACAGCGGCCGGGACCATCGCCTCGGCCGTCAGTACAGCCTGATCGCCAGGGATCGCCGATTCGGCTACCTGCTGGCGACGCCGACGGTTCTAGTGCTGCTCGCCATCACGGCCTACCCGTTGATCTACAACGTCTGGAATTCGCTCCACCACGATGTGATCAACAGCGGCCTGCCGCCGACCTATGCCGGCGTAGCGAACTACAGAAAGATCTTCACCGACCACCAGTTCCTGCCGGCGCTCGCGCACACCGCGGGCTTCACGGTCGTGTCAGTCACGGTGGAGACGGTGGTCGGCCTGGCCTTGGCTCTCGCGCTGAATCGCAAGTTCCCCGGCCGCGGTTTCGTGCGGGCGGCCGTGTTCATCCCATGGGCGGTGCCCACCGTCGTGTCTGCCCAGCTGTGGAAGTCGATGTTCGACCCGCAGAGCGGGTGGGTCAACTACGTGCTGACCGCGCTGCACCTGCCGCTTGCGCACACGACCTGGCTGGCCCAGACCTGGACGGCGTGGGCAGCGATCCTGGCTGCCGACGCGTGGCGCAACACCCCGTTCATGGCGATCGTGCTGCTCGCCGGGCTGCAGGTCATCCCGACCGATATCTACGAGGCGGCTAAGATCGACGGCGCGAGCACGTGGCGGACGTTCTGGCGGCTCACCCTTCCGCTGCTCAGGCCCGCGCTGATGGTTGCGCTGATCTTCCGGACCCTGTCGTCTTTCCTGATCTTCGACGTGGTCTACGCGATGACCAGCGGCGGTCCTGGCACATCAACCAGCGTGCTGTCGTATCTGAACTGGCAGGCGTTCCTGGTCTACGACGACTACGGCTACGGCGGAGCCATCTCCGTCGCACTCGTCGTGATCGCGCTGATGATCGCGGCTGCTTACGTTCGGGTGTTCAGGTCGGAGCAGGTGCTTTAGGAGGTATACGTGGGCAGGGCTGCCTCGCGGACAGGCTTCTACATCCTGATCGCGCTGTTCGTTGTGGGCAGCCTGTTCCCGTTCTACTGGATCGCGATCACGTCGCTGAAGACGCCCGCCCAGCTGGCGGGCGGCACCACCAGCCTGTTGCCAGGACATGTCAGCCTGGGCAGCTACTCGGCGGACCTCACGCAAACTTCGACGACCGGCCTGAGCTTCGGCAGGTCCCTGCTGAACAGCTTGATCGTCGCGCTCTCGACCACCGCGGTGACTACCGTGCTCGCGGTCCTCGCCGGGTACGCGCTCTCGCGGACCAGGATGCGCGGCAAAGGGGCCGTGCTCGGCTTCGTCCTGCTGGCGAGCTTCTTTCCGCCCTTGGCTATGGTCGGCCCACTCTTCCTCGCGTATCGGAGGGTCGGACTGCTGAACAGCTACCCCGCGCTGATCATCACCTACCTGATCTACACGTTGCCGCTCGCCACGTGGTTCCTGGCGAACTTCTTCTCGCAGCTTCCTCGCCAGCTCGAGGAGGCCGCTCTCGTCGACGGGGCGTCCCGCCTGCGGGCGCTGCGGCGCGTCATCCTTCCCGTGGCGGTTCCCGGCATCTTTACCGTCGCCATCTTGTCCTTCATCCTGGCGTGGAATGACTTCGCGTTCGCGGTCTCGTTCATGGAGACCCCAGACAAATACACGGCCCCGCTCGCAATCGTCGGGCTTGGCCAGAGCCAGTACCAGGTGTTCTATAACCGGATCGACGCGGCCGTCGTGCTGGTCACACTTCCCGTCGCGCTCCTCGTGATCTTCGCGCAGCGGCGGATCATCTCGGGGCTCACGGCCGGAGCGCTGAAGTAGCTAGGCTGGTCAAGTGGACCGGCAGACCTGGCTCGATGAGCGGCGCGCAGCGGTTCTCGCCTGCTATGACCAGGAAGCAGCGAGCTACGACGAGCACGGCTATCCGACTGAGGTACAGCAAGATTGGGTAGCCCGGTTGCTGGCGCGGTGCCCAGCGGCCGCCAAGGTCTTGGACGCGCCCTGCGGGACTGGCAAGTACTTCGCGATAGTGGCCGCGGCAGGGCACCGCGTAGTCGGCGCCGATCAGTCAGCAGGCATGCTGGCCCAGGCTCGGGCGCGCGGCGTGGCGATTGCCCTCGACCACGTGAGCCTTCAGCATCTGCCATACACCGGCGAGTTTGACGCCGTCATGACCATCGACGCGATGGAGAACGTCCCGCCAGAAGACTGGCCGGTGGTACTCGCGAACCTGCGTCGCGCGGCTCGGCCTGG
>Ga0126378_10002205_pt1 | contig 14391 bp, 12 predicted proteins | sample PanSoiMetPlot_23_FD_92587 | JGI IMG/M metagenome (GOLD analysis project Ga0126378, IMG submission 92587) | Tropical forest soil microbial communities from Panama - MetaG Plot_23 | ecosystem: Environmental > Terrestrial > Soil > Tropical forest > Bulk soil | place: Panama | collected 2016-02-17 | reverse complement strand
GGCGGGTCTGGCAGATCCGGAGCACATTCGCCACGATCAGGTGGCCTGCCTCGCCCGTCGCCGTCATGATCGACTCCGGGTGGAACTGCACCGCCCAGCGGCGGGCAGCGCTGTTCTCGATCGCCATCACGACCGCGGACTGCGCGTCGGCAGAGTCCGGGTCGGCGGCCAGGACGGCCGTGACGGCGAAGCCGCCCCGGACCTGTCCGGGCCTAGCGTGTAGCGAGTGGTACCGGCCTGCGGTGAACTCGGCAGGCAGTCCGGCGAGCAGTTCGCCGCCGGTGACCCGGACCCGGCCGGGCTTGCCGTGCGCCGGCGTGGGCAGCAGGCCCAGCGTTCCGCCCGCATGCTCGACCATGGCCTGCAGGCCGAGGCACACCCCGAACGCGGCGAGCCCCCTGGCGTCGAGCTCGTCGAGCAGCCGCGCGCACCCGAAGTCGGACGGCCTGCCTGGGCCAGGCGAGAGCACGACGAGGTCCGGGGCGTAGCTGTCTAGGAGTGCCGGGTCGAAGCCGCTGCGCAGCGTCGTCACCTGAGCACCGGCTTGCCTGAAGTACCCCGCCAGGGTGTGCACGAACGAGTCCTGGTGGTCCACGAGCAGCACCCGCGGGCCGGCTCCTGGCGACTGCTCCGCGGCATGGGCGAGCGCTCGCGAGGGTGAGCCCGCCCCGCGGCCGCGTTCTGCGTGGGCCAGCACTTCGAGCAGGGCCTGGGCCTTCAGCCTGGTCTCGGCCTCCTCGGCGGCCGGATCGGAGTCGAAGAGCAGCGTCGCGCCCGTGCGCACGCTGGCCAGGCCGCCCCTGATGTGCGCCGTGCGCAGGGTAAGGCCGGTGTTCATGCCGCCGTCGAAACCGAGCACCCCGACCGCGCCGCCGTACCAGCGTCGCGGCGTGGCCTCGTGGTCCTCGATGAACTGCATGGCCCAGGTCTTAGGCGCCCCGGTCACCGTCACCGCCCACATGTGGGTGAGGAACGCGTCAAGCGCGTCGAAACCTGGCCGCAGCCGGCCCTCTACGTGGTCGACAGTGTGGATCACCCGGCTGTACAGCTCGATCTGCCGCCGCCCGATCACCCGGACGCTGCCGGGCTCGCAGATCCGTGACTTGTCGTTGCGGTCCACGTCCGTGCACATGGTGAGCTCGGACTCGTCCTTGGCCGAGGCAAGCAGCGCCCTGATGTGCTCGGCGTCGGCGAGCGGGTCGGCGCCGCGCGGGGCGGTCCCGGCGATCGGGCAGGTCTCCACCCGGTCCCCGGTGACCCGGACGTACATCTCGGGCGACGCTCCGACCAGGTACTCGCCCTCCCCCAGGTTCAGGAAGAACTCGTATGGCGCGGGGTTGCGCCGCCGCAGCCGCTCGTAGAACGCGGCGGGCGACGTGCAGCGCGCCCAGAACTCGTGGCTGGGCACCACCTCGAACAGGTCCCCGGCCGCGAAGCGCTCCCTGGCCACGCCGACCACCGCGGCATACGAACCGGGCGCGGGATCGGCTGGCAGATCTCGATTCAGGACGGGCCGTGCTGGTCTTGCGCGCCCCCGGCACGACCCGGGGCTGGTGCCGTGAACCTCGCGCTCAAGCCCGGCGGTCGACCGGTCGCCGACCGAGAACTCGTAGTCGTACCGCAGCGCCGTCTCGCGCTTCCTGTCGATCACGTAGAGCCGGTCCGGCAGGTGCAGGACCAGGTCGCGCTGCGAGTTCCGGCGCTTGCCCGGCTTCAGCCTGATCGGCTCGAACTGGAACGCCAGGTCGTAGCCGAACGCGCCGAACAGGCCCAGGTGCTCATCCGGGCCAGCGAAGAGCTCGATGACGTTCCTGACCGCGGTGAAGACGGTAGGGCGGCGGCTGCGTTCCTCCTCGGGAACGGTTCCTGCTGGCTCGGCGATGGTGATGGCTGCCTGCGAAGGGCTCGCGGTGGCGGGTCCGGCCTGCCCGATCGCCGTGGCGATCGCAGGGAGCAGCACCTGGCCCCTGGCGTTCAGCGCGGTGACGGTCACCTCCCGGCCGCGGGCCGCAAGCTCGAGGCACGGGTCCACGTACCCGATGTGCCAGCGGCTGTACCGGCCTGGGTACTCCATGCCCGAGCTGAACGTGCCGCCGCGCCGCTCGTCCGCCTGGGCCGTTACCTGGGCCAGGAAGCCGGGCTCGAAGGCGGCGACCGTCCGGGTCACCGTGATCCCGCCGGAGGTGCGGTAGGTCGTGGTCCCCCGCGGCGGCGTGGTGCCGAAGTCCGCCGCGTAGTCGGTGCCTGCGTCTGTCATCGGCCCGCCCTGACTGCTCGGGCGGCCGTCCCGGCCCGGCCAGGACGCCAGAAGGCGACCGCCGGATGCCGGGCGGTCGCCTTGTCGGATGTTCGTAAGATGCGCGAACCTGGCCCCGCCTAGTGGCGGTGCCACCAGTTGTTCGCGCGCGTCATGGCGGGAGCGTATCAGGGCGCGATCGCGAAGACGACCGTGACCTGCGCGCTGACTTGCTGAGTCCCTGGCCTGATCGGCACCGAGGCCCTCGGCATGGCGGCCGCGCCGGCGCCGAAGAACATCGGGTACGGGGAGACCTGCGTCTGGTCGGAGACGCTGATCACCGCGGAGATGCGCTCGCCGAGGGCGCTGGCGTACTCGGTGGCCTTGGCCCGGGCGTCGCTGATCGCGTGCTGCCTGGCGCTGGCCAGCAGCGGGCCGGTGTCGGTCAGGTTGAGCGACACGCCGTCGACTGTTGTGGCGTTGCCGCCGGCGGACACCGCGGCCTGGATCTGGCTGCCGGCCCTGGGCAGGTCGTTCAGCGTCGCGGTCAGCTGCTCGCTGACGCCGTACCCCGTGGGCACCTGGCTGCCGCCGCGGTAGTTCGGCTGGATCGAGAAGTTGGCGGTCTGGATATCGGCCGCGGCTACCCCGCGCGCCTCGAGCGCGCGGATGACGCGGCGCTGCGCCTGGTTGGCCTCGGCGACGGCCGAGGCGACCGAGTAGGAGTTCACCTGGACGCCCATGCTGAGCACGAGTTGCTTTGGTGTCCCGGTCGCCGTGCCTGAGCCGGTGACGGTGATCTTCCCGTCGCCGCCGGGCGACGTCGGCGTGGCGGCCTGAGCGGTGCCCGCGCCACCCGCCGCTGGGCTGGCGTGCGCCGTGCCGAGCAAGAACGAGCCGATGAGCAGGCCCGCAGCCGCCGCGCCGCCGAACGCCGCTCGCACGGTTGGCGTGATGGTGATAGCCATGGTGTCGCCCCAATCACGGATCGCGCCCCTGGCGCGATGTGCTGTCCCGTGGCTGAGACGCGCCGCTGCGGCTGCCGGTTCCGCCGATGACGCAAGCGGGCTAGCCGAATTCCACGCTGGTGCCGAGGCCGGCCTCGCGGGCGGCTCGGTAGGCGACCACCGCGGCGGCCAGGTCCTCGACGGCCAGGCCGAGCGACTCGAAGATCGTGATCTCGTTCGGGGTGTTTCGGCCCTGCCTGTCGTCCAGGTCGGCCAGCAGCTCGCCGATCTCGGCCCTGATATGGCCGGGGCCGAGTCCCGCCTCGGCGGCGGCGAGCCGGTAGTCGCCGGACTCGGCGAGCACGGACTCGCGGCTGTCGGCGAACAGGGCCGCTCCCGCCACCGTGGCGGTGTCGAGCTCGCGCACGTGCGGTAGGCAAGCGCCGACCGCGTTGACGTGGGTGCCCGGGGCCAGCCATCCGGCCTGAAGCACGGGAGTCGGCGAGCTGGTCGCGGTCACCACGATGCCCGCGCCGGCGACGGCCTGCCTGGCGCTGTCGTACGGCACGACGGGCACCGGGGCGGCTCCTATCGTCCCGCCCGTCCCGCCCTTCCCGCTGGTGGCGGACCCAGCGTGGGCGGCGAACGCGGCGGCCTTGGCCGGCGTCGTCCCGGCGACCCTGATCTGGGTTAGCGGACGGGTAGCGGCGATCGCCCGCAGGTGGGCCGCGGCCTGGACGCCGGTGCCGATGATCGCGAGCACGTCGGCCCCCGGCGCGGCCAGCAGATCCGTGGCGACGGCCGAGACGGCCGCGGTCCTGATCTCGGTCACGGCCGACGCGTTGAGCACGGCGAGCGGCTCTCCGGTATCCGGGCTGGACAGCAGCACGACGCCCTGGTGGGCGTCCAGGCCAGCGGCCGGATTGCCGGGGGTGACGCAGATCGCCTTCAGGCCGTAGGCCGCGTTGGCGCCGCTGGCGTAGCACGGCATGAGCCCCATGAAGCCCGCCGCGGCCTCCGGCTTGACCACCGACCTGAGCGGCTGGAACACCTCGCCCCTGGCCCGGCTGGCCAGCGCCGACCGCATCGCGTCGGCGCACTCGGCGTAGCCGAGCACCGCGCGCACGTCGCTGGCCGACAACACGAGCAACGGCGGCCTTCTGGCCGCGGTGCTCAACGGCCGTCCGCCTGGTCGGCCGGCGTGGCCGGCTCGGGTGACTCCACCCGCTCGGCCCGCCGGGCCAGGTCGGGGGTTTCGGCCGGGACGGCTCGCATCGACCCGGGCGCGATGGCGACCTCTGCCTCAGGCCGGCGCTCCGGCACTGGCCTGCGAGTGATCCGGTACACCTCGGCTCCGTCGACTGTCTCGGCGTCCAGCAGCTTGTCGACAAGCTGGTTGAGCATGTCCTGGTGGGCGCGGATCAGGTCGACGGCGGTCTGCTCCGCCTCTCGCAGCAGCTTGGCCACTTCGGCGTCGATGGTGGCCTGGGTGGACTCGGCGAACGGTCGGCTCGACAGCCCGGGCCCGCCGCCACCGAGGAACACCGAGCCGCCCTGCGGGTAGCCGACCGGGCCGAGCTTGGCCGACAGGCCGAACTCGCGCACCATCCTGGTCGCGATCTCGGTCGCGCCCGACAGGTCGTTCGCCGCGCCGGTGGAGCCCTGGGCGAAGACGACGAGCTCGGCGGCGCGCCCGCCGAGCCGCACCGCCAGCGAGTCGCGCAGGTAATCCTCGCTGTACAGGTGCCGCTCGATCAGCGGGAGCTGCTGGGTGACGCCGAGCGCCTGGCCCGCAGGCAAGATGGTGACCTTCGCGACCGGGTCGGCGTGCTCGCTCAGCGCGGCCACGATCGCGTGCCCGGCTTCGTGCACCGCGACCGCGTGCTTCTCCTCGGGCAGCAGGACATTCGACCCCTCGCGACGGCCGAGCAGGATCCGGTCGCGCGCGTCATCGAAGTCGGCGGCGGTGAGGATGGCCCGGTGGCCGCGGACCGCGAAGATCGCCGCCTCGTTGGCCAGGTTGGCCAGGTCCGCTCCGGAGAAGCCCGGCGTGCCCCGGGCGACCACCTTGAGGTCGACGTCGGGCGCGAGCGTCTTGCCGCGGCAGTGCACGCGCAGGATCGCCTCCCGCTCGTCGAGCGTAGGCAGCGGAATCGTGATCTGCCGGTCGAACCGTCCGGGCCGCAGCAGCGCGGGGTCGAGCACCTCGGGCCGGTTGGTCGCCGCGAGCACGACGACGCCCTGCGTCATGTCGAAGCCGTCCATCTCCGACAGCAGCTGGTTGAGCGTCTGCTCCCGCTCATCGTTCGACACCACGGCCCCGGTTCCGGCCCGGCGCTGTCCGATCGCGTCCACCTCGTCGACGAAGATGATGGCGGGCGCGCGCTTGCGCGCCTCGGTGAACAGGTCACGCACCCGCGCCGCGCCCACTCCGACGAACATCTCGACGAAGCTCGAGCCGGTCACCGAGATGAAGGGCACCGACGCTTCCCCGGCCACCGCCCTGGCGAGCAGGGTCTTGCCGGTACCAGGAGGGCCGACCATCAGCACCCCGCGCGGCGCCATCGCGCCCGCCATCTGGTACCTGCCGGGATTGCGCAGGAAGTCGACGATCTCGGTGATCTCCTCCTTCGCGCCGTCGTAGCCCGCCACGTCGGCGAACTTGGTCTGCGGCCGCTCGGCATCGAAGATCTTCGCCCGGGACCTGCCTACCCCGAGCACGCCGCCTAGCTGGCCCGCGGCGCCCCGCGACATCCGGCGGAACAGGTAGATTACGAAGATCAGCGGGGCAAGGATGATCAGGACCGAGAAGATCTCGGAAAAGATCGAGCTGCTCGGCCCGGTGTAGCTAACCGCGACGCCCTCGGCCTTGAGCTGGTTGTAGACCGGGTTGGTGCCCAAGGGGGGTCCGGTCAGGTCGAAGCTGGTGCCGTCCTTCAGCGTGCCGGAGATGGGGACGTTCGTACCGCTCGACCCGCTGCCGATATCGACGGTCTTGACCTTGTGCTGGTTCACGTCGGTCTGGAACTGCGAGAAGCTCAGGCTGACTGTGTTGACCGACCGCAGTGAGGGCAGGAGCCATAGCGTCAGCGTCAGGAGCAGCGCGATCGGCCACAGCCAGTGTCGCCATGAGGGCGGCGGGGGCGGTGCCGTCGGAACCGGCTTGTCACCGGGAGGCGGCGAATTCGGCTGCTTGCTCATACGTCATTCTTACTCTCGTTCAGACCTGCTTGGCCCGCTCAGGCCGCGGCCAGTTCCTGCGGCATGGCGATCACGTCCACGAGCGCCCCGTTGCGCAGCACGGTGATCTCCAGCGGCCGCCCGATCGCCTCGGCGAACATCAGCCGCTGCAGGTCCTGTGCTGTCGTCACCGGCTTGCCCGCCGCGGCCACCAGGACGTCGCCGCGGCGAAGGCCCGCACGCTCGGCCGGGCCGCCCGACACCAGGTCGGCCACGCGCAATCCGTCTTTGCTCGCGACGCGCTGCCGCAGCCAGGACGGCAGCGGCGTGGGCGCGCTCACGATGCCAAGGAAGGCCCGCCGCACCCGGCCGTCTTGCATGAGCGTGGAGATGATCTTCCTGGTGGTGGCGTTGATCGGCACGGCGAGGCCGAGGCCGATCCCGGCGACCGCGGTGTTGATGCCCACCACGCGCGCCCGCGCATCGGCGAGCGCGCCGCCTGAGTTGCCGGGGTTGAGCGAAGCGTCGGTCTGGATCACGTCCTCGATCAGCCTGACGGCCGCGCCGCTGCGGGTCGGCAGCGACCGGCCCAGCGCGCTGACCACTCCCGCCGTCACGGAGCCGGCCAGCCCGAGCGGGCTGCCCACGGCCACGACGAGCTGGCCCACCTTCAGCTCGTCGGCCTCCCCTAGCTCAGCGGGCGGAGGTGCTGACCCGCCAGCCCGGAGCACGGCGAGGTCGGAGAGCGGGTCTGAGCCGACGACGGTGAACGGCGCGCTCGTGCCGTCTGAGAACAGCGCCGTGCCGCCGGTGGCACGGCCGACCACATGCGCATTGGTGAGCAAGAACCCGTCGCCGGTATAGACGACCGCGGACCCCAGGCTCTCTCCCGGCCGCGCGGCCTGGGACACGCGCAGGCTGGCCACCTTGGGCGTGAGCTCGGCGGCCACACCCGTGACGATCTGCGAGTATGCGTCTAGCGGTGACTGAGCTGCCATCGGGGGCCTCCTCCCGAGCTGATTACAACATTACTTACTTGCTCGGCATTCCCCTTCCGTCGTATCGCGAGCGGTCGGCTGGCAGCGGCCAGGTCGGTCAGGCGGGCTCGAGCACGAAGACCGGGATCAGGCGCTCGGTCTTGGTCTGGTACTCGGCATAGGGCGGGTAGGCGGCCACGGCGCGCTTCCACCACTGGTCCCGTTCGGCCCCGCTCACCTCGCGTGCGACCATTTCCGCCCGGACCGGGCCGTCTTGAACCTCGACCCGCGGGTTTGCCCGCAGGTTGTAGTACCAGACCGGGTTCTTCGGCGCTCCGCCCATGGACGCCACCGCCGCGTAGCGGCCCTCATGCTCGACCCGCATCAGCGGGGTCTTGCGTACCTTTCCGGTGCGCGCGCCCAGGTTGGTGACGATCACCACGGGCAGGCCCGTGTCGAGCAGCGTGGTCCCGTCAGTGCCACCCGACCCCTCGTACAGCTCGACCTGGTCGCGCACCCAGCGGCGGGGGCTCGGCTCGTATTTTCCGTCAACTGGCATGGTGCGAGTCTAGATGCCCGGATTGCCGCCAAGCCTCAGTCGGCGAGGACCGCGCTGAGCCGCTCCGCGGCGTCCGCGAAGTCGCGAGACATCTCGTAGATCACCTCGCGCACCGTCGTCGCCTTGTTCATCAGGCCGACTCCCTGGCCGACCCAGTACGTCGCCAGCGCCTGGGCACCGGCATGCCCCTGCTCGGCCAGGGCATCGATCCTGCGCATGGCCGGCTCGCTCAGCAGCGATTGCAGCGGCATCGCCAGCGCTCCCGGGCTCTTCTCGCCGTCCCACGCCGCGGTCCAGCCGGACTTCAGCTGCCTGGATGGCTTTCCGGTGCGGCTGCGCGACCTGACCGTGTCCCGCGAGGTGGCGGCGATCATGCGGTGCTTGGTGTACGGGGCCGTCTCCGCCTCCTGGGTGGTCAGCCAGACCGACCCGGTCCAGACGCCGTCTGCCCCGAGGGCGATCGCGGCAGCCATCTGGCGGCCGGTCACGATGCCGCCCGCGGCAAGCACGGGAACCTGCCTGATCGGCTTGATCGCCTCGATCACCTCGGGGACCACCACCATCGTGGTGACCTCGCCGCAGTGCCCTCCGGCCTCGGTTCCGGCTGCCACGAGCACGTCGACTCCGGCGTTCACCTGCCTGATGGCGTGTTCGCGCGCGCCGACGAGTGCTGCGATCGGCACCCCGGCCGCCCGGGCTCGGTCGATCATGAACTGCGGCGGCGTTCCGAGCGCGCTCGCGATGAGCTTGATCGGATGCCGGAACGCGACGTCGAGCAGCTTCTCCCCGGCCTCGTCACTGATCGTCACCGACTCCGGCCGCAAGGCGGGCTCGGGCAGTTCGATGCCGTGGTCAGCGAGCAGGGCGGCGACGAACTCGCGCTGCGGCTCGCCGATCATCGCGTGTAGGGCGGCGGCGTCAAGCCGCTCGCCCTTGCCCGCGAACTTCTCAGGTACTAGGATGTCCGCCCCGTATGGCCGGCCGCCCACCCGGTCATCGATCCAGGCCAGCTCCTGCTCGAGTTGCTCGGGCGTGTGCGTGGACGCGCCCAGCACGCCGAAGCCGCCCGCGTTGCTGACCGCCGCCACGACGTCCCGGCAATGACTGAACGCGACCAGCGGTAGCTCGATGTCCAGCATGTCGCAGATCGGGGTCTTCATCGCGGTGTCCCTTCGGCCCGGCGCGTTCCTGCCTACCCCATCATGAGGGTGGCATGCGGGCCTTCGCCAGCGCCTGCCGCAGCGCTTGCACCGACGGTGCCTGCGTGACCTGGCCCGCCGCGTCCCGATACAGGCGGCAGGACACGCTCGGCCGCTGGCCCAGCACGGCGAACGGGTCGACCCCGTTGATGAGCAGCGTCGGCGAGCCGTGCATGCCGGCCCGCACCGCAGCTTGCACATCGGCGATTTCGCGGCGATGAACGACGACGCCCGGGTGATTGGCCAGTGCGTCCGCGAGCCGCTCTTCGAAGACCGCGGCGTTCGGGCAGTTCGGGACGGTCAGCAGGGTCAGCTTCATGGGCAGGCTCCTCCGTGATGGTGCGCAAGCTCAGGTGAGCGCCGTCAGGCTAGGCCTTCCCCCTGGCTGGAAGGTCAAGGCCAGCGTCCTGACGTGGCCTTCAGCGGGCGATGATCGAGCAATAGCCGTGGCAGTCCGCCGGGTCCTGCTCCGCTGCGCGCCCGGCCAGCGCCGCGAGCTGGTCGCGGGTGCGGGCGAGTTCAGCGAGCTTGACCTCCACCTCGGCAAGCCGCTGCGCGATCAGGCCGGTGACATGGACGCAGGGCGGCTGACCGCCGTCGCGGATGCCGAGCACCTGGCCGATGGCATCCAGGGTGAGCCCGCCAGCCTGGGCCTGGCGAATGAAGGCGATCCGGTCCAGGATCGCCTCGTCGTAGTCGCGGTAGCCGGCCGGCGTGCGGGCAGGCGGCGCGAGGAGGTGCCGGTCCTCCCAGTACCGGATCGTCTTGGCGGGCACCCCGGCCCGGCCGGCCACGTCGCCAATCCTCATCCCTGGGCTCCCTGGCATTCCAGTTGGCTGGAGGGTTCATCGTAGCCGCCAGTGATGTCGCAGCCGCACCAGAGGGCGAAGGCATCGCCGATCTGGGGCAGCCGTCTTGGTCTATGATCCACCATCGTCACCCGGAAGGAGCCGACTGCGTATTAGTCGTGGTAGTTCAAGTCGCTTGCTAAATATCTATCGTACCGCGATAATTGTTAAATGGATGATGCCCGCACCCGCCGCCGGCTGACCCGCGCGGATTTCGAGCACTTGCTGGCCTTTCGCATTAGCCTGCGCAGGTTCCAGCGGTGGAGCGAGGACCAGGCCCGCGCGGCCGGCCTGACTCAGGCACAGCACCAGCTCCTCGTGGCGGTCAAGGGACATCCGGGCACCAGGCCGCCGACCGTCACCGACCTGGCCGACTACCTATTGCTGCGTCATCACAGCACGGTCGAGCTGGTAGACCGGGCCGAGCTGGCCGGCCTAGTCCGGCGGACGCCAGATTCCGGGGACGCGCGGCTGGTCCGGGTGCGGCTCACCGACAAGGGCCTGCGCATCCTCAAGGAGCTCACTCCGGCGCACATCATCGAGCTGCATAGCCTCGCCGCAATCCTGGACGAGCTCGTAGCCGATGTCCCCGTGTAGGTAATGATATCGCAACAGCATATGGTTACCGAATTTGACAATCCCGCTTTTCCCGCTACGCTTATTATCGTAATACGATAGGAATTTACTCATGCCGTGGCGCGAACCGCTACGGACGGAGAAGCTGCCGAGGAGGACGTGATGCACAAGACCAGGCACCCGTCTCCACTGCCGCCAGACCCGCCAGCTAGTGCCGCGGGGTCTCCCCTGCCTTACCGGCCCACGGTGTCCGCGGCCGGGTCTCCCATGCCGTACCGGCCGAGCGTGTCCGCGGCCGGGTCTCCCATGCCGTACCGGCCGAGCGTGTCCGCGGCCGGGTCTCCCATGCCGTACCGACCCACGGTGTCGGCGGCCGGCTCTCCGCTGCCACCCGATCCGCCGATCGAAAGGCCGTGACCTGCGGTTACTGCCGCAGGAAGGACAGTGACCATGGAGTCGCTGTACCGACTCCTGGTCAGCCCGGCGCCTGGCCCACCATGGCGGCCGGGTTGACGATGCGGTCGAAGTCCTGAGCGGTGACGTAGCCGGTCGCCAGCGCGGCGTCGCGCAAGGTGGTGCCCTCATCGTTGGCCTTGTGCGCGATCGCGGAGGCCTTGTCGTAGCCGATCGCGGGCGACAGCGCGGTCACCAGCATCAGTGACCGGTGCACGTAGTCGTCGATCTGGTCACGGTGCAACTGGGCGCCGTCGATGCAGTACTGGCGCAGCTTGCCGCAGGCATCAGCGAGGATCGTGGCCGAGTGCAGGAAGTTGCTGATGATGACCGGCCGCATCGCGTTGAGCTCGAAGTTGCCCTGCGACCCGGCGAACGCGATCGCGCTGTCGTCCGCCAGCACCTGGATGCAGACCATGACCATGGCCTCGCACTGGGTCGGGTTAACCTTGCCCGGCATGATCGACGATCCCGGCTCGTTTGCCGGCAGGGTCAGCTCGGACAGGCCGCAGCGCGGCCCGGATGCCAGCCACCGTATGTCGTTGGCGATCTTCATCAGCGGCACGGCCAGGCCGCGCAGCCCGGCCGAGGCGGCGGTCATCGCATCCAGGCCGCCCTGGGCGGCGAACTTGTTCGCGGCCGTGCGGAATGGGTAGCCGGTTTCCTTCGCGATCTCGGCGGCGACCTGCTCACCGAACCCGGCCGGGGCGTTGAGTCCGGTGCCGACCGCGGTGCCGCCCGCGGCCAGCTCCTGCAGCCCTTCGGCGGACCCGCTAACCCGGTCGATGGCCTGGGAGAGCTGGTGGGCGTACCCGGACCATTCCTGCCCGACGGTCAGCGGGACCGCGTCTTCCAGGTGGGTGCGCCCGATCTTGACCACATCCCGCCACTGATCTGCCTTTGCCGCGACCGCCTGCTGTAGTTGCCGTACCGACGGCACCAGGTGCTCGCTGATGGCCTTGGCAGCGGCGATGTGCATGGCCGTGGGGAAGGTGTCGTTGGACGACTGGCCCATGTTGACGTCGTCATTGGGGTGAACCGGGGTCTTGGTGCCCAGCTGCCCCCCGGTGAGCTGGATGGCCCGGTTACTGATCACCTCGTTGACGTTCATGTTGGACTGGGTGCCAGACCCGGTCTGCCAGACAAACAGCGGGAAGTGCTCGTCGAGCCTTCCGGCGATCACCTCGCCGGCCACCTGCTCGATCAGGCCGGCTTTCCATGGCGGGAGCCGCCCGGCGCGGCCGTTGACGATCGCGGCGGCCTTCTTGACGTACCCGTAGGCGTGATAGACGGCCTTGGGCATCCGGTCGTCGCCGATCGAGAAGTGGATCAGCGACCGCTGGGTCTGGGCGCCCCAGTACTTGTCGGCAGGCACGTCAATGGCGCCCATCGAGTCGGTCTCCCGGCGGGTCCCGGTGGCGTTCAGGCCGATCGGGATGTCGAGGATCCTCGGGCCGCCGTCCGGTGATTCCCCGTCGCGGTTGCGGGCGGGCCGCGCGGAGGCCATCACACGGCCCCTTCGGCGTAGACCGGCTGCCACATGGCGTCCTGCACGGCCTGCACCGGGGTGTCGACCTTCCTGGTGGCGACGCCGTCGGCTGCGGCGGCCTTGACCACGGCGACCGCGGTAGTAGCGGAGGAGGCGCGCAGGTTCTCCACGGCCGGTAGCAGCGCGGCGCCTGGGGCCGACACGTCAACCTGGCCCGCGACCGCCTCGGCGGCGGCGCGCAGCATCCCGTCGGTGACCTTAGACGCCCCGCAGACGATCGCGCCGAGTCCGAGCCCTGGGTAGACCAGCGCGTTGTTGGACTGGCCGAAGTAATACCGGATGCCGCCGTAGTTGACCGGCTCGATCGGCAGGCCGGTGGTGACCAGCGCCTTGCCCTTGGACCAGGCAATCAGGTCGGCAGGCATGGCCTCGATCTGGGACGTCGGGTTGGAGATGGGGAAGATGACCGGCCGCTCGACAGCCGCGCTCATCGCCTCGATGATCGGCTGGGTGAACGCGCCGTGCGCGGTGGAGGAGCCGATTAGGATCGTGGGCTTGACCTTCTCCACCACGGTCTGCAGGCCGACGATGCCGGTGCCGGCGCGAGCAGCGCGCAGGGCGGCCATCTCCGGCCACCGCACCGCCGCGGCCGGGTCCGGCGGGGCCGGCGACTTCTCCCAGCCCGCGGTTTCCGCGGCGGGCCGCAGGTAGGGACGCTGGTAGTCCAGGACGCCGCCGGCCATGTCGTCGGTGAGCAGGCCGGGCAGGTCGACCACCCAGATCTGCCGGTTGGCCTGGCCCGCGTCCAGCCCGTCGCTGATCATCCGGTCGTGAATCTGGTCGGCGATGCCGATCCCGGCCGTGCCGCCGCCGAAGATCACCACCCGCTGGTCGCGCCACCGCGCGCCGGTGGCCTTCAGCGCGCTGAGCAGCCCGGCATTGACGATGGCGCCGGTGCCCTGCATGTCGTCGTTGAAGATCCGGTACTTGTCCCGGTAGGCGACGAGGATCCGCCGCGCGTTGTCGGCACCGAAGTCCTCGAAGTGCAGCAGCGCATCGGGGAACAGCCGGGACGCGGTCTGCAGGTATTTCTCGATGAAGCCGTCGTACCGCTCGCCGCGTACCCGGGCGTGCCGGTTGCCCAGGTACAGCGGGTCGTTCAGCAGTGCCTCGTTATTGGTGCCGACATCCAGCGACACCGGGATCACCCGGGACGGGTGGATGCCCGCGGCGGCGGTGTAGACCGACAGCTTGCCGACGGCGATCTCGATGCCGCCGACCCCCCAGTCGCCGATGCCGAGGATCTCCTCGGCATCGCTGCACACGATCAGGTCCACATCCGCCGGCCCGAGTCCTAGGGTGGCGAAAGCCTTCTCGATGCCGTCCGGATCGTCGATCGACAGGAACACCCCGCGCGGGCGGCGGTACTCGTGCGAGTACTTCTCGATCGCCTCGCCGACCGTCGGGTCGTACACGACCGGCATCAGCTCGGTCAGGTGGTTGGCCAGCACCCGGTAGTAGAGCACCTCGTTGCGGTCGTGCAGTTGCTCCATGAATACGTTCTTGGCTAGGTCGCTGTCCTGGCGGTTCAGCTGCTCCCACGCGCGGTCCGCCTGTTCTTCCAGCGTCAGCACGGCCGCGGGCAGCCGCCCGGACAGGCCGAGCTCCTCCCGCTCCCGCTGGGTGAAGGCCGGCCCGTGATTGCGGAGCGGATCATCCAGTACGGCCGGGACGGCCGCCGTGTGAGTGCCGAGGTGGGCCATGGTCTGCCTGGTCACGATCAACCTCCCCCTGTAGGCCGGGCGTGACCCGGCTAGACCGGGACGCCGCAACGCGGCCAGCAGCTCAAAGCGTGCCTGCCGGTCGATCTTCCTGTCCTACCCGCTTCGGGTGCTAGCGCACGTGGTCGAGACCGTGCTCACCGGGG
>Ga0126378_10002204_pt1 | contig 14393 bp, 12 predicted proteins | sample PanSoiMetPlot_23_FD_92587 | JGI IMG/M metagenome (GOLD analysis project Ga0126378, IMG submission 92587) | Tropical forest soil microbial communities from Panama - MetaG Plot_23 | ecosystem: Environmental > Terrestrial > Soil > Tropical forest > Bulk soil | place: Panama | collected 2016-02-17 | reverse complement strand
TCCGAGCCGCTGGAGCGGCAGAGCCGGGTCCCGCTCTACCTGCGGGCGCACGGCTTCGGCTTCGACCTCGTCGAAGAAGCTCATCTCGGCCTGCTCGGTGCGGATCAGGTACTGCTTCACGCGCTCGATCGGATCCTTCAGCTTCCACGCCTCAAGCTCAGCCGACAGGCGGTACCGGGTCGGGTCGTCGGTTGTCGTGTGCGCGCCCATGCGGTAGGTAAACGCCTCGATCAGCGTCGGCCCCTGGCCGTCGCGCGCGGCCTGCAGCGCCTTGCGCGTGACCGCGAGGCAGGCCAGCACGTCGTTGCCGTCAACCCGCACGCCTGGAAAGCCAAAGCCCATGGCCCGCCGGTACAGCGGCGTGCGGCTCTGGCGTTCGAGCGGCTCTGAGATCGCCCACTGATTGTTCTGGCAGAAGAACACGATGGGCGCGTTGGAGACCGATGCCCAGATGAAGGCCTCGTTGACGTCGCCCTGGCTGGTCGCCCCGTCGCCGAAGAACGCGATGACCGCCTCGCCGTCCTCGCCGACGGCGCCGTCACGCTGAATGCCCATGGCGTAACCGGTCGCGTGCAGCGTCTGGCTGCCGATGACGATCGTGTACAGGTGGAAGTTGTGCGCGGTCGGGTCCCAGCCGCCGTGGCTGACCCCGCGGAACAGCTCGAGCAGCTTCATCGGGTCCAGGCCGCGGCACCAGGCCACACCGTGCTCCCGGTATGTCGGGAAGGCCATATCGCGCGGGCTGAGCGCGCGCCCGGCGCCGACCTGGGCGGCCTCCTGGCCGAGCAGGGACGCCCAGATCCCCAACTCGCCCTGGCGCTGCAGCGCGATCGCCTCGAAGTCGATCCGGCGGACGATGACTAGGTCCCGATAGAGCGCCTTGACCTCGTCAGCGGAAATCTCAAGTGGATAATCCGGGTGCTCGACTCGCTCACCCTCGGGGGTGAGGAGCTGGATCAGCTCAGCCGAGTCCGCCTGTCGTTCTGGTTCACGGGCAGCAGCCCGATGAGCAGAGCGGGCGGCGCGTCCGGCATCTTTGACGGCCACGTTGCCACTCCTTGCATCTTCTTGTCACGTCCGGGGCGAGCCCCAGACCGTCCTGTGGTCCCACCCGTGACGGTGACAGTACTATCGCCGCGCCTGGAACGGTCAAGCGTAGCGAGCCACAGGGTACCGATCGTGACGCACGCCACTAATCGGGTCACGGCGGCTACCTTCCAGGCTACTGCCGGGCGGCCTGGATCCCCACCCGCTGAACTGGATCTGGCTCGCGTACTGTGCAGCATGTGCCCAGATTCGTGATCGACGTGATGCTGAAACCCGAGATACACGACCCCCAGGGTGAGGCGATCGCCAGCGCCTGCCGACGCCTCGGCTTCGGGCAGGTCGCCGGCGTCCGCCAAGGCAAAAGGTTCGAAATAGAGCTGGCCGAGCCGGTCGAACAGGAGCGGATGGCCGAGCTGGCGGCCGAGCTGCTCGCGAACCCCGTCATCGAGGTTTTCGCTATCCATCCCGGTTAAGGCGCGCCGAACAGATAAGCCGAAAGCCCGCACATTACCGAGGCGCGTTGCCGCACTCGAAAAAGGCGCCGACGACAGCGACTGCACCATTTCTTCGCGCTCCTCGCGAACTCCGGAGCTGTCCTGGCTGCCGCCGTCGCGCTCTGCTTCCGCTGATGGGTGCTTACCTGATTGTTATTTTCACCTAGCTCTCAGCTGCCAGCCCGGCGTGCGGCTGCGAACTATCGCAGCGCCTGTTTCTGCAGGTCAGCAGCTCGGGGTAGCACCCGAACGCCGCAAGGTAGTAGCGCACTGTTCGTCCAGAGATCGCCTGAGTTCATGATTACCGGGCTTCGTCCGGGGAAGCCTTGAGAATGTGAACTGACTGTTTTCGGTACGGGCGAGGAACGGATGCGATCTCGGGTGTTTCATTCTGGGGGGCCAGCCGCAGAAGTGGAGTTCTGCCTGGTCTTCCCCCGGGAATCACTCAGCGTCCCGGTGATGAGGCGGGTACTTGGTGACACGCTCGCCCGTCTTGGCGTCGACGAGGGCTGCATAAACGACATCCTGCTGGCCGTCACTGAGGCGTGCACGAACGTGCTACGGCACGCCGGGTCGGGCCGGCGGTATGAGCTGGTTGCCCACGTCAGCAGCAAGCGCTGCCTACTTGAGGTGCTCGACAGCGGCCGCGGCTTCGACCCCCGCGCAGTCAACCGCCGCCGTGCCGGAATCAGGCACTCAGTTCGTCCAGTGGGTGGACTGCGCGGGCATCAGGCGGTGGCTCCGGCGTCGAGCGCGCCCGGCTCGCCGACGACGCTACGCAGCCGGATCGCTCGGTCTAGGCGGCTGGCGAGGGAGCGCACGATCGCCGAGCTGCCCGAGTCGGGGCGCGGCCTGGCGATTATGCGAGCCTGTGTCGACGACGTGAGCCTGCACAGCAGGCCGGGCCAGGGCACCGTGGTCTCCCTGAATAAGCGGATCGAGTGGCGCAGTGACGCCCCGCTGGCCCGGCGGCTGGCGGCACAGCAGCTCAGGGACGCAGGCTGACCGAGTAGCCTGCCATCATGCGCCGCCCGCTAGGACGTCCATGACGGCCCGGATCGGAGTCGTCACCTTCCCCGGTTCCCTCGATGATCGCGATGCCCGCCGGGCCGTCAAGCGTGCTGGCGCGACGCCGGTCGAGTTGTGGCACGGCGATCCCAGCCTGCAGCACGTGGATGCCGTGATCTTGCCTGGCGGCTTCTCGTACGGCGACTATCTGCGCTGCGGCGCAATCGCCCGCTTCGCACCCGTCATGGCAGAGATAATCCTCGCGGCAGCTCATGGCTTGCCAGTGCTCGGCATCTGCAACGGCTTCCAGATCTTGTGCGAGGCGCATCTGCTGCCAGGAGCCCTGACCCGCAATCAGGGCCGCCGGTTCATCAACCGGGATGTGCGAATCAGGATCGAGAACAACACCTCCGTGTGGGCCAGCGGGTACGACCTCGGCGACGAGATCACCGTCGTGCTGAAAAGCGGCGAGGGCGCCTACGTCGCCGACGAGCAGACGCTGGGCGAGCTGGAATCAGGCGGGCAGATCCTGGGCCGCTACGTCGGCGGGAACCCGAACGGATCGGTCGCTGACATTGCCGGAATCGTCAGTGAGGCCGGGAACGTCGCCGGCCTCATGCCGCATCCTGAGCACGCCATCGACATGCTCACTGGGCCCGCCGCGGACGGCCTCGGCTTCTTCACCTCGGTCCAGCGGGCCATCGCGGTCGCATGAGTACGGGGGCAACAAGCACTGGCGCCATGAGCGCTGTCACAGCCCAGGACACCGTCACAGCTGCCGCGGCCGCGCCTGACCGCCCGCAGCCGTTCGCGGCTCTCGGGCTCACCGCCGATGAATTCGCCCGGATTGTCGGAATCCTCGGCCGCAGGCCGACCGACGCCGAGCTGGCCATCTACTCAGTCATGTGGAGCGAGCACTGCTCCTACAAGTCTTCGCGCAAGCATCTGCGGCAATTCGCCGACAAGGCACCGGCCACGGATGTGCTGCTCGCTGGCATCGGGCAGAACGCCGGGGTCGTCGATATTGGCCAGGGCTACGCGGTCACGTTCAAGATCGAGTCGCACAACCACCCGTCGTATGTGGAGCCGTTCCAGGGAGCGGCGACCGGTGTCGGCGGCATCGTCCGAGACATCCTCGCCATGGGCGCGCGGCCGGTCGCCGTGATGGACGCGCTGCGGTTCGGGCCGGCCGACGCCCCGGACACCCACCGTGTGCTGCCAGGCGTCGTGGGCGGCATTTCCTTCTACGGGAACTGCCTCGGCCTGCCCAACATCGGCGGGGAGTTGGCGTTCGATCCCTGCTACCTCGGCAATCCGCTGGTCAATGCGCTATGCGTCGGCGTGCTTCGGCACGAGGACCTGAAGCTGGCGGCCGCGACCGGGCCAGGCAATCAAGTCATACTGTTCGGCTCGCGCACCGGCCCCGACGGCATCGGCGGTGCGTCGGTGCTCGCCAGCGCGTCATTTGGTGGCGCCGGCGAGGGCGCGAAGCGACCAAGCGTCCAGGTCGGCGATCCGTTCATGGAGAAGCTCCTCGTCGAGTGCTGCCTCGAGCTCTACCGGGCCGGGCTTGTCGTCGGCATCCAGGATCTCGGCGCGGCCGGCGTTGCCTGCGCGACGACGGAGCTGGCGGCAGGTGGCGGCACGGGCATGCGCGTGTGGCTGGATCAGGTGCCACTGCGGGACGCCTCGCTCGGCCCGGCCGAGATACTGATGAGCGAATCGCAAGAACGCATGATGGCGATCGTCACGCCCGAGCACGTCCCGGCGTTCCTGGCGACCTGTGCGAAATGGGACGTCCAGGCGACCGTTATCGGCGAGGTCACGGACTCGGGCCGACTCGAGATGAGCTGGCACGGCGCGCTCGTCGTGGACATTCCGCCAGCCAGCGCAGCCGACGAGGGCCCGGTCTACGACCGGCCGGCTCGCCGCCCGGACAGTCAGGATGCCCTGATCGCGGACGACGCGGCCCAGCTACCCCGGCCCGGCCCCGGCAGCGAAGGATTCGGCGCGAGCCTGCGGGCCGATCTGCTGCTGCTGCTCGGATCACCCGAGGGTGGCGACAAGACCTGGGTGACGGAGCAGTATGACCGGTACGTCCGCGGCGACACGGTGCTGGCCATGCCGCACGACGCTGGGCTGTTGCGGGTCGATGAGTCGACGGGGCTTGGCGTCGCGCTGGCTACCGACGGCAACGGCCGGTACTGCCAGCTCGACCCATATGCAGGCACGCAGCTGGCGCTGGCCGAGGCGTACCGCAACGTCGCAGTCTCCGGGGCTCGACCGCTCGCGGTTACTAACTGCCTGAACTTCGGCTCGCCGGAAGATCCAGGCGTGATGTGGCAGTTTACCGAGGCGGTGCGCGGCCTGGCTGATGCCTGTCAGCAGCTGGGCGTGCCGGTGACGGGCGGAAACGTCAGCTTCTACAACCAGACCGGGAGCGCTCCCATCCAGCCGACGCCGGTCGTCGGGGTGCTCGGTGTCCACGACGACGTGCGCCGCCGGCTCGGATCGGGATTCGGCAGTCCGGGTGCGTCGATAGTTCTTCTGGGAGCGACCAGAGCCGAGTTTGGTGGCTCACTGTGGGCCTGGCTCCGGCATGGCCACCTCGGCGGCCTGCCGCCGGCGGTGGATCTAGAGGCCGAGCGCGCGCTGGCAGACGTCCTCGTCACCGCGGCCGCTCGCGAACTGCTCGTTTGTGCCCATGATGTCTCGGACGGTGGCCTGGCCGTCGCACTGGCCGAATCATGCCTGGCAGGCGGGACCGGCTGCATCGTGACGCTGCCGGCCGATCCGGCCACGTTCCTCTTTAGTGAGTCCGCAGCGCGCGCAGTCGTCGCCGTCAGTCGCGGTGCCGAGCCCGCGCTGGCAGCCCTGTGTGCGCAAGCCGGAGTGCCAGCACTGGCGCTGGGCGAGACCGGCGGCTCGGCGCTCGAGGTCAGCGGCTTGTTCGCCGTGCCGCTCGACGAGCTTCGCGACGTGCACCGCGGCGTTCTGCCTGCGCTGTTCGGCTGATCTAGACCGACGACCACCAGAAGGCCAGGAGCTGGCTGGCTGGCTGCTGGGCCGCGCACGCCCTGAGACTCGCACCGAAGATCTGCCCTGGAAGCACGCCAGCCTGCGTCAGGCAATCCCCGTCGCCCACGTTCGCGTACTGGTAGAAGTCGTGCGACTGGGTCAGCACTGCGGGGCGGGTACGGCGCCAGCGCTGAGCGGCACTGAGGTCGCAGTGCCGCAGGGCCAGCTTCGGCTGGTCGGCGCTGCCGGTCGCGCTGAGGCACTGCCCAGTAGGCAGATAGATGAAGATGTAAGTGGCGCCGGCCATCAGGTCGGCGGTCCACTGGGGCGCGCCCACGGTCTGCTGCGCCTGCGCGACAGGGCTGAACTCCAGCGCACCGTCCTGGTAGCGCAGTTGAAGCAGCTGATTGCTGGCCCCCGGCTGCGTGTCCGTGATCACCAGCCCCACCGTCTGGTAATTCAGCACCCTGGTGGGCAGCGGCGCTGCGGAGTGCGGCGTGGCTGGGTGGAACGCGATCAAGTAGGCGATCACCGCGACAGCGGCCACTGCTATCACCACAATCAGGCCAGCGAGCCTGGGCCGCGAGGAATCCCGCACCCGCTTGCGCGCTGATCTGCGCTGACCTGGCATACCGAACGAATACCCCGATCAAGTCTTCGATGGAGCCAGATGGGATGAAATTCCAGGAAGAATTTCTGGCAGCAGTGGGCGCGGCGCGCTGACGGATGTCTCCGCTAGCCTGCTTAGCCGTGCCACCGCGCGGACCTGATCCAGCCAAGATGCTCGCCGCCGTTAACGAGCAGCGGGCCGCGCTCGGCCAGCCGCCCTGGCCGGGCGTGGCAACCGAACGCGCCCTGGGCGCGGCGAGCCTAGCTGCGGTGACCGACGCGCTGGCCGCGGGTTCGCCGCCGCTGCGTCCGGCGCTGCGGGCTGCCGTGCGGTATAGCCTGCACCTGCTCGAGGAGCGGGTGCCCGGCCGGACGGTGGAGGTGCGAGTGCCGCCATTCGCGGCCATCCAGTGCGTGCCTGGCCCGCGGCATACCCGGGGGACGCCGCCAAACGTCGTGGAGACCGATCCGCTGACCTGGCTTGACCTAGCGGCTGGGCGGCTCGACTGGTCGACCGCCGTAACCACCGGCCGGGTGCGCGCCAGCGGGCAGCGGGCCGACATTTCTCGCTACCTACCACTCGCGTCGAGCGGATCAGGCAGGCCGGGTAGTCACTAGAATTGACCGGTGATTAAGCCCGACGGCCTGCTGTCACACGATCCCTCTTTCGGCGACGCAGCTGTGATCGGCGACGCGGGTGTCGCCGATGCCGAACGACCGCCGAGGGACGCTTGCGGTGTTTTCGGCGTCTGGTCGCCGGGCGAGGATGTGGCCAAGCTCGCCTATTACGGCCTGTATTCCCTCCAGCACCGCGGCCAGGAGTCGGCCGGTATCGCGGTCAGCGATGGTTCCCGGATCGTTGTCTATAAGGACATGGGCCTTGTCGCCCAAGTGTTCAACGAGTCCGTACTCAACACGCTGCGCGGGCACATCGCCGTCGGGCACTGCCGGTACTCGACCACCGGATCCTCGGTCTGGGAGAACGCGCAGCCGACGTTCCGGGCTACGCCGACGGCCAGCCTGGCGCTTGGCCACAACGGCAACCTGATCAACACGCGCGAGCTGGCCAGCATGCTGAACGGCCAGGCCAGCGCGCTGAGCGGGCGAGCCACGTCCGACACCGACGTGCTGACCGCGCTGTTCGCTGCGAGCGGGCATATCGGGTCGGCCGACGACGTCGCCGGTGCCAGCGCACATCCGGGTGTCGAGGCCGCCGCGCTGGCGGTGCTGCCGTTGGCGCGCGGCGCCTTCTCACTCGTATTCATGGACGAACACACGTTGTACGCGGCGCGCGATCCGCAGGGCTTCCGGCCACTAGTGCTCGGACGGCTGGCGCGGGGCTGGGTCGTCGCCAGTGAGACGGCGGCGCTCGACATCGTCGGCGCCGCGTTCGTGCGCGAGATCCAGCCAGGCGAGATGGTCGCGATCGACGAGCGCGGCGTCAGGTCGCACACGTTCGCGGCCGCGCAGCCCAAGGGTTGCGTGTTTGAGTACGTGTACCTGGCCCGGCCCGACACGGCTATCGCCGGGCGCAGCGTGCAAGCGGCCAGGGTCGAGGTCGGCAAACGGCTTGCCGCCGAGCACCCGGCCGATGCCGATCTTGTTATCCCAGTGCCGGAGTCGAGCACCCCGGCCGCGATCGGATACGCGCAGGCTAGTGGCATCCCCTATGGCCAGGGGCTCGTGAAGAACTCGTATGTCGGCCGGACATTCATCCAGCCCAGCCAGACCATCAGGGAACGCGGTATCCGGCTCAAGTACAACCCGCTGCGCGATGCCATCGCGGGCAAGCGGCTCGTCGTGGTGGACGACTCGATTGTTCGAGGCAACACTCAGCGCGCCATCGTGACCATGCTGCGCGAGGCGGGTGCCGCAGAAGTGCACGTCCGGATCTCTAGCCCGCCGGTGGCGTGGCCGTGTTTCTTCGGCATCGATTTCGCCAGCCGCGCCGAGCTGATGGCGGGGAATCTGTCCATCGATGAGATCAGGCAATCGATCGGCGCCGACTCACTGGGCTTCGTCTCGCTCGAGGCGCTCGTCGGTGCGACGTCGCTGCCTTCGAGCCAGCTGTGCCACGCGTGCTTCGATGGTGACTATCCGATCGCCGTGGCCGAGGACGAGCGGGGCAAGCACCTGCTCGAGACCGTCGGCCCGAGGTCCGAAGGGCTGTAGTTGACCAGCGAGAGCGACCCTGGCCGGCAGCCATCGGCGGCCAGTCAGCCGGGCAGCTATGCGTCGGCAGGCGTCGATATCGCCGCCGGAGACCGCGCCGTGGAACTCATGAGAGCCGCGGTCGCCAAGACCGCGCGCCCGGAGGTGATCGGCGGGATCGGCGGGTTCGCCGGACTGTTCGATGTCTCCAAGATCACTGGGATGCAGCGGCCCTTGCTGGCGACATCGACAGATGGCGTCGGGACCAAGGTCGTCATCGCCCAGCGCCTTAGCAAGTACGACACCATCGGCCTGGACCTCGTCGGGATGGTCGTCGACGACCTCGTGGTGTGCGGCGCCGAGCCGCTGTTCATGACCGATTACGTTGTCTGCGGCCGGGTCCGGCCGCAGCGGGTAGCCGACATCGTCGCCGGCATCGCGGCTGGCTGCATTCAGGCAGGCTGCGCGCTCATCGGCGGCGAGACTGCGGAGCATCCCGGGCATCTGGCGGCCGATGACTTCGATCTCGCTGGCGCAGCTACCGGCGTCGTCGACGGTGACCGACTGCTCGGCCCCGACCGGGTCCGCATCGGCGACGTTGTCATCGCGATGGCGAGCTCAGGCCTGCACGCCAACGGATTCTCGCTGGTACGGGCCATCGTCGACGCGCCCAGCACGGGCCTGGACCTCGATGGCCAGCCCGCCGAGCTTAGCCAGCCACTCGGGGCTGAGCTGCTGACCCCGACGCGGATCTATGCCAGGGACTGCCTGGCCCTAGCCGACGCCTGCGAGATCCGCACGTTTGCGCACGTCACCGGCGGTGGGCTGGCCGCCAATCTGGCCAGGGTGCTGCCGCCTCGCGCAGATGCGGTCCTCGAGCGGGCTAGCTGGCGGCCAGGCCCGATCTTCGCGCTGCTAGCCGAGCGAGGTAACGTTCCGGCGCCGGAAATGGAGCGGACGTTCAACATGGGCATCGGCATGGTCGCTGTCGTTGCCGCGGACGACTCCGACAAAGCGCTTGGCCTGCTGGCCGCGCGGGGCTTGGCAGCCTGGGTGCTAGGGCACATCACGGCCGGGTCTGGACAGGTACGCCTGACCGGCGCCCACGCGGCTTAGCGGACCGGCGTCCGCACAACCCATCGCATCCGGCTTAGCTGCCAGGCATCGGTCCGGTCGGCCAGCACCCATCGGGTCCGGCGGGCATCACTACATCCGGCCAGCACCCATCCTGCCCACGCGGCGTGCGAACGGCAGGCCAGCACGTTCTCATCGGCTGCGGCCGTGTGCGCGCGGCAAGCGCGCGTCGCTCGCTTGACGTGCTATCAGGCTCCGGCCGATGAACCGGATTGCCGGATGAGGCCCTCGGCGTCATAGTCGCCGTAATCCCCGTCCCAGTCCTCGTCCTCGTCGTCTTCGTCCGGTGCGTGATCGGCGTCGTCGTCCCCGGAATAACGATCGCCCAGGTCCGCGTACGTGGAATCCCCGCTGGCGCCATGCTGCTGCGAGTCGACGCCTAGCTCAGCCCGCAACCGGTCAAGATCCGTCCCGCCGCCGCTGTACTTAAGCTGGCGTGCCACCTTGACCTGCTTGGCCTTGGCTCGGCCGCGCCCCATTGGCTCGACCCCCTCTGAACGTACGGAACCCGATGGGTCCCTGGTCACCGCACTAGTAAGTTTGCCCGTTACGAGTAAGTTGCCCGTTACTACGCCAACGCTGGCGATTTCGTGCACACAAAGCCGACCCGCCGCAGCTCCGCTCACCGGAGTGCGGCGCGCTCGCCCTGACGTACAGGTACAACCGTACCTGCTTTGGGCGCCGGGCGCCTCCGATGATTCTGCCGAACACCGCAGATCCGTCGGCGAACCCCCCGTCATCGGCCCGGTCCGTGCCGGTCGGGCTCCTTTGTCAGCCGGGCTGTGCCATCAGGACTGTCAGCGGCCAAGGTAGATGCCCCGAAGCCTGCCCACCTCGGCGATCCGCCGCTCAGCGAGCCGGTCGGCGGCAACAGCCGGCGGGACACCGTCGGCATCGGCCATGGCCAGGATCTGCCTCGTGGTGCCCAGAATCTGCTCAGCCCTCGCCTTGGCCCGGTCGAAGTTGAATCCGTGCAGCTCATCGGCGACCTGGATGACACCTCCGGCGTTCACCAGGTAATCGGGCGCATAGACGATGCCGAGATTGGCCAGCAGCTTTTCCACGCCCGGATGCGCCAGCTGGTTGTTCGCGCCGCCGCAGATGACCTTCGCGGTCAGCACTTCCGCGGTGTCGTCGTCGATCGCGCCGCCGAGCGCGCACGGCGAGTAGACGTCGAGTCGGCTGCCCACTAGTTCAGCTCGGCTCGCCACGACGGTTACCTCCGGGTGCTGAGCTCGGACCCGCTCAAGCGCGGTGTTGCTGGTGTCGAAGATCACTACCCGGGCGCCGTCGCTAATGAGGTGATCAACAAGGCGGTGTCCGACTTTGCCCACGCCCTCGACGCCGACGGTCTTTCCGTCGAGGGTCGCGCTGCCCCAGACGTGTTCCGCTGCCGCCCGCATGCCTTGGAATACGCCGAACGCCGTGAGCACCGACGAGTCCCCGGCGCCCCCGTTGGGCACGGTGCGGCCGGTGACGAACCTGCAGTCGCGGGCCACGATGTCCATGTCCTCGCTGTACGTGCCGATATCGCAAGCGGTGATGTACCGGCCGTTCAGCGACTCGACGAATCGTCCGTACGCACGCAGGAGCGCCTCGGACTTCATCGTGCCCGGATCACCGATGATCACCGCCTTGCCGCCACCATGGTCGAGCCCGGCCAGCGCGTTCTTGTAGGCCATGGCTCTGGAGAGGTTCAGTACGTCAGCGAGCGCGGCGTCTTCATTCGCGTAGGGGTAGAAACGCGTACCGCCGAGCGAAGGGCCGAGCGCGGTCGAGTAGATCGCGATGATGGCGCGCAATCCGGACGGCTCGTCTTGGCAGTAGACGACTTGCTCGTGCCCGGGCTGGCCATCGGCTTGGCCGGCCCCGAAGAAAGTACTCACTGAGGTGGGCTCCCGATATCAGCCCGCGTCGTCGTTGACGCGGGATCGGGGACCAGCCTATCCCCGGTACGGCGGCGGCCGAGGGACTGCGTGATCACTACCGGCGCGTAACCCTTTGCCCAGAGCGGTACGGCATGTCACGATTAGTCATGCTGCCTAATGCGCGACAAGTGCCAGAGTTTCGGCCGCTTTCACCGCTGCCGTCCGTTGGTGTGCGTCGATGCCTAGGCAGGCAAGAATGGGCACTCAACCATGGTTCGGGTCGAAACCTCTCGAAGCAGATTATCTTGCGGCAGTTGGGGGATTAATCTCAAACTCCGGGCGGTTACTGAGAAACATCGCAGCAAGCGCGTAACCGGCGATCCGGTCAGGGGGCTGGCCGGCAAGCCGGCAATCGGGGATCACGCTGGTGGCGTGGCCGGGAGGGAGGATCGCGGCACTCGCGGCGCGTACGCGAGCGCCCATCGGTACCTGATCTTGAACGCTCGGCGGTTCGCCTGGCGATAACGGCAGCCAAATAGCGCCGCACAAGGACGTGGAGGCAATCGAGCTAAGTATCTGATGGGAGGCGCGGATTGACTTTTCCGAATCTGCCCGTTGCGACGCTGCGTGTCGCTAGACTCACGCAGCGTGACATGATCGCCACGGGGGACATTAGCCGACTCGCCAGAGAACTTTGCTCCCGGTTGTCGACTTGTCACGGCTCGTGATGGCAATATGGTCTCAGTGGACTATATGGGACATCCGAGGCAGGCTTCGCTAGAAGCCGCGAAGAACAAGAGAAGTAGGTAGGGATCGCAGTACCGGTCCAGGAGGAGAGGCCGTAAACATGTCTGCACGCACACCAGAGGCTGAGCCGCTGCTTACCCCGGCGGAAGTCGCCACGATGTTTCGGGTTGATCCGAAGACTGTGACGAGATGGGCAAAGGCCGGAAAGCTCACGTCGATCCGGACGCTTGGCGGCCACCGCCGGTACCGGGAGACAGAGGTCCGCGCCCTTCTGGCGGGCATCCCGCAGCAGCGCTCGGAATGAGGCGTGGCCGCGGTCCGGCGTCGGATCGCCCGGACGGCTGGCGCTCGCGCCGCCAGCCAGCGGCCATTTGCCTAGCAGTTGGGGGTCGGCCCCGGCGGCGTGCACGCCGCGTTGGGGGGCGCACTTCGCGTTCGATGCGGCGATGAGCATCGGTCAGTGAGTGTTGCCGGGGTCGATCCGGCCTCCTGGAAAGATCCGGAGGCCGCTGAGTTGTCGCCTCGACAGCCACGGGTTCGTCAAGACCACTTAAAACTTGGGAACGGATTCGTTTCCCGTCACGAGCGCGGCAGGCCGAGCGATGATCTCGGCGGCGCGCACGATTCCCCGAAGAGACTGCGGCCCACGGCCAACGCCGCTCGGCTCGCGTAGCGCTTTCCAGCCCCGGGCCCAGCACAGCCCCACCGGGTCGGCCAGGCCCTCACCGACGATGTCCCGGCGCCGATCCTCTGGGGCCGCGGCCCGCACGGTGCTCTGAGCTCCCGTCAGTCGGGCGAGTGCCCGCGTTACATGCCTTTGTCCTATCTCGACAAGCCCCGGGGCGTCGGCACTCCTGTGCCCCGGGTTGTCGATGTTCCGTGCACTAAGCCGTGAATTGTGATCGGAGCGTCTGGGCAGCCACGAGTACCACTGCGCCGCCAGGCCGCGGCCGTTGCACAGCGGGCCGACGAACGGCCCCGCGGGGCCGGAGTCCAATCACAGCCGGGATCAGACAGACATATCGGTCTCTCGACGCGCCGTGATGCTAACTATCTGTAGCGACATAACAACTTGGTGTCATCATCCATGTTGAGGAACGTCTCTCGGGATACTGGCTGAACGCGCCGAGGCAGCACGGTGCCCCGGCGCACATTGGTCTCGTGCGTCATCGCGTCAACAGAGTGCGTCCGATGAAGCACGCAGCGTCCCAGGGGGATCCGCCGAGACGGCGGATTATGCGGCGCTTTTGACGGGGGAGGTACCCACAATGCGTGATCCGGACCTGATACAGCGCGCGGAGCGGGCTGCCGGCGCATTGGAGCGGGCATGGGATCGCTGGCGGACCATGCACGGATATGGCTCCGAACCGTTACCGCCAGTGTCGAGTTACGTGGGCTATTCGATGGAGGAGCCGTGGGGGCAGCCCCGCGTGGTGTTCGGAGTCGCCGCAGACGAAGCCGAGCAGCTCGCGGCGCTGCTAGACGGACATGACTGTTACGGCCCCATTCATGCCGAGGTCACCAGTAGGCCAGACTGGCTGCGGGCGCCGGCGACCGATCTTGGCTCGTACCCTCGGCCTGTCGACCGCCTGAGCATCCCGCCGCAGGCCCGGCCACCAGCAGATGACCTGCTCGGTTCGGCTAGCGAGGCGTTCGGTCCTGCCAGGCAGCGTGATGGCGCTCAGGGGATCAACGGGAACGTGATCGAGCCAGGTCTGGCCGACGCGACTGTGTTCGACGAGCCGGAGCTGCCGGCCTCTGGTGCTGTGGGCGACGCCTTCGTCATCAGTGCCGCGCCGACAGAGGACGCGCCCGACGAGGTTGACAACAGGCCAGGCCGAGTCGACCGGGCGAGGCCCGGCGAGCAGGCGACAAACGTCGTGTCCGCGCGCACGCCACAGGAGCTCGAGCCGTTGCCGCCGATGCCCGACCCGGCGCCGACCGGGCCGATGGGTTCTGCGTCGCTGGCGCCCGCCAAGACCTCGAACAAGGGCGTCAAGGCGACCGGCGGACCTGGCTATCGCGGTCCGCGCTACCAGGGATCACCGCCGCGGTACAAGGCTGGCCGCGGGCCGGCGAATGCGACGCCCGCTGACTTGGCTGATGCAGCGGATACCGGAACGACCGCGGATGCCCCGGCTGCCGCTGGCACGGTTGCAACCGCTGGCACCGCCGCGACGGCCGCTGACTTCGCCCCCACCGCTGGCACCGCCGACGCCGCAGCCGCCGTCGGCACCGGCGACTCAAGTGATGCGGCGCATACGGGAGCGAGCGCGGGTGCCTCGGATGCCGTTGACGCGGCCGCCAACCCCGGCAC
>Ga0126378_10002203_pt1 | contig 14393 bp, 14 predicted proteins | sample PanSoiMetPlot_23_FD_92587 | JGI IMG/M metagenome (GOLD analysis project Ga0126378, IMG submission 92587) | Tropical forest soil microbial communities from Panama - MetaG Plot_23 | ecosystem: Environmental > Terrestrial > Soil > Tropical forest > Bulk soil | place: Panama | collected 2016-02-17 | reverse complement strand
TTCCTGGATCTTGATGACCTTCTTTTCTTCGGCCATCTCGGTGATCTGGGTCTTCGCTCCTTTTTTGGTGGGCTTCTTCTTCTTGCCTCGGAGCGGAATCGTCACCCGGCCCCAGACGAGGTCTGCCATCTCTTGCTTGGAGAAGGTGCTCTCCTTCTCCGAGGTCCTCTTCTTGCCCCGCTCCGCCTTGTTTTTGGTGACGTCGACGAGCTCTCGCCCGCGGCCCAAATGATCGGGCACAACCTTGAACTCGCGAACTTCGCCAATCGCCTTCTTGCCCGGAGCGAGCGGGATGCTCTTGTGGGCGGTGGACGTGGGTGTCACGCGGCGCACCTGCACCAGCGGGCGGCTGATCACCACTGCTTGCGTGGGCGTTGGCCGCTTGGATTGCGGCGCCGGGGTCGGAGCCGCCGCGACTGGGCGCGCCGGCGACGCGAAGCGCGCTTCTGGGGCAGGGGTGCTGACGGGCGGAGGCGGTTGATGGACGGACGGAGCCGTCAATTCTGGTTGGGCCACTGCTGACGCCTGGATGCGGGGAGTTGGCGTTGGGGGTTCGGCTGGGATCTCGGCCGCGATTGGAATCGGCGCGGGTGCGTGCTCTGATTCCACTGACTCCGCACTCTGCGGCGGCCGAGGCGCGACCTCGGCGGTTGAAACCTCGGCTTCGTGCCCGTCGCGATGATTCGCCTCGCCGGCCGCCGGGGATGGACCGGGAACCTTGCGGCGAACGACGAATCCCTTCGCGGTGACTGGCGCGGCCGGCGCCTTCGGCTTGCGCTGGCTGACGATCTTCAGGATGGCGGCGTTCGCCTGGTCATCCTCAAGCGAGCTGGAGTGGCTCTTGACGTCATAGCCCAGCGCGACGAGCTCGTTGACGACCTCCTTGTTGTCGAGCTCGATCCCTTGGGCTTTGAGCTCCCTAGCAATTTCATGTACGCGCTTCTTTGACATACTCGTAAGCCTTCTGGCCTGCTCACAATCGAGCAGTATCTACCGCGCGAGGGCAAGTTCCAAGCTCGTCAAATCCACCGATAGCATCCTTCCACGGAATGCCCTGTGGAAGGCCTTGCGCTTCAATGCCGCGGTCAAACATCCCAAGCCGCACAGGTAAGCCCCTCTTCCTCGCTGATGTCCGGTCAGATCCACGGCCAGTTGAGGACCTGCCACCAGTCGGAAGAGCTCGTCCTTGGGCCGAGCCCGGCCGCAGCCGATGCAGGTCCTCAGGCGACTGCCTCGTCCGGTATTCTTAATCGATTCGATGCGTGCCGGCATGGCGTTTGTCCCTGGGCGCGGTCGTGGACCCGTTTCCAATGCGGAAGATTACGGCTTGGCCTCCTCCGCAGAGCCCTCGGCAATTGTGGGCTCGGGCGGCAGCCCGCGCTCGGCGTTGAGCTCCGCCCGAAGCTTGCTCTCCTCGAGAAGGTAGTTCTCCGCCGCGCTTTTGATTTGCCGCGCCTTCTTGATCCCGATTCCGGGAGTCTCGCCCAGCTTGGCAATGTCCTTTTCGTTCGCAATGTCTTCGACGGTGTTGTACCCGGCGGTGGCGAGCTGGTCGATCGTCTTCTCGCCAATTCCCCGCACGCGAGCGAGCCGCTCCTGCTGTGTCAGCTCGTCCGGGTGTCGCCTCGCCTCGATCAAGCGAGCTTGCTCGCGTTCGTACTCCATCCGAGCGAGCTCCGCCGCGTCGTCCACCATCTGGACCTTGGCCGCCTCCTGCATCGCCGGAATCTTCGCCACGTCGATCCCCGGTATCTGCGCCAGCACCTCGGGCGACGCCTCCGCCACGTCTTTGGCCTGGCGAAAGCCGTGCGCGTAGAGCGTTTCGATCAGCATCTCCGAGACGCCGGGAAGGGCTCCGAGCGAGCGGTTGGCAAACTCGCGCATCTCCTTGACCCGCGTCTCGCTGTTGATGTCCAGCTTCCAGCCGGTCAGCTGCGCCGCGAGCCGCACGTTCTGGCCGCGCCGCCCGATGGCCAACGAAAGCTGATCGTCCGGGACGATGAGCTCCATGGCGTGATTGGCTTCGTCGATGATCACCCGGGAGACCTCGGCTGGGGCGAGAGCCGCGCAGACGAAGCGGGCAGTGTCCTCGTCAAAGGGAACGATGTCGATTTTTTCGCCGCGCAGCTCCTGGACCACGGCTTGAACGCGGCTGCCCTTCATCCCGACGCACGCGCCAACGGGGTCCACGTCCGGATCGCGCGACGAAACAGCGATCTTCGCGCGGCCGCCGGGCTCGCGCGCCGCGGCCTCAATCAACACGATTCCTTCCGCGATCTCCGGGACCTCCATCTCAAACAGCTTGGTCAAGAGATTTACCGAAGCGCGGGAGAGGATGATTTGTGGGCCCTTCGACTCGCGAAGCACGTCCAGAACATAGGCCTGAACGCGGTCTCCCGCGCGGTAGGTCTCCCGAGGCACCTGCTCGCGCACTGGGAGGACCGCCTCGGCGCGGCTGAGCTCGACGATGATGTTGCCGCGCTCGAATCGTCGGGCGACGCCGGTGACGATGGTGTCCTTGTGCTCCTTGTATTCGTTGTAGACGTTCTCGCGCTCGGCGTCGCGCGTGCGCTGCAGGATGACCTGTTTCGCGGTTTGCGCTGCAATGCGTCCAAAACCGTGGCGGAACGTCTTCAGCCTGAGGATGTCGCCGTACTGATCGTCCTGCGCCTTGGCCTCGGCAGAATCCTCGTCACGGTAAAAAATCTGGAAGACCAGCTCGTCCCCCGCCTCGACTTCCATGCCCTTTTTCCGGGCCTCGGCCAGGGTGAGCTGATTGACCGCCTGCACTGGATCGATGATTTCCTCCACCACATTGATCGCCTGAAACAGCTCGACGACGCCTTTTTCCGAGTCGTACTTCGCCTCGAGGTTCCGGTCCTGCCCGAAGTGCTTCTTCGCCGCGGTCTTCATCGCGTCCTCGAGCGTCGCGACGAGCACCTTGCGCTCGATGCCCTTGTCCTTAGCAACCTGATCGAGGACGAGGTTCAGGTTTACGCTTTGATTGGTCTGAGTGGCCATGACGTGCCAGTGGCTCCTTATCCATGGCCCCGAGAGGCCTGTATTTCAGTGCTTGAACCCGAATTCCAGGTTCGCCTTGGCGATGTCCCTGAATGGAATGCGCATTGTGCCGGCGCCTTCCACGTCGAGCGTTACACCGTCATCGGCGACGGCGGTGAGCACGCCGCGAAAATTTCGGCGAGGCGGCTCTCCGAGAGGACCAAAAGTCTTGAGCTTGACCGTCTGACCTTCGGCGCGGCGGAAGTGCTCGGGCTTCCTCAGCCGGCGGTCGAGACCCGGGCTGGACACCTCCAGGTGGTACGCGTGTTGGACAACATCCTCGACGTCGAGGAGCGTCTCGACCGAATGCGACACCGTCTCGCAGTCCCCGAGACCGACGCCTCCCGGCTTGTCGATGAACAGTCGCAAGATCCAGCTGTCGCGTTCGTGCAAAAACTCCACGTCCACCAACTCCATACCCAGGCCGGCGATGACCGGTTCGGCGAGCTCCGCAGCTCTCGCTTCGACCGCCTGCTTATGACTCGGCTCCGCCATCGGCGCCCCAAAACGCGAAAAGCGGGCACGAATGGCCCACTTTTCGAGGAAAATCGAAAAATGTATCTGTTGTGCGTACCATACGCAGCGCGGAAAAGTAAAGGGACGGACGGAAGGCGGGCTGGGGCTTTGAGGTATGGGTCGGGAGTGGCGATATAAACGGGAGCCATGATGCTGGTTGCAGCGGTGCAGATGAATTCCGGAGCGGACAAGGGGCGAAACCTCGATGCGGCGACTCGCTGGATACGCCAAGCTGCGGGGCTGGGCGCCAAGCTCGTCGGAGTACCGGAGAATTTCAGCTGGATGGGCCCGGAGCCGGAACGCCCATCCGCCGCCGAGACCTTGGACGGCCCAACGCTTTCGCGCATGGCCGCTCTCGCCCGCGAGCTGTCGATCACTCTTTTGGCCGGCTCAATACTCGAGACGGGCGCGCCGGGCGGGCGCCTCTACAACACCAGCGCGCTGTTTGGGCCGGACGGCACGCGGCTGGCGGTTTACCGGAAGATCCACTTGTTCGACGTGGACGTGGGGGATGGAGCGACCTACCGGGAGTCGGCCGCGGTGGCGCCCGGCTCCGAGGTGGTCGCGGTGGACTGTCCCGTCGCCCGCATCGGGCTCTCGGTCTGCTACGACTTGCGCTTTCCCGAGCTGTACCGCGCCCTCTCCGCTCGGGGGGCGACGCTGATCACCGTGCCATCGGCGTTCACCTTGATGACCGGGAAGGATCACTGGGAAGTCCTTCTGCGCGCGCGGGCGATTGAGAATCAATGCTACGTGCTCGCCCCGGCGCAGCACGGTCGGCACTCGGAGCGGCGGGTGACCTTTGGGCAGGCGATGCTGGTCGACCCCTGGGGACTGGTGGTGGCGCGCGCTTCGGACGGAGAAGGGCTCGCGATCGGCGCGATGCAGATGGACTTGCTGGCGGACATTCGGCGCAAGTTGCCGGCGCTGTCGCACCGCCGGCTCTAAGCTTGCCGAATTGTCAACCCGCTCGACGTGCGCGGGTGTGAGGAGCGCATCCAGGGCGGCGCGACCTTCGATGCGGCTCATGTGAAGCGTTGCTCAGGCCCGTTAAACTGAGCCCGGCATCGGTGCGAGCCCTGTTCGATTGGATCGGTTGCTTAACGCGCGCTGTAGATCCGCCTGCGTCTTTATGGCGCTGGCGGCATTCGCTTGCACTTGCAGCAGAAGCGACTCGGAGAAATCGGAAGGACGCCTACCAACACGCGATTCGCCCAAAGCGCGGCTGCGGCGCGTCTCGGGCGACGTTCGGATGAAGCGAGCCGCGGGGGACGAGTGGACGCCGGCGCTGGACGGCGCACCGCTGCTTGCCAACGACAAAGTCCGTACTCTGCGCGGAGGCTCGGCACTCATTGAGTTCGCCAATGGGTCGCTCGTCACCTTGGGCGAGGACGCGCTGATAGGCATTGCGAATACGCATCCCTTGCCGGGTCAGGAGCGCAGCGACCTCACACTTTTGCAGGGCCGGCTGGACGCCGAGCTCGATGATCCGGCGAAGCAGTCGATCTCGGTAAACACGCCGACGGCGACGGTGCGCGCGGGAAGGGAGATCGTGTTCCAATGAGTTTCAGCCCGTTCGCCATCGCCGCCGTGCTCGCCGCCTCTGCCCCGGCAGTCGTTGTCCAACCGGGAGAGACGCTTGAGCAAGTCGCTCAGCGTGCGCTTGGCGATCCTCGGGCAGCGGCGGAGCTGAAATCCCTCAATGGCCTCACCGGGGATTCGGTGTCACCCGGCACCAGTCTGCATCTCCCGGGCCCCGAGCGCGCAAGAGCCCTGAGCGCGCTGCTTGCCGCGCGGAACGCAATTTCTCAAGCGGACCCGGCTTCCAGCGGCCTCGCGGAGGCGTCCGAGAGCCTGCGCAAGGCCGAGCAACTCTTTCAAGCGGCCAGGTACGAGGATGCAGCGGCCGCAGCCGACGCCACCTGGCGATTCCTGTCCAGCTCCGCGCAGGAAAACACGCGCTTTGCGGTGCAGGTCACCGATCGCGAGACAAGAGTTACCTCGCAGTCGGGCCAGCCGGTTCGGGTCGAGCAAGACGGGCTGACGCGACCGGTGCGCCCCGGTCAGACGCTCACCCTTCCAAGGCAAAGCCCCAGAGCCGCGCTGACTGCTCCGGCGCTGCTCTCCCCCGCGGATTTGGCGCGCCTCGGGCTTAGGCCGGGTGAGAACGGAGTCGGTCCAATCACCTTGACGTGGCAAAACGTCGCCGGCGCCGCCGGGTACGCGCTCGAGATCGTGCCTCTCGGGGGGGCGGGCAAGCCCATCGCGCTCAACGTCGACAAACCCGAGGCGCGCGTTGCGCTCGCCGCCGGAAAGTATTCCTGGTCGGTGCGAGCGGTCGCCTCCGAGGGCGACCAATCGGTCGCGTCGCCGCGCCGGACGTTCGAGCTTTGGATCGAGCCGCTCAAGCTCGAGGTCAAGGAAACCCGGTGGAAGTGACCGGTGCGACTCTTTAAGACCATCCTGCTGCTGATGCTCGTGGTCAGCGTCGTGCCGACGGCAATGGTGGGCTGGCTGTCGGTTTCGGATACGCGCGAGCTTCTGATCGGCGACGCCCAGGAGCTGGCGCAGGAGCGCGTCAAAGAGCTTCGAATGAAGACCGAGGGCATCGTCGACGAGGCTCTCCGGGGAACGATGGGGCTGGCGCGCGTGCCTCATTTCTTCGGTCTGCCCCTCGCCGACCAGCGCGCGCAGATCGCGGCGATTCTCAATCAGCAGCGCGACCTCACCGCGGTTACCCTCTTCGGCGCGGACCGCGCGCGATTGCCTGGCCTACAAGCGTTCGCAGTGAAGGACATCCCGCCGACGGAAGTTGCGGCGCACGAGGAGCGGGCGATTCGCCTTCTTTCCGCTTCCGGTGGCGTGCGCTACTCCCAGGTCTACCCAAGCAGCGCGCTGCGCCAGCCGGCGCTCACCGTCGCTTTCGCCGTAGGCGAGCCGCCTCGAGGCTACATCGCGGCCGAGATTTCGCTGGCGCGGCTTCCCGAAGTGCTCGGTGAGGAGAAGCTCGGCTCGATCGGATTTGCCTATGTCGTCGACCGCGACGGAAGGCTGGTCGGCAGCGCCCCGGCTTTCGGCAATTCCCGCACCGGGGACGACCTCTCGAAGCGCCCGGCGGTTGCTCACTTCATCCAGACCTTTGCGCGATCTCCACACTCGGAGACCTTTCACGTGGGTAACTTTGGAGACGAGCGCGACGGAGTAGTGGCCGCTTATTCCGTGATGCCAGAACTCGCTTGGGCAGTGGTTTCGGAGCAGCCGATCCGCTTGGCCTACAGCCAGGTGAAAGCAATGCAGCGCCGGGTGGCGATGGCTCTGGCCGGCGCGCTCGCGGTGGCGCTCTGCCTGGCGGCGCTTTTCTCGAGGAACATCACCCGACCTTTGAAGGGCTTCACCGCGGCCGCGATGGACATCGCGCGGGGAAAGTTCGGCGCCCGCGTCGAAGTGAAGGCGAAGAACGAGCTGCGAGAGCTGGCGCAGACGTTCAGCTACATGAGCAGCGCGCTGCAGGCGTATGACCAGGAGACCAAGGGCCTCTACGCAAGCCTAGAGGAAGGATACCTGGAAACTATTCTCACGCTGGCAAACTCGATCGACTCGAAAGATCCGTACACTCGAGGACACAGCCAGCGCGTCGGCGATGTGGCGGTCGAAATCGGCCGCGAGATGGGACTGAGCGGGCGCCAGCTCAAGCAGCTGCAGTACGGCGGCATTCTTCACGACATCGGAAAGATCGGAATCGCCGAGGCGCTCCTCTGCAAGCAATCGCGCCTCAACGAACAAGAAATGGTCGTGATGCGAGAGCACCCGACGATCGGCGACAACATCGTGCGGCCAGTCAGCTTCCTCGCCGGTGTTCGCCCCGCGATTCGAAATCACCATGAGAGGTGGGACGGGACCGGGTACCCCGACGCGCTCAAGGGCGAGGACATTCCGTTGATCGCCCGGATTGTCAACTGCGCCGACACCTTCGATGCCTGCACATCGACGCGGCCGTACCAGAAGGCGATGGCGCTGGACAAAGCGCTGGACGTCATGGAGAGCCTGCGCGGCGGACAGATCGATCCCAAAGTGCTGGATGCGCTGCGGCGGGTGGTGGAAAAGAAGATCGCGCGCTCGGAAGGTCAGCGGCAGCCGGCAAAGATCGCTTCCTGAAATCGAGAAGGCCTGCGCGGCCCACTCATTTCACGACGCGCAGATGCGGATGCCTCGGCGGGCGGGGCGGTTTGTCGCTTGGATCTTCGCCGCCGCCTCTCGGAGAATCGGAGGCGTCCTGGACCGCGGGGAGTGCATTGCTGCCCAAGGACGTCGTCGGTTTCTGATGCCCATTCGGCGCCGGCGCCCGTTTCGCCTTCGCCATCGCAGCCTGCTGCATCAGCTCCTTCGGCATGTCGTCGGGGTACATCCAGAATTCCTTGGTGGAATAGCTGGTGATGGCGAAAAGAGCCGACCAGGGAACCGCGACTCGAAATCGCGAGCCCGAGAAGCTCAGGGTCGAACGGATGCCCCAATCCCCGACCGTGAGGTCGGGAGGGTCAAATCGGTAGGAAAGGTTGAGCCGCAGGTGCGCCTCGTGCTTGAGCGTGGGCGGGACGAGAACTCCAGGGCGGCGAGCATCGAGATGGATCATCACCATCCCCTGCTCCAGCGCTGACAACAGACGCTCCTTCTTCTCTGGGCCCTTTCTATCCAATGTCGCCTCGCCGTTGAATCAACGCCGACGCAGCGCGCGCTCTATCTCGCGCCGCGTCTCGCGCTCCTTGATTTCGGCTCGCCGGTCCTCATGTGTCTTCCCCAGGCAAAGCCCCAGCTGCACTTTCGCGATGCCTCGCTTGAAGTAGAGCATAAGCGGAATGATTGAATAACCCCTCTCCCGCACCTTTGCAGACCAACGATCGATTTCTGACCGGTGGAGGAGCAAGCGGCGCGATCGGGTAGGCTCGTGTGTGAATGCGCTCGCGTGCCCGTAGGGGCCAATTCGAGCATTCAGTAGATACAGTTCAGTCCCCCGCGGGATTGCATAAGAATCCGTGAGGTTAGCGCCGCCCTGGCGCAAGCTTTTCACCTCGCTGCCCAGCAGCTCGATCCCCGCTTCCAAAGTTTCCTCGACGGAATAGTCGAAGCGCGCTCGTTTGTGCTGGGCGATCAGGCGGACGCCCTCGGGCGGCGCGCTATCCTTGTGCTTGGCTGCTGCCATCAGCGGATCGCGCGTCCAGCGGGAGATTGTCGATCAGGCGGGTGGACCCGACGAACGCGGCGATCAAGGCCCGGGCCGGGCGCTCTGCGGAAATCCTTTCCAGCGGCGCGAGCGTTTCGGCGTCGACGATCGCGACGTAATCCTCGCGCAGCTGCGCCCGCTCCAGCTCTTCGCGCATGGCGTTCGCCAGCTCCCGAGCGTCCTTGACTCCTGTCATGACCCGCTCTTGCGCGCGGCGAAGGCCGGCGAAGATCGACAGAGCGCGCCTGCGCTCGCCTTGCGAGAGGTATGCATTGCGCGAGCTCATCGCCAGGCCATCCCGGTCCCGGACGGTTGGAACGGAGATGATCTCCGAGCCCAAGTTCAGATCCAGATTCAAGCGGCGAATCACCTGCAGTTGTTGATAGTCCTTTTCGCCGAAGACTGCGACGTGAGGTCGAAAGAGGCAGAGCAGCTTAGCGACCACCGTCGCTACACCGCGGAAATGGCCAGGACGCTTCTCGCCGCACAGGCCGCGGCTGATCTCGCCGACCTCGACCAAAGTCTGAAAGCCGGGCGGGTACAACTCCGCCGCATCGGGCGCAAACACCGCTTCCACTCCCGCGTCGCGGCACTTCTTCAGGTCGCCGTCCATGTCGCGCGGGTAGCGGGAGAGATCGTCGTTGGGGCCGAATTGCGTTGGATTGACGAAGATCGTCGCTGCCACGCGGTCGGCGGCGCGCTTTCCTTCTCGAATCAGCGCGAGGTGCCCCTGGTGTAGATAGCCCATCGTCGGAACGAGCGCGAGCCGGCCGCCGCGACGTTGAGACAAGCCCACCCACCGGCGCGCTTCGTCAACAGTCCGCAGGAGCTCGAGGGCCATCGAAGGACGATGCCGGATTCACAGCTTGCTAGACCGGAACACCGTACACGGCCTTCTCGTCGCGGTCCGAGGCCGGTGCCGGGTCCGGATTCGAGGCGACCAGCCGGATCGTCTTTGACTTGAACGAGTGGGCCTCGTCGGGGAAGGCATCGCTTCGAACTTCCGAGAAGAAGGTTTGCGCAGCTTGCTGAATTGCGCTGTACAGGTTGGCGTACTGCTTGACGAACTTCGGTTTGAAGTCGGGATTCATTCCGAGCAAGTCGTAGCAGACGAGCACTTGACCATCGCAGTGAAGCCCGGCGCCGATCCCGATCGTGGGGATGGAGAGCTTCTCGGTGATCGCCTTTGCGAGCTCGAGTGGAATTCCCTCGAGGACCACCGAGTAGCACCCGGCCTGTTCGAGCGCGAGCGCGTCCTGGAGTATGCGTCGCGCCGTTTGCTCGTCTCTGCCTTGCACTACGAAGCCGCCCATCCGGTGCACCGACTGCGGCGTCAAGCCGAGGTGGCCCATGACCGGGATGCTCGCACGGACGATTCGCTGGACCGTCTCGGCGAACTCCTCACCGCCTTCGAGCTTGACGCTTCCCACCCGGCCTTCGGCCACCAGCCTGCCCGCATTCTTCACTGCTTCGTCGACCGAGGACTGATAGCTCATGAAAGGCAGATCGCCCACGACGTGCGCGCGCTTGGCGGCGCGCGTCACCGCCGCGCAGTGATAGACCATTTGGTCCATCGTGACCGGCAGGGTGGACTCGTGGCCTTGCACCACCATTCCAAGGGAGTCGCCGACGAGGATCGCGTCTGCACCAGCCTCATCGAAGATGCGGGCGAACGCCGCGTCGTAGGCGGTCACCATGCAGATCTTTTGGCCGATCTGCTTAAGCCTTTTCAGCGCGTGGATGGTGACCTTGTCGCTCACGGTTCACCTCCTGATTTCTCTTCGATGTCGTTCCGAGCCTTCGCCGTCCAACCGGATCGCCTCGGCTCGGTCCATTTGCTACTACGCAGGCACTCTATTCACCAGCATGAAAAAGCTCAATCGAATCGGCGGAAGCTCATTTCCGCCGCATTGCGATTGGGATGTAGTGGTGCGTTCCCCTCCGCATCCGCCGAATGACACCGACTAGATTGTCAAGATCTTCCTCGTTTGCGACGAAGTCGATGTCGGAGGTGTTGATCACCAAGAGGGGCGTCTCGCTGTAGTGAAAGAAGAACTCGTTGTACGCCTTCATCAGCTCCTCCAGGTATTGCGGATCGATCTTCCGCTCGAACTCGCGGCCGCGCCTGCGGATGCGGGTGAGCAAGACATCGAGCCGCGCCTGGAGGTAAATGACCAAATCCGGTTTGCTGATCCGGCTTCCGAGCGCCTCGAAGATTCGGTCGTAGAGGCCGAGCTCATTGGGATCGAGATTGAGGCAGGCGAAGATCCGATCCTTGGCGAAGAGGTAGTCGCTGAGCGTAACGCTGTTGAAGAGGTCCTGTTGAAACAGCTCCTGCTGCTGGCGAAAGCGCGAGAGAAGGAAAAACAGCTGCGTCTGGAACGCAAATTTCTGGCGGTCCTCGTAGAAGCTTCCCAGAAACGGATTCTCTTCGACGCTCTCGAGGATCAGCCGCCCGCTGAATCGCTGGGCCAACAGGGTTGCCAGGCTGGTCTTGCCGACGCCGATCGGGCCCTCGATGACCATGTACCGGTTTTCCACCTAGACTGCCTCCGAGACGGAACCCGCGCCTGCCGCGGGCGGATACAAACATGATCGCCCCCATGGGGCAACCGACCGTCGCGAAAAAGCTAGTAATTTCAGTAGGGTATTTGACGTGACGGCGACCATAACGTAACGTCACTTCACCATGCAGCGGCCCTCAGCGAAAGGGCGACGCCGTCGTCCAAAATCGACCCGGTTTGCGAGCGACCCGCCGGGAGCACCCAGCCCCAGCGCGGCTGAAGCCCTGTGCGGCGTGGCGATGCTGAAGGTTGCGATGGAGCTCAAGAAGCGTCCTTCGGTTCCGGTGGACAACGTGGTCCAGGACGTTCTCCGCGCGATGGGAATCGACGGCAGCACGTTTCGAAAGTACGTCGCCGGCCAAGCCGAAGTATTGCAGGGCTTAGAGAGAATGCGACGCGGGCAGCGGCCTTGACTTAGCACACTTCGCTCAGCGCGCGCTCCAGCGCGGCGAACTCTTCCACCGAAACCGTCTCCGCGCGGCGGGTTGGATCGATCTTCGCGCGCCTAAGCGCTTCGGCCAGGGCTTGCGGCGAGCCCAGCGCTTGAGCTGACTTGAGCGAATTGGAGATCGTCTTGCGCCGGTGCGCAAACGCCGCCTTGACCAACTGGCGAAAGCGGCCCTCATCGAGCACCGCGGCGCGCGGCGTTTCCAGAGAGGCGAGGCGGACGACCGAGGATGCAACCTTGGGAGGCGGGTGGAACAGCCCGGGCCTCAGCGTGAACAGCGTCTGCAAATCAAAGTGGAGGGCGAGCAACGCGCTGAGGATTCCGTAGTCCCGTCCGCCGGGAGGCGCGCAGATGCGAGCAGCGACTTCCTGCTGCATCGTCAGCACCGCGCGCGCAACGTGCTCGCGCTGGTCGAGCAGCTCGAACAGAATTGGGCTCGTCAGGTGATAGGGAATGTTTCCCACCACGATCAGGCGCTGTCCCCCGCAGAGCGCGGCAAAGTCCAAGCGCGCGGCGTTTCCGGCAACGACGTGGAGATTGTCGGCGCGAAGCTCATGGAGCACTTCCACCAGGTCCGGATCGCGCTCAACGGCTATCACCTGGGCTCCGGTCCCGAGTAAAAGGTGGGTCAAGTGACCCAGACCGGCGCCCAGCTCGACGACGGGGTCGCCGGGGCGAAGCGCGGCCGCGTCCACGATCCTTTGCAGGGACGGCTGGTCGTCGAGGAAGTTTTGTCCCCAGCTCGCCTTGGGGCGAAGCCCGCGCCGCCGCAGGATGCTGAGGGCCGATTGCACGACGCAGTCACAATTGCCAAGCGGCGTCGGCATTGAGCGAGGTATCGGAGCGGAGGCCTCGCTTGTGAGCTTCATACCCCGCGGCTGCGATCATCGCGGCGTTATCGGTGCAGAGGTTCGGCGGAGGCACGAACAGCGACAGCTCCCGGTAGCGCGCTCTTTCGTCGGCCAGCGCACGCAGGCGCGAATTCGCCGCGACGCCACCGCAGATCAGAATTCTTTCGCGCCCGAGCCTCCGGGCCGCCGCGACCAGCTTCTTGCTCAGGGAATCCGCGATGGCCTCTTGAAATGAGGCGCACAGATCCTCGAGCGCTTTTCCGGATGGGATTCCATTCTTGCGCACGTAGTGCAAGACCGCGGTCTTCAGCCCGGAGAACGACCAATCGAAGACGCCAGGGGCGGACAGCGCGCGCGGAAAACGAATCGCCTCCCGGTTGCCGTTCTGCGCCAACCGGTCGATCTGTTGGCCGCCGGGGTACGGCAGCCCGAGGATCTTGGCGACCTTGTCAAACGCTTCTCCCGCGGCATCGTCGCGCGTCGCACCCAGGCGCTGGTAATTGCCGATGGCTGACACGTCGTAGAGGCTCGTGTGCCCGCCGGAAACCACGAGCGCGACGAACGGCGGCTCGGGAGCGATGCCGGTGAGTCGAATCGCGAGGAGGTGTCCCTCCAAATGGTTCACTCCGATGAACGGAACAGTGAGCGCCGCGCTCAGTGATTTTCCGACCTGCACTCCGACGAGGAGCGCTCCCAGCAGGCCGGGGCCAGAGGTTGCGGCGATCAAACCGACGTCCGAGATTCCGCGGTCCGCGCGCAGCAGCGCCTCGTGGATCACCGGCAAGACTTGGACGAGGTGATTGCGACTGGCCAGCTCGGGGACGACTCCGCCCCATCGCCGGTGTATTTCTGCCTGCGTGGAGATGACGTCGGAGAGCGCCCGCTGGCCGTCCTCGACGAGCGCGGCAGCCGTTTCATCACAGGAAGTCTCGATGCCAAGGACGAGCACGGCAGGTTACGGGGACAGCTGCTGGAGCATCGCCCTCACTTCGGCCGATGAGGGCCCTTGCGGTTCCAGCTCGAGGAATTTCTTGTAGGCGACCACGGCCCGATCGTCCCGTCGGGTAAATTGGTAGGCCATTCCGAGCGCGAGCCAGGCTTGCGCGTTGGAGCTTTCTCGGTCGAGGGATTCCTGCAGAACCTTCAGCGCCTCGGCGTAACCGGCGACGCTCGGATCGCTGCGAACGAGAGCGATCCCGAGCCCGGCCATGGCTTCGACGGATTCGGGGCGCAACTGCAGAGCCTTGCGAAACTCGAACGCGGCGCGCTTGAACTGCTCCCCTTCGCTGGCGCGTTTTGCCAGGCGCAGGTGTTTCGCAAACTCTCTTTCGGGCGACCAGGGAGGACGCGCGACCGGTGGCGTATCACTGGTCGAGGCACTTCGAACGCTCGCCTCTGCCAACTTCCCTGGCGGCGGAGCGCCAGCAAGTTCAGGGCTCGTCGCCCGCGGTTGAGGCATCGCCGCCGTCCGCTGCACCATCGCCACCTGCGCCTCAGGCGTCGCCGCCGACCGTTGCGGCATCGTCGCTGGCGCTTGAGGCGTCGCCGCCGCTCCCGGGGACGTGCCTTGCGTCGAAGGCGCCGGCCGCTGCGCCATCGGTCTTGCGACCTCCGCCGGAGGATGCGCTGCGGAGGCTGGAGACGACGTCCGCGGACGGCCACTTGGAACCGCAACTACCGCAATCGCAAAGCCGCCCAGCACAGTCAGCCCCAGGGTAATCCACCTGCCGCCTCTG
>Ga0126378_10002202_pt1 | contig 14399 bp, 7 predicted proteins | sample PanSoiMetPlot_23_FD_92587 | JGI IMG/M metagenome (GOLD analysis project Ga0126378, IMG submission 92587) | Tropical forest soil microbial communities from Panama - MetaG Plot_23 | ecosystem: Environmental > Terrestrial > Soil > Tropical forest > Bulk soil | place: Panama | collected 2016-02-17 | reverse complement strand
GTACGGACGGCCATTTCCGCCACCTCCACTGCGCATTGACGATACCGCGATTCTTGACCTGCGAAAAGCCGCTTCCTTTGGTATCATCTCGGCTGCGGCCAGCTCCATGGGACGGCTGACGCGACAGAACATCCGAGGAGGAAACAACGAATGCGAAGAGGACTCATGGTCCCGGTATTCGGCCTTGCACTAAGTGCGATCGCGCTGGGCGGACTCGCCTCCCTGAACCGTGCTGGGGCGCAAGAGAAAAAAGACGCCATGCCCGAGCCAACGGTCAAGGTGGGAGACATGGCCCCGGACTTTACGCTGCGGGACACGAAGGGCAAGGAAGTGTCGCTGCACGATTTCCGCGGGAAGAAGAACGTCGCGCTGGCGTTTTATATTTTCGCTTTTACCGGTGGTTGAACGAAGCAAATGCAGAACTTCCAGCAGAACCTGGCGAAGCTGGAAGCTGCGGACACCCAAGTATTGGGTGTGAGCATGGACAGCCCGTTCAGCAACAACGCTTGGGCGGAAAAAATCGGAGTGACCTTCCCGCTGCTGAGCGACTGGGGCGGCGACGTCACGAAACAATATGGGCTCTACAACCCGAAATACAAAGCCGCACGGCGCATCAATTATTTGATCGACAAAGAAGGCAAAGTCGTAGAGATGCAGCTCGATAACGAAGCGATCGATCCGACGAAGATCGTGACACTGTGTGAACGCCGCAAGTCTGCGGGCTAATGGAGCGGCGGCAGAAGCCGGCTAAAGCTCATTCCTCTTGCGTTCTATGCGGTAACGTGCGTTCCCGTTTCGCGCGGGGTGGACGTGTGTTCCTGCGATTTGCGCCACGGAATGGGAGTGCTAGAATCCTGAATGAATAGCCATGCTACCTAAAACGCTTTACCAAAAAATCTGGGACGACCATGTTGTTTGGGAAGAACCGGGCCAGCCCGCGCTCATCTACATTGACCGGCACCTGATCCATGAAGGGACTTCGCCGCAAGCGTTTGCCGGCCTGTGCGCGGAAGGGCGCACGGTCCGCCGGCCCGATCTCACGTTTGCGGTGATGGACCATTCCGTTCCAACCACGGATCGCACGCTCCCCATTTTGGATAACGACGCAAAGCTCCAGTTCGACGCGCTCGAGAAAAATTGCCGCGAATTTGGCGTGCGCCTGTTTGACATGAACAGCCGCAACCAGGGCATCGTCCATATCATCGGCCCGGAGCTGGGCATCACGCAGCCGGGGCAAACGGTTGTCTGCGGCGACAGCCACACTTCGACGCACGGAGCGTTTGGCACGCTGGCGTTTGGGATTGGCACAAGCGAAGTTGAGCACGTGCTTGCTACGCAATGCTTGGTGCAGTCGCGCTCGAAGACGCTGCACATTCTGGTTCACGGGAGGCGGCCCAAGGGCGTCACGGCAAAAGACATCATTCTTGCCATCATTGGAAAAATCGGCATTGGCGGCGGGACCGGCCACGTTGCCGAATACGGCGGAGAAGCTATCCGCTCGCTGTCGATGGACGGACGCATGACTGTTTGCAATATGAGCATTGAAGGCGGTGCGCGCGCAGGAATGGTCGCGTCGGATCAAACGACATTTGCTTACCTCGAAGGCAGGCCGTTCGTGCCGCGCGGCAAAGCGTTTCAGGAAGCGGTCGAACGCTGGAAGCAGTTGCGCTCCGACGATGGCGCAAAGTTCGACATGACTGTTGAATTGCAAGCCGAGAAAATCGCACCCCAGGTCACCTGGGGAACGAATCCCGGCATGGTTACGAGTGTGACCGCGCGCGTGCCGGGTCCGCACGACTTCAAGGATCTCAACGATCAGAAGGCCACGGAAAGCGCGCTGAAATACATGGGTTTGAAGGCGGGCACGCCGATTGTGGACATTCCGGTAGACCGCGTGTTCATCGGGTCGTGTACGAATTCACGGCTCGACGATTTGCGCGCGGCTGCGCATCTGGTGGCCGGCAAGCACGTGGCGAAAAACATCAAGCAAGCCCTGATTGTGCCGGGCTCGCGCGGCATCAAGGCACAAGCGGAGAAAGAGGGCCTCGACAAAGTGTTTACAGCCGCCGGATTCGAATGGCGCGACGCAGGCTGCAGCATGTGCATCGGCATGAACGCGGATGTTCTGCCAGCGCACGAACGCAGCGCCAGCACGTCGAATCGTAACTTCGAGGGCCGCCAGGGCAAGGACAGTCGCACGCATCTGGTCAGCCCGGTAATGGCTGCTGCGGCCGCCATCGCCGGCCATTTCGTCGACGTTCGCGAATTTGACGTCGCCCCAGTGGAATAAGGTCATGTTTGAGCAAATCGTAGGCCCAAAAAGGGTAGACAAGCCGTACCCCGAAGAGAGGCGGCAGTTCCGAGTCGGGTTCGGCATCGGGACGTTCGTGTTCGGTCTTGCAGTTCTGTTGCAACTAGCTCATGACGACGTCCACTCCCTGTTTTTCACACCTACTAGAATTGCGGTACTCGTTTTAATGCTTTTGGGCTTAGGGTTTCCGGCCTGGGGAGCTCGTGCTTTGGGATCAATAAGCTGGCAAACCTGGAAGAAACACTGAAAGCTGTAAATACAAAGCGCTGAGGGACAAGGCATGCAGCCATTCAACGCACACACGGGACTCGCCGCCCCGCTGGACCGCGTCAACGTAGACACCGACCAGATGGTGCCGAAGCAATTCTTGAAGGCGCTGACGCGCGAAGGCTTTGGACGCATCCTTTTTTACGACTGGCGCTACCTGCCCGGTGAAAAGCCGAACCCAGAGTTCGTGCTGAATTTTCCGCGCTATAAAGGCGCATCGGTGTTGCTGGCGCGCGCGAATTTCGGCTGCGGCTCCAGCCGCGAGCACGCGCCGTGGGGGGTCAAGGATTTCGGCTTCCGCGTCATCATCGCGCCCAGCTACGCGGACATTTTCTACAACAATTGCTTCAAGAACGGAATCCTTCCCGCCACTTTGCCGGAAGAGTCGGTCGAGGAGCTCTTTCAACGCACGGAAAAAGAAGAAGGCTATTCGCTGACCGTCAATCTGCCAAACCAAACTATCGCCGACAAGCACGGCCTGATGTTCAAATTCGAAATCGCGCCATCGCGCAAGGAAGTTTTGTTGAAGGGACTCGACGACATCGGCACTTCGATGCAGCACGCCGCCGCAATCGACGCCTACGAGAAAGCCCACACTGCCACCGCCACCATGTACGACCCCGTTGACGTGAAGTATTATTCCAACGGCCGGTAGCGGCGGGGGCATATATTCCGACGATTTCCGTCGGGACACTGCTGCCTTGCGGCTGACGGCCCCTGCGAGGGCAGCCTTAGCAGACTCCCCGTTTGCGACTTTGTACGCAACAAGCAGTAGCGCCTTACCAAAAACCCTCTAAAGAATCAAACAGGGGAAGGTGTTGAGCCTTCCCCTGTTTTTAAGCGGCGATTTGAACTCGCCGAAGAAGTTAGAAGTCGATGGAGAAGCCGAGCTGCAAGCGACGCGGCTGATTGGCCTGTACAGCACCGCCGCAACCGAGCACGCCCCAGGTGGTGGTGTCGTTGGCGTTGAAGCAAGGATCGGCAGGTTGCATGTGGTTAAGGACGTTGGTGAAATCAAAGAACAGAGAGCCGCTAAGTTTCTCCGTCATCTTGATTTTTTTGCTGACGCCCAGGTCCAGGTTCCAAAACGGCAGGCCACGGAAATTACCACCACCGCCAATCTGCCCATCCAGTCCAAGCATTGGCTGACGCACGGGGTCACCAAAGATGCCGAGGCCACTGACTGGGCAGGTAGCGTCCGGATTGCTAAAGACGTTTTGACCGGCACCGGCGGTGCCGCAACTGGTGCCATAGGTGTTCTGATGGCGGCTGCCGCTGGTCGGGAGCCCCGCGCTCGTGAACACCATATTCTCGTAGGAACCGATGTAAGCAGGGTTGCACTGGCCATAGCTGCCACAATCCTGCTGTGTGTTGGACTCGGCTGGGAAGCCGCTGCCGTAAACGAAGAGCGGAGAAATGCTCCAACCGCCAAGCAAATGGCCGATGATGCCCTTTTGTCCGGAGTAGTAGGGCGGGGCGTAGTTGAAGAAAAGGTTGAAGTTATATTTCTCGTCGTAGTACTGGGGACCATACTGGTTACGCAAGTTCCAGGGGTCGACAGTTGCATAAGAGCTGGTTGCCTGGACGACATTTCCCGTCCCCAGGGCCTTGGACAACGTGAAGTTGCTCTTCATGGTCAAGCCATGCCAGTTCGTGAACGTCACCTGGAGGAAGCCGGCATGGTAGTTGCCATATCCATTGCTCACTGTTGTTACGAGCGACGGCGCTTGGCCGTTTACGCCAAAGCCGCTATTAAGCGGATCGCTCGTGAGCGTTCGACCGAAGGTCCAAGCCCCGATGTTGGAAACGCCGGCCCAAGCATCATAGGAATCCGAGATGTTCATGTTGCCGACATTATTCGCGACAAAAGCCGCCGTGCAACTTGTGGTGCCGGGCACACTGGCGCTGCAGTAGGATGAGGTAGGTCCTCCCAATGCTGCCTCAAAGAAAGGCTGCGCGGGCAAACTGTTGAGATAAGCGAGGTATGCCGGATTTGGGCCCCCGCCCTGATTTTTCGGCAGGGTGGGTGATGGGACGTTCGTGGCGTAGTTGGAAGCCACCATCACATTTTTCCAAGCGTTGGCGAAGCTCTGCCCGCCCAAGGTCATCATGTACGGGACTACGCCAAGGCCGTAATATTCGATTTCGTTCGTGATGCGGCGGCCGATATAGCCGGCTTCTGCAAGGATTTTCGGTCCGAACTGGTGCTGGATGTTCACGGTGAATTCATCCGACTGGTTCGGCTTGAAATTCCGGTCAAAGGTTTCGCCGGAGCCGGTCGCAATGCCGTTGACCCCCGGATACCACGGCTGCGGCAGATTCTGAATCGGCGGGGGGAGCGGCGCATTGGTTCCATCCACGCCGACTCGGAAAACAGTGGTCGGATCCCCAAGCGTTCCGGGAGCGTTACCGCCGCACCCGCCAGTGTTGCGGTTTGGTCCGCGGCAGGTATCCGGCTGGAGTAGTCCCGGTGTAAGGAGCGGAACCAGAAGCGGGTTCACGCCGTTGATGCGGCCAAAAATACGCGCGAAGCCGGCGCGAACAACGGAACTAGGAGTGAAGTTCCATGCGGCGCCGATGCGCGGGCTGATTTGCCCATAGTAAGGATCGTAAGGATACTTCGAGTGATGGTTCACGTTGCGGACGGTGGCGAAGCCGAACGCTGCATTATAGGCTTGGCCCTGAAGCGCTGCTTTCTCGACGTTTTCTAGGTATTGCACGGCATCAAAAAGGTTATCGTTTTGGTCGACCATTACGGTCTGGTAGCCGCCAGTGGTTTCATAGGGTGGCATTTCAATCGAATAGCCAAGGCCGTAGTTCAACGTAAACTTTGGCCTCATACGCCAGCTATCGGTCCAGTAGACGCTATACGTAGGCAAGATGCTATCTGCCAGGATGGCCGGCGATGAAATACACCCTGACGTGGCAGCGATACTGGCGATGGCGCAGGAGCTTCGAGGGTTCAGAGGCAAGCCGCTTGTCAGGGATCCCACGCTGCGGCTAAATAAGCCCTGCGTTGAATCGACCATGCCGAGAACCATCGAATAGAGGTTTCCGTATTTGCCTGAGCTCATGCCCCCCGGAAAGTATCCAGTCATATCGATGCCAACGGAGGATAATCCGACTCCGTTCCCTTCACCGATTAGATACTGCTCGTAGGTATTGATGCCCTGACCATTGTCGTTGCGCTTGTGGGTATCTACGTTGCGCAAGTACATGCCGCCGAACTGGAACAGATGGCTGCCCTTTACCCAGGTAAGGTCGTCCCGGTACATGTAGTCATGGCCATTCCAGTAACGAGTGCGGGTGCTCTGATTGTTGGTGTTGTACGGACCAAACACGCCGGCAGTCTCTCCCCCAACTTCCAGCGCGGCAGGGTAACCAGCAACGTTTGGAACGCCGCCGGGATCCAAATACGCCCACCAGTTCCGCGTGTAGCTAAAGTGGAAGTCGTTGGTGAGGCCGGGCCTGATGTCCTTGGTGAGGCCAGCCGTGTAGACCCAGGTGTTTTGCGGCTTCTGCCGAATTGCGGCGTACTGACCCTTGGTGTCCCCTGGGAAAAAGCCACCGAGATCCCACTGGTCGGAAACAGTCTTGGTCAACTTGTAATAGTGGTACGTGCCATTGAAGTGCCAGTTCCTGGCAAAGTCGTGGTCAAGGCGCGCAACACCAAAGTTACTGGTCTGCGGCGTCCGGATGCTGCCCTTATAGCCGCAATAGTTCAGCTTATCGCCCGAGTTGCAGTCGTTTGGTAATGGCAAATAGGTATTCCATAGCGTGATAACTGGGTTCAGCGGACCGCTCGCTTGCCCGTTCGTAGTGGTGCCTAGGCCGCGTGGGTCGCAGGGACCGGCGGGGCACACCGTGGGTTGGATGGTTTGGCCAGTCGTCGCGATCTTGCAGGTCCCACTCACTGTTCCGCAGCCAGGGTCCACAACGGCGAACGGGTTCAAATTAATCGCTTGTCCGTTATTTTGGTGGATGATGCCTGCTCGCAAACTCGGGAGCGGATAATTTCTCTCGTAAGTGACGCTCTGTGGATAGCGGAATCCTTCATAGAGGCCGAACAGGTACCAGCTTCCGCCCAGAACGTTTACGCGCGGTATTTTTCCGCCGGCATCCGCTCCAAAGCGAGTGAAATGAGAGCTGGGCATCGGCGTGTGTGTAAGGTTGTTATCCCAAGTGTTTGCGCCGGCGAAGGTTGTACTCTGGTAGTAATCGTAGACCCCGCCGTGGAGAGCGTTCGTGCCGCGCTTGGTGACCACCTGCACCTGACTGCCGGCGCCACCGATAAGGTCCGCGGTCTGGTTTGCCGTGGAGACCTTGAAGACCTCGACGCTAGCTACCGGGATGGGAACGACGGCGGAAGGTGCTTGGTTGAAACCGGAGCTATGATACCCGCCTGCTCCACCACTGGTGTCGCCACTAAAGCTGGCGATATACGTGTTATTGTCGCCGCTCATATCGTCGGTGGCATAGCCGCCATCGAGCGTAAAGCTGTTTTGATCGCTGGCTGCGCCGCCGACGTTGCCATTGATGTTTTGTCCAGGCTGAAGGACAGCCAACGTGGAGGCGTCACGGCTGGTGTTAGGCAAGTTAATGAGCGTCTCTCCGCTCAGTGTAGCGCCGACGGTGGCGTCCATCGTTTGCAATTCGGCGCCAGCTGCGAAGGTTACTTCGACTGTCTGCGAAACAGATCCGAGTTCAAGTATCGCGTTTACCGTCAACTGGCGACCTACCTCTACGACTTGGCCCGTGACCACAGTGGTCTTGAAAGCTTGCTTTGTAACGGTCACGCTGTAGGTCCCCGGGTTAACATAGGGGAATAGATAAAACCCTTTGTCGTTCGTGTTCGTTCGCCGAACGCTTCCGCTTGCCGTTTCCGTCAAGGTTACAGTGCCGTCGGGAACGACCGCGCCACTGCTGTCCGTTACAGTGCCTGACACGGTGCCTGTGGACGCCTGGCCCAAGACCACCGGGGAGTACAGCAAAAACACCGAAAACAGAAAACAGCTGAGACAACACAGACCCAAGACCACTCGCTTAGTAAACATCCGATTCCCTCCTGTTTGACCAAACTTGGTGGAGATGACACTTCGAGACGGAATTCGGGGAAACTCCGAAGCAGGCAAAGCGCATTCTCCCTGAAGAACACACTTAGGCAACACCGACCTTTGATCACGGCTTGAGCAAGTTCTCTGCCACCCACTTGCGCCCACGCAAGCTCACAAATCTCAACTACATATAAATTCTCTCTAAAACTTATGAGCGATTAATCTATGCAACGGCATATTTTTGTATGCAATTTCATAGATTGGGCCCCATTCCTGTGGAGCAGAACTACTTCTGGCAACCGACCCACTACGAATTCGTGCGCGCCTATATAGTTCGGTTGGGAAGTGTTTGTCAATATGTTCTTGGGCTAAAGCTCCACAAAATCCAGCCTAAACCGGCTATAAATTTTTTGCATTCATAGTTGTAGTACTACTACACGGCTCCGGCGCGACTCGGTTTTGGTCGAATTTCTTTGCGCCCCAGGCCTTTCCTTTCTGCACCGCCCCTCTGCGCACTCCATCCCTTTGTTTTCTTTTTTCCTACGTAAAATGTTTTCGAATGATGCCCCTTCGGCAATTCTACTAGTACTAAGGAAGGACTTCAAAAGATAGCTAAATTATGCCCATCATGCGTCGTGACTCTCGGCTCCAGCCTCGACGACATCGGCACCTCCATGCAAGCACGCCGCCGCGGTTGACGCCTAGGAGACTATGTACGACCCCGTCGACGTGAAGTACTACTCCAACGGCCAGTAGCCGTCTTCAATTGCTCCTTGACTCTACCTGGGTGCGGGAATACCCTCACGAAAAGCAGGGATGAGTTCCATGATTTCCCGCACTCTTCTTGCGATTCGCAAAACGGCGGCATTCGTTTGCGTTGTGATGCCATTCCTATTAGGCAGCGCCCAGGCGGCCAGAGGCCAGGATGGCATCGATGAGCAAAAAGCCATCAGTGGCAACAATGCAACGATTGTTGTGAATGTCCGTAACAGCTCAGGCGACCCCCTGCCCGTCACTGCAGTGGTCAAACTCTTTCGGAATGGAAGCATTCCCAATGGGCAGACAACAACGCAAGGGGGACGCGCGATTTTGCTTCCTCAAAATCTCGGTGATTTCTTGGTGGTCGTGGAAGCCACCGGATACAAGCCCGGTCGCGCTAGCGTGGACGTACCCATCCCAGTGAGGGTCGAGGTGGATGTTTACCTCCAGCCCCAGGACGATACGAGCGGTGCGTCTCATGGCGTGCCGGGTGGGCCTGTGCTTGTGCCCAAAGCACAAAGGGAAGTTGACCTGGCAGTCAAATCACTTCTGGAAGGCGCGCTGGATGATGCGCAGAAACACCTGGAATCGGCCCTCAGCCTCGCGCCAAGTCATCCCGATATTCTTTATCTCTTCGGCGTACTTTACGTCGGTAAAAATGATCTGCCACACGCGAAGGAATCCCTCTCCAAGGCGGTCCAACTCGACCCGCACCATGCCCGAGCTCTCGCGGCGCTGGGAACCATCCTCTCCAATCAAGGCAAGTTTGAGGAAGCCATTGGGCCTCTCGAAAAGTCCCTTGAGGTCAATCCAAACTCCTGGGAGGCGCGCTGGACGCTGGCTAAGGCTTGCTACTATGAGAAGCAGTACGCACGGGCACTAAAAGAGTCGCAGAACGCTCTGGTGGCCTCGGCCGGACGCGCCCCGGAAATTGAATTGCTTGTCGCACAAGCCCTGACCGCGGTGGGCCGCTACGGGGATTCGGCACAGACGCTGCGCAACTTCCTGCAAAACCACCCAGACAATGCGCAGGTCCCCGTTGCGCGCCGCTGGCTCGACCGCCTAAAGCAGGCTGGCAAAATCAGCAACGAATAGCTGAGCCTTCTAGAATCAATCCATTGTAGGGGCAGCATGCTGCGCCTCATGTTCTTGACAACTTCCATGACACCGCGCGGGCGTAGCGATCCGAACAAAAAACGGGGACCGGACTCTTGGTCCGGCCCCCGTAAGTGCCTGCGTTGCAGTGATGTTTAGAAATCGAAGCGCAGGCCGAATTGAATGTATCGTGGCTGATTATACTGAGTATTTAGGACGCCGACACTCCCCGAGCTGATGTCCGTATTCGGGTCGCTGAACATGACGTGATTGAATATGTTGGTCATCTGGCAATCAAACCGCGTGCTTACGCGTTCGGTGATCTTGGTGGTCTTCGAGACGCCAAAGTCCACGTTCCAGCGGTTCAGACCACGGAAATAACCCCGTCCCGTACGGCCATAGATCGCAGGATCGGGCGGCGCGAAGAAAGAGTATCCACCCAGTGGGTCGTTGTTGATGGCATCAGCATTGGAATAGGCCGTTAGGGCTCCGTTGTTATTGTGAACCGAAGCGCTTTGATACTTTGTTGTCCCTATTGGGAAATAAGCGCTGCAGTTGCCAAAAACGGCTCCTTGCCCTAACTCCTGACAACTGTTGCCATTGATCACGTCCAGTGGCAGACCGGTAGCAAAGCTCCACACGCCGGAGACGTTCCACCCGCCGACGAGTTTGTTCGCAACGCCGCTGCCTGTGGCGTAACGGCGACCGCCGCCGAACGGCAAGTCATAGGTGACCAGAGTTGTGATCGCATGCCGTCGGTCAAAAGAGGCGGAACCATAGTCGCGGTCCAGGTTGAAGGCATCAGAAGCCTCGTTGAGGCTTTCCTGGTTCTGGCCAATCTGATCGAACGCATGGGAGTACGTATAATTGAAGTTAAACGTCAGGCCGGCCGAGGTCGTCTTGCGCATGCTGACGAACCCGGCGTTGTAGTTCGAATGGCCGTGGCTGCCAATGATGTAGGAGTCCAACACCTGGCCCAAATCGGATCCTGCACCGCCGTAGTTTTCCCAGAAGTCCGTGTAATTGAAGGTTGTGAAGCCTGCCAACCCGTCGGGGAAGTCGTTCAGGAAGAATTGAGTGCAGGAGCTGCCACATGGCGCGCCAATGGATGCGCCAAAAGCCTCCAGGAACGGCTGGTTCGGGATGGTTGTCGTATTAAAGGTTCCTGCGTTGACGGCGGCGAGGTTGGCAATAAGCGTTTGTGCGACGTTGCTCCACGCTTTGGCGAAAGTCTGTCCGCCCAGCGTGTACATGTAAGGGACGGCCTGCAGTGCATAGCCCTGATAAAGCTTCTGAGCGTAGTTGCCCACGTAACCGACTTCCAGCAGCATGTTGTGACCCAGGTCGCGCTGGTAAGTCAGATCAAATGTGTTAGCGTAACCAACCTTGCGTTTCGGATCGATGCGGAAGTCTAGAGTCTCATAGGGGCTGTTAGTGCCCGGAACGAGCGGCTGGCCGGGAGGGATACTCGCCAACGACGGAAGTGGTATTTGTTTTCCGTCCGTCCCGATTCGGAAGGCGTTGCTGGGATTAGAATTGACACCTGTCGTCGCAAAGCAAGCGATGCCTGTTCCAGTATTTTGCGGACCGGCACAGCGCAGGTTGTTGCCAAAGCCGATGCCCAGCGCTGGGATCATGACGATGCCCACGCCGTTAATGCGGTCATAGACACGGGCAAAGCCGCCGCGGAGAACGGACTTGCGATTGCCCATCAGACTGCCTAGAAATCCGCCACTGAATGATGGATTCCAAGCAAATGCCACGCGAGGGGAGAAGTTCGTCCAGTCCGGGTCATAGGGATACTTCCGCCCAGTCTGCTTGATGGGCACGTAATCCAATTGCGGATTAGAAAGTTGACCGGCCAAAGCCATGGACTTGCGCGTCGCAATATAATTGTCGAAATTTACGGGCTTGCCCGTGCTGTCGTCGACGACTATAGTCTGCTCGCCACTCGACTCATAGGGGGGAAGCTGAACACCCCAATTGAGACCGAACGTCAGCGTAACAGAGGGCTTGATGCGCCAACTATCGGACACATAGAGCGAGTCGCTATCAACGACGGTGTGCTGCTGTAAGGGAATACCAGCCGGGTTCGGAGAGAAATCCGATGCCCGAGTCAAGAGCTCCTGAGAGCGCTCGATTATTCCCAGAACGGAAGCGTAATCAGTCCGCCAGCGCGAAGCACTGCCGGAAAAGCCTGTTGGGAAAGGTATACCGCTGACATGGCTGCCCGAAGAAAGTCGGCCGATTGTAAAGACAGGCGAAGTTAGTCCGCCAACGACCTTGTCATCTCGCTGATGGTAAAAGCGCTGCCACTCGGAGCGGCCGCCGAACTGAACGAGGTGGCTGCCCTTGACCCAGCTCAGGTTTTCGTTGATGTTGTAATCCTTGCCGTTCCACGTGCGGCTGCGAGCGTTTTGCGTGTCAACGTTGATGGGCTGCATGCCAGTGCCAATGCCTTCACCGAGAATACTAAGGGAGGCATTCAGGCCGTTGGTCTGTGCGTAGCCGCCTTCCGGCGCAGGGATGTTTGTTGGATGCAAGGTACCCCACTGCCACCAGTGGCGCAGATAGTCAAAGGTAGTCTGGCTCGTGAGATGGGAGGTTAGCTGGCCTGTCAGACTGGTAACCAAATACCGCGGAGCGAGGGGCCGTTGCGCCACCGACTTTGGCTGGCCGAACGTGTCGCCGGAAAGTTGTCCACCGATATCCACTTGAACCGGCGCTGAGAAAGTGGTCTTGCCATAGCGATAGCTGCCCGTGAGCTGCCATTTGGAACTGATGTTGTGATCCACGCGGACTACGCCGAAGTCTTCATTCAGGGGTATTCCGACAGGGGCATCGAAGCAAAGCGTATTTATGCCATCTGAGGGCACGGCCGTACCGCAGCTCGGTTTGTTGCCTGCCGGCTCCAGTGCCCAAACGGCTTTGATCGTCGGGTTCAGGCCGAGGTTCCTCGGGTCCAATCCGGAGCTAGGAACCGAAACGCCTGCACAATCGTTGATTGCAGTGGGGTTCAGGTTGTATTCCTGCCCGCCGAAATGCAGAATTCCCAGCCGCATATCGCAAGAAGGCACTCGGCGCTGAATATCAGTCGAGCTCACGAATCGTCGCCCCTCGTAATGAACAAAGAAAAAGGTTTTGTCCTTCCAGATTGGCCCGCCTAGGCGGCCGCCATAGCGGTTGTCGCGCAGCGCTGGATTTTTAATATTTGAGGAATTGCGGTCCCAGGTGTTCGCGTTCAGGACATTATTCTGCAGGTATTCGTAGACTGCGCCGTGGAACTGGTTACTGCCACGTCTTGTGACCATTTGCACTTCGCCGCCAGCGGAGCGGGAAAAGCTTGCCGCGGAGTTTGTGGTGACGACGCGGAATTCTTCCAGACTCTCGATCGGTGTTGGCACCACGGCGCGCGGCGTGGCCGTGAAATTCGTGCCGCTGTATTGGCCGCTGCCCGCGGTGCTGTCCGTGGCGTCGCCGCCATCCAGTAAGAAAGTGTTCTGATCGCTTCTCGAACCCGCGATCTGCCCGCCGGTATTGTCCCCTTCACCCATACCGCTAGGAGAACCCGGTGAGTTGAAACCCGGAGTGGCCAAGGGCTGCAATAGCAATAGGGCTGTCGCATCCCTAGCCAGGCTGGGGATATTCTCAAGCATCTTGTGCTGGAGGACATTGCCCACTGAGGAATCCTGAGTCTGGAGCTCCACCTGCGCGCCAGCCGTCACCTCCACCGTTTGTGACACGGTTCCAATTTCGAGTCTCACGTCCGCCGTGAGTGATTTCCCCACCTGCACATCAAGACCCATGGTGGCACTTCGAAAGCCATCCTTTTTGATCGTCACTTTGTAAGACCCGGGCGGAACGCTGACAAACGTGTAGTAACCTGTATCATTCGTGGTCTGTGTGCGAATTTCATTGGTCCCGGCATTCAGAAGCTCAACGGAGGCGTTCGGAACTGCGGCACCCTTCTGATCGGTAACAGTACCCGCCACACTCCCCATGTTTGCGGCCTGCCCTAGGGCAGACGGCGAACAGATGCACGCCAGAGCAAACAAGCACGACAAAGCTAAGACCGCTCGCTTAGTGAACATGCTATTCCCTCCTATTTGAACAAACCTGGCGGAGATAACACTTCGAGACGGAATCCGGGCAACTCCGGAGCGGGCAAAGCGCATTCTCCCTGCAGGAACACACTTGATGCGATACCGACCACTGACCGTGATTTGTCCCGAGGCAAGTTCGCTGCCAACGCCAAGGTCCTTGTGCAAGCCCATGAATCTCAACAACATATAAGATTCAGCGGCGCCTTAGGATAAATTAATCTACGCGCCTGCGTATTCTTGAGCGTTCTCACGTACGCAATTTCATAGATTCAGCTTAACTTTCCAGCGAAAGCTGATCCCTTGGCAACCGAGCTGTGCAGCCTTCATGCGCGCCTATATAGTGCGCTGCAATCCGTTTGTCAATATTTTCTTGCGCCAAAGAGTCGCTAAGACTTGCCTATACCAACCCTAAATTCCGCATATCTTGTTTCAGTACTACTAATACAGGGCTCCGACGAGATTCGCTTTTGGCAAACCTCTTGCGTCCCGGGCCTTTCTTTTTTTTTGCATGGCCCTTCCGTGCACTCTACCCCTGGGTTTTCTTTCTGTTACGCCAAAACTGTTCGAGTGACTCTCCTTCCCCAAATTCCACTAGTACTAAGAAGGGAGTTAACAAAATAGCTAAAGTATGCGCATCATCGGCCAAGAAACTCTCGACTCCATCCTCGCCATGTCTCGCCGCGCTTATACTTAGTTGGCTTGGTAGACCGTGCGGCCGCCAACGACGGTGCGCAGGACACGGACCTTGGTGTATTGCGCAGGCGGAATCTTGGTGAGGTCGTCAGATACGACAACGAAGTCGGCGTATTC
>Ga0126378_10002200_pt1 | contig 14401 bp, 18 predicted proteins | sample PanSoiMetPlot_23_FD_92587 | JGI IMG/M metagenome (GOLD analysis project Ga0126378, IMG submission 92587) | Tropical forest soil microbial communities from Panama - MetaG Plot_23 | ecosystem: Environmental > Terrestrial > Soil > Tropical forest > Bulk soil | place: Panama | collected 2016-02-17 | reverse complement strand
GCCTCCTTCCTGCTGAGAACAATCTCTCCGTTGGCGACAAATGGTGCCGAGGGACAGAATCGAACTGTCGACACCAGCCTTTTCAGGGCGTCGGGAAACCGAGCAGAATCAAGATGATGATAAGAAAAAGGTGTGACAAATGTGAAAAATGGTGACCAATAAGATCAAGCAGTTACAAGGCGCGGTGCCACCTAATCAATATCTGAAGTGCTAGCTTCCCAAGCGGAACCAAGGGGATCCATTCGAAGGCTGTCCAATTTGCGCTCCTCTTTATTGAGCGGAGTGCTAACGGCAGCTCCAAGGATCAACGGCTATTACCATTAGCGTCCGGAAGTAAGTTTGTGGCGTTATAACCGCTGGCAGCAATTACGATATAGCAATGAAGAGCCGAGGGACCGGCTTACAGGAGCACTTATCGCATGTCCTCTTACGTTCTCTTCGGGGATGTCTTTCCTATCTTGGAGAATGTGATCCGTATGAGATTCTTGGAACAATCTTTGAACGTCTGAAAGGTCTTCGCATGCGACAACGGCTTGCCGTTGTCATCTTCCAATTGGACAAAGTAATAATCCTTTGAGTCCCGACGGCTTGACCCTAGATGAATGTCATCTCTTAGACCTACTGTTCGGTCCACTCCGCCACCCCACACATGCACTTTTAGAGTCGAAGACAGTTCTTTTGAATTCGCATCAACATCGGCGGTCACCCCCATCCACCTACAGACTCGGTAGCCCTCATACCGGACTTGGCTGATACCATAGGACAGACCGGCCTGCGACTTCTCCACGACGGTATGTTCTTTGCTCCTGCTGCTACGGCGACAGACGTGCTTGGGCCTTGCGGAATCGAGTGTGGTCGGATCGTCAGTGAATGCACTAGTGTTGCGCGCCGTTTCATTCTTACGAATTATGTCGAAGAGGGGGCTGGCTTTGTCCCATACAGGGACGTAATGGCGTTCCGGCATTCGATCGTCTTCGTCGTTGCTTGCAGCACAGATGTAAGCGATGCCCAAATCCCACAACAATTCGTTGAAATTGGCATCCCGCTCACCTTCTTTCCAGGCTTTGGTCAGCCTGGTCTTGCTTGTTGAAGCTCTTCCAGGGCTTCGCGCGAGCGTGCCTGAGCCAGTAAGACTTCTCCCAAGGTAGAATGTAACTGGATGGCCAGGACCGATGAGGCCTTCGGAGTATTTGCTGCAAGAGCTTGCCGAATGTACCTCTCCGCTTTCAGGGCTGTCTCGAAACGGTCCCACTGGGGTATGGCGAGAGTCCGCCATCGAAGCTGCCAATACCAGAACGTATAGGCGAAGCCGTTCATTGCAAGGTGATTGGACGGGTCTCGGTCGATGGCGGCTTGGTATTCTGACAGCGCCAAGAAAAGTGATGATATGAGTTTGAAAAGTGACTCTTTGACTTTATCTTTATCTTTCTCCTTCTCCTCTTGAGCTTTCTCAAACTCCTCTCCAGCTTCCCGGGCATTGTCAAAAAACTGCTCAGCAAGGAAGAAATGAGCCTTAGATTCGGTCTCCAACTCGCGCATATGAGCGGGACTGCCCATGGCGAACGCAAGGGAGGCAACTTTGCACCGTGTGAACGCCATCAAGGCGGGCATCATCACCGAATCCACGAAATCAGAATTGGTGCGGCTTGAGGCTGAACCCGCCAGACTCCAGCAAGCCGTGCACGGTCCGTTCAAAAACGGCTCTGCGAAGCAATTGCTGACGGACCTGAAAGGTGGATTTAGAAACATTGTTGGCAATCTCGCTTCGCTCGCATCACGGAATATAGAGAAGACACGGGGGGGCAATAAAGGACCTGCTCGGGTCCGATTACACTCCATCCGTGTTCCGATGGCGGGAAGCGCTATCTCACGGCGGAAATCTGTGGAGACTATACGGGCTTACTGCGGCTGGCAGGCGCGCAAAATAAATGTGGTGGAGGGCACCCACTACCCGACTTATTTAGGCCCACAATTCGGGTGCCGCTGCGGGTAAATCATCCCTTGATCACCCGGCCCTGGAAGGCTCACGGGATGAAGAGGGTTAAAGACTGGACGAATACCGGAGAGCGCTACGGATAATCGTGAGAGTCTGTCATTTCCTTGTCAGCAGAGATCCCTACCTGGGGGCTGTATAGCGGCGGCACTTCTGCAAAAAAATTTCTTTCCTTCCAATAAAGACTCCCCGGCATGCTTCTACTGCCGAGGCTTCATCAATGAGGTTAGGGTTTAGCCACAATCACACTAGTTTAATCTCGCCATGAAGAAACATGATCCCGTTTCTCCTCAAATAGCTCTGACATGCAAATTGTTCCATAGCAATGTTGTGTTCGCTGTGGTAAATGTACACTGCTAAACAGGATCTGTGTTCGCAGAAACTATCATTATTCGAATCCATGCAAGCGTTTTTCTCATCGGCCGAGCTTCTCTGTCAGTTCCTTTCTGTTGGCCTGCTAAGATCTGGGGTGGAGGTCCAGAGGGCATTGAGCAAGCCGATCTTAATCGGTGCGACAGTGTTGCGGGACGAATTCTACTAGGAGCTGCCTATGAAAAAAAGCCTGTCATTCATCAATTTGATCAGTGCTCTGATTACATGCCTCTTAGTTCTTGGGTGTCAGCCAGAAGCAGGTAAAGTGCAGGATGAAGCGAAGAGAGCTGGCCGGGACGTCAACTCATTTTTGGCTGCAGACGAGGATTACTTTCACGATATGGATGGTAGTATTGAGTTGAGGGCGGACGAAGTCAAGGGCCGCAATATGTGGCTTGTGTGGACGGGGGGGAATGATCGGTTCTGGGATGATCTTTCGAGAATCAGCTTCGGGACGCTCGATTTTCTGAAAACGCTGTCCTCGCATCCGAAGCTGAAATCCAGCCGTGACAATCGCTGGTACTACCTTGGGCTGGTCAATGAGCCTTGCTTTGAAAAGGCAACCGGACCTGATCCGAATCGATTCGGACTCTGGCTCGATAAGCGTGTCGTCGGTCCGGGCTGTCCGCCTGACCCCTTTGAGGATGGGACGAAATACCCCGGCGCCAAGCTCGGCGCGCGCGGCAAGAACCTGCCGGTCGGATCGTTCTACGGCTACGCGAGCGGGATCGTGGGGTTGCGGCTGTTCCCGAATCCTGCCTTCGACGAGGAAGCCGCGAAGACATGGGACCCGAAGCGCTATTACGAGGATCCGACTTACTACCTGTCGAAGGATCTCGTGAAACCGTATCGTGTCGGGATGTCCTGCGCGTTCTGCCACGTCGGGCCCAACCCAGTAAAACCTCCGCAAGACCCTGAGCATCCGGCATGGAAAAATCTCAGCTCGAACGTCGGGGCGCAGTACTTCTGGATCGATCGGATCTTTTCATGGGACGCCGATGAGAGCAGCTTCCCATATCAGCTGTTCCATACATCGCGCCCCGGCGCCCTCGATACCTCGCTGATCTCGACCGACAATATCAACAACCCACGCACCATGAATGCGGTCTACCAGCTCGGCCCGCGCCTCGAGCAAGCCAAGCGCTGGGGGCAAGAGATATTGGCGGGCGGCAATCTGGACAACAAGCAATTGAACGACTACGTCACGAGCGGGCCGCTGACGGCCTTCTTCCAATCGCCGTATACGGTGTTGACCCCACGCGTGCTGAAAGACGGATCCGATTCTGTCGGCGCATTGGGGGCCCTCAACCGTGTCTTCCTTAATATCGGGCTGTTTAGCGAAGAATGGCTGTTGCACTTCAGGCCGTTGATCGGCGGACAACCGATTACGCCGATCCAAATCCGAGTCGCGCGAACAAACTCGTCCTACTGGGAGGCAACAGAAGCCCAGACCCCCAACATGGCCCTGTTCTTTCTCAAGACCACAGCGCCGCACAAATTGAAAGATGCTCCCGGAGGGGACAAGTATCTGACAACCAATGCTCCGTTGCTCCTCCGAGGCAAAGAGGTGTTTGCCGAGCGCTGTGCGCGCTGCCATTCCAGCAAACTTCCCGCGCCGCCGGTAGTCGGTCTCGATCCGCATGGCTGCGCAGGACCCGGCTATCTGGAGTGTTGGAACAAATACTGGAACTGGACCAAGACCGACGAGTTCAAACGAGAAATGAAGAAGATCGTCTTGGCCGACGATTTCCTCGAGAACAACTTTCTCTCGACCGATGTGCGCGTCCCCGTCACGCTGCTCGAGACAAACGCCTGTAGTCCGCTGGCCACCAATGCCATCGAGAACAACATTTGGGACAACTTTGCTTCGCGGTCATACAAGGATCTGCCGTCTGTGGGGACGATTACCGTACACCATCCGCTCACCGGCGAACCTCGACCGTATCAGATGCCGGCAGGAGGGCGAGGGTATACGCGGCCCGCATCGCTCGTCAGTCTCTGGTCCACCGCGCCGTACCTCCTCAACAACAGCGTCGGTGAATTCGAATGGAACCCGAGCGTGGAGGCCCGCATGCGGTCGTTTCAAAATTCCATTGAACAAATGCTGTGGCCCGAGAAGCGGGACAAGGATTTGGTCTTAGGGGACAAGGTGCCGGGCGTCATCGACCGGACGACGACGACGAGCTATCTGCGAGTTCCCAAGGGCTTTCTCCCGGAGTTTCTCCAAGATGTCATGGAACTCGAAGAAAAAGTCCTTCCTGACGTGCAGCTACTTCCTTCCATTTTTAAGGAAAGCGGGGTTGAAATTGGGCCGATTCCCAAAGGCACGCCGGTCAACCTTCTGGCGAATCTGAATATGCTGCCCGACGACGCCGGTGTCATCGAGCGGTTCATGTATAAAAGGAAATTAATCAGCTTGCTGATCAAGGTGAAGCTGGCCCTCAAAGCGCTTCCCCCAAATGCCACCGATGAAGAGGCCCGAAGGGTGTTTTCGGAGAAGGACCTGGTTGATCCCCTGCTCGAGTTGAGCAAGTGTCCGGACTTTGTCGTCAATCGAGGACACTATTTTGGGACAGATCGCTTTCAGGAGGAGCCATCCCTGAGCGACCAGGAAAAGCGTGACTTGATCGAGTTTCTAAAGACTTTCTGAAGCGCATACGAACAACCGGGTAGGGAAAGTGACATTGCGGTCGAAAGATCCCCGAGATCCACCGTGCATCAACTTTCACTATTTCCAAGAGGGCGATGACACAAGTGGCGAGGATTTAGATTCCATTGTTCCCGGTATACGTTTCGTCCAAAATGACCGCCTCTCTAAAGGAGGAACAAATTATTGCGGAGGAAGTGTTGCCCGGCAAGCATATCGAATCGGACGAGGCGCTCAAGCATTTCATATGCTCGAATGCATGGGGGCACCATGCATCATGCACATGTGCGATCGGGCCGAAGGAGGACAATGGGGGTTCTAAGCTCTGACTTTAGGGTTCACGGCACGAAAGGGTTACGTGTCGTGAATGCGTCGGTCTTTCCGCGGATTCCCGGATTTTTTATCGCCAGCGCGGTTTACCTGATCGCGGAGAAAGCGGCCGATGTGATGCTCGAAGATGCCAAGCAACACATGACTTATACGTCTAATTGACTTGTATGGGACCAATGTTGGTCTCGCGATAGGAGGCGAGCGATGGAATATGACGTACACCAACTCTTAGGAATGTCCCAGAGCGAACTTGACGAATTATTCACCAAGAGTTCTGCAGGTCCGATCCCGAATGGGGAAGGCGAGGGGACCGCCATTATTGGCCCAGGCACCAAATTTACAGACATGACAGCGCAAATCATCAATCATTTTGCGTGGCAAGGAAAAGTGTTCGATGCCGAGCATGGAACACTCAAAAATCGGATTCTCCCTTTCGGGATCAACGCGATTATCGCAAAAGTCTACAAAGCGCCAAGCTGGCTAGATGGAAAGGAATGCATCGTTCTTGACTACTCTGAAACCTCTATCATCGCGCACTGGATCCGAGATGAGATCAGACTGGTTTCGCCAAAGCTCTACCTGGGTAAAGTTTATTGGGACAAAAAGCGACTTATCGATTTTGCACTGAAATTTTAAGCCATATGAGTAGTACCGTCTGATATGGTGAAGGCCGTCGGTGGCAAGCCTCCCCGATTGGAAGATTTCATGGCACAAGGCTATGACAATCTACGCGAGTGTTTACCGGCACCTGAGGACCAGATGGTGTCTGGCGTCCCTTCAAAATAATCGTGATCGGCTGGGGATCCCAGCGATGAGCGATCACTTTTCAGAACCCCCGCCGACAGGCCGTGGCGGCCGACGTACCTGTCAGATGTTCGTCGTGGCTATCCTACTGCTGGGGGTAGGAGTGCTGGCCGCTCTCGCGTGGCGGTTCCTCGAAGACATGCCTGTGGACTACGCGGACATTGAAGACCACTTCAAATATGGGTCTACCGGAGGCGAGCGGGAATCCGGATTCTCCTACTGGATCTGGAAAGCATTGCCGAGCGTGTGTGCGGACCAGTTCCCTTCCGAGGGAGGGAAGTCCGAACCTTCGGCGATCTGGTCAATTTTTTCCCCGACCTGCACTGTCTCGTCACCGAGGGCTGCTTCGTGGCCAACGGCTGGTTTTACGCTTTGCCGAAAACAGACATGAAGAAGCTGGAAAGCCTTTTCGCCACAAGGTCCTAAAGCTCTTGCTCAGCGAGAAAAGGATCAGCGAGGAGTGGGTCAAAAAGCTCCTGGGCTGGGCGCAATTCCGGTTTCAGTGTTCACAATCAGGTCAAAGTCAAGAGCCGAGACAAGCGGGGGTGGGGAAACTTGACCTAGTCCTCCATTCCCCATTTTTCTCCGGAGAAAATTACTTACCGGTACAGTGTAAGACTGTTGTCTATCAATCTAAAGTGAACCTGGTCCTCAAGAAAAACTTCGCCGCCTTTCCCATCCTTGGATTGGATTGCAACCCTTACCATACATATCCCAACAAAGGGGAGCTTATTTGTCCCAAAAGCCAGGGAGAAATGCGCATCATCAGCTTCATTGACCAGCCTGATGTGATTAGAAAAATTCTTCAACATCTAGGTCTATTGGAGGAGTCCCACGCCCCTCTTGAAAGAGACCATCCGGTCGAAGAGATTACCTTCTATCCATCCTACAGCCAGTTAATCCAAAAGCTTCTGTACCCTAACACGGAGGCAATGTCGATCTCTGCCCACTCAAGCCAATTAAGGTTGACCTAAGACCTGCTTATCGGATACTGTCTGCCCCAAAATGGGGTACGTGGCGCACCAGGTTATCGCGCTAATTGTTTTGCGTGCTCAAAGGAGCGCATCGTGCTCGACTACTCCGAGACGTCGTTCTTCGCCCTTTGGAGCCGCGATGAGATACGACAGATCGGGCCGGGGTTTTATCTCCCCAAGGGGTATTGGAAAAAAGACCGGCTGATCAATTTCTGTCTCCAGTTCTGATGCCGTGACGCCGCAGTCCCAATTCATGCTGGTGGCACAGGTCACGCCGGGCGGCGAGTGCGGCCTACGGAAACTGCTGGCAACAATGAATTCAAAGCCGGGTATGGCCGACCCGGCGAACCCGGTGTTGCCTTTCGGGCAATTCGAACGCCTGCATTTTGCAAGGCTGGCGGTGTTGGACGATCCCACGCTCGGCGACATTGAAGCGCACGGTGTCCCACGCCCGCGCCTGCCAGTCTACCTTACGTTTGTCGGCAGCTGTGACGGTCCCGCAGGCGAGTGCATCGCGGATCTGGTCCAGCGCTCGGGCACGGGGCTACGCCAAATCTTCATGCACTGCGACGGCTTCGACGCGCAGGGCGACCTGCTGACCTGGATGCAAGCGCATCAACGTCAACTCGCTGCCAATTACATCAATTGGGTCGGTCGTACAGTGCGGCAAATTAAGGAGGAAAGCGCACTGAGACGTGCGCTCGCCGCGAAAGTGCCGCGCGCGCCGCTCGCATCGGCCGCGCAAGCCCAGCAACTCCGGCGCGAGCTGATCAACTTCGTCGATGCCGAAGTAAGCGCTGGGAGGCTTGGTCTGACGCCGCCAGAGCCGACACCACTGCGCTGGCAAATCGCAAAGTTCCTGCATCTCGTTGCGATTCCGCTGGCGGGCCTGATCCTGCTGCCGTTTCTGATTATCCTGTTGCCGCTCTTGATTTTCATCTTGCGCACGAAAGAGAACAGCGACGCCGAAATCTGCCCGCCCCCAGACCGCGCAGTGCTGCTTGAATTGCAGCATCTGGAAGACTACGACGTGACCAACCAGTACACGGCGATCGGCTCGGTCAAGCCGGGAGTATTTCGCCGCTGGCTCGTGACCGTGCTGCTGGTGCTGATCGACTACACGTGCCGCCATATCTTCACGCGCGGTTTTCTTGCGCGCGTGCAGACGATTCATTTCGCGTTCTGGGCCTTTCTCGATGAGAAGCGCCGGCTTGTCTTCATGAGCAACTATGACGGTGGCCACGAGGCTTACATGGACGACTTCATCAACAAGGTGGCGTGGGGCCTGAATCTGGCTTTCAGCCACGGCGTAGGCTGGCCGCACACGCGTTGGCTGCTCGCACGCGGTGCGCGCATTGAAAACAAGTTCAAGCACTACCAGAGGCGCCATCAGTTGCCGACACAGGTCTGGTACAGAGCCTATACGGGCCTGACGCTGGTCGACCTCAAGCGCAATCATCGCATTAGGGAAGGGCTGGAGCTTGCGAGCGTGACTGATGCGCAGGCTCAAGCCTGGTTAAGGCTGCTATGAGCACAATCCTGAGCGAGGGCAGGTCCGTGGAACTGGACGATGTTCAGGGCCTGGTGCGGTTCGCATATAAGCACCTGACCGAAGCTTGTTTTCTTCTGCTGCGCGTCCAGGATGCGGCCGCTGCGCGCGCCTGGTTGGCGCAAGTTCCAATAACGAACGCGATCAAGGCCGCACTGCCAGAGACTGCGCTCCACGTCGCATTCACGAGCGAGGGACTGCGTGCATTGGAGGTCACCTGCGACTTGCGTGAGGGATTTTCAGTAGAGTTTGTCGCTGGCATGGCTAGTGACACGGCACGCGCGCGCCGTCTCGGAGATGTCGGCGCCAATGATCCAGGGAAGTGGAAATGGGGCGCCGGCGAGCGGGTACCGCATGTCGCCGTCCTCCTCTATGCCAAGCCAGGGCGACTAGCAGCATGGGAACGGGAGATCGAAGCGCAATACGCCGCCGGCTTCGTGTGCATCGAACGGTTGTCGACGTCCGATAAGCTGCGTGAGGAGCCGTTCGGATTCGCCGACGGCATTTCCCAGCCGGAAGTCGATTGGGAACGCAAGCGCCCGGTGCGCGACCAGGACCAGCTCGAGTACAACAACCTCAGTTGTCTCGGCGAGTTCCTTCTCGGTTATCCTAACGAATACGGGCTCTACACACCGCGTCCACTACTCGTTCCGCAGCGCGACCCAGATGCGCTGTTGCCGAGGGCCGAAGACGCGCCGGAACAGTCCGACCTCGGACGCAACGGCTGCTATCTCGTGATGCGGCAGTTACGGCAGGACGTGCAAGGCTTCTGGCGCGAACTGGACCGACAAGCGCAAGGCAATGCGCACTTGCGCGAACGGCTGGCCGCGGCGATGGTGGGCCGAACGAAAAATGGCGACCCTCTCGTAGCGCCGGGCGAGGTGAACAACTTCACCTATCAGGCCGATCCACAAGGCCTGCGTTGCCCGTTGGGTGCTCACATTCGACGCGCCAATCCGCGCAATGCGGATTTGCCGCGCGGTGCGCGCGGAATCCTCTCCCGTCTCTGGCGTATGTTGGGATTCAACGCCACGGCACTGGAGCGGGATCTGGTCGCATCCACGCGCTTTCATCGCCTGCTTCGCCGTGGACGAAAATACGATGCGGCGCCGGCGCTGTCGGCGACGGAAGAATCGACCAGCGCAGATACCGGGCTACATTTCATCTGCCTTGTGGCTAACATCAAGCGCCAGTTCGAGTTCGTGCAAAGCGCGTGGATGATGGGCAGCAAATTTGCAGGCCTCACTGGCGAAAGCGATCCGTTGCTCGGCCACCGATTGCCGGACCCGGGAGATTCTCCTACCGACGGCTTCTCGATTCCGCAAGCCGACAGTCCGGATCGTCGCCTAACCGAGCTGCCGCAGTTCGTCACCGTGTTGGGCGGCGCCTACTTTTTCCTGCCTGGTATTCACGCCTTGCGCTACCTCGCCACCGCTCACTCAAAGGGGTCGTGATGCAAAGGAACGTGTTGGGTTCAATGACGAGCCGCCCCGTGCCGCGTTCTAATACCGGCTCGGCAGTCCTGAACTGGATCAGCGATACCTCGCTGCGATTGCTGCAACTGGAGCGGCGCATCGATCCCTGGATTCATCCAGCTTTCGATGCGGTGTTGCGCGACCCGATCGCGCGTCTGACCACCGCGCTGATCAACTGGCAGCGCCCGAACGAAGGACTGAAGATTGCCGAGGAACGGGCGCAAGCGGACGAAGAGGCCTCGCTCCAATCAATCATCGATACCTTCCAGAAGCAGATGCGCGGCTTGTGGAAGCCGGGCGGATTCGAACGCGGCGGAAATACCAAGACCCACGGCATCGTGCGTGCGGAGTTCATCGTCCACGAGGGCCTGCCGCCGCAGTTCCGACACGGCATCTACGCGCAACCCAAGACCTATCGCGCATGGGTACGTTTTGCCGGTCCCGGACCGTATGTGACGCCGGACATCGATGACGTGGGTTTCATGAGCATCAGTATTAAGCTGATGGGAGTTCCCGGTCCCAAATTGATGGAGGAAGAGAAATTCACGCAGGACATATTTGGCGTGTCCACGCCAACTTTTGTAACACCAGACACGCGCGCGAACGCTCAGTTGCAGCTTGAGAGCCTGAAGAATGCGCAGATTTTCTACTTCTTCAATCTTCGGCGTCCCCACGTGTTGGACTTCATCATGCAGGGACTGTGGAACAAGACCCAGAGCAGTCCATTCGAGGCGCCGTACTTCAGTTGTGTGCCCTATCTGCTAGGAGAAGGGCAGGCGATGCAATATTCGGTGTGGCCAAAGTCAAACAAGAAAACTCCAATCCCACGCCTGCCGCTGCGGCCGCCTGATGATTACCTACGCAACGCCATGGTCACCGCGCTCAATCAGCGTGACGTCGAGATGGACATTCGCCTGCAGTTGCAGACCGATCCTCACCTGATGCCGATCGAAAACAATGCGGTGCTGTGGCCGGAGCGGCTGTCGCCCCGCGTCTCGGTGGCTACGTTGCGCATCCCGAAGCAGAAGTTTGACTCACCGGCGCAGATTGCCTTCGCGCGACGCCTTTCCTACAATCCGTGGCACTGCATCGCCGAGCACCGCCCACTCGGCAATCAAAACCGGGCCCGGCGGTGCATGTATTTCGAGTTGTCGAAAATGCGGCACGACATGAACGGTGTGCCGCACTATGAGCCGAGTGGGGATGAAACGTTTGGTTAGGCATGCTCGCACAAACCCGGATAGCGGCTGCTGCCCCTCCTGGAAGAGACCCTCCGGTCAAAAAGTTTACCTTCGATCCATCCTACGGTTCGATAAACTCACCATCCCGATGAAGTTCGAGAGACAGCCTGCTAATCGTAAAGACTTTCCCAAGTGGGGACGTGGGGGGGACGACGTCATGAACCTCACCAAGTATTTGATGATCAAGTTTCCGATGGATAACTCCTTCGGTCCAACTGACAGATTTTGAGCAAGGCGGGATTGGACAAATAGCGCGCTTGCGCATCCAATACAGGCTCCCGCACAGTGCCCATGAACCTCGGTCACTACCAGCGCTTTCGCGTTCGCTTGTCCAGCGTGGTCAACGGTGCCATGTCCGATCAGTCGGCGGCTATGACCGTGAACCTGTCGAAGCAGGGTTGCCTCCTTGAAATTGCTCGGCGATTGGATACGGAGATGCCAGTCAGCTTGCGCATTATTCTACCGCGCAAGGAATTGCCCATTCATATCGAACAGGCCACGGTGCTGTGGAGCCTTGTGGGCAGCATAGGGTTGGGCTTCATGAAAGTCGATCCATCAGAGTAGGCCCGACTCGAGCAACTCCTCGACCGAATGAATTAGGATCAACCCGGTTGAACAAAGGGCAGATTGTGGCAAAGCAGAAGTGAAGAGAAGGACAAATCAGTATGTTGCCAACAAAGTCCTGTACCTCTCCGACGGAATCATGCTCAACGTCACATTAGAGTTTCAGTTTCACGGGCAAAAATTGGAGGATTTATAATGAGTGACAATTACAACAATCCAGTCGAGCTTAGTGACGATGAAAAAGCCTTATTGGTGGAGAGAAAAGTTACCTGCCCGTTCATCGGCAGTGCCGTCACCGAGAGCAAACTCGTCGTACGCAACGACGCTAAGGACCCGCTTGCCAGTATCGAGGAAGTCAGAATGTTGGGTAATATCGGTGGCGGTGACCTCGGAGACCTGCTTGTCGTGTTTGCAAAGGGCAACCATGCGTTCATGCGGGGTAATTCCGGAAAGCTGAACAAGAAAGTACCGGAGGGCTTGTTTTCACTAGAGTTCCCTGGTTCACAGGGTTCTCACCCAGGCCACAGTGGGATTCTCCAGGGAGATCCCGAAATACCGGATTCAGGTCGACTGAGTCAGGCGGATTTTGCAAGGCTGACAAGCCGAGCAAGAGATGGTTGGATCAAACGCTCAGACGTTGGGAGTTTCATTGCGGAAAATTTGCTCAAGGATCCAAAGTCCAAGGTATTTGGGGAAAAAACAGCCGAGCTGTTAGCGTCTGACTTCGTCAGCTTCGCGGAAACCGTCGGTCCAAGTCTGATGAGCAGGCTCTTCGGTTCCGATAAAGACGCGAGCACGGACCAACGAGATTTGCTGGTGAAGCTCACCAAGCTCCTCGGTGAAGACAATCTTGTTGGATCCGCCGGGGAATTCGGCCTGCTCTTCGCGATGCTGGCCAACAAGCCCGGCACCAAGGAAATCGACAGTGAACCTGCAATAGCCGTAGAGGACCTAAAAGCCATGTTTGTGGACAAGCGCCTTCCAGACGGGTGGGAAAGCTGGAAGAAAACACGGATAGACTGGATAAAAAACACCACCGGGTTACTCGCCGGTGCGGCCAAGTGTCTAGTTATTGCTAAACGAAAAAGGGGGCTTTAGGAAATGAGAGTGCCAATTGCTCTGTGTAGTCGCAATTGCGGGTGGTAGTATTTCACAATTTCTCCTCCACAGGACAGCACAGTGGAACCCGTTCCGAAAGCCCTTGAAATCACCGAAATACAGTCATTAATGATACTTACTAAGCCGTATCCGGTCCAGACCAGACAACTCCTTAGGAAATTGCTGCCGCGTCGAATTCGTGTGAGGCGCGAGGTCTGCGGCGACGACAAGCGTTATTGCTTCGAAGGCGAAGCAGCGGACGGAAGATTTTAGTCTTGACCCTAAGTTTTTAGGAAACACATGAGAACATCTGTGTTGCCTCTGACGATTAGTGTTGTTCTTTTTGCGACGGCGTTAGCTAATGGTATATCCGCAGAGGGAGCAAAACCCTCATCGGCTCAGCAACTCCCAGCCAGTGACGTTCGCATAGAATCGGAACAAAACCATGGGGGACGCCTGTATGCCCGGATCGGGGGGAAGGACGTTCGGATTGCCGATCATGCAGTCGCCGCTTGGCTTTTAGATAACGGACATAAGATAGCCTATTCCGGAGCCGACGGAGCGGGAGGGTACGAAAACGAAGGACAGTCCTTGCGCATTTATGAGGTTCAGACGGGTACTCACCGTAAAGTGCTTGCCTCGTATTACGTCATCGATAAGGTTTCAGAGGTGAAGACGAGACGAGGCAAGCAGGCCCTGTTGGTCGAAATGCGGGATGGTGGACTGGGAGCCTCTCACCTGGCAGTGGTGGATCCGAGAAGAGGAGAGGTCTTCATGCGGAAGCAGGTCAAACTGTTGGGTCGACAGGGCGACATGATTGTGGTCGGGTATTATCACGAAGCCGACTGGGAGCGCATGGATCACGATGTTGCCATTCAGCCTTACAAAACGGAGCGATACGACATCAATGCGTTACTGAGGCGCGGAGTAATCCAAAATTCGGTCCTGCCATAACGTTCAATGGGAGTGCTTGATCTCATCGGCGCTCGCGGAGGGGAGTAACCATGGCCAACTGGAGAGGCATCGTCGGAAAAGGATTCTCGCCGAATGAGTTCGACGCCTACGCCCACAATCTTGTGTTTGCGGCGTGGCGACCCCAGTTTGTCGTCTTACACAACACCGCAAGTCCGAAACTCTCCGAGTGGCACTCAATACCGGGCGAGCAGCGAATGAGAAATCTTGAAGCCTTCTACAAGAACGTACAGCAATGGTCGGCGGGGCCTCACGTGTTCATCGCGGACGATCTTATCTGGGTCTTTACCCCGCTGACTGTCCCCGGCGTGCATTCCCCATCGTGGAATAGTATGTCCTGGGGGGTGGAAATGGTTGGCGATTACAGCGTCGAGCCATTCGG
>Ga0126378_10002199_pt1 | contig 14403 bp, 15 predicted proteins | sample PanSoiMetPlot_23_FD_92587 | JGI IMG/M metagenome (GOLD analysis project Ga0126378, IMG submission 92587) | Tropical forest soil microbial communities from Panama - MetaG Plot_23 | ecosystem: Environmental > Terrestrial > Soil > Tropical forest > Bulk soil | place: Panama | collected 2016-02-17 | reverse complement strand
CGGCATCAGCGCGATGTTTTCTTGCTGTATGAGGTGGAAGGCTTCCGGCACGCGGAGATTGCCGGAATGCTGGAAATTACCGAGGCGGCTTCGAAGAATACGCTATTTCAAGCGAAGAAGAATCTTCGCGGAATGCTCGAGCCGCCGAGAAGCAGTTCGGCGGAAGCAAGGTGAACGACGATGAACGTGACCTGTAAAGATCGGGAACGAATCTTTGAGGATGGCACAGCGGCCGAATGGGCGGCGCTGGAGACGCACTCGGCGTCTTGCGCGCAATGCTCGGAGGAGATTCGCGCGTGGAAGTCGCTGAGCGTTGCGGCGCAAGAGCTGCAAGATTATTCGCCCAGTCCGCAGTTGTGGACGAGGATCGAAAGTGCGCTTGAGAAAGAAGCGGCGCGCAGGACGCAGCGGGCGGAACGCAAAGGCTGGTTTTGGTTTTTGCCGAATATTCCGTTGGGCTGGCAAACCACGCTGGCGGGCGCCTGCGTTCTGATCCTGACGCTTTCTATAGGCTGGATGGTCCTTTGGCCCCCCGAGGTTGCGCCGAGGCACGACGATCCATCGCTGCTAAAGAGCGCTGCGCTGAAGGAAGTGGAAAGCACGGAGACTGCTTACGAGAAGGCCATCGACAAGCTCGCGATGGAAGCCAAGCCGCAGCTGGATGACCCGGCGACGCCACTGCTGGCGAACTACCACGAAAAACTGCAGGTGCTGGACAGCGCGATTGACGATTTGCGCGCGCAAGCGGGATTGAATCCCTCGAACGCGCAACTCCGGCGCCAGTTGCTGGCCATGTATCAGGAAAAGCAGCGCACGCTGGAAGAAGTCTTGGAGACGAAAAAGCAATGAATCAGCCCAAACCCAGTCCAACTTTTTACAAAGGAGCGAGATATTGCGCGGCGATTGCGGGAGCGCTCTGCGCGATGTTTTATGCGGCGGAGAAGCCCGTCATTGCGGCGAACCCCGGCCAGGAGCAGGTCTCGAAAGATTTTCAGAGAACGATGACGCTCGGCGGCGGCCAGTCGGTTAGTGTGGAGCACAAATTCGGCGAAGTGCGCGTGCACGGCGAATCGGGGCGTGATGTAAAAATTTCAGCGACGATTCGTGTGCAGGCAAACTCGCGCGAAGAAGCGCAATCCTTTGCGGACAAAGTTCAAATCGAAGTGGAGCAGACCGGCGAGGGAGTGCACGTCAAGACCGTTTATCCTGATGAAGGGAAGAAGTGGTACATCCGCGTCGGGAAGAGTCCTTCTTATTCGGTGAGCTACGACATCGGCATGCCTGCGGACGCACCTCTGAACGTGCGGACCAGCTTCGGCAGCACGGATGTCTCGCGCATTCACGGCACTGTGGACATCGAGAACAGCCATGGAGGACTTACTGCGAACGACGTGGGAGCGGCGCGCCTGAACAACGCTTTCGGAAACATCGAGCTGAATGGCGCGTCGGGGAACAGCTCCATAACGGACACCAATGGTACGGTGCAAGCGTCGGATGTGAAAGGCACTCTTGAGGTGCACAACCGCTTTGGCGGCATCACGACGAGGAATATCCAGGGCGGCTTGATGATTGTCGGAGGTAATGGAACGGTTACGCTGGCCGATGCCGCTTCGGCAAACGTAACGACTTCCTTTGGGAGCGTGGATGCGCGCAACGTGCGCGGCGACCTTTCGATTCACGACAACAACGGCAACGTGGAAATTGCGGGAATTGGAGGCGCGACGGACGTCACTAACAGTTTTGGCAATATCGCGCTCACTGACATAAAGGGGCGGGTGAACGGCAAGACAAACAACGGGCGGGTCAAGGGCAGCTCGCTGACCGGTCCGTCAGTGACCATCCGCGATTCGTTCGGGAATATTGAACTCGACAATGTCAGCGGGACGGTGGATGCCGAGACTTCTAATGGAAGAATTCTCCTTCGCGACGCGCGCGGAAACGCGACAGTCAAGACCTCGTTTGGAGCAATTGAGGCGTCGAACATTCCAAAAGGAATCACCGCGACGAATGGCAACGGAGCGATCACACTCACGGACATTGGTGCAGACACATATGCCAAGACGAGCTTTGGCGCAGTGCTGATTGACCGGGTGAACGGAAGTTTGCGAGTGGAAGACAGCAACGGCTCGGTTACAGCGCGAAACATCAAAGGAGACGCGAACGTTCGCACTTCCTTTGCGGGCGTTACGTTGGAGTCGATCGGCGGGAAGACTGACGTCGACAATCAGAACGGAGCGATCTCAGTTACGGCTGCGCGTTCGAGCGGCGGTTGCCACAATATTTCGCTCAAGAGTTCATTCTCTTCGATTCACGCGAGAATTCCGGAAGGTCAGGGATACAACGTTACCGCGCACACTTCATTCGGACGGATTTCCTCGGAGTTGCCAATCACTTCGTCAGGAAGCATTGGTGGGGATACGTTGAATGGAACAATAGGCTCCGGCGGTTGCCAGCTACTGCTGAACAACGCGAATGGAAGCATCGAGATTTCCAAAGCTCAATAACTTCAAGACTGCTAGGCGGCGTTTGCGCGGGCGCGACTCATGGCAAAGGCTTTTTTGAGGACGCGCGTGGCCGTTTCGGTCAGTTGAAAGTTTTCCAGTTCGTGTTCCTGCGCGAATGCGAGATCGGTGACATCGCTGCCGGCGCGAGGCTCGCCGCCAACGAGCTCGCAAAGATAATCGGCAATTACGTAGTGGAAGCGTGGTTTCTTTCTATCGGCTGCGCTGGAAGCATCGTTTTCCAAATAGATGCGGTCGAAAACCTCGATCAAATCAAGAACACGAACAGTGAGACCGGTTTCCTCCAACAATTCACGCGCGACGCCTTCTTCGAGCGTTTCGCCTAGCTCAAGGGAGCCGCCTGGAATGGACCACTGGCCACGGAGAGGCTCGGCGCCGCGGCGAATTAGTACGGTGCGCCCGCGATCGATAATTACGCCACCGACGCCGACAAGGGGCCGCTCGGGGTATTCTCTGGATAAGGCCATTAGCCGAAGCTCTCGAGTATCGCAATGGTAGCGTTGACGGCAGGCATGCGGGCAAAAGGTTGACTTCCCACGCCTCGGTATATAATACGCTACAGGATGGTGGTGCGGTCCTCGTACCGCCACAACTGCGAGCAAGCGTAGGGAGGCTGGACCCGTGATTCGTTGTCCTGAATGTTCCGCCGAAATCGATGTGGATGAAGACGAAGTCGAGGAAGGCGAGATTCTGAGTTGTCCCGAGTGCGAATCCGAGCTCGAAGTCTCGCAGACCCATCCGGTGCACCTGAACCTCATCTCCGATGACCTCGACGAGGAAGAAGAAGAGGAAGAGGAGGAGAGCGAGGCCGGCGAAGATGGCGATTACCTCGAAGAGGAAGAAGATAACGAAGAAGAGGACGAGGAATAGCGGCACCTTCCTGGCTTGGCATCCTCGCATGTGCGTTCCACAATCGAACTTAGTGAGAATCCCTTCATGAAGCGCTTGTGCTTAATTCATTCTGCGTGTGTGACCGCGCTGTTAGCTGGTCAAGCGGTGGGTCGTTCAACGCCCCAGGAGCCTGCGGCTCCGGCCACTACCGCATCGGCGCAGGACTCCAGTTCGAAGGCGAACCAGCCGGGCAAGAAGAAATACAGTCACACGCAAGACTTGCTGATCCGCGGGACTGTTTTCGACGAAAAAGCGCTGTCGTTTCCTGGCGTGGAGTTGCAGCTTCGCGCGGAGGGACAAAAGAAATACAAGTGGGACACATACACCAATTCCCGGGGAGAGTTTGCCGTGCGCGTTCCACAAGGCACTAACTATGAGATTCTTGTACGCGCGAAAGGATTTGTGGACCAGCGCCGGATCGTTGACACAAAAGGCGCGGGGAACGACGAAGCCGTGGTATTTCGGATGCAACCAGTCGCGGGAGGCAAGGAATGAAGTACTGGCAACGTATTTTTTGTCTTGGCTTGACGCTGCTGTTGTTGACAGCCGTTGTCAGTGCGCAAGATAAGAAGCGCGAAGCGCAGCTTCGCACAGTACATGGCGTGGTGATGGACAAATCGGATAGCCCCATTTCCGGCAGCGTCGTTTTTCTGAAGAACATGATGACCAACACCGTCCGCAGCAGTTATACGGATGAAACAGGCAGCTACCGCTTCAGCGGGCTTGATCCGAACGCCGATTACGAATTACACGCCGAGAAAGAGGGCGCAAAGTCTGCCACGCGCACGGTCTCGAGCTTTGACTCGCGAAAAGACATCAACCTCAACCTCAAGATGGACAAGAAAAAGAGCTGATTGCGGGAGCACTGCCAGTAGAAGCCTTTTAGCTTAACTCAAGCCCCGCGGAATCGCAGGAAACCATCAGTCCGCGCGAGGAATCTCATTTGAAGCCCGGTATTCTGGAAACTGGTGCGATTCCTTGGTAGCAAGAAAACTAGGCCCTCGGGAGATAATAGTATTGTGATGAAAAGACCAAGCAGGGATCGAGTCACTATTCTCGCGATTTCCGCGTTGATTGGATTTTTCGCGGCCGTTTCTCCGGCGATCGCACAGCAGGAGCAGCAACAGCCGGAGCCGCAGCAACCCACTTCGCCCGCCTCGGATCCGCAGCCGTCCAGAGCCAAGAGCGACAGCAGCAAGAAAGAACCGGAAAAGTCCGGTGGAACCGTAGGGAAAAGCAAGTTGGAAAAAGAAACGGGCACGGTAAACGATCGCATCTTCGAAGTGCTTCCTAATTACGGCACGGTGGAAAACGCCAACGCGCTGCCTCCCCTTACGGCCGGACAAAAGTTCCGGCTGGCGACTGCAGGCGTGTTTGACTGGGGTGCGTATCCGTTCAACGCCGCGCTTGCTGGAATTGCTCAGGCGAAGAATGACCCGAAGGAGTGGGGCCAGGGTTGGGGCGCCTACGGGAAACGATTCGGAGCGAATTTTGCGGACAACAGCACGGGCACGTACATGACCACGGCTATTTTTCCGACGCTGCTTCACGAAGACCCGCGTTACTATCAACTCGGAAGCGGGGGTTTTGCGCGTCGGGCCTATCACGCCGTAAATCGTTTGTTCGTGACGCGCACGGATTCGGGACACGAGCGCTTTAATTTTTCGGAATCGGTTGGGAATGCCGCAGCCGCCGCCATTTCCAACATTTACCACGTGCCGTCAGATCGAACGGCATCGCGCAATGCGACAACTTTTGCTTTCCTTATCGTGTATGACGGTCTGTCCAATGGATTGAAGGAATTCTGGCCGGATATCCGCCGCAAAGTATTCCATAAAAATTCGCCTTAATCCCGCAACCTGCCAGCGAGATACGCGTCAGCGGGACGCCGGAACCAAAACTCTAACCGCCTTGGGGACAACTTCGATCTCCACCGGCGCTGGTCCAAACAGTTCTCCGTCCCCATGAAAAAAGGAAGGCCGGTCAGTAGATATCTTCACTCCTTCGATGCTCCAGCGTTTCACGCGAGAGGTGCGAAGGTCTCCCGTCCCTAGCAGCCGAGGCAATAGTCTCAGGACTTCCAGTTTGCTCAGGCTCTCTATAAGAACAAGATTCAGCGCGCCATCATCGATGGACGCGCCGGGAGCCAAGCGCAGTCCGGCTCCGTAAGTGGGCGTATTTAATACGCCGGCCAGAAGCGCACTTGCTTCCAGCCGCGCATGCTCTCCACGCGGAAACTCGATTTGAACGTTTAATGGCTGATGTTCGTAAAGCGCTCGAAGGGCTGCGGCAACATACCGCAGGCGCCCCGGAAAACGGCGATACGCGCCTGCAGCTTGACGCGCCGCTTCCGCGTCGAGTCCAACTCCTCCTCCTCCCGCGTATAAGCGCGTCCGGCCGTCGGCGGTGCGCGCACGAACCAAATCGACATAGCGCGGCTTGCCGTCCTTCACGATGGCTTCGCCTGCTACCAGCGGATCGTTGGGTAGGCCGAGCGCGGCAGCAAAATCATTGCCGCCCCCCGCAGGAAGGATCCCAAGGATGGCACTCCCTTCAAACGCGCCATTCGCCAGTGCCTGAAAGGTGCCATCGCCTCCGAGCGCAAGAAGCAATTGCTGGTCATGCGAAACCGATTGACGCGCCGCTAATTCAAGATCGGCGGCGCTGTCGGTTTCTACAAACTCGCTGGACATCTCAAGGGACTCAAACAAGCGGCGCAGGCGCGGCAAATAAGCGCGCGCCCGGCCACGACCCGCTGAAGGATTAACGAACACGATGGCGGGACCCCTAAGGAAGGCATGCGTCGCTTCCGTGGAATGGGTCATGAGCTCACGAAAGCAATCCAGGCTGGCATGAAATCGAAGGTTGGTGCCGGCGGGGGGAATCGAACCCACGGCCTAGGGATTATGAGACCCTCGCTCTGCCACTGAGCTACGCCGGCTCTTGAACAATTATCCATGCTACGGAGTGCAGAGCAAAAGTGTCAAGACGATCCGAGGGCGAGCGAGCTTTGTCTTGAATCAACCCTGCACTCGCGAACAGACCTGACATCCTGTTCTGACGGGCAAATAAAATCGACCCTGAGTAAACTCTCTTGCTCATGAATCAACTAACAGGAGGCAGCGATCTACCCAACTCTTAAGTACTAAGTGGTTTAGTACGTCAGTACCGTTGACCCTAGCAGGGCCAGAACTTAACCTGCGGGAGGTCGAGCACTCCGCTCCCTCGAGGATAGGCGAAAGTCCGCCGAAAGTTCGAGACGAGCGGTGTGTATCGATTCGTTACAAGCTCGTTGCTCGAGCCACTTGACATTGGTGTCTAAAGAGTTAGACTCCCTCCGGGGTTGCTTATTCCGGAGGCACAAATGTCACGTAGGCGCAAAGTTGTATTCCTGTCCCTGTTAATCCTGGTCGGGGCAATGAGTTTGAAGACGGTAGTCGTCACGCACGGTGACGGCTCCGTGATCATGGCAGTCGGCGGAGCTCCTGCGCCGCCTGTGCCCTGGAAGTAATTTAGCACGACCGACAAGCAACGCTTGATTCGGCGGCGGCCAGGGCACAAATTAGGGCACTGTGACTGGTCCGTTTGACTACACGATCTGGTTGATTTGTACGCTTCTTGAGGCGGCCGTGGTGGTGTGCGCGCTCAGGGGCAAATCCTTCCGGCGATATATTTTTCTAAACGTCACTATGGGCGCGTCGTTCTTGGTCAGTGTAGGTCGGTTTCTGATCTTAGACCACTTCGGAAAGGCCTCCCTACAATATGCCTACTTCTATTTCTACTCCGACGCCCTGCTCGTAATTAGTCTTTATTTTGCTCTTCTCAACCTCTACTGCCTTGTTTTTGACGAGATGAAGGTCGGGCGTTATTTGCGCCTGGGAGCAATCTTGCTGCTGAGCGGCACTGCGTGGTTTTCTTATGCAGCCGTGAACCAATCTTCTCATAGGATCCTTTCGCACTTCGCCTTCGAGCTCTCGCAGAACCTGTACTTTGTTGGTCTTATCCTCACGTACATACTCTGGGGAGCTATCCTCAAACTCCGAGAAACGCGAGCGCGTCTGGTTCAGCTGGTTTTGGCGCTTGGAGTCTATTTCAGCGCCTTCGCGGCAGATTATGCCCTGCGAAATCTCTACCCTAATTTGCAAACCATTTGGCAATACACCATGCCCCTGCTGGGGTGCGTTTTGCCTGCAGCATGGACATACGCGTTTCTGCGGGTGAGCGAAGAAGGGCGGCTGGCACCTTCTCGCCTGGCGGCGGTGCAGAGATGATGGCGGTGTTCATACTCGTGGTTTCCGTTGTGATTTTCCTGCAGTTTTTCGTTTTTTATTGCAGGTCGTTAATTGCCGTGTCGTCGAAGCAGGTGCTTTCGCCCGAAGTCCAGGATGTTACAGGGATACAGCGGGCGGCGTCCGGCAACGATTTCAACCGCGTGATGCAGCTTCTCCGGCTATGCCCTGAGCGGCCGGAAGACCGCAAGAGCATTCAAGCCATTGGCGCCTATTTCCGGTTGCTGAACTTCCTCCATGCAACCGTTGGTCGCTTGATCCCTTCTATGATGGCCTGGACGGAATTAGAGCGCGGGCACTGTACGTACTTCGCCGCCGTTGCACTGGAACGACGCATCTCTTTCAGCCGCGACATGCTGGCCCAGCAGATGGACGCTTGATTCTCCGGCAAGCCCTTTCTTCCCCCTAGTTACCTTTTTCGCGGCAGCCCTCGGCAGATTTCTGCTTGACATCTCCTAGGAGATGTTAAGCTGGCTAAGTTCTCTCCTCACCGGAGTGGACGCGTCCGCAGCGCAAAACTAACCGGTGACAAAAACATGCTCGCAGTGTGGCGCGGTGTTGGCAGCAGAAACACGCGTCTGCCAGTTTTGTGACTCTTCCTTTTCAGTCGGCTTTTCTGCATTAGGAGAGCCCCCCAACGTTTCCTTACCCGGATTCCCGGCGATTCAAGCCGAAGCGTGGCGCGGAGAACTCTCCGAACGCCTGAAGGCTTATCGCTCCCGGCGGCGAAAACTGTCACCGAGCGAGGATCAGAGCGCCTTCTTATTTGAGGAACCAACGAAGAATGAGGAGGCCTCTTCCATAGCCATAGAAGAGCCGCACTCACCATCCGAGGGCGACTTCACTTTCACCATCGCCATTGGGCGGCCTTCGAAGAAGCAAATCCTCGAAGATCTGCCGATGGAAATTGACGTTTCGTCGTGGCCGGAAACAAGCCTTAACGCGGAGGCGCAAGTGGCGCCGGGAGAGGTCCAGTCGCAGACCGGTCTCTATCCCGTTGCTTCCATCGACGAGCGCCGCCTGGCGGGAATCATCGATTTCCTTTGTCTGCTTTTCGCGTACGGCGGTTTCCTTGGCCTTTTTGGCTCACTGGGAGGACACTTCACGCTGAGCAAGTTGAGCGCAGCGGTTTGCGCGTCGACTCTCGCGGTTGTCTATTTCCAGTATTTCGTGCTCTTCACCATTTTCGGCGGAACTACGCCCGGCATGATGATGCGTGGACTGCAAGTAGCCAGCTTTTCCGGCGAGCCACCCACGCCGCGGCAAATGGTGCTGCGCAGCGCGGGTTATTTGCTTTCCGCGGGGACGTTTTTTCTCGGGTTTCTCTGGTCGATGTGGGACTCCGACGAACTCACCTGGCATGACCGGCTCTCGCGCACGTATTTAAGTGTGGAGCAGACTCTGCCGGATTTGGAAACCTCCGACGCGGCGCACAGCCGATGACGGCCTTTATGTCTAAGCCGAGGCGCCGCTAGATTCCGACTTTGCGTCACTGGCGGCGCGGAGAATCGCTTCGAGACTTCGATCAACGTCCGCAGAAGTGGTTGCCCACGAAGAAACACTGATGCGCATGGCGGTCTTTCCCTGCCAGACGGTTCCACCGCACCAGCACGTTCCGTCTTCCTGAATACGCCGAATTACTTCCCTGGTCATTTCCGGAGTGCCGAACGAAACTAGAGCTTGGTTGATGACGACATCGTTCAAGACCGCGAAACCTGCCTCGCGCAACCCTTGCGCAAAGCGTTGCGCGTGAGCGCAAGTCCTTTCGACTAATTCGCAGAGCCCAGCGCGGCCGAGCGATTTTAGAGTGGCCCACAACTCCACTCCCCGGGCTCTTCTCGACGATTCGGGCGTGTGATGCATCGGTTCGCGCCGCGTGCCTGGTTCGAGGTAGGCCGCTTGAATGGCGAGCGATGCTTGCAGCTCGGCACCATCTCGCACCAGCACAATTCCGCAGTCGTACCCCGCGTTAGGCCATTTATGCGCATCGGTTGCCCACGAATCGGCGTGTTCGAAGCCTCGCGCTACCGCCGCGTATTTCGGTGACACACGCGCCCATAGGCCAAATGCGCCGTCAACATGCACCCAAGCCCCGCATTGCTTTGCCGCGGCGCAAATCTCCTCCGCGGGATCAAAAGCCCCGGTGTTTACATTTCCGGCCTGAATGCAAACGATGGTTCGTTCGGACAAGCGCGGAAGCCGATCAGCACGCATTCTTCCCTGAGAGTCAGCTTCGACCGTGGTCAAGCGCTTTGTTCCAAATCCCGCTATGCCCAAAGCCTTCAAAACCGAGGCGTGAACTTCAGCCCCGGCGACCACTTCGATCGGTGGCGCACCGAACAGACCGTTTTCCGTAACGTCCCAACCCGTCCGTTTCAGCAGGGCGTGTCTTGCGGCAAGCAGCGCGGTAAAGTTCGCTACCGTCGCGCCACCAACCAGCCCGCCCGAGCAATCCGAGGGAAGTCCGAGCGCCTCGCAGGTCCATTGGAGAGCGATGTCCTCCAGCTCTACTCCAACCGGAGACATAACGCGAAGCGAGGCGTTTTGGTTCCATGCGCCGGCAATCCAACTTGCCGCCAACGCCGCCGGGACGATTCCCCCATTCACAAAACCGAAATAGCGCCCGCCCGCGTTGGCTGTCGTGGCTGGCGAACCGATGTCGTCCAATTGCCGGAGCACGTCCGCGGGGCTGCATGGTGCAGTGGGAAACGGTTCATGAAATCCCGCGAGAGCAGCGAGTCTGGGCTGACTGGGGCTCACTGGGTGGTCTCTGACGCTGTCAACAAAGCGAATTGCCCGGTCGGCGGCGAGTCTCAGCAACTCGCCGGTTTCTGACTCCGCTGTTTTTGGCGATGAGTGCATCATGGCTACGATCCTTTCGCGGCGGACAGGGCGTCCGAGGGCTCGAGGGAACACCAGTAGAGACAACGCTACCCTAGCAGTTGCTCGAAGGATGGAAAGAGCCGAATTGTCCTGTTATTTCTTGACGACGGCTTCGTCGGAAGCGATCTTGCCGTCGCGGATGTGAATGATGCGGTGAGCGTGCCGGGCGATATCGTTCTCGTGGGTAACAAGAATGATGGTGTTTCCCTGCCCGTAGAGGTTCTCGAACAGCGCCATAATTTCCTCGCCCGTTTTCGAGTCCAGGTTGCCGGTGGGCTCGTCCGCCAGCACGATGGATGGAGTATTCACGAGCGCCCGGGCAATGGCAACGCGCTGCCTCTGGCCGCCAGAGAGCTCATTGGGCTTGTGGTGCATGCGGTCGTTAAGGTCCACGCGTTCCAGCGCCTTCTTTGCTTTTTCAATGCGGTCTTCGGCAGGCGTGCCGTTATAGATCAGCGGAAGCTCGACGTTGTGAAGGGCGGTCGCGCGCGGCAGCAAATTGAAAGTCTGAAACACGAAGCCGATTTCTTTGTTTCGGATGTAGGCAAGCTCATCGTCGTCCAGATCGCTCACCAAGCGGCCCGCCAGCCAATACTTTCCCGAGGTGGGGGAGTCCAGACACCCAATCAGATTCATCAGCGTGGACTTGCCGGAGCCAGAAGGGCCCATGATGGCGACGTACTCGCCCTTGCGGATTTCCAGGTCCACACCACGCAACGCATGCACCTGTTCCGCGCCCATCTCATAGACTTTGGCAAGCGCTTCGGTCTTAATGACGACTCCGGAGCTAACCAGATCTTCCCGAAACGAATCTGAGGTCTGCGTCTCGACAGGCATTTGCGTTTTCCTCGCCGCTTAGTGTGCTCAGCTCTGCTGGTCTTCCTGTTTCTTCGGGGCGGTGTTGTCCACTTTGACCTGAGCTTCTGGCTTCAAAGTGCGCAGCGCTTTATAGCTGCCGACGACAATCTCATCACCGGTCTGCAGGCCCTTGGTGATTTCGATGTCGGTGACGCCGGAAATGCCGGTCTCAACGGGATGGAACACGGCCTTCTTGCCATTCACCACAAAAACGCCCTGGACCTCGTCCTTCTTTGGATCGCCCGGCGCGGGCGGCGGAGGCGCCGCAAGAGTTACGCTCGACCCGCCACGGTTCTTGGTATTCTTGGCTGCTTCTTCCAGCTCTTTGCGCGTGCGCATCGCTAGCGCCTGAATCGGAATGGCGACCACGTTTTTGCGCTCCGCGGTGGTAATTTTAGCAGTCGCGGAAAGACCGGGCCGCAGATTTTCCGGCGGACTGGCCAGTGTCACCACCACTTTGAAATCCTTTGCTTCCTGCGTGCTGGTCGTGGTTTGGGTAGTTGTCAGACCGGAACTGCGAAGAACGGCCTGCGAGCCGATTTCCGTGACCTTGCCCTTGAACACTTTCCCAGGAACCGCGTCGATCGTTACATCCGCATCTTGCCCCATCCTTACGTTGACGATGTCGGTTTCATCCACCTTCACTTCCGCCGTGACGACCGACATGTCAGAGAGCGTCATCAGGAAGCTGCCGTTGGAGTTCTGGATACCCGGCACGACGTAGTCTCCCACGCGCTCCGGGAGGTAGCTCACAATTCCGTTGATCGGAGAAGTGTAAACGGTCTTGTGCAAGACATCCTGAGTATGCACGAGCACCGCGCGGCTTTGACTTAATTGCGCTCGCGACTGATCCATTTGTGCCTTTAGCAACGACACGCGCGCCCGGGCCGACTCGACCGTTGCCGCAGCGGCATCATAGGCTGTCTTGCGCTGATCGAAATCCTGCTTGGGGATCAAACCGTCTTTGTATAATCCCTGGCCGCGATCGTAATCCAATTTGGCCTTTTCCAGGTTTGCTTGTTGTGTGGTCAAGTCGGCTTGCGCCGCTTTGTAACTTGCTTCCGCTGCCTGCACACCGGATTGTGCCGAATTGCTCGCTGCGGTCTGCGCCTGCACGTCGGCATTAGCCTGTACGTTTTCCTGCAGCAATAACTTGTCACCCCTCTTTACGTGGTCGCCCTCTTTGACCAGGATATCGGTGATCCTGCCAAATCCCTGCGCGGTGATGTTGGTGTAGGTGGTGGGCTTAACTTCCCCGGATGCGGTTACCAAAGACACTAGGTTGTCTTGCTTCGCCACTTTGGAGGTCTGCACGGTAACAACGCCTTTATTTGCTTGGTTGATGCTGAAAAGAACGATTCCGCCGAGCACCACCACAGCGCCGGCGCCAATCGCCACCTTGTGCCACGTCTTCATTCGCTTCCCCTTCGCTCCACCGCAAGGTTGACCACTTCTCTAGCCTGCTATTATCTGCCGCAGATCTTGAAATTCCTGAGTGACCGACCTACCGAGGCGGTTCCTGCCGTCCACAAGCTCTCTATTTGACATACGCCTATACCAATCGAAATGTTTCGCGGAGGAATTACTCCCAACGAGCAGTTCTAGCCTCACAACAGAGGACTTAGAGGTACTGCTACCGCGGACAGCCTATCCTGCCTGGAGCTCGATTGCTATTCGATAGTGTATTGTATCGTTCTGCAAGCCTTATGAAAAGAACCCTCGTCACAAGACCCCGTGACCCGGGCATCCGACCCACCTCATTGGACGCAAGAAGGGTATGAACGGTCAGCCGGGAAGTCAGAAGGATTAAGGCTGGAGGCTGAAGCCTTCCTTCAACCTAGTGTTCCTAAACCCTGGCCGGGGCCCTCGGCGGGTTGGACTCCGAGCAAGCAACCGGGCCTTTCATTAGATGATCGTCGTAGCTTTCTTTTCCGTCAAACTAGCAAGGTCGCTTCGGGCTGACTGGAACAAATTGTGTCGCGGCTAGCAAAAGGTCAGCAGCATTTTGCTGTTCGATGGTAAACTACGGAAACCAAACCGCGGAGAGGTGGCAGAGTGGCTGAATGCGGCGGTTTGCTAAACCGTTGTACGAGCTAAAACTTGTACCGGGGGTTCGAATCCCCCCCTCTCCGCCAGACCTTTTGAAATCAACCGACTAACCTGAGAGTAGTGCTTCCATTCCAATTCCTACCCGAGAAGCAAAAGCGCCGAAATGTAGTTGAATTGTAGTTATCGCGCGCAGGAAAGTACATCAAAGTCTGTACGAAAGATCAAAGGAGAAATCCGATACAAGGGTCGGTTCAGAACTACGGGGGAAGCGGCCCGTCATGTCAGAATTCCTGCAGAGCTGAAATCACTGGGCTCAGTTGAGCGAGTGCCGTATCGACTTTACCGATAAGAAAACTAATCAGGCAACTGGATTTCTGGCGCGAACCCTTTCCCTCGCCGAACTCTCCAGTACGCGAAGGAAATGAGCAAAAGAAGACAGGCGAAAGCCGGTACCGAGTACTGCAGGCCCTCGACAAAAAACGTGCTCGTGGTGATGCCCACAAGAGCGATGATGCCCAGCCATGTCGAATACGGAAAGAACCGTAGGTGCAGGGGAAGACGAGCAACTCGATCCGGGCCAAGCGCGCGCCGAAACGCAAGATGGGTCACGAGAATGACGACCCAGACAAAAAGCATCCCCGCTACCGCGGTGCCATACAGCAGGAGGAATGCCTTCGCTGGTGCATAGATCGCAAGCAATATCGCCGCTACCATGCCCCCTGTGGAAACAGCCAAGGCACGCCGAGGAACGCCACTTTCGCTGAGGCGCCCGAGCCATTCCGGGGCGTGTTGGCTTCTCGACAAGGAAAAAAGCATGCGCGTGGTCAGGTACAAATCTGTGTTGGAACTTGAGAGTGCCGCCGTGATCACCACCAGATTCATGACGCTCGCCACGTAAGGGATGCCAACGG
>Ga0126378_10002198_pt1 | contig 14405 bp, 14 predicted proteins | sample PanSoiMetPlot_23_FD_92587 | JGI IMG/M metagenome (GOLD analysis project Ga0126378, IMG submission 92587) | Tropical forest soil microbial communities from Panama - MetaG Plot_23 | ecosystem: Environmental > Terrestrial > Soil > Tropical forest > Bulk soil | place: Panama | collected 2016-02-17 | reverse complement strand
TCTTTGCGGTCGCGGACGTGCAGACACCGAATGCCTGGTTCATGGCCATCGCGATTCTGCCGCAGTGCTACCACGTGCTGCCGTCGCGACGCGCACTGATCCCGGTGATCACCATGACCGTCATCGCGGCGTCGTCGGTCGCGTACCACGGCCGCAGCCCGCAAGGGGCCATCACCGCGGCAGCGCTGGCTATCGCGATCATCGCGTTCTCACTGATCTATGGCAGGTACGTCTCGGACATCGTCACGCAGAGCCTGGAACGAGCCGGCCTCATCGCGCAGCTCGAGGCGACCAGGGCAGAGCTGGCCGAGGTCAGCATGCAGGCGGGCGCGCTCGCTGAGCGGCAGCGGCTGGCCGGGGAGATCCACGACACGCTGGCGCAGGGCTTCTCCAGCATCCTCATGCTGATCCAGGCGGCAGAAGCGCAGCTTGATCACGCGCCGGCCACGGTGCGCGACCAGCTCGCGCTCGCGGCGCAGACCGCCAGGGAGAACCTGGCCGAAGCGCGCACTCTGGTTACGGGCCTCGCCCCGGCGCAACTCCAGGGGGGCACGCTGACCGAAGCGCTGCGCCGGCTGACCGAGCGGTCAGCCGCGGAGCTGGGAATCAGGGCCAGCTTCGACGCCTCCGGCCCGGAGCGGTCGCTGCCCGCCGCGACCGAGGTGGTGCTGCTGCGCACCGGCCAGGAGGCGCTCGCGAACGTGCGCAAGCACGCCGCCGCCGCCCAGGTCATGGTGCGGCTCTGCTACGTCGGCGACCAAGTGCGGCTGGACGTCACCGACGACGGCGTCGGCTTCGATCCGGCGGCGGCGGGCGGCGGCTACGGTCTGCGCGGCATGCGCGCCAGGGTGGCCGAGGCAGGCGGCAGCGTGACGGTCGAGAGCGTTCCGGGGAAGGGCACGTCGGTGCGGGCTGAGGTCCCCGCGTGAAAGCCGACCCGGCCAGCCCGCTGCTCAGCGTTCTGATCGCCGATGACCATCCGGTCGTGCGCGAGGGTCTTCGTGGCATGCTCGCGGCAGAAGCCGGGATCGCAGTAGTGGCCGAGGCAGCGTCGGGGGACGAGGCGGTCGTGATGACGATCCGGCACCAGCCGGACGTCGTGCTCATGGACCTGCGGATGCCGGGTGGTGACGGGGTACGAGCGACAGCGGGCATCGTCGCCGCCATCCCGGCAACCCGCGTCATCGTGCTGACCACCTACGAGAGTGACGCCGACATTGTCCGCGCGGTAGAAGCGGGGGCCACCGGATATCTGCTCAAGGACACGCCGCTTCCCGAGCTGGTGGCCGCGATCCGCGCGGCCGCGCGCGGCGAGACGGTGCTCGGTCCCTCAGTGGCCGGTCGGCTCGTGTCGCACCTGCGACGGCCTGCTGTCGAGCCGCTATCTGGCCGGGAGACGGAGGTTCTCTCCCTCGTGGCGCGCGGCGACACCAACGCGGACATCGGCCGGGCCCTGTTCATCAGCGAGGCCACGGTCAAAACGCACCTGCTGCGGGCGTTCAGCAAGCTCGGCGTGTCGGACCGGACCGCGGCTGTCACCAGGGCCATCGAGCTGGGCATGCTGCCGTCGCCGGGAGCCTGAATGGCGCACACGCTCAGCTCAGCCCAATGCCTTATTCGGTTAAGGTGGTAGATGTGCTATTCATCATGGTTGTCGGAGGCGTCATTGTCGCCGGGATCGCCCTGGCTGCCCTGTACGACTATCGCGCTAAGCGACGCGGCTGGAGAGTCAGTGCCTCGACCGAGGAAGCGCTGCACAATCGAGTCGACGTGAAGGCTCTTGAGCGGGGCGGTCCGGGCCTGCAAGGCGGCAAGCAGGACTGGATGACCTACCGTCGCCGGGACCGCAGTTCCTGAGCGGCGGACCCATAGGGTTGCGGTTATGACCACTCGCGTACTCGGCTCCACCGGCGTCCGCGTCACTCCGTTCTGCCTCGGCGCGATGATGTTCGGCAGCACCTGGGGCAACCCGGACCACGACGAGAGCGTCGCGATCATCCACAGGGCGCTCGACAGCGGCATCAACTTCGTCGACACCGCCGACGTGTACTCAGAGGGCGAATCGGAGGTGATCGTCGGCAAGGCTCTCGCCGGCGGTCGCCGCGCGAATATCGTGCTCGCCACCAAGGCGCACGGCGTCATGGGCAAGGACGTCAACCAGCGCGGCAACTCACGCCGCTGGCTGGTCCGGGAGTGCGAGGCCAGCCTCCGCAGGCTCGGCACCGACTACATCGACCTGTACCAGATCCACCGGCCAGACCCGGACACGGACATCGACGAGACGCTCGCCGCGCTGACCGACCTGATCCGGGCCGGCAAGATCTTGTACGCGGGGTCGTCCACCTTTCCCGCCGAGCAGATCGTCGAGGCACAGTGGACGGCGCAGCGCCGCGGCCGGGAGCGGTTCGTGTGCGAGCAGCCGCCCTATTCGATCCTGGTGCGCGGCGTGGAGGCGGCGGTGCTGCCGACGTGTCAGCGGCATCAGATGGGCGTGATCACCTGGGGCCCGCTCGCCAGCGGCTGGCTGACCGGCCAGTACCGGCTCGATGCCAACCTGCCGGCCAGTCGCCGTTCGCAGCGGCTGCCGCAGCGGTTCGACATGAGCCTGCCAGGGAACCAGGCGAAGCTGGCCGCGGCTGACAAGCTCGCGAAGCTGGCCGCAGAGGCGGGCATGTCGCTGATCCACCTGGCGCTCGGCTTCGTCGTCAGTCACCCGGCGGTGACATCGGCCATCCTCGGCCCGCGCACCATGGAGCACCTCGACAGCCAGCTCGGCGCGCCCGAAGTACTGCCGGCCGATCTGCTCGATCGGATTGACGAGATCGTGGCGCCGGGCGCCAACCTCAACCCGGCCGACGCGAGCTACGTGCCGCCCGAGCTGACCGATCCCGCGCTGCGCCGCCGGCGCTGAAGGTACCGAAGGCGGCCCTCAGCTCTGAAGGCTGCTCCAGCAGCGCCTCGCCGCTACGGGGCCAGCGCGTGCAGGATCTCCTGCGCTCGCTCGGTGGCCGCGGCGACTGCGACGTCCGGCGATCCGACGAGCGGGTCCCAGTTGAGGTCGTAGAACACCTCGGTCACACCGTGCTCGCCGAGCCAGCTGGTGTCTGCGCGGATCTGCTCGTAGTTCCCGGACAGCAAGAGCCGCTGCCCGTCCGGCCCGGTCACCGGATCACCGGCGCGCACCACGCCGCGGCAGATGTAGCGCAGCGCACCCGGGTCGCGCCCGGCGGCCTCGGCGGACTCGCGCACCACCCCGATGAGCGTCTCAATCTTCGACAGGTCGGTCCGGCTTGAGGTGATCCAGCCGTCGGCGATCCTGCCGACCCGCTGCAGCGCTGGCCGGGCCATGCCGCCGAGCAGGACGGGCGGACCGCCGGGTTGCACCGGCCTCGGCAGCTGCGTGCCAGCGGGCACCTCGTAGTACGCCCCGCCGATCGCGGCCGGCACGGTCCCCGCCCAGAGCGTGCGCAGCGTTCGCACGTACTCGGCCGCGCGGTCGCCGCGGCGTGACATGTCCGCACCGGTCAGCGCGAACTCCTCCGGCATCCAGCCGATGCCGAGGCCGAGGTCGTGCCGTCCGCCGGACAGCACATCCAGCGACGCGGCCTGCTTGGCCAGGTAGCCGGGCGAGACGAACGGCAGGTTGACGATCGCGACGCCGAGCCGGATCCGGCTGGTGACGGCGGCGGCGAACGACAGCACTGCCATCGGGTCCAGCACGCTCTGGTAGACGGGGTCCATCGCTGAGCCTGCCGGTACGAGCAGGCGCTGGAAGCTCCACAGCGACTGGTACCCGGCATCTTCTGCAGCGGCGGCGAAGGCCGCTAGATTCTGCGGTGTAGCCCACGCGCCCGACACAGGGGCGCCGAATCCGATGTCCATTCGCCCACCCTAGCCGTGGCGGGGCGGACGGCTGAGATACGAGACGAGCCCGTTCCGTTAGTAAGGTGGAGGCAATCGTGACAGACGGCCCGCGCATGTGGATCGAGACGCTCCGGCGGTCGCACGACAACCTGGCGAGCCTGGTCGAGCCGATGACGCCCGAGCAGGTCCGAGGTCGGTCGTACTGCCGGGACTGGACTAGTGCCCAGGTGCTCTCGCACCTCGGCAGCGGCGCAGAGATCGCGCTGCTGATGCTGCCCGGCGCGCTCGGAGAGGGACCGCCGGCGAGCCGGGACGCGTTCCCTCCGGTGTGGGACGTATGGAATGCCAAGAGCCCGGACGACCAGGCCGCCGATGCGATCGCGTCCGACGAGAAGCACGTGCAGCGGCTGGAGCAGCTCACGGACGAGGAGCTGGCCGCGGCTCGGATGGACTTCCTCGGCATGCAGCTCGATGCCATCGGCATCATCCGGCTGCGGCTGGGCGAGCACGTGCTCCACACGTGGGACCTGGCAGTGATGCAGGACCCGGCTGCGACGGTGCAGGCCGACGCAGTCGAGCTGCTCATCGACAACGTGCCGCAGTTTCTCGCGCCGCGGCTGGGCAAGCCACTGCCAGAGCCGTTGCGGGTACGCATCACGACGACCGGGCCGCATCGCGACTACCTGCTCAGCTCGGGCGAGTCGATCAGCGTGGTGAACTGGCCCGCCGAAGAGCCGGCGGAAGACGGAGCCGCGCCGCACGTGACCATGCCGGCGGAGGCCCTGCTGCGGTTGTCCTACGGCCGGATGGATCCAGACCACACACCGGCTTCGGTGTCGGGTGACCCTGAGGTGCTGGACAAGCTGCGCGCGATGTTCCCTGGCTTCTGAGTCGCTAGCCGAGGACGTCGAGCACCAGGTGCGCGGCGTCCTCGGCGCAACCCCACGACAGCGTCACCCCGGCCCCGCCGTGGCCGTAGCTGTGCACGACGGTGACGCCATCGCTGATCTCGGCCTCGAGCCGGACCGACGAACGCACAGGTCGCAGGCCGACCCGGTGCTCCAGCACGGGGGCGTCGCGCAGCTCGGGCCGGATCGCCGCGCACGCCGCGACGATCCGCTCGGCTGTGCTGGCGTCGGGCTCACGGCTGCTGCTGCCGTGCTCCTCGGTGCCGCCGAGCAGTACCACGTCGTCGTGCGGGAACAGGTAAGTCAGCGGCCAGTGCGCGGCGCCGGATCCGACGAAGAACTCAGCGATGCCAGGATTGCGCACGACCACCGCCTGCCCGCGCACGGCTTCCACGTCATGATCCGGCACCAGGTGCCGGGCGCCGTAGCCGGTGCAGTTGACGATGACGCGGGCCTCAGGCGCTGCGTCGCGCGCATCCGCGAGAGTCGTCAAGGGCGCCCCGACCGTGATCGTGCCGCCGGCCCGGCTCAGTCGTTCGGCGAGGTAGTCCAGGTAATCCGGCATGGCTATGAGCGGTGCCGCCAGCCGCCAGGCGGTCGCGTAGCCGGCCGGGACCTCGCCGGGCAGGCAGGGCGTCAGGCTGCCGGCCGCCGCGTACTCCGGTGGCTCGCTACTGGGCGTAGCGGTGGCCGCGATGCCGGGCACGGTGCGCACGATCCCGGCCAGCGCGCCGGCTCCGAGCCTCGGGGCGCGCAGCTCCTCCAGACGCTCCAGCGTGATAGCAGCCCACCGGCCGATCCGTTCGTCCATGCCAACGAGGTGAGGTCCCCACAGCGCGCCGGCCGCGGCGGACGTAGTCTGCCGGGGCTGCTCGGCCGAGACGACGAGTACCGTGAGGCCGGCCTCGGCGAGGCAGATCGCCGTGGTCAGGCCGATCACGCCGGCGCCGATGACGAGGACGTCTGCATCGGCTTGCGGCACAGCCTGACTCTAGCGGCCGTGCTGAGCCCCGGGCCGGTTGCACGCTGCACCCGGGGTTTGAGAGGTTGTCCGCATGACCGTTGTGACTGATCTCAAGCTCGCCGAGATCGATCTGACCAGCGGAGAGCTCGCCGGAGACAGCTACCACCAGCGGCTCGCTGAGGTGGCCGCCCAGGGTGACGTGGGCTGGCTGGCGTCCTCCCCGCTGGCCTACGTCGTGCTGGACCGCGATGCCGCGGAGTTCTTCCTCCGGGCCAGGGGGACGGCATTCCCGGGCCGGGAGATCGCGGATCTGTTCGGGGTGACGTCGGGCCGGCTGCGCGAGGTGATCGACGCCAACATCCTGAATCAGCAGGGAGACCAGCATCGGAGGCTGCGCTCCCTGGTGGGCGGCGCGTTCACGCCGCGCGCGGCTGACCGGTGGCGGCCGGTGATGCGCGGCTTCCTGGGCCGGCTGTGGGCCGCTTTCGAGGCAGAACGCAGCTGCGACTTCGCCGACGCCATGGCCCGGCCGTACCCGTCGCTGACCATTGCCGCTGTGCTTGGCGCGCCTGAGGAGGACGCGCCCCGCCTGCAGCTGTGGTCGACCCTGATCCAGCGCCAGTTCGACATTCAGGCGCTCGGCACCCAGCTGCCGGAGCTGCAGCAGGCCGCGGCGGAGGCATACGACTACATCGAGGACCTGCTGACTCAGCGGGCCGGCCAGCCCGGCAACGACCTGCTGACGCAGCTGCTGGCGGCCGAGGAGGCAGGCGACAGGCTGTCCCACGCCGAGTGCGTCAACCTGGTGCTGGACGTCATCGCGGGCGGCGTCGACACCACGCAGGCCCAGCTCGGCCACGCGCTCCGGCTGTTCGCGAACCGCCCCGAGCAGTGGGAGGCGCTCCGCGACGACCTGAGCCTGGTGCCGAGGGCCGTCGAGGAAGTGCTGCGGTTCGAGCCGATCACACCGGTGACAGCGCGGATTTGCGTCGAACCCGTCGAATATCGCGGGGTGCACTTCCCGGCCGGCACCATCGTGGCGGTCTGTGCTGAGCGGGGCAACCGGCAGCAGCCCGGTGGCGAGGACTTCGACATCAGCGCGCCGCGCGACGGGCGGTTGCTGACGTTCGGCGCCGGACCGCACTTCTGCCTGGGCAGCAACCTGGCCCGGGCAGAGCTCGAGGAAGCACTGACGTTTCTCGCGCCCCGGATGCCGGGCCTGGCGCCCAGCGGGCCCGCGGTGCTCGGCAACATCGAGGGGATCTACGGCGTGGAGTCGCTGCCGCTGCGCTGGAACTAAGCCCGCCCGCCAGCGACAGTGAGCCTGCGGGCCACTACCGCGGCGGGGGCCTCATGGACGCCGTCTGTGCTGCCAGTGTCGCGGCGAGCTCCCTGACCCAGTCCACGGCCTGCGCGTGCAGGCCGGTCCCGAACGTAATCCGGGCGACGCCCATGGCCGCGAGCTCGGCGATCGTCGGTCCGCCCGGCCTGCTCATGGCGTTGACCGGGCCGTCGATCCGGCGCACAAGCTCCGGTATCGCAGCGGCAGGCGCGAGGATCGGATAGACGCAGTCCGCCCCGGCGGCCAAGTAGGCGGCGGACCGCGCGACCGCCGTGTCGGTCATCTCGTCAGGCTGGGTGGCTGGCCGCACATACACGTCGACTCTGGCGTTAATGACCAGATCCTGCCCGGCAGCACTGCGCACCGCGGCGAGGAAGTCCGCCTGCCGGGAAGGCTCAGTGAGCGCTCCGCTCACCGGGTCCGAGTCCTCCAGGTTGCAGCCTGCCACGCCGCAGTCCGCGAGCGCGGCGACCAGTCGCTCAGGCGGCAGCCCGTAGCCGTTCTCGATGTCGGCCGTGACGGGAACGCTCACGCTGCGCGTTATCCGCATGACCGCCGCGAGCATCTCCGCCACTGGCGTCTGGCCGTCTCGGTACCCCAGGGTGGCCGCTACCGCGCCGCTCGACGTGGCCAGCGCAGTGAATCCTGCCTCGGCGAACGCACGGGCGCTGACCGGATCCCAGACATTCGGCAGGATCAGCGGCTGCGGGCCGGCATGCAGCGCCCGCAGCCGCTCCGCGTCAGCGCTCATGGCTGGTACGAGCCAGGCAGCCAGGCGCGGGTCGTCACGCCGATGGCGTTCCACGCGTTGATCGTCACGATAAGGCTGACCAGCGCGGCCAGCTCGGCCGGCGAGAACTGCGCGGCCGCCGCGGCGAAATCGGCCTCAGGGACGTGCGTCTGCGGCATCTGCGTGACCGACTCGGTCAGCGCCAGCGCGGCCCGCTCCCTGGCGGTGAAGAAAGGCGTCTCGCGCCAGGCCGGCAGCGCGTAGATCCGCTGCTCGGTCTCGCCCGCCGCTCTGGCGTCCTTGGTGTGCATGTCGATGCAATACGCGCAGCCGTTGAGCTGCGATGCGCGGATCCGCACGAGCTCGCGCAGCCGGACGTCGAAGTCGACCTTGTCGAGCTCCTTCGTCGCGGCCCGGTCGAGGTGGCTCATCGCGCGGCTGAAGTCCGGCGCGTGGTCGTCGAATTCGAGCCGGACCCGGACCGTCTCGTCCACCGTTGTCATCGGGATCTCCTTCACTGGCTGATTTCTCGGTACACCACAACGCTAGGCCGTAACAGGCTCAGGTTTAAGATCCAATTCCATGCAGGGAACGTGGTCCACTTCTGCCGGTCTCGACGTCCACCTGGACCTGGCTGGGACCCGGCCCAGGGCAAGGCTCGAGTCGGCGCTGCGCGACGCGGTCCGCAGCGGTCAGCTCGCGGCGGGTACGGCCCTGCCCTCGTCGCGGAGCCTGGCACGCGACCTCAGCGTCGCGCGGAACACGGTTGCGCAGGCCTACGCCCAGCTTGTCGCTGAGGGCTGGCTGTCGGCCCGGCACGGGTCGGGCACGTGGGTCGCGCAGCGGGCTGGCCAGCTGCCCGCCGCGCGCAGCCTGGCGGCGCACGACGCGGCCGCGCGCGGGCCCCGCTACGACCTGCGGCCGGGAGTCCCCGACCTGACGGCCTTCCCGCGCGCTGCCTGGCTGGCCGCTGCCCGGAAGGCGCTGGCGGCTGCGCCCGCGGCAGACCTCGGTTACGCCGATCCGCGCGGCCTGGAGGCGCTGCGCGTCGCGCTCGCCGAGTACCTGGGCCGGGCCCGCGGCGTGCGCGTCACGCCTGATCGCATCGTGGTGTGCTCCGGGTTCACGCAGGGCCTGGAACTGGCGTCCGAGGTGCTGCATGCCAGCGGGCGGCGGTCGCTCGCCATCGAGGCCTATGGCCAGGCAGGTCACCGGCAGATCGCGGTCAGGGCGGGTCTGCGGCTCGCGCCGCTGCGCGTGGACGACCGCGGCGCCGTCGTTGCGGGGCTGACAACACGAGCAAGCGCCGTGCTGCTGACGCCGGCGCACCAGTACCCGCTCGGCGCGGCGCTCGCGCCGGAGCGGCGCCGCCAGGTTGCTGACTGGGCCGTGCACACCGGTGGGGTGGTGATCGAGGATGACTATGACGGGGAGTTCCGCTTCGACAGGCAGGCAGTGGGTGCGCTGCAGCCGCTCGCGCCCGAGCACGTCGTCTATGCCGGGACAGCGAGCAAGAGCCTCGCACCCGGCCTGCGGCTCGGCTGGCTTGTGCTGCCCGCCGGGCTGGTGGACGCGGTTATTGCCGCCAAGAGCGCGGCCGGGCGGCTGAGCAGCAGCCTGGATCAGCTCGCACTGGCCGAGCTGATCCGGTCGGGCGGCTACGACCGGCAGGTCCGGCGAGCGAGGCTCACTTACGGACGCCGCCGGGACCTGCTGCTCAGCGCGCTCGCCAGGCAGGTCCCCGAGACTCGCGTCACGGGCATCGCGGCCGGCTTGCACGCGGTGGTCGCCCTGCCGGCTGGCGTGGCCGAGGAGGACGTCGTCGCGAGGGCTGCCGGGCGCAACCTCGCCGTCCAGGGACTGGCGGGCTCTCGTGCTGGCGAGCAGGACGTGGGCCCGGCCCTCGTCGTCGGATACGCGACGCCGCCAGCGCACGGCTTCAGCGCAGCCGTCGCGCGGCTGTGCGCCGCGCTGCGCGACGTCATCGGAGCGTGATTGCCCGGATCGTCGTGGGGGCGTGGTGGGACCCCTGCTGCCCGTAGGTGGGCAGCATTCTGCCCAACGTGGCCCGACCATCCGGACTCGGGACCGCATCGCAGCCGGCCGGGTCGCGATCAGTCGTGGTTGTGCTGGAGCGGGCCTGCGGTGACGAGCGCAGCGACGATGACGGCGGCCGCGGCCAGGATCGCCGCTGCCCAGCCCGCGGCGACGGCGTAGCCGTGCACGAGAGCGGGGGCGCTGAGCGTCCCACCGTGCGCCGCGACGTAGGCGGTGGTCGCGGCGGCGGCGAGCGTGTTGAGCAGCGCTGTGCCGATCGAGGCGCCGATCTGCTGCGAAGTGCCGGCCACTGCAGATGCGACGCCAGCCTCGCGCTGGCTGACGCCGAGCGTGGCGGTCGAGAAGGCGGGCACGAAGACGGCGCCCATGCCGAGGCCGAGCAGCAGCTCCGCTGGCAGCACGTGCAGGGTGTAGCTGTCACCTGCGTGCAGCAGCGTCAGGGTTGCCATGCCCGCGGCGCCCACCAGCAGGCCAGGCGCCATGAGCGCACGAGGCGGCACCCGCGGAAGTAGTGCCTGGGAGACGGTCGTGGAGCTGGCCAGCACCGCGGCCGACAACGGGAGGAACGCGAGGCCCGCCCGCACCGGGGAGTAGTGCAGCACGACCTGAAGGTCGTAGGTCAGTAGCAGGAACAGCCCGTAGAGTGCGACGACGGCCAGTCCGATGGCGGCATAAGCGCCCCCGCGATTGCGGTTGCCGAGGATCCGCAGCGGCAGCAGTGGCGCCGCGACGGCCGACTCCACCAACAGGAAACCGGCGATCAGGGCCACGCCCGCCGCGACGGTCGCCAGGGTGACCGGTGCTGACCAGCCGCGGGTCGCCGCGCTCGACAGCCCGTACACGACGGCCACCAGTCCGGTCACGACCAGAACGACGCCCGGCACGTCCAGTCGCGCGCCCCGCTGCGGCGGCATCGCCGGCAGCACCCGCAGGCCTGCCACGAGCGTGGCAGCCGCCACAGGCACGTTGACGAACAGGCACCACCGCCAGTCCAGGTACTCGGTCAGCACTCCGCCGAGCAGCAGGCCGAGCGCACCGCCCATGCCAGCGATCGCTCCGAACACCGCGAATGCCTTCGCGCGTTCCTTCGCTGCCGTGAACGTCACGGCCAGCAGCGACAAGGCTGTCGGTGCCAGCAGCGCGGCGCACGCGCCCTGCGCCGCGCGGGCGGCGACCAGCGCGGCGAAGTCGGGCGCCGCGCCGCCGGCCGCCGAGGCGAGTGCGAAGCCCGCCAGTCCGGCCAGGAAAGCGCGACGCCTGCCGATCGTGTCGGCGACCCGCCCGCCGAGGATCAGCAGCCCGCCAAATGCCAGCGTGTAGGCGGTGATCACCCACTGGCGCTGCGGATCGGTGATGCCGAGAGCGTGCTGGGCCGACGGGAGCGCGATGTTGATGACGGTCGCGTCCAGCGCCACCATCAGCTGGGCAACTGAGATGCAGGCTAGCCCGAGCCACTTCGAGGACTCGCCGCCTCGCCCGCCCGCCAGCTGGGCATTGAGTCCGATCTGCTGTTCCGTCATACGCAGAAGCATAGATGTCTAAGAGTTCTAAGTCAAATGGTTAGACATCGATCGGTTGTGCTAGGCTGTCAGGCATGCGACCAGCCCGTATGCCCATCGGCCTGGCTCTCGCCCAGGCCGCGAGGACGGTCAGCCGCGCCTTCGACGAGGCGCTCGCTTCGGCGGGCGGTTCGCTGCCCGTCTGGCTGGTGCTGCTCAACATCAAGACGCGGCAGCTGGCCAACCAGCGGGAGCTGGCGGAGGCGGTGGGGATCAGGGAAGCCACGCTCACCCATCACCTCAACGCCATGGAAGGCGACGGCCTGATCACCAGGCAGCGGCATCAGGCAAACCGCCGGATCCACGTCGTCGCTCTCACCGCGGCAGGCGAGGACGCTTTCCTGCGGATCCGTGATGCGGCGATTGCCTTCGATCAGCAGCTGCGGAGCGGGTTCACCGACGCCGAGCTGGACGTGCTCGAAGGGCTGCTGAGCCGGCTGTCGGCCAACGCGCAGGGGCCGGACGGCGGGCCGCCATGGGCCGGACTTGCCGAGAACTGATCATGACCAGCCGGGTCCCCGTGATCCGGCGTACCGAGAGTGAGTGAGCTGCCATGCCAGAATCCGCCAGGCCACCGATGAGCCGCCGGCTGCAGGCGCGGTTCTTCCGCGTCGTCAACGTCCCTATGCGACTGGTGCTCGGATTGCCGGTCGCTACGCCGCTTGGCCGCAGGCTGATGCTCGCCTTCATCGTCGGCCGCAAGACGGGCCGGCTGTACCGGCAGCCGCTGAGCTATGTGCGGGACGGCGGGGCGCTGCTGACACCCGGCGGCGGCAAGTGGAAGCTGAACCTCGTCACTGACTCGCCCGTCCGGCTGAGACTTCGCGGCCGGGACATATCGGCGACCGCTGAGCTGGTGAGCGATGTCGGTGAGGTCCGCAGGCTGCTGCAGACGATGGCCGCAGGCAACCCCGCTGCGGCGCGGTTCGTCGGGATTCAGCGCGGCCCGGATGGCAGCTTCGACCGTAGCGGCGTAGAGCGGGCGGTGCGATACGGGTTCCGCATTGTCCGCTGGCACCCAGTCGGCTAACCGGCTGCCCGCGTCAGTCGGCGATGAGCACGCCGTCCGTGGTGAGGGCCGCGACGTTGGCTGCGGCAAGCCCGAGCCAGTCGGCGAGCGCCTCCGCGTTGTGCGCGCCGCGCCTGGCGACGCCGCGGCGCACTCCCGCAGCCGCAGCGGAGAACTCATACGGCATCGCGACGACCCGGCGGTCGGTACCAGGCAGCCGTTCGGAGTGCGCGCCACCAGCGAAGACGTCCGCGCTGTCGGCAACCTCTGCCCAGGCGATGCCGGCCTTCTCCAGCTCGGCGACGAGGCTCGCGCGGTCCCCAAAGCCGGCCATCCACTCGCCGATCGCCTGCTGCCGCAGGGCGGCCTTGGTGGCCAGGTCGCTGCCGGGGGGCGCCGGATCCATCACCATGCCGCGCCGGGACAGCATCGCCCAGGCATGCTTGGGGGGCGCCGCGATCAGCAACGGCCCGCCGGGCGCGGCCCAGATCGTGCCCCGGGACGAGTACGGCTCGGTGCTCGCGTCAATGGCGGCGTGCGCGTGGTCATCGCTGGCTGCCACCGCAGCAAGCATGCTGAGGCCGATGTGCTGGCCGTGCCCGGTGGCTGCCCGCTGATGCAGCGCGGCGAGCACGGCGATGGCCGCGTGCAGTCCGGTCACCGTGTCGGCCAGCGCGAGGGGCAGGTCAGCGGGCGCGCGCTCGTCCAGGTCGGCCTGCCGCGCGAGGAGGCCCGACTCGGCGTGGATGACGGGCGCGAGCGCGCGCCGCTGCGAGTCGGGTCCGAATCCGGAGACCGAAACCATGATCAACCGTGGCTGGGCTGCCGACAGGCTTGCATAACCCAGGCCGAGCCGGTCCATCACGCCGGGGCGGAAGTTCTCGATCAGGACGTCTGCGGCGGCGGCGAGACGGCTTACCAGGGCGACCGCGCCGGGCGCTGCAAGGTCGACACCGACGCTTCGCTTGCCCGCGTTCATCTGCGCGTACATGCCGCTGCGCCCGTCGGTGACGACGCCGAAATACTCAGTGACATCGGTGCGCGGGCTCTCGATCCGCAGCACGTCCGCGCCGAGATCCGAGAGGATGCGCGCAGCATACGGGCCAGAGATGGCCTGCGACATGTCCAGGACGCGCCAGGCCGGCAGCGGCGCAGACGGCTGCTGGGTGTGGTTCGGAGCGAAATCTGTCACGACAATCCTGACGTCGACGCGGGCGTGGCTCATCGTACGGGCCGGCTGGAGGTCTCACGCGTCACCAGGGCTGCGCGGTCGCCCTGGCCGACGCTCTGGCGCACGAGAGCGGGCTGGTGGCACCGGGTTCGGCGACAGGAGCCGTCACGGTCCTGGCCCCTAGACTTCGAGATTATGGGCGGTGAGGCGTCGTGATGCCCAGCGAGGAAAGCGGCTTCGAGCTGGGTACAGACGGTCCGTCGGTGATCCTGGTCGGGGTCGACGACTCGACCACCTCTATCCGGGCAGGCTGGTACGCCGCGGGCCTGGCCCGCCGGCAGGGGGCTCGGATCGTGGCGGTGTTCGTATCCCCGCTGGCCTCGCTCGGCGCGACTGGACCGACGGGTGCCGCGGTGACCGTCGCGCGCGACGAGGCGTTCCGTGCCACGGCCGCCGACCTGGAACGACGTGCGCTGGCGATCGGCACCGAGCTCGGCATCTCCATCACGTTCCTGGCGGCTAGGGGAGAGCCGTTCGCGGAGATCGTCCGCATCGCGGGCGAGGTACGTGCCGACGCGATCGTGGTCGGCGCACGCCGGCCACCGTTTCGTCGGCTCGCTAGCCGTCCGGCTGGTCCGGGCCGGCCGGTGGCCCGTCACAGTTGTGCCCTGACGGCCGGTCGGCAGGCTGTGCACAATCACAGCTGGTCGGAGCCGAGGTTGCGGATACGATCTGTGCGTGGCTGTACCCAGATGGCCGCGCGGCACGCCGCGATCACCGATAAATCACGTGGTCCTCGG
>Ga0126378_10002197_pt1 | contig 14413 bp, 13 predicted proteins | sample PanSoiMetPlot_23_FD_92587 | JGI IMG/M metagenome (GOLD analysis project Ga0126378, IMG submission 92587) | Tropical forest soil microbial communities from Panama - MetaG Plot_23 | ecosystem: Environmental > Terrestrial > Soil > Tropical forest > Bulk soil | place: Panama | collected 2016-02-17 | reverse complement strand
TTCCCCAAGCAGCTTCGCGAACGCAAATTGCAGGGCGAATCCCTTTCCGCGCCGCTGGCTATCGCGTCGTTCGATGACCTTGGCACCCGCTCGCGAAGCCAACTTAGCCGTTTGGTCGGTGCAGTTGTCGGCAATCACGATGATATTGGCAGCATCGAGGGTTGTCGGGCGATCGCACCGTGAGAGACTGCGAACGCAGTCTGCAATACTGGCAATTTCGTTGTGCGCCGGAACGACTATCGCGAGTCGCGTGATGGGACGCTTCTTATCTGCTGATGCGTTTTCCCGACGTTCTCCCGGCGATGTTCCACGTTTCCTGACTGGGCCACTGAGTTGAAGGGCGCCAAGGGTTAGCAAAGCCAGCTCGATTGTACCCGGGAGAGTAACCAGGGTCAGCGCTATTCCGATGAGATAAAAGAGATAGCTCATGGTCGAGCGCTCGCCGCCACCATGTTAACCCCTTGTGTGGCCACTCGAGTGTCGAAAATCGCCCGCAGGCGCCTGACGTTGGGGCCGAGGTTGTAGTGCTTAAATACACGCTCACGCGCGGCGGTGGCCAGACGAATCCGCAATGCAGGGTCGCTGATGAGGCGTTCGATGGCGAACGTCAAAGCGTTCACGTCCGACGGGGCGACCAGCAGCCCATCGACTTCGTTTTGGATCAGCTGTGGAATGCCGCCAACGTAAGTAGTCACGCATGGAATTTCCATCGCCATGGCTTCCATCAAAACTACGGGCACCCCCTCAGCGAAGCTGGCCAGCACGAAAGCATCTGCGCCACGATAGAACTCTCGAATGCGATCCTGATTTACACTTCCTTCGAAGACAACGTGCTCACTGAGCCCTCGTCGCTGAACCTCGAGTTCGAGGGGCTTGCGTTCGGGACCGTCGCCGACCAGACGGAGACGAACCCGGAAATCCTTATGGACGAGGCGTTCGATTGCCTCAATGAGGATGTGTTGACCTTTTGCGGCCACCAGTCGACCAACGCAAAGAATCTCGAACGGCTCGGGAACGAACCTGAACGGACAGGGCGCAAAAACCTTCGGGTCTACACCTAACGGCGCAAGTTCGAATTTGCTCCACTCAGATGGTGGTGAAAGCAGCTTGAGTTGACTAATGGCGAAGTAGCTAATGCAGCATACGAACGACGCGCCAGCGATCTTTTCTGTCAGGTTGTGGCCCTGAGTATCATAGAATTCGTCAGGACCATGCACGGTGAGCGAATATCGAATAGCAAAGACGCGGCTGGCGATGAGAGCTACCTGTGCTGCCGGGTTGGCGAAATGGACATGCACGTGGTGCAAACCCTGCCTTTCCATCCACCGTCCGAGCATCACTGCTTCGACGAAGTAAAAAATTGCGAAGAGGAGCCGTTTTATATCCCCGCCAGCGAGCCGGAGAGCAAAGCCCAGACCGCGCAGGTAGGCAATCGGTCTCGATGCCAAAACGAACCAATGAGCTCGCAGCGCGCCCGACACACCAGCCCTTTTAACGTAGTAGGTGGCCGCCATTTCCTGGCGTTCCTCTTCCGTGAGCTGGGCTGTCGGCCTTCGGCACTGATTGATGGAAGCAACGCGAATGTCGCTATTCATCGCCCGAAGCCTGCGGATTTCGCGGAGGATGAAGGTGTGCGAAACACCTGGATATTCACTCACCAGGTACGCCAGCCTCGCCTGTGCGGGTTCCTTCGCCACGCTGAAGCATTCTCGAGTGGCTGTACTCATATCTTTGTATCTATCGATTTCTGGTGAGGCTCAGTTTTGTATCAGAAGGGTCGCAGAGATTTCTGATTTCTGGAGCAGCGAACGCTCGCAACGCGGTGCAAGACTCAAGTAGCGGTCGCTGGACAGCGGCTAACTCGCGACAGAGAAGGTTTGCGAGAGTCACGGTGTGGCAGCCATGCCTCACCAAGAGCTTAGGCGGTGAGGCTTTAGGCGCTGCCGCACCAAAGGCGCTTTTCCTATCGTCGAAGGTACTCTGCGTCGGGTGACGGCCTGAAGAACTTGAAGCGCCAACTCGCCGCAGCCAGACCACATACGGCGGCGTTGAAAAACAGCCACCCGGCGACCGAGTGAAAACCTTTAACAGCCGCTTCTGGAGCCCAATTTCCAATCAAGACGAGGAGGGCGATGCGAACGGCGTTCAAGACCCAAATGGTCAACATACCTATGGGAATCAGAACGTAGGCTTGGGGAAAGCGCAGCTCTTTGCGATACACCCACAAGTAGACGGCAAGGAAAACACTGACCAGTCCTATTCCTTCGATGCCGGAGCAGGCCGGAGCGATATGAACCGTAAAGGACGGCGTCGAAACTGTTTGCTGCACTGGGTTTGTGTCGACACCGAACCCCACTGACCGCAGCAGCAAGACCACGAGCTCCAACGTCCCACGCTGTAGCACGCCCCACAGACCCTCGACCCAGCGGCCAAGCAGATAGGTACTTGCGCCGATGGCGATCGAACCCAAAAGCTTCACCCGACTCAGCCCAGGAAGTCTGCGCCAAAATCGCAGTGGCAGTGCCGCCAGGCCCAGCGTTACAAACGCGACGGATCCAAAAATGATCCAGCCGAAAAGCCAAGTCTCTCCGTTCAACAACGAGCTAAGTCGTCCTGGGCGCTTAGCGATCGATCCAAAAGCCAGGGGCACGAGCAGCGCGAAATGAACCATCAGCCATTTCGCCGCAATCTTCCGATCCCCCGGCTCCTCGACGAGTTCGCCTAGCTCACTGCGCAGCTGAGGCCAATTCAGAAAGATGAACGCTATCGCCGCGGTAATGATGGTCGGCCTGAGTGCGTGCTGTATCGTGAAAAGCAGGCGGCCCTGACCGCTCCCCGCCAGATCGATCGAAGTATCAAACGGCGGGCTCAACAATACGATCTCAAGCACCAATACGATGGACAGAAAGAGCCCATACGACAAACAAAGTGTCGTAGGCAAAAGCCTTTCACCAATTGCCAGTCGATTCTCCAGCGTTCTCAATGTCGTGCCTGTCAGTTCCCTCGAAACTACCGACTCGTTCTCAGCTAACTTGCCTTATTGACCTCCCAAGTGGCAGAACGGTTCTCGCTCCGTAACCGGCAGTGCTAGGTCCTGGGCAATGCGCGGCGATCGCACGGTTGCTTCTTAAAAAGTTGCGAAATATCACATGTACTCCAAAGCACGTGGTGCGGTCTCCGTGCTCAAAGTTTTATCTCCGCGGGTCGCATGCTGCAGTTGTATGCTTAGATTCTCCAGCTCGTTTCAAGCCAATAGCAGCCCGGAGGACCTGAGCGCTTACACTTTGCTGGGCATTTACATACTGATTGCGTTTTCATGCGCAACCGCCTGGCTGGGTCTCCAGACTGAGATTTTCTCTTTTTTCGGCAAAAGCTCTTATCGACAGGAGTGCGATGACCAGAAAATCTGCTGAACTCCCCTCCCAGCGCTGTCGTGGTCGAATGAGCAGGAAGGCCGCTATAGAAGAATGGCGGTACTCGAAAAAGTAAGTTGACCAGATATTGGCTAGCTCACCTCCGGCTGCAGCAGCAGAGCGGGCAGATAGAGGTCGAGCATAGCTTGCTCGGGCCCTCGCCGGACGCAAATGAATAGTGCAAGAAAAGCCGGAATTGCTGCGATAACAGTTTGTATCATTGTCGCAGATTCCCCGACTCAACTTGCCTGATAGGCAGATGCGCTATGGTTATCAGGTTTGGTGGATATGTTGAGCATATAGCATCGCGGACCAACACGCTTTTACTATCTTGGGAAGGAAATCTTGAAGCGCGAGGTTTTGAAATAGCGTTCGATCTCAAACTCGTAGAGGATAACTTCCGATGCTTTTGGGGGGTACTCGCGGAGAAAGGATGGGTCCGGATTATTGCAGCTGGCCAAAAAAGACGAAAATCTGGCAGCAACCTCATTTGTGGGAAAAGGCTATTGATTGGCACTTTTGTATTCAATCAAGCCCTGAACCCGTCCCGTCCGATGAGCGTGCCGATACATGAGCTGCCCAAACAGGATTGGAATGTGCTGCAGGTGGGAATGCAAGCCATAAAGCAAAAGGGTTACGAGACGACCAGATTTCCATCTGGCGCGGTACGCGGTTCGGACGGCAAGCAGCGAAACAATTCCTATAACCAGGACGATAGGGATGGGTGTGCGACAGACGATCGCCACGGTTGGAGCCACCAGAAACAAGGCCAGCATTATGGTTCCGTGGAGGATATTGCGACGCGACTCCCGCAGCCACAACGGCGACGAGGTATGACGAAAGCGAGCGGAAATTTCAGCAAGAGCAAAGCCACTTCGGAGCGCCCGGCTCCAATACTGTGACCAGCGAGTTATCGCCAGATCGTGCTCCACCATCGACCGGTCGACTCCCACGATCTGGTACCCGCGCGCCCGAATCCTCCAGCACATCTCCGGCTCTTCGCCGGCGATCAATCGCTCGTCGAAACCGTTGACCTCTTCGAGTACCGAACGTCTGATGAGCGAGTCTCCGCCACAGAAGAGCGCCCGGCCTTCCGGAAAGACCCAATCCAGATCGAGCACCCGGTTGAACATCGACGCCTCTGGCTTTATCTCGCTACGACGGCCAAACACCACGGCGACCCCTGGGTCGTCGAAGTGATGCAAGGAGTCAGCAACGAATTGGGGAGCCAACACGGTATCGCCGTCGAGAAACAAGACGATCGCCGCCGAAGCTGCTTTCCACCCGGCATTCCTCCCTGCTGCTGCGCAAGGACGCGCCGGGTTTATCCGAATGACCTTCGCTCCGTACGCGAAAGCGCGCTCAGCACTGCCGTCGATCGAAGCCGAGTCTACGTACAGTAGTTCAATTGCCCCTCCCAACGGCTGCATCGCGGTGACGGACTCCAGGCAGCGTGTTAAACGTTCACCCTCATTACGTCCAATGACCACCACGGAAAGATCTGGCCTTCTCATCATTTGGCCTCGATAACTCGGAATTGGACGATCCCCCTTCCCGCTCTACTGGCGAGTCCGCACACCGAGAGATCTACGTCTCCCGGATCGGAGACGGTGCCCTAAGAAATCCCTACCTGGCTGCAATCCATCTCTCGATGATTGCCCGCGGTGAATAATTATCATTACCCTCAGCTACCGGCTCGTAAGCCATGACCGTCCCCACCACAGGAGGAGCAAGACGTTCGAGGCGGCGGACCGCCTTGACGACATCACGGGGTACGTCGTGTCCGGAGCGGACGACCAGTATCGCTCCGGCTGGCATTTGCATGAGCATTTCGGCATCGGCGGAAGTCAGGATTGGAGGAGTGCTGAACAGCACGACGTCATAGGCGCTACCGCTGTTGCTTAAGAAACAGCGCAGCGGCTCCGGCATCAGCATAGGATCCGAGTCTCGCTTTGGCGCTACGGTCACCGTCAAATCCGTGGCCTCCGCGATTCGCTGACCATCTCCTCCACCCGAGGATTGCCTCAGGGTAGGCACCATGGCATCCGGCAAAGCGGCCGTGCGCCGAGTAGCGGTCCGTGGGACTTTATCTGTGGCTGAGGCGCGCCCCGCAAGACTCCCCGTTCGTCTGCCAATCGGCCCGTGGCTCCGCGCGTTGTCTCCGTTCACCACGGTTGGTAGGGAGGCTGCGGTCTCATCTGCGTATTGATTTAACAAGGGACGGACTGGGTTACCTCGACGGATAGATTCGTGAACTAGATCCTGGCTTTCAATGGCCAGCGCGCGAACGCCAAGTTCCTTTATTTCGTCGGCGACGGCAAACGCCAGTGTTCGGCTCGCTGGGCCTTCGCTCACGGGCGTGACGACGAACCCCCGGGTTTCAGAGAGTCGGCATTCGCGGATGATGGCAAGTGCTATGCGGCGCAGCGCCTCGCGTCTGCCTCGGCCTTCGTAGCCCAGTTCAGCGCCAAACGGTGGAAACCCTACAATCGCTTCAAGCTCGTCCGGAGTCTTAATGAGAGGATCCACCATATCCAGTCCGGTGGGAAGCCCCACTCCCAAGATCATGGCAAGCAGAAGGAAGACCTCTCCTATCGTTTTCTTTTTGCCGCTTTTCGCCACGTCGGGTGTCATCGCCGCAGACTCAAGGCTCACAAAGCCAGGCGACTGGTTTTCGGCTTGCAACAAACCTATCTGCTCATCGATTTGTTGAATTTGGGAATTATCGCCAGCAAGTTTGGAATCGATGGCGACTGCGACCTTGTATTTGCTACTAAATGACGAGCCACGTCCTCGTAGATCGTTGAACTGTTGCTCGATGCCTTTTTGGGTGAGTTGCGCCTGATCGACTTGAGCTTGAGCCGCCGAGATCTCTTGCTGGGCCTTGGTCTGGTGGTTCCTGACCAGCATGTTCCTGACTCGGTCCATGCCGCCGCTCTTCATGCGTGCGAGCTCGTCGTCGATGCGCTTCATCTCCTGCTGCAATGCCGGTCGGCCGGGGTGGTTGGGTCCTAGCTGCTGTAGGTCCAGAAACACCTCTTCGCGCTGCTTAGTTAGTTGACCCTCTGCGGCAGTCACTTCCGGGTCGGATGCGACCATCTCTTCGGCGGTGGAATCGACTTCGAGAGCTTTGCGGCGCTGCTGATCCGCGTTAAGAGCGTCCAGATGCGCCTGGGCCTTGATGGTGGCACGGCGTGCACCATCCAGCGCCACATTCGCGTTGTCCAGCATCTTGTCGTATGGACTCGTGGTTGTCTCAAAATTCGACACCCCCAACTCTTGGGCAAGTTCGCTCTCCTGAGCCCGAAGTGAATCGGCCTCCTTTCGAAGGTCTTCTCGATGCGTGGTAAGCAGCTGAACTCGCTGGTTGCTCTCGTCGATTTCCTGCCGGCGTTGCCGCTCAAGGTAGGCTTTAACGACGGCATTGACGATTTGGGCAGGGCCTTCGGCTTGATCGCTCGCAAGCGAGATCGAAATCAGGTAGGTGTTGGTTACCGGGCTGACATCGATGGCCTTTGCCAGGCGCTCCGCAGCCATTCGATCACTTTCACCCCCCCGCTGCCAGTACCATCGCCCGTTTCCGAGCTTATCTAGCGCTGCGCTGGTCGTCGCGTAGCTGCTAATTTCAGCGACCTGTTGCTGGACGTATCCGCGATATTGCTCGTCCGAACTGAACGAAGACGAACCTGCGTAAGAGCTGCGCAGGAAGGTCGGCGATATTTCAAGGGTTGCCTCTGCCCAAAACTCACGTCGGCCGAAGCGAAACGCCGTAGGGATACCTATTGCGAGAACGGCCAGTACAATTAACGAAGCGAACAACCAATGCCGACGCACACTACCAAGAGGGTCCGGCCTGCGACCCGGCACAACCACCGCCGGGCGTTTAGAAACAGGAGCAGTCTTTGCTTTGGATTGAGAGTCCATATGTATTCGTTGCTAGAAACTCGCTGGATTGTGGCTGGGCAAACGCACTATAGTCAGGTCCAAGAATCTCTGGTGTTGCGGACTAGAGAGCTAAGGCACTAAACATAAGCAGCGACGTGAGAGGACTGATCTTCTGCATCACGTACCCGAACTTAGCGATGCCCCGTTTCGGTACATATACTATATCGCCTGGCTCTACCGAGTAGTTGGTTGTGCCATCGCCTTTCACGAGATCGTCGAGGTCGATCTCCTTCTGGATATTTTGACTCGGCCGCGCCAATGCAATTTTTCCGGTAGTGGCGTCTTCGTTGGGACCGCCGGCCTGCGCCAAAGCTTGCACAACTGACATGTTCGGGGAAACCGGGTAAGCACCTGGCTTGGCAACCTGGCCCATCACGTAAACCACGTTGTCGATATTGTATGGTACATAAACCACGTCATTAGGCTGAAGCGGGAAGTTGGCAGCCAACTCATCGCCGCGATACAATCCGCGCAAGTCAAGCCAGAAGACGCGGTCCCTTCCGCGGAATATTGCACATCTGCTCGCCGGCAATTGCCCGCCCTCGCCCTTTGCGGTTCCGGCCTTGGCGAGTGCTTCAAGAAGTGTCGGCTGCCCCAGGAAGCGAACGATCCCGGGAGCGCCTACATCTCCTAGCACGATCACTTGATTGTTCATGTAAGAATTAATTTGAACACTCGTGACCGGGGCTACATAGTCGTCCGACAGAAGCCGGGTCAGGGTAGCACCTGCCTGATCGGCTGTGAGCCCAGCGATGACCACTGATCCGAGCAGTACTACTTGGATGTTTCCGTCCGGTCCGACCGTCCGGCGCCCCGAGATTTCTGGGTGTCCAAAAACGGTGAGTGTGATCGAGTCGCCCGGGCCGATCTTGTACTGGTTATGGGAAGCTTGGTCGGGGATCTCGAGTTGCGATCCACCTGGAATTGGCTTGGACTGGGTAATCGCAGCTTCCTCAGGCAGGGTGACCTGCGACCCTGCAAGGGTCGCTCCTACGCTGCAGTAGGGCTCGCAGCTTGCGGGCTGGAGTGAAGAGGCGCTGCTCGTGTGACCGGTTGGTCGGTCTGAGAGCGCGGCGCGGTCTGAGGCCGTTGCGCAGCCAAACAACCAACCGGTCAGCGTCGCTGCTAACACTAATTTGATGAGTTTTGACATAGTTTTAATCGGAGGGTACTCCGTGTCATAACATTCAGAGGCGCGCATTATCCCGTTGCGGGTGAGGCGCGGCAGTTGAGTTCACGAGCTAAGTGCAGCGATTGCCTCCTGGCTGTCAGAGAAAATATTGAAGATCTCGTACAATCGAGTTAGCTTGAACATATTAACGACAGCATCGCGCGGACCACTGATCGCGAGGTCTTGATAACTGCCCAGTTGTTTGAGGGCGAAAACCAGCGCGTGGAGCCCGCTCGAGTCGATAAATTCGACCTTCGATATGTCAAGAACGAGTCTACGATGGCCACTGCGAATCCAAATTCCGATCCGTCGTTTTATTTCTGGCGCCGACTGTGAGTCGAGTCGGGTGGCTAGAATTTTGACTACCAGTGTGTTTCCTTCCATCCGATGCCGAATCTTCATGTCGAAGTTCTTCTCCTCGCGGAAAGAATCGCGAGCGGGCGAGTCAGTCCTCGGCACTTTGGAAAAATTGGACGAGATTACGCTGGACATTTATTCACTCTTCTCAGAGAGACGGTAGACATCTGCAGATGTAGCCAGACCGGAGCGGAGTCGCCGGAGCTCCTCCAGCTGGGGATCCATGGAATCCCCGGGACGAGCCACAAAGCGAGCGCGATATCGCTTGATCGCTTCGGGTCGCGGATCTGTAAGGTAGTACACGGCCAGTGATTTGCGAGTCTGACCTACAGGGCAGCGCAACGCATCCGGATGTCCATGAAACGACCCCTCGCCGGTATCAAAGATAACTGCGCGATTGAAGAGCGGAGCGATTTGTTGGACACAGCCCTTCATTTCGCGATCCCAGAGCTGCAGTTCACCGCCCCAGTTCTGATCCCAGCTTGGGTTCAAATACAAAATCAGGTTGAGGCGCCGCTCGAGGCCCAGGTGTGGGTGAATGCTGTAATCGACGTGGACATCGAGTTTGCCCCCCGACTCGATGCAATGCATTCCGCCGCCGTGGAAGTCGTGGTCGGCCTTCAGACCTTCAATGCCGGTCAGGTCCGAAAATAGTTGTCGGCACTTCACGGAGTTGAACATGGTGAGCGTCTCCCATATTCGTGAAGGCACCTTGCCGGGGGCGTTGCACGCGAGCTTTCGCTCAAGAGGATTCGCGTAGCGATACCAGCAGTCGGCGCTAGGTGCTGGAAAAGTGGCGGCCAGTTCGGCGGCAATCTCGGGCCGGAGGAAGCCATCGATCACTGCGTGCGGAAAGGGCTGCGCGTTGCGGTAGGAGTCGGGCGAAGGCCACTTGGTCAAGTCATTTAATGCATCAATATCCATCACGAGATCAATATCCATCACGAGACCCATTCTAGAATCCTGACAATTCGTGGTTTGGCCGCCTGCAGAATCGCGCTCAGCCCACAGAGCGACGGATCGCTCGCTTTCGGGCGCGCGTCCGCCATCCCATCGCGTCTGGATTTCTGCGACAAAAGGAGACCTTCACTAGGGCGCTGACACCTCAACAGAGATTTTCCCCGCCGAGCGTGCTTTAGTTCTACGGGAACTCTGGGACCACCGAAGTGCACTCTCACCGGCACGAGCGAAAATCGAGTAAAAATGGACGCACGTTCGGGTCGGCGCGGTTCGCGTGCTTCACGGGATCGCATTGCTCAATGGGCTGGGATTGTTCGCTCAACGACTGTCCATGCGGTTGGGAGACCCCGAATCTCAAGGGAAACCAGGGCGAATATGCCTAAGTCCATGGATTTTAGCTGCTCTCGGGGAGGCAGAGGGCTGGGGAGGAGAGCCTATGTTGGTGACCGTCTTCCGCGTTGCTGGAGAGAGCTCGTTTTAAAGGGACTATCCGATCGCAGCCGCGCGCCAAACATTTAGCCTCGACGCAGTGTCTTTGAAAAAACGTCGGCGAAAAACCGACTTCTGTTGGCGGAGGCGTCCGATATCTGCGACGGCACTCCGTGCTAAGACTCGCCCGCGACCTATCGTGGTCCTAACACGTTGGCAACTAACTCGGTCGCCACGGCCAACCAATTAAAAGCTTTGAACGGGTAGACAAGGGCTGCCGCGAATTCTTCTCGGATGACTGGATGACCGCACCGCAGAGCGTCCCTCAAAAAAAACACCGAGTAGTGACGCGAGACGAGAAAGTCGTAAATTTCCACAGCACTATAGCCGAAAATAGCTGGGCCCGAGGGGCCGCATTCGAACAACACGGTTGGCCGATCGCGACCAAGGAGCTGTACCGCGCCGCGCAGGACGGAGAGTTCCGCTCCTTCGACATCAACCTTCAGAAAGTCGAAATGGCGGTCCCTTGGAATCATTTCGTCTAAGCTCGAGCAACTTACCTCGATTCGCTCGAAGGTGCCCTGACCGTGCCGAGCGAGGCCGCTAAAGCCACTGGCGCCGACGTTGATGTAAAACTGGACGGTTCCAAAATGATCGGACAGGGCGGTTTCAAATACATGAACCTCTGGGAATTTTCGGCGCAAAAACGCCACCTTCGATGGAATCGCTTCTACGGCAACGTGATGGCCGTCCGGCGCCAATGAGCAAAACCGACTCAGCATCGAACCGTAATGACAACCGACGTCAATGCAATTGCTTTCTCGGCCTAGGATCTTTTTCAACAGGAGGTCGATTCGTTTGTCTTCGGCATAGAGCTCGCCCAGCTCCGGAAAGCGCCTACGGTGCAAAAAGCCAGCCGCATAGCGCAGCTTCATTAGCGGTCTCTCGAGGGAAGTCCTAATAAACGCGTATTTGAGCTCAGAGAGGTTTACCACAAGCGATCACCCAAGGAGATCAAAGCAACAGGCGATAGTCATATAAGAATGGTGCTCTTAGTTTATCGCGAGCTTTGGACTCAGACCGCGGCTAATTTAAACCGAGCGAGTGAAAGAGGGAGTGCGTTTTCACATGCCGGTACGGAAAAAGTGCCGATATGACTACGAAAGTTCACGAGGACGCGAAGAGTGGATCGTATTGCTGCGCGAGCATCATGAGGGCTATATCGATCGCGCCCGGAGTAAGAGATACTACGGAGCGGTCAGCCGCGGTGAAGGAGGTGAGGTGCGATGAGCACCCCGCAACTCGAACGTTTGCGCGAGCACTGCCATCGGCTGCGGCTTTATTGGCGATCCGCATCTGGTGGTGCTTGCGGGTCTTCGAGTCGATCTCACCGGCCAGCAGTTGATCGAAGGAGGTCAGCGTCGGACAACTCCTGTTTCGCCGCCTGCTCAGGCGCGCGGAAAGTTCCTGCTCGACCTGAAAGAGTTTGAGGTCGCGTACCATCACCTCGCCGAACCCGCCAAAGCACGGATCGCGGTGTGGTGGCGGCGGTGCGAGCCCGGCCCCCGCGCCGATCCTCAGCAGTCCCGCATTGGCACGCCGTTCCAGAAGACCTTGGAAAGCTTTGAGTTCAAGTTCCAGCCCTCGATAGATCCCAAACTGATTCGGGAACTCGCCACAGGCCGCTATATCCAAAGCGGTGACAATCTGTTGTTCCTGGGACCGCCCGGGGTCGGGAGAAGCCACTTGGCAATCGCCCTGGGGACGAAGGCCTACGAGCAGGGCATCCGCACTCTGTTCGTCACCGCGACCGCGCTGATTACCACCCTGGGCAACTCGCTCGCCGAAGGCCAGCTCGAAGAACGGCTCAAGCTGTTGACCCAACCCAGCTGTTAATCTGCGTTGAGATTGGCTATCTGCCCATCGAGCGCCAGGGCGCCAATCTGTTCTTCCAGCTGGTCTCGCGCCGCTACGAGCGCGGCTCGATCATCATCACCAGCAATCAGAGTCTCGGCGCGTGGGGCGAGGTGTTCGGCGACACCCTGATCGCCAGCGCGACCCTGGATCGCCTGATGCTTCATTCGATCACAATCAACATCAAAGGACAAAGCTTCCGACTCAAGGAAAAGTTCGGGGCGGACTGCTCAAGCCCAAGCTCGAACAGCCGGTAGCCTCATGAATCTTGGTGACTTTTCACACGGAGTGGCGAGAGGGAGCTTCCCCCTCGCACTCCCCCAACCAGACCGGAAACCACCGGGAGGGGGGATCTTAAATGACACAAGGGGGGGAATTTTAGATGACGTTTGACAGGCAGTCCACCGCCGCCCTTCGATCCCTACTTCGGTGCGCTCGGCGAGGTCGTGGTGCGCGACCTCAAGCTCTTCGAGGTCATCAGCCAGAGTGAAGGAGGTGAAGCGCCATGAGCACCCCGCAACTCGACCGTCTGCGCGAACACTGCCATCAGCTGCGGCTTTATCAGATCGAACAGGAGCTTACCGCCCGCCTGGAGCAGGCGGCGAAAAAGGAAACTTCACGCCGACTTCCTCGATCAGCTGCTAGCCTGCGAGGTCGACGCAAAAACTAATAAGCACCACCAGATGCGGATCGCGATGGCGCGTTTTCCGTACCAGAAGACGCTGAAGAGCTTCGATTCTGGACAGCTCTCTATTATGTGAGGCTGTTGCTTGTCCGCGAGTAAAAGTGCTTCTGCTTCAAGCCTCATCGTCATCTTGATAGTTCATCATTCCATATAATGCCGATCAGTTAGATTGCCTCCACCGCTCTCAGGCGGTGAAGGAGGCAGAGGTGATGTTCGAAAGCATCATCCGATCGGGGCAGGTGCGGGAGGCTGTACGATCCAGCTGTCTTGGACCGTACATAGATGGATTTGTGAAAGGCGGCCGCAGCCGCTGGTTATACACGGTCGTCATTCTGTGATTTGGTGATCGGCACCTCACAGTTCGCGCGCTTTCTGACGGCAGGTATCACTGACGTCGTGCATATCCGCGACCACCACGTCGGCAGCTTTATTGGCACGCTGCCAGTTTGTTGGCGCAAGAATGGATACTCGATGCCCGGGGGCCGTGGAAGCCGGGCGGCCCGCAGTGTGCTGCGGTACCTCCGGGCAATCGGCATTGTCACGCCAGAGCCTTTAGCCGAAGTAGTCTTCAGACTCGACGAGCTCCGGATGGATTCGAAGTACCTGGTTAAGCGGGACAAAACGCGGTGTTGTCGGCCGCCGAAGCGCGTCAGATGCTCGACTCAATACAAAGTAGTACTTTAACGACTATTTTCCAGCTCATTGCTCGTCTGACCGTCAGCCTGTTGTCAACTTCAGGTGACTACGAAGCAACCGTCACTCCACCGACTTGCGCTGGTTTGACAGTCAAGTCACCTGTCGCGACACCAGAAATAGCACTTGGAATCTACACGGATTAGTGGCTCGGTGATCGACCTGGAGGAACGGAATTCCGCAACCGCCTGACGACAGCACGTCCAGGTTTCTTCGCCGTAATCGTCGACGATCACAAACCCGCCTATGGACAATCGGTCGTAGAGAGCCACCAGAGCGTCCATCGTAGACTCGTAATAGTCGCCATCCAGCCGCATCAAAGCCAGGCGCTCAATCGGTGCAGCGGGCAGAGTGTCTTTGAACCAACCTTCGAGGAATCGCACCTGAGCATCGAGAAGACCGTAGGTTCTAAAGTTTGCGCGCACTTCATCGATCCCTACAGCGAAATGCTTGTATGACTTTGCCATTACGGCGCCGCGATGGGCCCGCGCTTCAACTGGAAATTTGTCTGGGTCGGGAGATGGTAGACCACGGAAGGAATCGGCCACCCAGACAATGCGGTCTCGAATGTCCAGCGCTTTCAGAAGCCCCCGCATGAAGATAGTCGCACCGCCTCGCCACACTCCTGTCTCAATAAAGTCTCCCGGGACTTGGCGTTCGATAATCTCGAACATGCATTCTCGTATATTTCTGAAGCGAGCCAGAGGCAACATCGAAATCGCACGACCCTCGATGTAATGATCGATAAATTCGCCAACATACCGTAATTCGTTGTCCTGATCGGCATCAGGCTCGGCGTTCAACAACGTGTTAGTAAGAGATCTCTCGAGTAAGTCGAGATACAAT
>Ga0126378_10002196_pt1 | contig 14417 bp, 11 predicted proteins | sample PanSoiMetPlot_23_FD_92587 | JGI IMG/M metagenome (GOLD analysis project Ga0126378, IMG submission 92587) | Tropical forest soil microbial communities from Panama - MetaG Plot_23 | ecosystem: Environmental > Terrestrial > Soil > Tropical forest > Bulk soil | place: Panama | collected 2016-02-17 | reverse complement strand
GAACTTCATTTGCACCTCGAGGGTTCAATCCACCGCCTCGCGCTTCGCACGCTCTTAGGCCGATACGGGGTCAAGTCGCCGGAGCAGGAGGCGCGGAAGCACTCAAGCTTCAGGAATTTTCCGGAGTTCCTCGAGGCCTTCAAGTGGGTAACTTCCTTTTTGCGTGAGCCACAGGACTACGCTCTCGTCGCCCGGGACCTCGCCGAACACTTGCTCGAGCAGAACGTCGTCTATGCTGAGATCACGCTCTCTGTCGGCGTCATGCTGCTCCGCAAACAGCGGCCAGAAGCTAATTTCGAAGCCCTCCTTCGCGCCACCGAACCATTCGAGCGCAAGGGACTTCAGCTTCGTTGGATCTTCGATGCCGTCCGCCAGTTCGGCGCCGAAGCCGCCATGGACGTGGTGGAGTCTGCAGAAGTTTGCGAGTCAAAGGCGATCGTCGCCTTCGGCATCGGCGGCGACGAACTTAGCGTTCCGGCTGCGGAGCTCCGCCGCGTCTACGACCGCGCATCGGAAATTGGCTTGCATCGTTTGATTCACGCCGGCGAAGTGGGCGGCCCAGAAAAAATCCGCGAAGCCATCGAACTGCTCTCCGTCGAGCGCATCGGCCACGGCATCGCGGCCATCAACGATCCCGCTTTGATGGATCTCCTCGCCGAACGCAAAATCCCTCTCGAAATTTGCCCGCAGAGCAACCTGCGCACCGGCGCCCTTGCTCGCCAACTCTCTAAGGAAAGTGTCACCATCGAAGACCATCCGCTTCCAACTCTCTTCCGCCACGGAATCCCTGTCGTTCTGTCCACCGACGATCCCGCCATGTTTCACATCAAGCTTCGCGAAGAGTATGCCAACGCCGCCCAAATGGGCCTGCACGAAAACGAACTCGAGCAGATCTGCGAAATGGCCTTCCACCACGCCTTCCACCCCGCCACGCTGTAAGCGCGTCCTGTTTTGTTCGTGTAGGGGCGCAGCCCGCCTGCGGCACGCAGGCACCGCTGCGCCCATTTCGTATCGCCGGCATCTTGCCGGCTCTGTGATCCGGTACTCCCGCCTCTCCATAGACGCGGCTTTGTTATAATCCCCCCATGAAAGCACACGTCTGGGTCATGCCAAAGCGCACCGTCCTCGATCCCCAGGGACAAACCATCCAGCACGCCCTTTCCGGACTCGGCTACACCGCCGTGAAAGACGTTCGCCAAGGAAAGTTCTTCGTCTTGAACCTCGACGGCTGGGGTCGCGATGAAGCGCAAAAGCAACTCGAGCGCATCTCCAAAGAAGTCCTCACCAATCCCGTCATCGAAGAATATCGCTTCGAAATCGTCGACTGAGCAACTACGCTCTGCCCTCTTCCCTTGTAGGGGCGCAGCACCGCTGCGCCCGCCGCGCCGTAGGCGCGGCTCGTAACCACGCGTCCGCCAAACACGTCGAAGCCATAGCCTTCTCCAGGTTGTTGGGCCAGTATTCAAACCGATCCAATCATCAAGGAGCCTAACGGATGCCAAAGTTGCGGACTCTCTATTCTTTAACACTACTCGTCGTCTCCCCTTTGTTCGTCGCTCCTCAGGCCGGCGCTCAAGCCACCCTTCGCGTCGGCGCAGCGCGCCTCGACATCACCCCGCCTTCCGATCCGTCCAATCCCCCCTCGGGCAAGTATGCCCACGAAAAGCTCTACGTCCGCGCCATCGTTCTCGATAACGGAGCCGCTCGCGCCGCTTTGATCGCCGCCGACCAGGGCGGCCTCTCTGAAGGAATTTGGCAAGCCGCCTCCAAACAAATCGCCGCCGAACTGAACTGCCCCCTCGAAAACATCGTCATGTCCGCCACGCACACGCACAGCGGATGGGGCCCCGGCGGCTTTCCCGGCATGCAGCGTCTGCGGCCCGATCCCAACGCCCCGCCACCACCGCTTGTTAGTCAAATCCTTGACGCCGTTCGCCAAGCCAAAGCGAACCTCCAGCCCGCGCGCGTCGGCTTCGGCACCGGCAAGTCCTACCTGAACGTGAATCGCGACACCGTCGATGGCGAAACCCATCTTTGGACCCAGGCACCGAATCTCGACGGCCCTTCCGACAAAACCGTGGCCGTCGTCGAATTCCTCGCCTCTCAAGGCGAACCTATCGCGATCTACATGGACTACGCCATGCATCCCGTAAACGGCTTCCTCGCCGGAATCACCAGCGCCGATTTCGCAGGAGCAACCTCTCGCTATGTCGAGCAGGCTTTCAGCGACAAAACCGTCGCTCTCTTCGTCCAGGGCGCGAGTGGCGACCAGAACCCTCTTTATCTCCGCGCTGGAACCAACGCCATCGCCTCACAAACCGGAACTCCCGTCACCGGCTACGTAATGACTCGCGAGCCGGTCGAGGCTCCGCTCCGCGACGGCAAGGTCAAGGCCGGTCCTATCGATCCGAATGTCCGCGACACTCTCGAACGCGTGATGGACAGCGAAGGAGTCTTGCTCGGCGAAGAAGTGATTCGCGTTATGACCAACATCCAGCGCCTTGACGCCAGCCCGGGCATCGCAGCGGCCCAGAAAACTGTCACCTGCCCCGGCCGCAAGCGCACCGATAACGCCCGCGAAGGCACGCCCGGAACCTACGAAGACGGCGACCCCGTGAACATCCGTTTGGGCGTGATCCGCTTTGGAAATATCGCTCTGACTTCCGTCAACGCCGAAATCTACAGCCCCATCGCGCTGCGTCTCAAGCGCGAATCCCCGATGGCCAACACCTTCATGGTGACCCTGGCAAACGGTGCCGCGAATTCTGGCTATATTCCAAACGACACCGCCTTCGGCGCCTACACCTTCCAGGTACTCGGCTCCCGCTTAAAGCCCGGCTGCGCCGAATCCGCCATCGCCACCGGCCTCCTCGACCTCATCTCCACCACCGCAAAAGCGCCGTAGGGCGATTGTCAGCTGCTTGCTTCGGAACGGCAAGCTAGTGCTGGAACTCCAGCCAGCCCAGTCAAAAACAGTTCGCGTGCTGTACCTGTTCTTCTATTCCAAGCCGTATCACTCGGTGAGAAGCTCTCTGATGAAACCTTGCCGCAGCACATTCCTGGCATGCGCCATCGCGGCGGCCTTTTTCCCCTCGTCAGCCAGTGAACCAGCCCAAATAGCGCAAATGCCGGATCCCAAGAACACACAGCAATTGCTCAGTGGACCGGACCGCCGCGACATCCCGTGGCAGGTCAGAGTTTGGCCGCCGATCCTCACGTTTCAGCAAAGATACTTGGTGATAGTCTTTGGTTCCATCGATTTTTCCGATTTGCGCAAGAATGCGGTGCGCGATTTCACGCTCCAGATCAAGGTGCAAGATGTTTCCGGCAACTGGTTTCCAGGCGAGGATACCTCGGACTACGAAGTGCCAGTAAGCTCTCCTCCACGCACGTATGCTGAGTTTTTCTCCGCCGTTTATGCTCTACCCGGCGAATACCGCCTTGCTATCGCGCTTTTCGACAAAAATCATCGCAAAGTGAATATCCTGCGCAACACTGTTCACGTCCCCGAAGTCAAGGGCAACACTCTGCCCGACCTCACGCGTGGTTTGCCGGCGATCGAATTCCCATCACGAATACCCGGAATGGACAAAAATCAGCCGCGAGTCAAAGATCCTGGATGGTCGCTAGCCCAAGGTGTCGAAAATCTTCCAGTCTCTACAGCCCGTCCTCTTCTGATTGACCTTCTGCTGGATTTTTCCGAGCCAGACGCCATGGAACTGCCGTCTCATCTAAGTCAGGCTGAGAAAGGTTTGGCAGCTCAATTCACTTACTACACAAATGTTAGAACAATGATGCAGGTGGGCAGCGTACTTTCTCACCTGCAACCGGCGCGCGGTTGCGTGCGCGTGAGTGCTGCGGACATGTCGCGCATGCATGTTCTACTCGACCGCCAGGAAGCGGGTAAATTGGACTGGAAACAGTTCGAAGATAGTCTGTATGCGGTTGATCTTAATCGTATCGACGTGGCCACCTTTGGCGGGCAGCAGAGGCGTTCCCTTTTCGCTGACCGATTCCTCATCGAGCTCGCAACGAATGCCGCTTCGTGTGAACCTGGAAGTGAACCGCCGGACCATGTTGTGGTCCTCGTTTCGCATCATCTGCGCTATCCGAAGCATACACCGGTGAGCCCGATCGAACCGAAGGAATGCCCGCGCTGCCGGTTTATTTACCTCCGGCTGACCTATGTTCTTGACGAGCGAGAGGACCGGTATCGCGACATCCTCAAACTTCTTCAACCTCGCTCTCTCCAGTTCTCCTCGCCACAGGACTTCCGCAAAGCCTTGGCGGTGCTGACCTCGGACCTGTCCGGCCCAACCAAAGGGTTCGCCTCCAATTAGCAAATAGTGATCCGTCTAGTCGTGGCTTTTCCCTGGTCGTTTTCGATTCAGTTCCAACACCTATCCCTTCTTCTTTGTCCGCACCCTGCACGCTCTACCCCTGTGTTTTCTTTCTCTTACGCTCTGCCCTTTCGAACCGAACCCCTGACCGCTCTTGAAGTATACTTTATATTGACTTAACAGAACAAGAATTCCATGTTAGCATCGGTCGTGAATTCTCGACTCCTTCCCCGCCAGCCCCCTCCTAGTTTCTCTCCCGCGTCTTTCTCTCCCCTACTCCCTGCTTACCGGCCACTACCCGCTCCCTTTCCTTTCAACAACTTACATCTATCAAATTTTGCAACTCCTTTGTTTTGAAAACGATACAAAATGCCGGGTGGGCGCTCCTCCCCGCAAAAAGGAAACAACATGACCTCCGCAACCGCAACCACCTTCCCTAGCTCCGCTCCGGAAGTACCCGCAGTTGAAACACAAAGCGAACCCACCCGCTGCCTCTATCGCTTCTCCAACGGCAAGCGCTGCCGTCTCCCAAGCTCGCAGTCCCAATCGGGTCTTTGTCCTCATCATTTCCGCCTGAACGCTGCCGCTGCCCTCCCGTCGTCTCCTAACGACTCCACCGACCTCGCCGCGGACCTTCTACCGGAACTCTCCGCATGCTCCTCGGGTGTGGACCTTCGCAAATTTCTCGGGCGTCTCCTCATTCTGATGACCAAAGGCCGAGTCTCGCCCCGTCGCGCCGCGGTCCTCGCCTACATCACCAACCAGCTCCTTCATTCTCACCGTGCCGTTCGCAAGGAAGAGGAGTTGCACAACAACTCCCGGCCAATTTTCTTCGATGTCCCTCGCCCCGAACCCGATGGAGGAACCGCCCAATGACCCGCAACCACAGGCAATCACCCGATGGCCTCGCGCATCGGGCGTGTTACGCTGGTAAGTCAATTTGAGGTGACGCCGCTTATGTGCGGGATTCTCGGCTACATCGGACCCAAAAAAGTCGTGCCCGTGGTCATCGAGGGCCTTCGCAAGCTCGAATACCGCGGCTACGACTCTGCGGGCATTGCCGTGGTGAACGGTACCGGCAAGCTGGAAATTCGCCGCGCTCCCGGCAAGCTCCGCAATCTCGAAGAAGCCATCGCCAAATCGCCCCTCGAAGGCACCTACGGCATCGGCCACACGCGCTGGGCCACCCATGGCCGGCCGACGGAAGAAAATGCTCATCCGCATCGCGACTGCACCGGCCAAATCGTCGTCGTCCACAACGGCATCATCGAGAACTATCTCGAGCTCAAGGAAAGGCTTCAAAAAGAGGGCCACAAGTTCGTCACCGAAACAGACACGGAAATTGTCGCGCACCTCGTCGAACAGAACTCGCAAGATGGCGCGCCACTGGAAGAAGCCGTGCGCCGTTCGCTGAAAGAGCTTCGCGGGATTTACGCGCTCGTGTTCCTTTCCGCCAAAGATCCGCAGAAAATTGTCGCCGCGCGCCTCGGCCCGCCCTCGGTCGTTGGTCTAGGTAAAGGTGAATTCTTTGTCGCCAGCGACATTCCCGCCCTGCTTGAACACACGCGCGAAATCTTCTTCCTCGCTGACGGCGACATCGCCGTTTTGACCGCGCAAGGCGTTCGCGTGATGGATCACGACGGCCACCACGTCCAGCGCCCCCCGCAGCACGTCGCCTGGGACCCTATCATGGCGGAAAAGGGCGGCTACAAGCACTTCATGCAAAAAGAGATTTTCGAGCAGCCCCGCGCCGTTCGCGACACGCTCCTCGGCCGCATTTCGCAGGACACCGGCAAAGTCTTCCTCGATGAGATGGAAATCACGGAGAAGCAGTTCCGCGAGTTTCAGCAAGTGCGCATCGTCGCTTGCGGAACCAGTTGGCACGCCGGCCTGGCCGGAAAATTCATGATCGAGCGCCTCGCGCGCCTTCCCGTTGAAGTCGACTACGGCAGCGAGTTCCGCTATCGCGACCCGATCATTGACTCGAATACATTGACCGTTTGCATCAGCCAATCCGGTGAAACAGCGGACACACTTGCCGCGCAGCGCGAAGCAAAACTCAAAGGCTCGCCCACTCTCGCGATTTGCAATGTCATCGGCTCAATGATCACGCGCGAAGCCAGCGGAACCATTCCAACGCACGCAGGCCCGGAAATCGGCGTCGCTTCCACAAAGGCATTCACATCGCAATTGGCCGCGCTGCTTTTGCTGGCTGCGGATCTCGGCCAGGTGCGCGGGAAAATGTCCGACGCTGCGGCCCGAAGTCTCATGCAGGAGTTCATGCAGATCCCCCACAAAATGGAAACCATCCTGCAAGCCGATGCTTCCGGCTTTTACGAACATCTCGCGCGCCAATTTTTCCGTCACACCGACTTCCTTTATTTGGGCCGCGGCATTCACTATCCCATCGCGCTCGAAGGAGCCCTGAAGCTCAAGGAGATTTCCTACATTCACGCGGAAGGCTATCCAGCGGGCGAAATGAAGCACGGTCCAAACGCGTTGATCGACGAGAATCTTCCCGTCGTCGTGCTCGCCACTCGCGACGAATCCGATCCCGAAGCCATGACGCGCTATGAAAAGAGCGTCTCCAACATCAAAGAAGTCAAAGCGCGCGATGGCATCGTCATTTCCGTCGTCACGACGAACGATCAGCTGGCACGCGAAGCTTCCGATCACGTCATCGAACTGCCGCCCGCGCCGGAATTGCTCGCGCCCATGCTCGAAATCATTCCTTTGCAGTTGCTCGCCTATCACATTGCCGTGCGCCGCGGTTGCGACGTGGATCAGCCGCGCAATCTCGCGAAATCCGTCACCGTGGAGTAATGGCCCTGCGATTCGGCTAAAATAATTTCATGCTTCACGAATTTCGAGCGCGCGTCAGTTTTCTTTTTCTTCTGCCGCTCTTCTTGTCTCTTTCCGCCTCCGCGCAAACTCCAGACAACGCGACCGCTTCTCTCCGCGAAGTTCACGCCGACGGCCAGAAACTCATCTCGGAAGCTCAAATCGCCGCCTACACGGGATTAGTTGTAGGTTCTCAAGTCGGCCGCGTGGACATGCAAGCTGCCGCGGACAAGCTGATCGCAACCGGGCTCTTTGCGAAAGTCAGCTACAATTTCCAGACTCACTCCGGCGTCTCGGTCACTTATCACGTCGAAGAATCTCCCCGCATCCCAGCGTATTTCGACAATATTCCGTGGTTCGCGGATTCGGAGCTCACCGACGCCATTCGCAAGAAACTTCCTTTTTTTGACGGCACTCTGCCGGAAGCAGGCGGCGTTGTCGAGCAAGCCGCCGACGCCGTCAAGGAATTGATCGCTTCCCACGGCTTGCAGGTTTCACTGGAGCACAGCGTCACCGACAATCCCACAGGCGAGGGCCGCGTCCAGCAATTCACGATCGAAGGCGCATCGCTCCGCATCGACAAATTGGAGTTCAGCGATCCTGCCCTGTTGAATTCGAAAGTCGTCCAGCAGCATCTGTCTGAAGTAGTCGGCAAACCGTATTCGCGAATGATTATCGACTTGTTTCTCACCGAGGCGATCCGGCCCGTTTACATTCAAAAAGGCCTCTTACATGTAAAACTCGGGCCGCCGGAAGTGCGGCTCACTGGCAATCCCGCCCAGAAGTTGCCGGAGCAGATCCCCGTATTTGTTCCAATCGCGCCGGGCGATGTCTATCACTGGAAGGAAGTCCACTGGAGCGGCAATGCCACCGTTTCTGAATTCACTCTGAGCGGGCTGGTGAAACTCAAACCCGGTGACGTGGCAGATGGCATGGAAATCGAGGCGGGCTGGGACCGTGCGCGCGAAGAGTTTGCCCGCCACGGCTATCTCGACGCCAGCGTCCAGCCGTCCCCGACGTTTGACGAGTCGGCGCACACTGTTTCCTATTCCGTGCGCATTCACGAAGGCCCGCAATATCATTTCGAGAAAATGGTGGTGACCGGTATCTCTGCCACTGCGGAGCGGAAACTGCGCAGCGTCTGGCCCATTCCCGACGGCGACGTGTTTGACAAAATTAAGTACGAAGAGGTCCTGACCAAGCTGCAATTGCATCCGGCGCAGGTTTTTGGTGAATTGCCGTTGCATTACGAAACGGTAGGCCACTGGCTGGAAACGAATGCGAAAACCGGCAAGGTGGATGTGCTTCTGGATTTCAAGTAATTCCAAAGCCTACACAATCGTGCCGACCTAGCTGGGATTCATTCGCGCCGGTTGCCAGGCTGGGGCGCAGCATGCTGCGCCCCTACAACTGAGCATTGAAAGGCGGCCTGTGCGCTATACTTTCGGAAGATATGGACGGGTTGATTCAAATTCGCGAAAACGAAAGGCCCGCTCTCTTGCCGGAAGCGAAGGAAGATCTTCTGATTTCTCGCCTCGCGGAACTTCCTTCGCTCATCGTGGCGCTTTCGGGAGGGGCGGACTCTGCCTACCTCGCGTGGGCAGCGCAGCGTGCTCTCGGCACCCGCGTGCTGTCGGTAACGGCGATCTCTCCCAGTTTCTCCGCGCACGACAAAGAAATGGTCGAGCAGTTTGTCGAACGGCTCGGCTTGCGCCTCGAGTTTATCGAAACGCGTGAAGTGGAAAATCCCGCTTACCGCGCGAACCAGCCTGACCGCTGCTATTTCTGCAAAGACGAGCTGTTTTCCGTGCTGGACGGCATTGCCCGTTCGCGCGGATTCGCCGCTGTCGCGTATGGCGTGAACGCGGACGACACTCTCGATTTTCGTCCCGGCCATCGCGCGGCGACGGAACACCAGGTCCTCGCTCCTTTGCTCGACGCCGGTCTGACCAAGTCTGAGATTCGCGCGCTTTCGCATCGCGCAGGCCTTCCCACCTGGGACCGGCCTGCTTCCGCTTGTCTTGCTTCGCGCATTCCTTACGGCGAGGAAGTGACGCCGGAACGGCTTGGGCTCGTCGAACGCGGCGAAGCGGAATTGCGCGCCCTGGGCTTCCGCCAATTTCGCGTGCGCGTACACGACAAACTCGCCCGCGTCGAAGTTTCACCCGAGGAGATGGCGCGAGCACTCTCCGTGGAGATGGCTGCGCTCATTTCTGAAAAGCTGAAAGCCGCTGGTTTCGCCTACGTGGCGCTGGATCTCCAGGGTTATCGTCAGGGCTCGCTGAACGAAACTCTGACTGGACGAGCCCAGCCGTCCGGCAAGACGCCTTCTGGAACATAGTTCGCTGCGTTTGCGTACCTTGTAGTGGGCCACGATTTTGAACGTCCTATGGAGGAGGAATGAGGCGCTACCGAAAATCTGTCGGTTTCCTGGCGTTCTTCACGGGCCTCATTTTAGCGGCGGGTTGCTACTCGGGACCGGCGGCCACGGGAAGCTTCGATCGCAATTTTAGCGTGACCGGCCCGATCCGCCTGGAACTTTCGAACGCCTCCGGCGAAGTGAGCATCACCGGCAGCACCGATGGCAAAGTCCATGTTCATGGCGACGTGCATGCTTCGGGCTTCGGCTTTGACAATCCCCAGAAACGCTTGGACGACACCCTTGCCAATCCGCCGGTCGAACAGCGAGCTGATACGATTCGCATCGGCAAAGATCTTCAGAACCTGCGCAACATCTCGATCGCTTACACGATTGAAGTTCCCCACGACACGGAAGTGGACGCGAACGTCGCCTCCGGCGCTCAGAGCATTCGCAACCTGCGTGGGCCGGTGAAGATCCGCGCCGCTTCCGGATCAATCAGCGTTGAAAAAATCGAGCGTGATGCCGACCTGACTACAGCCAGCGGTTCCATCTCGGCTAACGATATTGGCAACGACGCTCATGTCAGCAGCGCGTCGGGCAGCGTCTCAGTTTCCAACGTCAAGGGCGATGTTCGCGCAACTGCCGTTTCAGGAGTCATTCGCATCTCGCAGCCGGGAGGCCGCGTCGAGGGGAAGACGGCCAGCGGCGAAGTTGAAATTCAAGGCGCGGCCAATGACGTCAAAGCTCACGCCGCCTCCGGCAGAGTCTCTGTGCAAGGCAATCCCGGCAACACCTGCCTTTGGGACTTGAAGACTGCTTCTGGCGGCGTGCAAATCAACGTGCCGGCTTCGGCAAACTTTCGCCTGACGGCTGAAGCAGTTTCCGGCCAAGTACGCACGGACATCCCCATCGTCATCGAAGAAGAGGGAAAGCATTCTCTCCGCGCCCACATGGGCAATGGGGGCGGGCGCGTTGAAGTTCGCACCGCTTCCGGAGAAATCCGCATCAGCGGGACCAAGTAGCCTTCGGGTCCTTCAACTTTTCGTCGACGGCTAATCCCCTAGGTAGTGGTCAGTTTTGCATTTTGACCCCATTGTGTCACGAATCACAAAATTCAAGCTGACCCACTACGATCCCGGAGCCGGAAGAGACAAATCCTCGCGGCGCGTCTAAAATCCCAGCATGCCCTGTCGCCTTCATTCCCGGTCCGCGATTTCTGCCGTCGTGCTCTGCGCCCTAGAAATTGGAGTGTCCGCGGCGGCAGCCCTGCCAGCACAAGAGGGCCAGGCGCCTGGATCGCAAGCTACGAAGTCCGGCACGCCAAAAGAAAAGGCTTTGCCCAAGCAACCCGCCCCCGACGAGGACCTGCAAAATGCGCTCAAGGATGCCGGAAACGATCGAGCGGCGCTCGTCCGAAATCTCGAAGGCTTTCTCGCCAAATATCCGGACTATCCTAACCGCACACGAATCTATCGAGCGCTCGTCGAAGCAAGTCTGCAGCTGAAGGACGATTCCCGCGCGGCCGACTATGCCGAACGCATGGTGGCATTGAATCCCAACGACATGTCCATGCTGCTGCTAGCCATCGAGCTACTCGAACGGCGCGAAAATGAAGCCGCCTTCCGCCGGGCCGTCAGTTACTCGACGCGCGTCCTTGATCTCGTGCAAAACACGGCTGCCTCGGAGCGTTCGCGGCGCGTCTCCGCCGAGCAGTGGGAACTCCAAAAAAAGAGCGACCTAGCCAACATCTGTTTTCTGCGCGGGGACCTGTACCTGAAGCTGAACGACTACGATGCCGCGAAAAAGGATCTTGGCGTCAGCTACAGCACATTCCCTACCGCGGGAGCAGCCGAGCGTTTGGGCGAAACGGCTGAGATGCAAAAGGATTTGAACACCGCGATTGAGGAGTACGCGCGCGCGTTTGCACTCGCCGAAGAAAAGAGCGGCAACGTCAGCAGGCAGGAAATCCGCAAGAAGATCGGCAATGTATGGCGCCTAGGTCATGGCTCGGAGGACGGCTTGGGCGAGTACTTGCTTCGCACCTTTGACCAGGTCACACGGCCATCCATGAAAGCGAAGGCTACGCGGAACGAAGATGTGCGCGAACTCTCAAATTTCATGGTTCGCAAAGCTCCGGATGGCTTCGCTTACTCGATGAAAGAAGCGAAAGGCAAAGTGGTGGTGGTGAACTTCTGGACCACTTGGTGCGGGCCCTGCCATGCGCTCGAGCCGGTTTTTTCGCGTGTGGCCGCGGAGTTTCAAAACGTACGGGGAACCCTGTTTCTGTCGGCAAATTGCGACGAAGACGAAACTCTCGTTGGCCCCTACTTGCAAAAAGACAAGTTGTCCACCGAAGTGGTTTTCGCCGACGGGCTCGACAAGCTCTATTCGGTTGGCGCTTTTCCAACGGTCATCGTCATCGATCAGCAGGGAAAAATTGCGTATCGTTCGGACGGGTTCCAGCCGGATATCTTTGAGCGGGATCTTTCCGCGGCGGTGCGGCGAGCGCTAGGGGAAGAAGAAGCGTCACATTAACAGGCCGGGGCAAGAAACCTCATCCGATTGGCACTCATGACAGTATGATCGTTGAGATCCTTCGCTTCGCCTGCCTGCCGCAGGCTGGCTCAGGATGACACGTTAATCGAGTTTTGCTCTTCTTGCCCAGTCATGAGAAGTTCGGGCTAAGGAGTCAAGTCCGGGCTGTAGCCGTCCACCACGTCGACAAAGTCAGAAACTTCGGCCATGTCTTTTCCAACGAACCGGATCGTGTGTGAATCCACGCGCTGCACGGACCGCAAGTAACTGAGCATCTGGGCCGGCGTATAGTTTTTGAAACTGATCTCGAGGGTGACAGGTGTTTTGATGATGTACGGCTTGAAATCGTGAAGGCGCGTGAGCGCGGCCTTGACTCCCGCCGCGATTCTTTCGCAGGACGCCTCAGGGGTGAGCGTCTCGGCAGAATGAAAGCTCAAGCTCTTCTTTGTTTCGGCAGTTTCGATGTTTCCGAGGCGCGATTTCAGTTCTTCCACGGCCGTGTCGTCGCCGGAAGCGAAAATGACGGGGACGCCAAGCGATCCCGCGTAAGCGGCGTTGAATTCTCCCTCGGTGACCGGGCTACCGTTAAGGGCCACACGAGTAAGATGCGCGCTGGAGAAAGTGTGAGCGCGGACGCCACGAGGATTGGTTGTTGAGGCGTGATATCCAACGAAGAGCGCTGCGTCGAAGCTAGAGTCCAAGCCAGCCATCATGCTGCCGTGGCGCGGCCAAGAGCGGACGATTCGAACATCTTTGGGGAAGTCTTCGATGAGAAGGTTTTCGCCATTCCCGTGTGAATCGCTCACCAGAATCTCGGTTGCGCCCGATTCCTTGGCGGCGCGCACGGCGGCCAGTGTTTCATTCGTCATGAAATGGCGGAAGCGCTCGTATTCGAAGCCCGTCGGCCCGAGTTGGTCGGCAGTGACGACTCCGGCGACGCCTTCCATATCGACGGAAATGTAGACTTTGAGTTTTTTTGCCACTGGGTTGGCTTGCGTCCGGGCAGGGCTGAGAAAGCAAGATAACGATGCCGCAGAAAAAAGTATCGCGCCAAACGCGCGTAGCGAAGAGTTCATGGAGACCTCTCGAATTGTCGGACTAGACCTACCATAAATAGGAATAGCGGGAGAAGAACGAATTCCTCAGGGGCTGAAGCCCCTCTTCCTAGGCTGTTCATGTCGGAGCTAAAGCTCCGCCCCCAATACACATTTATGAGATCGCCGCTAGCAAAGCGGAGTCTATCAGCTTCGAGCGGCGGAGGCGGATGGAAAAGCCAGGGCGACTTCGTTGGCAGCGAGAATTGTATTGCTGTGAATGCGAACCGTGTCTTCGACGCGGCGCGCATAGCCGCCGGCTAGAGTGGTCACAACCGGGATGCCTCGGCGTCGCGCTTCTTCAAACACGCTGCGGTCGCGCTGCTTCAATCCCGCTTTCGTAAGGGATAGGCCACCAAGCTGATCTTCACAGTACGGGTCAGCCCCACCGACGTAAAAGAGCATCTCCGGCTGGAATTTGTCGAGCGCCTGCTGGACTGCGGGAATCAGCGCACGCAAATATTCCTCGTCCTCGACGCCGTCGTCCATGTTCAGGTCCACACTCGACGGCGGCTTATGGGCCGGATAGTTGTTGAGCTGGTGGATCGAAAGCGTGAAGACGGAAGGATCGTTTCGAAAAATTGCGGCAGTTCCATTGCCTTGGTGCACATCGGTGTCCACGACGATCGCTTTCTTGATTGCGCCGTCGGCTTGCAGCCTGCGAATGGCAACGGCAACGTCGTGAATCGCGCAAAAGCCCTCGCCGTGTTCGGGATACGCGTGATGGAAGCCGCCGGTTAAGTTGCAGCCGAATCCGTCGCGCAAGGCGGACTGTGCGGCCAGGATTGTTCCCCCGGCTGCGAGCCAACACGCTTCCACGAGTTCCGGAGAGTAGGGCACCTCGAGCAACATGATGTCGCTGGCGGTGAGCGTGCCGGTTTTCAATTTTCGGACCCAGTCTGCGGTGTGCACGCGAAGGATGTCTTCGTCGCTCGCCGCGTTGGGCCGGAGAAAGTCGTGCTCGGTTGCAAGACCTTCGCGCAAGAGCATTTCGTAGATCAGGCGGAATTTTTGTGATGGAAAAACGTGGGGGCCGAGGTTTAGGTCGTAGCGTTCGTGGTAGACGAGTTTGAATGGGAGAAGGGCGTTCATTTGCTCGGGGAGGTGCGGTTCCTCAGTTCGCTGTTTGCCGTTTGCCGTTCACCGTTCGGCGCTTGTGATCGTTCTTCTTGTTCACTGTTCGATGATCCCCGACCTCCGATCAGCTAGTTTTCGCGGTCGAGGATGAAGTCGGGAAGCGTGGCG
>Ga0126378_10002195_pt1 | contig 14418 bp, 13 predicted proteins | sample PanSoiMetPlot_23_FD_92587 | JGI IMG/M metagenome (GOLD analysis project Ga0126378, IMG submission 92587) | Tropical forest soil microbial communities from Panama - MetaG Plot_23 | ecosystem: Environmental > Terrestrial > Soil > Tropical forest > Bulk soil | place: Panama | collected 2016-02-17 | reverse complement strand
AGCGCGCGGCCAGGAAGGACCAGCGCGCGGCCAGGAAGGACCAGCGGGCGGCCAGGAAGCGCCAGCGGGCGGCCAGGAAGGACAAGCGGGCGGCCAGGAAGGACAAGCGCGCGGCCAGGAAGGACCAGCGGGCAGCCAGGAAGGACAAGCGCGCGGCCAGAGAGGGGCCGCCCGCGGACAAGGAACGCAGGCGCGCGGCCATGAAGGCCCGGCGCCCGGGCGGGATGGGCCACGGCGCGCATCGTCGGCCGCCCGGGCCGCCAAACCGTCCGGCGCCGCGGTTCCCGGCGGAGCCGGCTCGGGCCGCACCCGTACTGCCGCGGCGCCTTCCGGGCAACCCCGCCCGGAATCGTCTGCCGGCGGCCAGGCCTTCACCGAGGAATGGCCGGACGACGCCGCCGAACCCGGCGCGGCCGGGGGGGCGGACGCCCTGACCGGCATGGAGCTCATCCAGCGCCAGCTCGGCGGCACCGTCATCGAGGAGATCGACGAGGCCTGACCGCCGCCGCGGCCCGGGGCCGGAACGCACCGGCCGGGCAGCCGGGCAGCCGGGGCGGCGCGGTGTCGCTGCCCCCGCGCATACTGGGAAGCCGTAGGCTCGAATCAGCAAGCGACCGCGCCGGGACCGCCGCCCAGGCCCGGCCGGATCCGCGCTGCTGTCGTTGATACGTAGGGGTATCAGCGGCTTACCCGATCGAGTGAGGGCGAAGTGGACCCAGAAGGACAGATGGATCTGCAGCAACTGCTCGCGGCGGCGCAGCAGATGCAGAACCACCTCTTGAACGCACAACAAGAACTTGCCGACGCCGAGGTCGAGGGGACCGCGGGCGGTGGGCTGGTCACGGCACGGGTCAATGGCCAGGGCGAACTCGTTGACCTCAGCATCAGCGCGGACGCGATCGACCCGGCCGATCCAGCCGAGACGGCCGAGACCATCGCCGACTTGGTGCTGGCCGCGATCCGTGACGCCACCCGCAAGGTTGCCGCCCTTCAGCAGGAGAAGATGGGTCCGCTGCCGGGGCTGGGGGGCGTCGGCCAGCCCGGTATTGGCCAGCCCGGCATCCCCGGTCTCCCAGGCTTGTCCGACCTCTTCGGCAGCCCTGACAGCCCTGACAGTCCTGACAGCCCTGGCGGCCCGGGCGGCCCCGGCAGTCCGGGCGGCGCTGGCGGGCGCGGCGACTCTGGCGGCACGTCCGGGCAGCCGGGACAGCCCGGCCCATGACCAACCCAGCCCGCTGGGCTGGCCGGGCGGGCGGAGAGCCACCGCGCCAGCCGCTCTGTGCTCCGCACGCCCCGACCGTGGGTGCCGACACCGGCGGCGGAAGATGAGGAACTGACGTGTACGAGGGAGTGGTCCAGAGCCTCATCGACGAGCTTGGCCGGCTGCCGGGCGTCGGCCCCAAGGGCGCGCAGCGGATCGCCTTCTACCTGCTCGGCGCCGACCCGGCGGACGTGCGCCGCCTCGCCACCGTGCTTGTTGAGGTCACCGAGCGGGTGCGGTTCTGCCGGATCTGCGGGAACGTCGCCGAGGAAGACGAGTGCCGGATCTGCCGCGACCCGCGCCGCGACCCGTCGGTTATCTGCGTCGTCGAAGAACCCAAAGATGTCGCGGCGATCGAGAAGATTAGGGAGTACCGAGGTCGCTACCATGTCCTGGGCGGCGCGATAAGCCCGATCGACGGGATCGGCCCGGAGGACCTGCGGACCACGGAACTCATGGCGCGGCTCTCGGACGGCGACGTCACCGAGCTTATTCTCGCCACGGATCCCAACCTTGAGGGCGAGGCCACCGCGACCTACCTTGCCAGGCTCGTCAAGCCGCTAGGAATCCGGGTCACCAGGCCGGCCAGCGGGCTGCCGGTCGGCGGAGATCTTGAGTACGCCGACGAGGTCACCCTGGGCCGTGCGTTTGAAGGACGGAGGCTGCTTGATGTCTAGCGCACCGGCCAGCGGGGAGCGCGAGGGATCGGGGGACGGCTGGCACCCGCTGGCGGAACGCATCGCCGGCCAGGCACGGGACTTCGTGGACGGGATCGGGGCGCTGGCCGGCGGCGAGGGCGGCGACGAAACCGTGCCGCTGCTGCTGCTTGAGGTGTCGCAGATCCTCCTGGCCGGCGCGCAGCTCGGTGCCAGCAAGGACGTCATCCCGCCGGGCAACTGGGAACCCGATGTCGGCGCAGACCCGGACCTAGACCAGCTTCGCGCCGGGCTCGCCGCCCGGCTGGCGAACTGCGACGAATACGCCGAGCTCTTCGACCCCTACGCGGACACACGGCCGACCGCGTTCCGCCTCTCCGACGACCTCGCGACCGTGGTCGCGGACATGATCCACGGCCTGCAGCACTACCAGGCCGGGCGGCCGCTGGAGGCGCTGTGGTGGTGGCAGTATTCCTACGTCAACCACTGGGGAACCCACGGCGGCGCGGCGCTGCGGGCGCTGCACGCCATCGTCGCGCACGCCCTGCTCGACGTGGCCGAGGAGAACGCCTCAGGCTGACCGCCTGAGCACCCGCACCCGCCTCCGCCCGGCAGGAGTGGCTGCCGCTGCCGTGCGAACCTCGTTCATGCCGCCCACACAGTTTTGCCTCTTCATCCCCGTGGGAAGGCCGCGCAGGGCGGGAAGATCGCGGGCTATCTTCCGGTCTGCGCGCCCTTGCGGCACTCTCGCCGGCTGGCCACTCATCGCGCCAGCGGGAGTTGGAGCCGTCAAGCCCGCGTCGACCCACATGACCACCCACGTGGGGCGCTGCTGCCCCATGGTGGCGCCGGCGCGGCGCTGGCCGGGGTCAAACAGCGTGCTCACGCCCGGGTGGCGTCCCTGCCGAGACGGCCGGCAAGGGACGGAGGCGGGTCACCCCATGGGCGGGCTCGGGAATGGTGCGTAGCACGGAGGTGACCTTGGCGGCGGCTGCGGTCGTGTCGGCGGTGGGGGCGATGCGTTCGGCCCACGACCACCAAAACCAGCCATCCTGGGCGTACACGTGCTCGGCGAGCTCCCTGGCGTGACGGCTGGTCACCGTCAGGTGCGGGACGCGGCCGGTCCCGGTGACCAGGGTGGTCACATGGTCGCGCGGGTCTATCGCGGCGGCGAGGGCTTCCAGCGCGGCCTGGGCAGCCGTCGCGTCGCTGGGGCTGGGGGCTGGCATGATGACCTCCGTCTGGCGGGTTCGCGATCCACAGCCTGTAACAGCGGGAATACATTGGGAACGGATACACGGCCATTGCCGGCCAGGTGTAGAGGCAGGCCGGGGCGTGTATGTGCGCCGTGGGCGGGGGCTGGTGCGGTGTGTGAGGAGGCTGGTGCGGTGTGTGAGGAGGAAAGCGATGGGCTCGCGTGAGTCTGGCCGGACCCCCCGGCAGGTGTTCGGCGGGATGCTGCGCTACTACCGCGAGAAGGCCGGGCTCAGCCGCAGCGAACTGGCCAGGCGGATCAGCAAGTCGGTGTCGTTAGTCCAGGCGATCGAACTGGGCCAGCGAACCGCCACCGCCGAGGTCACCGACGACCTGGAGGCGGTGCTGGCGGCCGAGGGGGCGCTGGCGCGGCTGCGGGAGGAGATCGGTGACGGGCTGAGCTACCAGGCCTTCCCTGCGTGGTTCCAGGACTGGGCGCTCAAGGAAGCCGAAGCTGTCACGTTGCGGTGGTTCGAGCCGCTGGTCGTGCCCGGCCTGCTGCAGACCGAGGACTACGCCCGGGCGATCTTCCGCACCCGGTTCAAGATCACCAGCGAGGAGATCGAAGAACGGGTCGCGGCGCGCCTGAGGCGGCAGGAGGTCTTGACCCGTGACGACCCTGCGGCGTTGTGGGTGATCGTGGATGAGTGGGTGCTGCGCAGGCCGGTCGGCGGCCGGCATGTGATGCTTGAGCAGGTAAACCGGCTGGTCGAGGCGGCCAGGCAGCCGCACATCATGATCGAGGTGATCCCGGCGAGCACGGGCGCCCACGAAGGTGTGACAGGCGCCTTCGCCCTTGCGGACTTCGACGGCGCGCCGAGCGTCGGCTACCAGGAAGGCGCGGTGCGCGGCCAGCCCGTCGAGGAGCCCAAAGACGTCGCCTCGCTGGACCTGACCTGGGATACGCTGAGGGGGGATGCCCTCCCACGTGCGGCTTCCCTGGCGGTATTGGAGGAGGCAGCAAAGTCATGGACACAAGCCACCTGACGTGGCGCAAGGCCAGTTACAGCGGCAGCAACGGCGGCGGGTGCGTCGAGGCAGCGCCCGTCTTCACCGATGCCGTTGCTGTCCGTGACTCCAAGGACCCGGACGGCCCCAAGCTGGCATTCACGCCCGCCGACTGGCGCGAGTTCACCCGCCAGATCAAGGACGGGCGGTTTGACCCGGCCTGAACCTCACTGAGGCCGGTCACCCCGACGCTAGGGGGGCGTTCCCGTGTCCGGGAGCGCCCCCTTGCACGTCATGCGGCCACTGCCCTTGCTGCGGATGGCCCGCTCCTGGCAATCCCGAGGCGGCCCGGTATTTTGATCTTGAGCGACCGCGGAGCCAACGCTGGGAAACGGCGCTGGCCGGGCGGGCGCGGATGGGTACACTCAAGCCGGCGGAGCCCGAAGGGGAGGAGCAGCGCGCCCGTGGCGCTTGTCGTGCAGAAATACGGCGGATCGTCGGTCGCAGACGTGAGCGGCATCAAGCGGGTGGCGCAGCGGATCGCCGCCACCCGCAAGGCGGGTGACTCCGTGGTCGTGGTGGTGTCGGCGATGGGTGACACCACCGACGAGCTGAAGGACCTTGCCAGGCAGGTCAGCCCGCTGCCGCCCGCGCGCGAGCTTGACATGCTGCTCACGGCCGGTGAGCGGATCTCGATGGCGCTGCTCGCGATGGCGATCGCCGACCTCGGGCTTGGCGCCCGCTCGTTCACCGGCTCCCAGGCCGGCGTGATCACCGACGACGTGCACGGCAAGGCGCGGATCATCGACATAACCCCAGGCCGGATAGCCAGCGCGCTGGAAGACGGCGCGATCCCGATCGTGGCGGGCTTCCAGGGCGTGTCCGCCAACCACAAGGACGTCACCACGCTTGGCCGTGGCGCCTCCGACACCACGGCGGTGGCCCTGGCCGCGGCGCTGAAGGCCGGCCACTGCGAGATCTACACCGACGTGGACGGCGTGTTCACCGCCGACCCCCGGATCGTGCCGGACGCCAGGCGCATCCCGCTGATCAGCTACGAGGAGATGCTGGAGATGGCCGCGTGCGGGGCCAAGGTGCTCCAGTTGCGGTGCGTGGAGTACGCCCAGCGCTACCGGGTGCCGATCCACGTCCGGTCCTCGTTCAGCAACCGGCAGGGGACATGGGTGCGCGACGCGCGGGGCATAGAGGAGCGGGGCATGGAGGGGGGCATGGAGGAGGAGTCCGGAATGGAGCAGGCGATCATCTCGGGAGTTGCCCACGACCGGAGCGAGGCCAAGCTCACGGTCGTCTCGGTTCCCGACGTCATCGGCGAGGCTGCGAGGATCTTCCAGGCCATCGCTGGCGCCGGGATCAACATCGACATGATCGTGCAGAACATCTCCGCGGCCACCACCGGGCGCACCGACATCTCGTTCACCCTGCCGCGCGACGACGGGGAGGCGGCACAGGCTGCGCTGCGGGCCGTGCAGTCGGACATCGGTTTCGAGGACCTGCGCTACGACGACCACATCGGCAAGGTTTCCGTGATCGGGGCGGGGATGCGGTCACATCCGGGGGTGAGCGCGACCTTCTTCACCGCGCTCGCGGAGGCGGGGGTGAACATCGAGATGATCTCCACGTCCGAGATCAGGATCTCGGTGATCGTGGACGAGCGAGACGTGGACGCGGCCGTGACCGCCGCGCACAAGGCCTTCGACCTGAACGCGGGCGAGGTGGAGGCCGTCGTGTACGGGGGGACGGGCCGGTGAGCGGCCGGCCGGCCCTGGCCGTGGTCGGGGCGACCGGCGCGGTCGGGACCGTCATGCTCGACCTGCTGTCCACCCGCGGCGACGTGTGGGGTGACATCCGGCTGGTCGCCTCGCCCCGCTCGGCCGGGCGCCGCCTGCGGGTGCGCGGCCGCCAGACCGAGGTGGTGGCGCTGGCCGGGGACGTCTTCGACGGCGTGGACGTGGCCATGTTCGACGTGCCGGACGAGGTCTCCGCCCGGTGGGCCCCGGTCGCGGCCGCGCGCGGCGCGGTGGTGGTGGACAACTCGGGCGCGTTCCGGATGGATCCCGGCGTGCCGCTCGTGGTGCCCGAGGTCAACCCGGAACAGGTGGCCAACCGGCCGAAGGGCATCATCTCCAACCCGAACTGCACCACCATGTCGCTGATCGTGGTGATGGCGGCGCTGCACCGGGCGTTTGGCCTGCGTGAGATGGCCGTAGCCTCCTACCAGGCGGCGTCCGGCGCGGGCCAGGCCGGCATCGACACGCTCTACGCGCAGCTCGACAAGGTGGCGGGGTCCCGCACGCTCGGCCAGCGCGCCGGGGACGTGCGCGCCACGGTCGGGGACTTCGGCCCGTTCCCCGCCCCGCTCGCGCTCAACGTCGTGCCCTGGGCGGGCTCGCTCAAGGCCGATGGCTGGTCGTCGGAGGAGATGAAGGTCCGCAACGAGTCGCGGAAGATCCTCGGGCTTCCCGACCTCAAGGTCCACGTGACCTGCGTCAGGGTGCCTGTGGTGACCACCCACTCGGTGGCCGTGCACGCGGTGTTCGAGCGCAAGGTGACCAGGAAGGGCGCCCAGCGGGTGCTCGCCGCCGCCCCCGAGGTGGTGCTTGCCGACGGGCCGGAGGCCGCCGAGTTCCCCACCCCGGCGGACGTCGTGGGCACCGACCCGACCTGGGTGGGCCGGGTCCGCGCCTCGCTGGATGACCCGCACGCGGTGGAGCTGTTCATCTGCGGCGACAACCTCCGCAAGGGCGCCGCGCTGAACACCGCGCAGATCGCCGAGCTGGTGGCCGCGGAGTTCGCGGCCCGCTGACCGGGGGCAGCCGGTGCCGGCGTCATCCACTCACGTCCGGTTCAGCACCTACAACCTGCTTGACCTGTTCGCCGGCGGCGCCAGCGGAAGCGAGCACTACCGGCTGGTGGTCGAGTCGATCCGGGCCCTGCGCACCGACATCCTCGCCGTGCAGGAGGTGCTGGCGCCCGACGAGCAGACCGCCCGCCAGCGCCTGCAAAGGCTCGCCGCGGACACGGGCCTGAACTGCCTGGTGAAGGCGCCCGGCGACGGCCAACCGGTGCCAGCCCTTGGGCTGGGCGCCCGCGGCTACCACCTCGGCCTGCTGTGGCGGGAGGGGATCGAGCCCGTGCCGGGCTCCTACCGCACCCGCAACGCCGACCTGTGGCACGCGCTCGCCTGGGTGACCCTGGACGTAGGGGGATTCGCGGCGAGGCACGCGGTTTTCCACGCGAGTCCGTTCAGCAGGAAAACAAGAACGCTTCAGAACGAGATCCTCGTGGCCACCGTCACCGGCGCCGAACCCAGGCTGCCGACCTTGATCGGGGCCGACTGGAACGCGGAAAGCGCGGACCGCGTGGCGGATGAGCGCACCGGGGCGTGGCGGCTGTACGAACCAGGGGACCCGTACGCCGGCGTGGACTGGTTCGAGGACCTGGTCCACCAGTGTGAATGGGACTACGACGAGCGGGGCCGGCGGCGGCACCGGGTGGACCGTGCGGCCGGCGAGGTGTTGTGGGCGGGCGGGCTGCATGACGCGGCGGCGGTGCTGCGGGCGCCGTGGCAGCCGACCGTGGGCCACCACCCCGGTGACCGCTACGGCGCCCGCGGTATCCGGCGCCGGATCGACGGGGTCCGGGTCACCGCCGAGGTGGTTCCGGCGCTGCGCTCCCACTGGGTGACCGACAACGACCTCACCAGGCGCGTCTCCGATCACCTGCCGGTGACCGTGGAGTACGTTCCGGCCGCGATCGTGAGCACCCCCCGGGCACGCGAGCCCCGGTAGCCCGCCGCCGGCGGTCGGCCCCACGCTCGCCGAACAGCGGAGTGGCGTCGCCGAACGCCGAGTCGCCGCGGGCCCGGAGGGTCGCGGTGGCGGTCAGGATGATCGTGTTCTCCGCCGCCCGGGCGCCAAGGAACTCACCAGCGGTGGCGAGGTAGTTGTCCACGCTCTCGGTCAGCGTCCATGCCATGACTCATGATGCGAGCCCGGCCGCGCATGGCGCACGCGAATTATCCCGTCCCCGTCCCGTGCCGGCGGGGTGGACGTGGCCGGGGAATGTTCGGCAGGCTGTCTTAGGTGGATCGGGTGTTCACGCTGGAAGAGGCCAGGCAGCTGCTGCCGGACGTGCTGGCCAGGGCGGACCAGGCGATAGCGGTCCGCGCCGATCTGGTGGAGCTGCAGTCCACGCTGCGCGAGGGCGTTTCCTCGTCGCTGGGCGGGGTGCCGGAAGCGAAGGCGCTCGAGGCGCGGCTGAGCGAGCTGCTCGGCTGGTTCGCCACCCAGGGCCTCGACCTCAAGGGCATCGCGCCGCTCCTGCTCGACTTCCCTGCCCGCCTGGAAGGAGACCTGGTGCTGCTGTGCTGGCTGGAGGGCGAGCGCTCGCTGAGGTGGTACCACAAGCCGGAGCTTGGTTTCGCAGGGCGCCGGCTCATCCCCGCCCAAGCTGGCTAGCCGGCCTCCCATAATCTGATCAAGCGGGACGGGGCAACTGCCTCTGGTGATCAAGGATCTGGTGGGTTGGAACACCAGCGATTACTTGATCACGAAGGGCTGCTTCGCTGGGTGCCTCCGGCCCGGCGCTTACTCAATTCCCGGCGGAAGGGGGACGAGGGTGGACCCGGCAAGCGAGCAAGGGGAACCGCGCGTGCTGCCCGTTCCGGTCGGGATCGACGCCAGCGGCACGCGGACCGAGACCGACTCGACGGGCTCGGTAGATGTGCCGGCGTACCACTACCGGGGCGCGCAGACGCAGCGCTCGCTGACCTACCGGGTGGTCGTCCCCGAGCGGCTGACCAGGCCGGGGGAGGCAACGGCGGCCGGGGAGCGCCGCGGCGGGCAGACGCCACGCGGCGGGGAGGAACCGTCCGGCGGGCAGCATCCCGGCGGCGGGGAACCAGGTGGCGGTACGCCGTGAGGGCGGCGCGCCTGCACGCGGTCGGCGACCTGCGCCTGACCGACGAGCCGGTGCCGCGCCCCGAGCCGGGGGCGACCCTGGTCCGGGTGACCGCGGTCGGGATCTGCGGCTCGGACCTGCACTGGTTCGCCGGGGCCGGGACCGGCGACGCCAGGCTCGCGCAGCCGCTGGTGCTCGGCCACGAGGCCGCCGGGGTGATCGAGGAAGGCCCGCTGCGCGGCATCCGGGTGGCCATCGACCCGGCCATTCCCTGCGGCGCCTGCCGGCCGTGCCGGGACGGCTACCGGAACCTGTGCGTCCGCATCCGGTTCGCCGGGCACGGCAGCCAGGACGGTGCCCTGCGGGAGTTCATGACCTGGCCGGCCCACCGGTTGCATCCCCTCCCGGCGGGGCTGTCGGACGCCGACGGCGCGATGCTCGAGCCGCTTGGCGTGGCCATCCATGCGCTCGATCTTGGCCACGTGCTGCTTGGCGCGTCCGTGGCCGTGGCCGGCTGCGGCCCCATCGGGCTGCTGCTCATCCAGGTGCTGCGCGCCGCCGGCGCCGGGCAGATCACCGCGTTCGAGCCGCTGCCGCACCGGCGGGCCGCCGCCACCCGGCTCGGGGCCGATCTCGCGGCCGACCCCGCGGAGATGACCGCCACCGGCGGCCTGCGGGAGGCCATCGGCGACGGGGCGGACGTGTCGTTCGAGATGGCGGGCACCGACGGCGCGGTGCGGCTGGCGATGCTGGCGACCCGTCCCGGCGGGCGGGTCGTGCTTGGCGGCATCCCCGCCAGCGACCGGACCACGTTCCAGGCGTCCGTTGCGCGGCGCAAGGGCCTCACGATCGCCATGGTCCGCCGCATGAACGAGGTATACCCGCGGGCGATCAGCCTGGCGGCGGCGGGCCGGGTGGAACTCGGCTCGCTGGTGAGCCACCGCTTCAGCCTGGGCAAGGTGGCCGAGGCATTCGGCACCGCGGCCGGGCGGGGCGGCCTGAAGGTTATCGTGGAGCCCGCCGGCTGACCGGCCGGTAACATCCACTCGTGGCCGACAGCTTCTACCTTCCGCTGGGTGAGGGCCGGTGGCAGGCAACGCCCCACACAACGGGCCCGTGGGATGCCGGCCTCCAGCACGGTGGCCCGCCCTCCGCCCTGCTCGGCCGTGCGATGCAGCGGTGCGAGCCGCGAGAGGACATGCTCATCTGCCGTTTCACCTGCGAGATCCTGCGTGCCATCCCGGTTGGGACGATCGGCGTTCAGGCCCGCCTGGCCCGTCCCGGCCGCAGCGTGGAACTGCTCGAGGCCACGGCGACCGCGGGCGGCCGCGAGGTGGCGCGGGCCGCCGCCTGGCGGGTGCGCCGGTCGGGAAGCCCGCGGGTGGCGCCCCGCCTCGCGCAGCCGCCGGGCCTGCCCGGCGAGTCGCCCAGCTGGCCCCCGGGCGGCTGGGTGGACGGGTATCTGTCGGCCATCGAGTGGCGTGCGGCACGCGGCAGCCTCGGCGCGCCGGGGCCCGCCACGGTGTGGGGGAGGATGCGGTACCCGCTGGTGCCTGGCGAGCAGCCCACCCCGCTTGAGCGGGTGCTCACCGTCGCCGACAGCGGCAATGGCGTCTCCTGGGAGCTCGACATGAGCCGCTGGCACTTCATCAACCCGGAGCTGACCGTCCACCTGCACCGGGAGGCGGTGGGGGAATGGATCTGCCTGGACGCGCAGACAGCCATCTCCCCCGGCGGGGCCGGGCTGGCCACGTCCGTCCTTTCCGACCTCGACGGCCCGGTGGGCGTGGGGGCGCAGTCGCTGCTCGTCGCGCCGAGGGACCCGCGGTAGGACCGCGGGCACCTGCTGCCGGCAACGATTTCCAAACGGTCACATAACCATTGGCGTTCGCCAGGACTCTTCGCCGCAATCCCGGCATAGCTTGCTGAGCAGGGACGCTGCCGTGCCGGCCGCCCGGCCTGAACCAGGCCGGCGGGCGCCTGGTGCCGGCTTGCCCTCCCGCTGCGACCTGGGCAGACCCCAACGGAGGATCCGCCGTCCGGAGGGAGATGTGATGCGCGGCCTGGCGGTGTCGTTCATCGTGCGCCGCATGGGATCATCCCGGCTGCTGCTCGGCTGCATCTTGCTCACCACCGTGATCACGGCGGCCCTCATCGCGGCGCTGACCAGCTTCTGGGTGCAGGCACTCCCCCAGTCGGTCAGCAACCAGCTCGGCCGCTCGGGTGCCATGTCGGTAACGATCAGCGGCCAGGTGGGCGCGCAGGTCGCCGCCGCCGACGGGCGCGCCGTCCGGGCCGCGATGCGGAGGGTGTTCGGCCCCGTTCCATTCCGGCTGGACGGCGCCCTCTGGTCCGACCCGCTCGGGTTCACCAAGCCGGAGAACGGCGGGCCCGCCCGCCCCGGCGGGCCGAAGGGCGGCAGCTCCGGCCGGCCTGCTGTGCCGGGGAACGGCCGGACCATCCGGCTGTGCGAGGCCGCGGCGCCCGGCCAGATCAGGCCCAATACCGTGCTCGTTAACGGGGCCTGGCCGGGCCCGCCAGGGCGCGGCGGGCCGATCCCGGCCGCCCTGCCCGCGGCCGTCGCCAGCCAGCTGCACGCCGGCCCCGGCACGGTGCTCGCGCTGCGTGACCGCGACACCGGGAGGCGGGTGCGGCTGCGGGTCACCGGCCTGTTCAAGCCGCGGGATCCGCGGGCTCTGTACTGGGGCCTCGACCTCGTCGGCACATCCGGCGCCAGCGTGCTGCCCCCGTTCGTGACCTATGGCCCGCTGGTGGTCAGCCCCGCGGCCTTCGGCCGCGGCGGCCTCACCGTCGGCCAGGTGTCCTGGGTGGCGCTGCCGGACCCGGCGCGCATCCGAGGCGACCTCGCGGGGCTGGCCGCCAGGATCGACCGGGCCGAGACGTTCCTCCGCACCACCGCCGGCCTGGGCGGTTTGCAGGCGGACAGCGGCATCCCGCGGGTGCTGGCAAGCACCGGCCGCAACCTCGCGGTGTCGAGGTCGCTGCTGACCATCGGCGCGTTGCAGTTCCTGCTGCTGGCCGCGGCCGCGCTCGCGCTGCCCGCCCGGCTGCTCGCCAGCCACCGCGATGAGGAGTCCGCCCTGCTCAGCGCCCGGGGGGCGAAACGCTGGCAGCTGGTCAGGCCGGGGCTGGCGGAGGCGGCCCTGCTCGGCGGGGCCGCCGCCGCGGTGGGAGCGCTGGCGGGCAGCCGGCTCGCCGGCCTGCTGGTGAACGCGCGGGCGCTGCGTGCCGCCGACGTTCGCGTGACCGGGATACCGGCCGGTGTGTGGTGGGCTGGCCTGGGGATCCTCGCGCTCTGCACAGTGATCATGCTTGGGTCGGCGCTGAGGCCGGCCACGCCGGGCGAGGCGAGGGTCCGCCGGGGCAGGCAGGCGGCGGTCGCGTCGGTCGCCCGCGCCGGCGGCGACCTGGCGCTGCTGGCCCTCGCGGTTGTCGCGGTGCTGGAACTGCGCACCTACTCGGCCGTAGCCCACCCCGCGGCGGGCGGGATTGGCATCGACCCGGTGCCGGTGGCCGCTCCCGTGCTGGCCCTGGCCGGTGTCACGCTGATCCCGCTGCGCCTGCTCCCGTTCCTCGCCAGGGTGGTCGACCGGGTGACCGTGGGCACCAGGCGGCTCGGCGCGGCGCTGGCGAGCTGGGAGGTCAGCAGGCGCCCGGTCCGGCAGAGCGGTCCCGTCCTGCTGGTGGTGCTCGCCGTGGCGACGGGGACGCTGGCGCTCGCCCAGCACCAAAGCTGGCGGCGGTCGGCGCAGGATCAGGCCGCCTTCGCGGTCGGCGCGGACGTGCGGGTGGCCGCTCCCAGGCCGGCCACGCTGGCCACCGGGGGCACCGTGGCGAGGGCGCCCGGCGTCAGCGCCGCCACCCCGGTCAACCGGGTCGGCCTGGGGTCCGGCGGCGAACTCCTCGCCGTTGACGGGCGGTCGGCGGCGGCCGCGGTGTCGCTGCGCCGCGACCTGTCACCGCTTCCGCCCGCCACCCTCTGGCGGGGGATCACACCGAGGCGGGCGGCGGGCTTCCCGCTGCCCGGGCGCGCGGAACGGCTGGAGATCATCGCCAGCCTGGCCCGGGGAGCGGGGTCGGGACGCCCGCGGCGGGCGGCGGTCACGGTGACGGTGCAGGACGCCGCCGGCATCGACTACGCGGTGGCCGCCGGGACCCTGGCCGCGGATGGAAGGGTGCACCGGCTGGCCGCCGTGCTGTCAAACTCGGGGCTGTCAAACTCGGGGCCGTCCGGCACCGGGCCGTCCGGCACCGGGCCGTCCGGCACCGGGCGGACGGCCTACCCGCTGCGGCTGCTTGGGGTTTCGCTGACCTACCGGCTGCCGCCGTTCGCCGGGCGCCGGAGCGCCGGGGCGGCCGCGAACCACACGGCAACGCTCACGGTCAGCGGCCTGGCGGCCGCGCCCTCGTCGGCCGGGCCGTTCCCGGCTCCCTTCGCCCGTGGCAGCGCGCTGCGAGGCTGGCGGCACTCGGCGTCGGCGCCCGGACTTGGCAGCCTGGCGCTCACCAGCTTCGACGCCCCCGGGTCACCCGGCCTGGGCTACCAGCCCGCGGTCGTTCCCGGGGCACCCGCCTCCGGCCGCGCGATGTCGCTGAGCTTCACGGTCGGCGAGGGCGCTGACTCCGGGACGCTGCGGGCAGCGGGGGTCAGCGCCGCTGACTTCGTGGGGGTGGTGTCGGTGACGGCGCCTCCCCCCGTCACCACGGTTCCCGGGATCGCGACGGCGTCATTCCTGGACGCCAGCCACGTCCGGGTCGGGTCGGTCGTGCCGGTCACCGTCAGCGGCGTCTCGGTTCCGGTGAAGATCACCGCCGCGGTGACCGACTTCCCGACCGTCACCGGCCACGGCGGCGCGCTGATCGTGGACCAGGCGGCGCTGCGGCCGGTGCTTGCCGGCAGGGGGGCGGCACCGCTGCCTGTGACGCAGTGGTGGCTGCGGACGGCCACCGGTGCGGCGCCGGCTGGCCTGCCCGCCGGGTCGGCCGTTGCCAGCCGCGCCCGGCTGACGGCGGCCCTGCTCACCAACCCGCTGTCGGTCACGCCACAGCAGGCGGTGCTGGCCATCGCGGTCGCGTCGGCGCTGCTCGCGGTGCTCGGCTTTTCGGTCAGCGTGGCGGCGAGCCTGCGGGCCAGGCGGGTGCAGAGCGCGCTGCTCGCCGCGCTCGGCGTGTCCAGGGCGGGGCTGACCAGCCAGCTGTGCCTGGAACAGCTGATGCTGAGCCTGCCCGCGACGGGCACCGGCCTGCTTGCCGGCGTGCTCATAGCTCACCTGGTGGTTCCCGCGGACACGCTCACCGCCGCCGCCACGCTGCCCGTTCCGCCGGTGCTTGTTGAGATCCCGTTTGGCTGGGTGGTCT
>Ga0126378_10002194_pt1 | contig 14420 bp, 14 predicted proteins | sample PanSoiMetPlot_23_FD_92587 | JGI IMG/M metagenome (GOLD analysis project Ga0126378, IMG submission 92587) | Tropical forest soil microbial communities from Panama - MetaG Plot_23 | ecosystem: Environmental > Terrestrial > Soil > Tropical forest > Bulk soil | place: Panama | collected 2016-02-17 | reverse complement strand
TGCCAGGAGGTTAAAAATGTTGGATTCACCCAGATACAGCGCAAAGCCCCCCGAGGAAAGCAGCATGTCGTAGAGAAGCGTGGTGCCGGAACGCGCGCTTCCAACAACGAAGACAGGAGCGCGATTTCTTTGACGGAGGGGAGCAGGTTCCAAGCAGACCTCACCAGCGCGAATCAGATCTACACCAAGCGGGCGGACACCAACTCATTATAACTGCCTGTAAATCAAACCAGAATCTGCAAGAACAATTTGCGGATTGTTCACACGGCGGCTGTGTGGGACGCGTAGTAGGTCTCGCGCTGAGTTTCGAGTTTCCGCCCCTGTTTGCTGAACCTGGCGAGGTGTGCCAGACCCAGCCTTTGCGCTGCGAATTGCAGCGTCGTGGCCAGCACTCCAAACCCGTATGTCACGCTGCGCCGGAAATTGATCGAAGAGGCTTCTTCGAAATATTTGGTGGGACAAGACACTTCGCCGATGCGGAATCCGAAGTGCACGCATTGCGCCAGCATCTGGTTGTCGAACACAAAATCGTCGGAATTCTCCAGTAAGGGCAGTTGCGTCAGCACCTCGCGGCTGAAAGCCCGATAGCCGGTGTGGTACTCAGAAAGCTTGGCTCGCAGAAACACGTTCTCGAACGCCGTGAGCAGCCGGTTGGAAATGTACTTGTAGAGCGGCATGCCGCCCATCAGCGCGCGGCCGCCGATGATGCGTGAACCCAGTACGACGTCGTATACATCGTAGGCCACCATGCTGGCCATCGCCGTGATCAGCCGCGGCGTGTACTGGTAATCGGGATGCAGCATGATGACCACGTCCGCGCCAGACGCCAGAGCCTCGCGGTAGCAAGTCTGTTGATTGCGTCCGTACCCATAGTTGCGGTCATGCCGGAAGACATAGAGTCCCAGCCGCCGAGCCAGTTCGACGGTCTCATCGCGGCTGTGATCGTCCACAAGAATGCGGATGTCGACCAGCGCTGGAAGTTCCGCCACCGTGGCTTCGAGCGTCTTCTCCGCGTTATATGCGGGCATGACGACCGCTATTCGTTTGCCGTTGAGCATGGAAGACGCCGGTAGGTACCTTAACAAGTGTAGCCGAACTAAGCGCGTGACGGTAGAGGCGCCGTTGTCGGTCGAGCGGTCATTCGACTCTGACAATTGCCGAAAACAGCTTTTCTTAAGCTTGACGCAGCGGGCGTCGCGCGTAAGCTGGCAGAAACTCCAGTTCAACAAATTCGTCCTGAAGATTCGCTGTCAGGCAGGATCACGGCTTGGTCGCAAAAGCACAATCCGGTCCTCGCCCTCTCGCGCCCCTAGCCCAAGGATCTCCCCGCGATTATTGATGGCGAAAGCTTGAATCAACTCCCAACCCGTTCCCGGTTCGAGCATCGCGTTCAAATCGTGAAGCTGTTGGTCACGATAAAGGAATCCGTGAAAGCTGGCGTCCCCGGCGGTCAAAGATCCGCCGACAACCTCTCCGCGATTATTAATACCGCGGGCGATGCTGAATGAACCCCCGAGAGTACCGAGAGAACTGCGGTCGCCGTTCTGCTGAAGAAACGCTTCGACGCGTCCAGTTCCCGGATTGAGGGAAACGCCAGCGGCTTGCCCGACGTCATTCACCGCTAGAATGTCATTTCGGTGGTTGTTAAAGGGCCCCAGATCGATCACTGTCAGTGGCGCTTGATCCTGGTCGACTTCGCTGATAGGTGTGAACTTCCCCTGCGTGTCCACGTTGGTTTTCATAGAACAACTCGGTCACTCCTTTGCTGCGGATCCTCCGGCAGAAGCCAGGAACCGGATATGCGCCTGCATGGTAGAAACTGCCTCCGCGATATCACCGGCCACTCCATCAAACAGTTGCTCGCGTTGGGGAGTACGCGAGATCGAATAAAAGTAAAACTGTTGCGGATGGCGGGTGCTCGGCCATACCTGTCCGGTATAGCCACTGTCGTGGATTTCGTAGCAGTGCATAAGCGCTCCTGTGACGATCATGATGGGACGACGTCGGGGTTATGTAATCCCCCAATTGAGGTATCAGCACGTGTGTGTTCAATCCAGCGCTCGGCTGCGGCTTACATTCGTGTGATTTGTCCACGAGGGTCCGAGATGTCTGACGTGACTTCAGTGTCTTGGCAACAAAAATTGCCGGGCGAACCTTGTAGTACCACCAATGCGCCCGAGACAAAACCATCACGGCCAGCATGAGGGTCGTATAACCTCCCGAGGGCGCAATTACGTTGTTCGTAGAACCCGTGCATCCTCTCCCGCCCCCGCGCTCTGCGAATTGCACTATTTGTCTTGTCGACTGCGTTCTCCAGTCCTGCCTCTGGTGAGTCAACACGCCGTGCAAATGGAAACATCGGGAAGCCGGAACTGGCCCAGACTTCCCGATGAGAAGGGCAGGAGCCAAGCTTCTCGGCCTTGGCCCTGCGAGCAGAGCACATTTTCGACTGGTGTTATGCGTTGTGCTTCGCTTTTCTCCGGACCAAAAATCCGAGAACTAGCAATCCTGTTCCCAACAGGCCGATGCTGGCCGGCTCCGGTGTGAGGATAGAAGTCGTGCCACTGGTCAGGTTGATCAGCCCACCCTTGTACGGCGTCTTCGTGCTGAAAAACAGCTGCGCTGTTTGTCCAGTGACCGTGACATTGCCTTCCCACGTTCCGCTTACTGGACCAACTAACTCGTATTGATAAACCTTATGGGAGCCCGTTCCTATGGTTCCGGTGTACACCCACGCGATCCCGTTGGCGCTAGGATCACCGAACGTTCCTTGAAACAACACTCCCGAAAATCCGTTGAAACTGGTGACGCTGATGGAGAGGGTGCCTGCTCCGAAATTGCCCACGGTGCAGGGCGGCAAGGCGCAGATTCCAGTGCCGAAGCTCCCACCGAAGAGTACGCCGGTGTTTATCGACAACGTGCCCGAGACCGACTGACCGCCGATCGTGACTAGATTCGATACACTCGATCCCAATGAACCGTCCATGACCAGACCCGTAGTGCCGCCAATCGCAGTGCCGCCCGCGTTATCGATACACTCGAATCCCGGGAAGCACGTGCCCGAAGCGGCTGCCATCGCATTCGACGAATGAGCCCAGGTGGCGACAGGCAATAGCAGCAACAGACAAAGCAGCACAGCGAACGCGACGCGCTTTGCGTTCCTCGACTGAAGTTTCATCTGTGAAAGCCCTCCTCATTGCACACTTTCGGCCGTGCCGTCGAATCCGTAATCCCTCAAATGAGGTATTTATTTGGAAGCAGCGGACAATCGCAGTGGAAAGCTGGCGAGGGTGCGATCGGCGGCCGCGAACGGGCGGCGCGAGTGGTGATTAGGGGGGATGTCTATAAGACCAACATCAGGATGCGAAGCACTAGTTCCGGCTGACGGTGAGTATCGGTTTTCATGAAGATGCGCTTCAAATGGGTTCGCGCTGTGTGGGGGCTGATGCAGAGTTCATCGGCTGCGGCTTCGATCGACTTGCCCTGGACAAGCTTGACAGCCAGGGACGCCTCGCCACGGGTTAAGCCGTAAATCGCTACCAGGCCTTTCTCATCCATCGCCAGGTCTGGATCGTGATCGTATAACTTGAGCAGAGCCGTTCGCTGCCCATTCCATTCGCAGCAATCCAGGCCCGGACCGGGCATCACACGCACGATTAGTGCATTCGCAGAAAACCTGCGTTGCAACGGGAAAGGGGACTGCTCGGCCTCCCCGCGCTCTGGATTGCGTACCGCGCTCTGTAGTGCACTACGCAAGATCCGAGTGTCCGAGGGACGTTCCGCAACCAGGCCGCTGTCAAACAGCGCGATGCCATCTTTCTTCTGCAAAATGGCGCGAGCGGTTCGATTCGCCAACGGCACATTGCCTTCTTCTGTCGCCAGCAGGGCGCCGCAGCGGACCGTTCGGCGCCGCCGGGGAAGGACTCTCCATATAGGTCACCTTCTGCCTGGTTCCTCCTGAAGATGGATTTATTCGGACGGCAAAGTGTTATCAAAAGCTGTTTCGCCACAATGACGGCAGAATTAAGCTCATGTGAATGTTTTGTTACTCGGTCGGAATCTGTGGAAATTTTGGCTCTCATCTTCCAGCGATAAGCCTTTCGCCATCCTGCACTCTGTGTGGTTAAATAGAGGATCAGGGTGAACCTTCTCTACACTGTCCCGCAGCATAGTCCTTCGGCGAATCACGATCGCTGGGAGGGATGCGTGTCGGTGATCGTGCCCGTCTACAACGAGGTGCTACACCTGGATGAGTTGTTGCAGGCGGTTTTGGCCTCTACTGTAAAAAAAGAAATCATCATCGTTGATGATGGTTCCACCGACGGCACGCGCGAGAAGTTGCTCGCCCTTCCGCCTCGCGAAGATGTCACTATCGTTTTTCACGAAAGAAACTGCGGCAAAGGAGCCTCGATTCGCACGGCTCTGGCGTATGCGAGGGGCGAGTATGTGCTAATTCAGGATTCGGATCTTGAATATGATCCCAAAGACTATCCTGCGTTGCTGGAGCCGTTGCAGCAGGGTAGGGCCAATGTCGTGTACGGGGTCCGATCAGATCGCCCCGAACGTGGTCTTCGATTTTTTCTCGGTGCCAGGCTGCTGACGCATCTCACCAATCTTCTTTACGGTGCCGGCATTCACGACGAAGCCACCTGCTACAAGGTCATTCGACGCCCGCTGCTGGCGCAATTGCGGCTGGAGTGCCGCCGATTTGAATTCTGTCCCGAGGTGACTTCCAAGCTTTGCCGTATGGGAGAGAGAATCGAGGAAGTCCCCATCGCGTACCATCCGCGATCGGCGGAAGAGGGCAAGAAAATCCGCCTTTCCGACGGTTGGCTGGCCATCTGGACTCTGGTCCGCTACCGCTTCCTTCCGCGCCGCAGGTGGCTGCAGACTCCCCGCGAATCATTTCCCGCGCCGTTCGCCGTCAGTTTTTCGCGAGTCCCATCCGACTCACTCTTGTAGAGACGTTGCTCGCAACGTCTCGGCCTGTGCCCGAGACTAACTCCCTTTTTTCAACTGCTGCTTCCAGCCCAGCACCCGCGCCTTGGCGCCTTCCGCTTCAGCCTCAGGAATCATTCCTTTCTTCTGATAAAGCACCGACAGGCTGGTATGCGCCAGCACGTCGTCGGGATCTATCTCTGCAATCTTCTTAGCGACCTCGATGGCCTCATCAAAGCGCTCTAAATCCTGGAGCGCCCGAGCCAGCCCGTGCATGGCCTCGGTAAATGTCGGATCGATGTTGATTGATTCCCGATACCCTGCCACAGCTTTCTCGAGTTGTCCTTCAGCCATCAGATCAAGCGCGGAGTAGTAGACATCCTCAGCTTTTTGGCGGGCGTCACTCATGCAGGAATCGGCCAGAGCTTGGATTCTAACATTCAAAAATGTTGCGACCGCCGCTTCAGCCGCCCGGAGCGAGTCGAACGGGCGGTCCAGCCGCGTAGCGGCGCCTTTCAAGGGACTGCGAAGTTCACAATGCCTGTGGTTATTATTAAGGCATGCGCAACAAGGTCCGCTTCCTGTGGAATGCCACCCGAGGCCATCGCTTCACGCCGTGGCGGAGTCCCTATCTTCTCTGGCGCATCGAGACCTACACCGGGGTGAAGATGAAGCAGATCGGCTTTCTGGAGTTCTGGGAGTTCATGTGGCGCGAACGCCGCGAACTCTGGCGCTTCCTGCGGTGGACGGGGGAGATGGAGCGCTGGGCCCATCCAAAACCGAAGAGTTCTTAGCTGGCAACCTATGCTTGAGTCAGAACCCGAGAAAAGGCCTCGATCGAACCTGCACGTGTTCCTGGGCTTTCTGCTGGGAATCGTCGCCAGTTTGGGATGTTTATTCCTTGCGATATTTCTCGGTGCTCTCATCAGAGCAGGCAATTGGATCTATCCGACGCTCGAAGCTATCGCATTAATCGGTATAGGAATCGTGGCAGCAAGAAAAGTTCCGGAATCGAGCCTGGCGCTAGGGGCCGTGATCGCGCTCTCACTGGCGCTACTGTTGGACGGCGTTTGCGCCGTATCTCTCGCGCGCTGAATGGAAGGGTTACGCGCCCTTACCTGCCGCCGTTGCCCCATTGAGCTGTACGCTGACCTCGGCGCCTTTGCCGACACCGGTGAGTTGCGCTGCGGGCGCGCGGTTCGCCACGATCTCCAGATATCCCATGCTTCCCAGGATGCCAAAAACCTCTCCCGGAGCACCTTCCGCGTACGCGTTGCGGACTTCCGTAATCTCTTTGCTGCCGACCGTGATCTTGAACGGCGCTTTGCCGGCAAAAAGCGCAGGTACATCCTCCGGAGTGATGTTGGTGATGAGATTTCCGAAGCGATCCACTTTCAGCACCACCGCCCGAACTTTGTTCTCGGCCACAGGCCTGGGCTTGGGCGCGGCGAATTTGACGTAATCCTCGATCTCGTCTCCGAACTTGTGCGAATCAACCATCTTCGCCAGATACGCCGCCACCGGCGCGAATACATCGCGCGCATGAAAGGTATTGCTGACCGGCTGGTGGAAGTAGTGATCCGAAGTGACATGACGCACGTGAATGCGTTCTTCTTTCGCATACACCATGGAGAGCACGCCATTGTCGGGCGCGACGAAGTGATATCCGTCGCTCGACGCGATGATCGGCCGGCGCGTAGTCCCGACTCCCGGATCCACCACGACCATGTGCACTGTTCCGGTTGGGAACAGCGAGTAGGTTTGCGAAATGGCAATCGCCCCGTCGAGCACATCGAAAGCCTGGATCGCGTGCGAGATGTCGACAATCGCCGCTTCCGGCACGATGTCGAGAATGACGCCCTTCACGGCGCCCACAAAGTGATCGTTAGTCCCGAAGTCAGTGGTAAGAGTAATGATCGGACGATGCGCCAACTTGAACCCTCGCTGGAAGACAGAATTTTCCCTGTAGTTGCGAAGTTAATCGGCAGGGAAGTGGGCAGTCAAGACACCTAGGTAATGAAGTTTGCTGGCGGCCGCTCTTGCGATCTATCTGTCGCCTCCGCCCGCAAGAATTTTTCGTCGTCCCAACTCGGTACGGTGATCGTACCCGGGAACCGGCGAAACGAAACCTGTTTGAGCGGTACTCAGTCTTCCCGCAACGCCTGCATCGGCTCAATCGAAGCCGCCCTCCTCGCCGGGAGCAGAGCGGCAATCAGACCAATGGCCGGCAGCACGAGCAGGACTGCGACATAGGTCCAAACATCCAACGGACGCACCTGGTACAGGAAGCTTTCCACAAGACGGCCGGCAAAAACGGCCATCACCATGCCGACAACGAGCCCAATCGCGATCAGGATCGATCCCTGCCGCAGGATCATTTGCGCCACGCTTTGCCGCGTTGCCCCCAATGCCATGCGCACTCCGATTTCGCGACGCCGATATCCCACCAGTTGCGAAAGGACTCCGTACAATCCCCCGATCACCATGGACACGGCCAGCCCGGCGAAGGACGCCACAAGATAAAGCCCTAGCCGCTGGCTGAACGTGCTTTGATCGACCGCCTGCTGCATCGTCTGAAAATTGTCGAGCGCCAGGCTGGGCGCATATTGGTGGAACACGGAACGCATCTCGGTGGCGACGCGAATGTTGCTTCGGGTTTTCACGACAAAACTCACCACGGTCCGCAGAAGCGCCTGATAGAACAGCGACGTCGTCGGAATCTGCGCCTGCGGGAGCAAGATGGCAGGTGAGATGTCCCCGCCGACGCTCTTGTCGACTTGGTCTCCCAAAATACCCACGATCGTGTACGGCTTGATCATCCCGGTGTCTTTACCACCGAGATTGAGTTGCCGGCCCACAGGGTCTTTGCCGGCAAAATATTTCTTCGCGAGGACCTCATTGATGACAGCGACGAAAGGCGTGCTCGCGACATCATCCTCGTTGATCATGCGGCCCCGAATGACAGGTGTGCCGAACGTTTTGGCATAGTCGCCACTCACGGCCGTCATTCGCGCCTGCGCGGGATTTGCAGGATCTTTCGCCTGACCTGCGATCTCAAAACTTGATCCCATCCACATGCCTGAAAGGGGCGGCGCCGTCGCCATTGCAGCAGTGTCGACCCCAGGTACCTTCCGCATTCGTTCGAGAACCGGTTCATAGACAAGCGCTGCAATCGACGGCATGGCATTCCCTGTGTCGTCAGAAACCGCCATCGCGCCAAAGCCCGAAGAATCGGCGGGTGTCGCGACAAAGGTTGTGAGGTTGGCAGTCTCAAACCCAAGCCGGGATCTTTCGAGATTCCATAGCGTGTGAAACAGCAGTCCCGTCCCAACCAGTAGCAGAGTCGAGAGGGCGACCTCGGCCGCCACCAGACCTCCACTGAGCCGTCCACCCACCGACCGCGATCCCACACCGCGGGATCCTGCCTGCAGCGCGGCTTGGGGATGGACACGAGCCGCCAAGAGCGCAGGCAGCAGCGACGACAACATGGTCGTGATCATTGCCACCAGCGCCAGCACCACCACAATCGTCCAGCGGATGGAGATCGAGTCCGCACGTGGAATCGTGCCATCAGGCAGCTTACGAATCGCCAGCATCGCTGCTTGCGCCAGTGCCAAGCCTGCGCCGCAACCGAGCAGGCTTAGCGCTAGTCCCTCGGTCAGCATTTGGCGCAGGAGGCGTATCCGGCTGCCTCCTAGCGCTGTGCGAACCGCAAATTCCTGATGGCGGCCCAGGCAGCGCGCGATGAGCAGATTCGAAACATTCGCGCACGCAATCAGCAGGACCAGTGCCAGCGCTCCAAGCAGGGCGTACAGAACCGGCCGCACCGGGCCGGTCAGCAATTCCTGATAGGAGGCTGCGCGGAACTTCTGTTCGCCCTTGTCCTTCTCGCGGGGGATGCGCGCCGCAATGGCATTCAACTCGTCCTGCAACTGTGGAACCGTCGCACCCGGGCGAAGTTGGCCGACCAGGTTGAACAAGTCATAGCCGCGCTCTTTCTGCATTTCCGCGGTTGGCTGCAGGGGCAGCCAAACGCCCTTTTGCAGATCGGCGCCCAACTCCTCCGGAAAATGAAAGTTCCGCGGCATCACTCCGACGATGGTGTGCGCTTGGCCACCGATCCGCACTGACTGACCCAAGACATTGGGATCGGCATGGAAGTTCTCCCGCCACAACCCTTCTGACAGCAGTACGACTTGTGGTCCACCGCTTTCGCCTTCTGCGTCGGTGAATGCTCGCCCCAGCAGAGGTTGGGCGCCGATCATGGGGAACAGATTCGTCGTGATGTGGGGGGCGGCGACGCCCACCGAGGCATCCTGCGTCTGCAGCACGCTGATGTCTTCGGTGTAGCCGGCAGCCACTTGCAGCAGTTTCGACTGCGCGCCGATGTCGCGATAATTCAGCCACGATGTGGTCACGAATCCCGGCTTATCGCTCATATTCCCCACGAAGACCAGGTGGTCGGGATGCGCATAAGGCAACGGCCGCAGCAGCACGCTCTCAATCACGGTGAAGATCGCGGTGTTCGCACCCACCCCGAGCGCCAGGCTAAGGATGGCAAGAGCGGCTACGCCCGGACTTTTTCGAAGTTGGCGTAAAGCGTGGCGCAAGTCATAAAGGAGTGTCTGCATGGCGGCCTCTGGGAACACAAATTCAGTTGTTTTAGGTGGCAACTTTTGCGCCAAAACGTCCGCCAAACATGTGGCGTCTTTTCATCGGGTTTTCAGGAAATTTGCCGTGTTTGCGGGGTGAATCACTGCCCAAAAGCGAGGATCGATGTTCGGAAATGAACAGGAGGTTGCTGCCGTAACCCTAATCCCTAACCCCTAGTCGCTACTCGTACCTCAGCGCTTCAATCGGATTCAGCCTTGACGCCTTCAGAGCAGGGAAGAACCCCGACACAATTCCGACCATCGACAGAATCGTGAACGAGATAATCATCACGCCCATCGACGCATGCAGGAAGATCGCGCCCTCGTGGTCCGTGGTCTTGTAGAACTCGTCATACAGAGGCATGGGCGGGATCACCCAGGTCAGGAATTGCGCGACCAGCATCCCAAGTGCCCCCCCCACGAACGTCAGCACCAGCGCTTCCAACAGAAACTGCACCATGATATGCCGCCGCCGCGCTCCAATCGCTTTGCGCAGCCCAATCTCGCGTGTCCGCTCCGTGACGGAAACCAGCATGATATTCATGACGCCAATCCCGCCGACAGCCAGGGTGCAGACTCCAATCAACCCGAGCACCGCCTGCAGGCCATAAGAAAACGCGTTGATCATGCCGCGGTCTTCAATCGTGTCCCACTCCGGCGTCGCCTTGTCGTCCTTGGGATCGAAATGATGCCGCCGCGCGATGACTTCACGGGCCGCCATCAGGGCTTTTTTATTCAGTTCGGGAGCAGTCGGCTGAATGATGATCTCGTCCGGATCGCGCAGATTCTTCAGATCACGCATTAAGGCAAACGGGATAAATGCATTCTCGTTATCGGGGCCCTGGTACATCGAGTCCTGAATCTTGTTGCGCATGGTTCCGATGACCTCGAAATCCAGTCCGCCGATCTCCAGGTGCTGCCCGACTCCGGGAGCGCCCTGAAAAACCTTCTTCGCCGCGTTGTAACCCAGGATGACCACCCGCCGGTGGTCGGTGAAATCGGTCTCGTTGAAGTAGCGTCCGTCTTCCAGATCGAGCTTCCGCATCTGGCCATAGGGGAAATCCACGCCCCGCGTCATGATCGACACCACGCGCGTGCCGATCTTGAATCCGAAGTCGCGATCGATTTCCCCGCTGACCGCGCGGATGATAGGAACCTCGTCGCGAATCGCTTCTACATCCTCAAGTTCGTACTTCACCGATTTGCCCGCGCGCTGCCCGCCGGCCTGCATGCTCGTCTGCCCAGGCCACAGCACGATCACGTTGTTCCCCATGTTCAGGAATGCGCTGAGCACGCAACCGCCAAGGCCCTGACCATAAGCAAGCAGAAGCACAACCGAAATCAGGCCCCACCCGATGCCCAGCATGGTCAAAGCAGAGCGGGTTCGGTCCCGCATCAGCGCCTGCCAGCCTTGGATTACTAGCTCTTTCAGGAAGATGGTCGAAGTGACCCTGGGACGGCGGGCGCGAAGCGGCGTGACCTTTGGAGATGCAGGCTCGAATGAGCCACGCCCCGAGATCGTTGAGCTCTCAGTCGTCTGTGCAGGTACTGTGCTCATCTCCGCGCCCTCGTGTTCACCGCTACTCGATATGAATATCGCCCGAACCCGTGCGCACGCGAAGCAGCGGACCTCCGCCGCGCACCTTTCCGTGGATCGCCTTATGCGCTTCCCCGATGCGCCCCTGCACGGTCATCTCGATCGGGGCTCCGACGTCAATCGAACCGGAACTGGTCGAAATGTCGGCATCGAAGGCAGCGTCAGACGGCAAGCGCAGGCGCACGTTGCCCGATCCGGTGCGCGCATCCCATGTTCCGCTCTGCTTGCCTTCGGCAGTGATTTCGCCGCTGCCGGTTTCTCCATGGAAGCTGCCCTGGACGCCACGCGCGTTTATGTTCCCCGAACCCGTATGCAGGTCAATATCTCCTGGGCCGGACTCTTCGATTTCGATATCACCGCTGCCAGTCCCGCCCCGCACAGATCCGGAAACCTGCCGCGCCCGCACGTCACCTGATCCCGTCTGCAGACGCAACTCGCCCTGCAGGTTCGTGAGCCGCACGTCACCCGATCCCGTCGTGACCTCCACATTGCCGCGCGTATTTTCAATCGTCTGGTCGCCGGAGCCACTCTTGGTGCGGACGGTCGTTTGCTCCGGCACCGTGATGTCGTAATCAACGGAAATGTTGTGGTAATTCACGTAGTCGATGCGGATGTTGTTCCCATCCTGTCGAATGGGAGGGTTCTGCTCGATGGCGTGAACGTCGTCTTCGCGTTTCCCGCCAAACCAATGATCGCCAACGTAGATTTTGGCGTGAATCTGCACCGAGCCTGACGAACCACCGTGAATGCGCACGTCACCGGAGTGCGTGAGCACTTCGAGATCGACCGGCCCGCTGACCGAAAGAGTTTTGTCGAACGTACCCTGCGGCGAATTCCACGCCCCTGCCGCACTGGAGGCGAACACGACCAGCGCGAACAGCGCGCTGGACACGATGTTGGTGAGGGGGACTCTGATTTGTCTATTCATAACGCAGCGACTCCACCGGTGTCATATCCGCGGCGCGCTGGGCCGGATACATGCCCGCCGTCACGGTGATTAAAGAAAGCGTAAGAATCGAAACCATGATCGAGATTGGCGAGACAATCGGATGCGGCACGAAGTCCGGCAAGGGAATCGCGGTCATCGCAAAGCAGGTACCCATGCCAAAACTGAGTCCGACCAGACCGCTTACGACCGTCAGCATCGCGGACTCCGCAAAGAACTGCCGCAGGATGTCGCGTTTCGTAGCGCCCATCGCCTTGCGCGTGCCAATCTCCCGCGTGCGCTCGGAGACCGATACCAGCATGATGTTCATCACGCCAATTCCGCCAAGGCATAGGGTCACCACCGCAACGCATCCAAAGAAAAGCGTCACGACTCCGAAGATTTTTGACAGCTGCTTCGCGCCATCCATCGTGTCCCAGATGAACAGCGCGTCTTTATCCGTCGGATCGAAATGCCGCACCCGTCCGATGGTTCGCCGCACTTGCAGCACAGCCGCTTCGTGCTCTTCCGGATCACCCACTTCGAACACGATGTCATCCAGGTATCCGCGCGTGATGCCGGCTCCAGGTTTTTCCGGGGGAGGGAAGTCGCGCGACACCGCCGAATACGGCGCAAACAGATAATCGTTATCGGGCCCGCTGTAATTCGAGTTCTGCTTCTTTTCTGCCAGAACGCCAACCACGGAGTAAGGCACGCTCTTGACCAAGACGGTGGCGCCGATCGCCGGCTGTCCCGGAAATAGCTGCCGGTTGGCCTTGGACCCGAGAACAAGTACCCGGCGCCCTTCGTGCTCGTCGTCGTCGGTAATGAGTCTCCCTTCGCTGACCTTCAACGATCGAAAATCCTGGTACGACGGCCACATTCCAACCACGCCGCGATTCGCCGAATTGAATTGGCTGACCTGGGGAATCGTTCTGCGTAGCTCCGGGCTGACGTTCTTGACGAGGTAGCATTCGTCGCGGATCAACTCGGCATCATCCACATTGAGCCGAATTTCCCGCCCCGCCGCTCTTCCCCCGACCTGCGAACTTGTACGCCCTCCCCACACAATGACCAGGTCCTTGCCTAACGTCTCCATGTGTTTCTTCTGGTCAACGACGAAGCCGCGTCCAAGGCCCACCAGGATGATCACCGATGCGATCCCCCACACCAACCCGAACATCGTGAGGAAAGTCCGCATCTTGTGGGCTCGGAAGGTAGCGACGGCCTGTCGCATTATTTCGGAGAGAGTCATGAAGAGCTCCAAAACGGCGTCCGGCTTCCGGCTCTCGCCTTCCGCGACGACGGACCTGCGTTTGAACCAGAAGCCGGAGCCCTGCCCTGAGTTTCGAACTTTGAAACCTGGAAACTTGAAAAACGTTGAAACTTTGCTTATTGCAGGACTACTTCTTGTCCTTCCTTCAATCCGCTCAGCACTTCCGTCTTCGCGCCGTTGGAGATGCCGATATTCACAGCGACTTTTTCCTTGCCCTCTTTGGCTTTCGGATTCGGAATCTCTACCGAGGCTTTCTTGTCTTTGTCGTAGAGAATCGCGCCTTCCGGAATTTGCAGCACGTTCTTGTGCTCATCCAGGATGATCTCCGCGTTGGCGGTCATCTCCGCCTTCAACTCGCCGCCCGGATTCTGGATCGAAACGCGCACTTCAAACGTCGTGACATTGTCCTTCTCCACGCCCATCGGAGAAATCTTGGTTACTTTTCCGTCGAACGTCTTGTCCTTGAAGGATTCAACCTTGATCCGAGCCCGCTGCCCGAGATAGACCTTGCCGATGTCACTCTCGTCCACCTTGCCCTTAACGTAAACTTCACTCGTGTCACCAAGATTCATGACGAGGGTGGCCGTTGACCCCAATACCAGGATGGAGCTGACGGCATCTCCCATCTGGACATCGCGCGACAACACAATGCCGTCGATCGGGGAAACAATGTCCGTATAGCTGAGCTGCTCTTCCAACTGTTTCAGCGTTGCCTGATCCTGCGCGACCACTGCCTGGGACTGTGCAATCTTCGCTTTCAGAACGGTAACCTGCGCCTTGGCAACATTCTGCTTGTTGAGCGCCATTTCATAGTTTTTCTGCGCATCTTCCAACGACGAAGTCGACACGACTCCGTCTTTCGCCATATTGACGTTGCGCTCGTACGCTCGTTTCAGCAGGGGAACATCCGGCCCCTCGGCATCGACCTTCGCCCGGTCGTAGTCCGCTTGTGAACTCTTCAAGTTAGCTTGCGCGGCTTCCAGAGCTGCCTTGGATTGCTCCACTTGGGCCTCAATCTCGACCTTGTCGAGT